>Ga0193723_1000292_pt1 | contig 19024 bp, 15 predicted proteins | sample H2m2metaG_FD_143042 | JGI IMG/M metagenome (GOLD analysis project Ga0193723, IMG submission 143042) | Soil microbial communities from a riparian zone of the East river system, Colorado, United States - H2m2 | ecosystem: Environmental > Terrestrial > Soil > Riparian zone | place: USA: East River...
TACGATCTCGAGTGCAACACCCAGCGCCAGTCTGCCCTCGTCACCCGTAACGACGACCGGGCCCTCGCCCTTGAGCGCCGAGATAAAGCTTTCCAGCTCCAGCTTCAGAGGCTCGCCTGCCGGTGCCTCGAGCTTGATCCGGTCCACAAACGCGGTGATGTCGGCAGGCGCCGATCGTACCTCGGTCGGATCGATGTCGGATCGCAGCCTGAAGAACTCTCCGGTGCCGGCCGCCAGGTCAAGGGATAGATAGCCGCTCTGCTGGAAGATACGGATCTTTCGCTTTCTCTCACGCGAGATCCGGCTCGAAGTGATGTTGGCGACCGCTCCGGATGTGAACGTCACTCGCGCGTTCGCGATGTCGAGCATCGGTGTGAGTACCGGCACGCCCACGGCCGAAATCTCCTTGGCGCCGGAGCCGACCAGCGTGAGAAGCAAGTCGATATCGTGTATCATGAGATCCAGCACGACTGCGACGTCGGAGCCCCTCGGACTGAATGGCGCGAGTCGCTCACTGTCGATGAACCTCGGCTTGTTCACGTACGGCAGTGCCGCACGAACCGCCTGATTGAAGCGCTCGATGTGCCCGATCTGGACGATTGCGCCCTTTTTGCGCGCCAGCTCGAGCAGCGCGTCCGCTTCGTCGAGCGTCGTAGTAATCGGCTTTTCGATGAAGACGTGTTTGCCACGCTCGATCGCGGCACTGGCGACTGAAAAGTGGGCCGACGTCGGTACAACGACTATCACTGCGTCGGAGATGGCGAGCAGATCCTCGAGTGATTCGTGCGCCGTGACGCCAAGCTCCTTTGCCACTTCTGCCGCGCGCTCACGCCGGGTTTCCACGAATCCGCTGAACCGGATTCCAGGGAGATCGCGCAGAATTCTTATGTGGTGGAATCCAAGGCTGCCCGCGCCGACGACACCGACGCGTGGAGTGTTCGTCAAACCACTACTCCACGCTCGCTCGCCTCGACGAATCTGATCAGTTCCCTGACTTCGGGGAGCGGCTCGATCTCGGTCTGCGCGCGCTCGATTGCCTGGGTGACGTTGAGATCGGATCGGAAAAGCAGCCGGTACGCGCGCTTCAGCTCGCGAATTGTTTTCTCATCCACACCGCTGCGCTGCAATCCTATTGTATTCAGCCCGTACAGCTTGACCGGGTTGCCGACCGCTTTCAGAAACGGTGGAATATCCTTCGACACTCGGGACATGCCGCCGATGAAGCTGTGGTGCCCGATGCGCGCAAACTGGTGCACCGCCGACAGCCCCGAGAGGATCGCCTTGTCTTCGATCGTGACGTGACCGGCAAGCTGAACGACGTTCGACAATATGACGTTGTTACCGATATCGCAGTCGTGCGCGATGTGCACGTACGACATGAGCAGGCAATTCTTGCCCACCGTGGTCTTGAACGAATGAGCGGTGCCTCGATTGATCGTCACATACTCGCGAATCACAGTACCGTCCCCGATCTCGACCGTCGTCTCTTCGCCAGCGTACTTCAGATCCTGCGGCGGACCGCCGATGATGGTCCCGATCCCCACCCGGACCGAGCTTCCGAGCGTGACGTTGCGCTCGAGCGTCGCGCGCGGAGAAATGACGCACCCAGCGCCGATGGTGCATCCTTCGCCCACTATCACAAACGCGCCGATCTCGACGTCCGGGGCTATCTCGGCGTCGGGCGAAATGATCGCGGTTGGGTGGATCCGCGACTTAATCATCGATCGCGGATCGTCGCGGCCATGTCCGCCTCGACGACCGTCTCACCGTCGACCTTTCCGATTCCGCGCATCTTGCAAACGGTACCTCTCAGCTGGACGACATCCAGCTCGAAGCGCAGCTGGTCCCCCGGCTTGACTGGGCGTCTGAATTTCACGTTGTCGAGGGACATGAAGTAGACGACCTTCGTGTCGGGATCGGGCACCGATCCGAGCAGCAGCATGCCGCCGACCTGGGCCATCGCCTCGATTATCAGCACGCCCGGCATGATTGGATGCCCGGGAAAATGCCCCTGAAAGAAAGGCTCGTTGATCGTGACGTTCTTGAGTCCCACGATCCGCTTGTTCTCCTCGATCTCGAGAATCCGGTCGACCAGCAGGAACGGATAGCGGTGGGGCAAAACCTTCATGATGTCTTCTATCGTATACATCCCCTTCTCCTTTCGTCCGGCTTTGACCATCTCCCGCACCAATGTCACCGTCCCACGGTGGCTCGGCTTCACTGCCACGATGCGAGCCTTCACTCTCGCCCCCGCCAGTGCGAGGTCTCCGATGCAGTCCATCGCCTTGTGCCGTACGAACTCGTCGCTCCAGCGCAGGGCCCCACTCAGAATGTCGCTGTCGTCGAGCACGACGGCGTTGTCCAGCGATGCTCCCTTTATCAGACCCTTCGCGCGAAGCGCATCCACCTCGTGCACGAACCCGAAAGTTCTGGCCCTCGACAGCTCGCTCGCAAACGAATCCTGAGTGACAGTGAAGCGACGCGACTGCTTGCCGATCAGGGGATGTGGAAACTCGATCGTTACGTCGAGCTCTAGCCCATCGTGCGGATACGCTTCATAGACCGAGGCGCCATCTATGATCCTCACCGCCTCCCTGAGATGCAAAAACTCCGGTTCCCCTGCGAGTGATGCAAGCCCCGCCTCCGACAATGCGGCCAGAAACGGAGCCGCACTGCCATCCAATATCGGCGGTTCGGGACCGTCCATGTCGATCGTGATATCATCGATTTCCATGCCGGTCACGGCAGCCAGCACGTGTTCTACCGTGTGCACGGCGTGGGCGCCCTTTCCGAGCTGAGTGCTGCGCTCGCTGCCACTGACCTCGCTGACATGAGCCCGAATTCGCGGCAGCCCAGGGCAATCGGTCCGGCGAAATACGATCCCCTGCTTTGCCCGCGCTGGTTGAAAGGTGAGCTTGCAGCGGATCCCAAGGTGCAGGCCGATTCCTTCTACGGTCGCCGGGCGTGCCAGCGTCTTCCTGCTCACTTGGACTCAGGCTCTTCCAGCAGCTTCTCCAGCTGTCGCATCATCCCGGCCAATTTAAACAGTGCGGCCGACGCACGCAGTGATTCGCGGTGTGGACGCGCGGGATAGCCCGACCACGACTCACCCGCTGGAATGTCCCCAAACACGCCGGCTTGCGCGGCCAGCCGTGCTCCCGCGCCGATCGAGAGATGGCCACTTATGCCCGCCTGACCCGCCAGGATTGCGCCGTCGCCGATCGTCACCGATCCTGCAATGCCCACCTGTGCCATCACCAGACACTTCTCTCCAATGCGCACGTTGTGGGCGATGTGCACCAGGTTGTCTATCTTGGTCCCGTTGCCCACGACTGTGTCGTCGATGCTGCCGCGATCGATGGTGGTGTTCGCACCTATTTCGACGTCGTCGCCGATGATGCAGCGTCCAACGTGCGGAATCTTGTTGTGGACGCCATCCCCAAACACGTAGCCAAAACCGTCGCATCCGATGCGGGCGCCAGAGTGCACGATCGTGCGAGCTCCAATCGTCGCTCCCGCGTAAATCGTCACTCCCGGCAATAGCCGGGCGCCTTCGCCGACCGACACATTCTCGCCGATGACGCAGTGCGCTCCGATCGTGACGCCGGTGCCCAGCTTCGCGCCGGCGCCGATCACAGCGTATTCGCCGATAGAGACTTTTTCGCCGATTGCCGCCCCTTTCCCGATGCGCGCGGTCGCCGCTACTCCGGGAACCGCAGGCTTCTCGGGGTAGAGCGTTGGCAGCAGCGAGAGAAGTTTCTCGAGCGGCTGCTTGACGATGATTCGCGCGCGCGGCTGGCCGGCTACGTCGCGGAACTCGGGGTCGATCAGTACGACTCCTGCCTTGGTCCCCGCGAGCAGCGGAGCGTACCTGGCGCTCGAGAGAATGCTCAGCTCGCTCGCGCCCGCCCGATCCAGCGGCGCTACGCCGCTGACGGTCGTCTTGCCGTCGCCTATGAGCTCTCCCGAAACGAGGGTCGCAATAGCCTCAGCGGTGATGGTGCTAGCACCATCACCGCTGATTGACTTCCCCGGTCCTGTTGACGGACTCACTTCTTGGGCCGAGTCACTCCCGCGGGCTGTGGAATGGCTCCACTCGCTGGAGCGACGGGCGGAATTCCCTGCGACTTGAGCCGGGCCAACACGCGATCCGTGAGATCGAGCTTCTTGTCAGCCGAAACCACGACGCTGACCTGTGCGCCGACATCGAAGATCATTGCGTAGCCATCCTCGGTCCTGATCGCCTCGATCACGCTCTGTACGCGCTCCATGATCGGTTTGACGAGCTGCGCCTGGCGAGTCTGCATGGTCGAGTCGAGACCACGCGCTCTGAGCTGGTACTCCGTTTCCTTCTGACCGATCGATGTGCGCCGACCTTCGCGGGTTACGCTATCGAGCTTCGGAGCATCGCGATCGAACGCGGCGACCATTGCCTTGAGGCTGTCGTCCATGCGCTGGATCTGCTGGCGGTAGACACCGACCTCGCGCTCGAACTGGGCTTCCGCTTCGGCGCGGCCAGGAGCCTGCTGAAGAAGAAGAGCAGAATTGATGTAGGCAATTTTGGCCGTTGCCGCTGTTCCTTGCTGTGCCTGTGCTGTGGCTTGTCCGGCAACGATCAGCGATGTGGCCAGTGCGATGACGTTCGCACGAAGAAGCACACGCATTATCACTCCAGTGTTAGAAGAACTGTCCGAGCTTGAAATGGAGCTTCCAACTAGGTGCTGGTCGCCCCGTAATATCAACCTTGTCGAACCCATACCCGACGTCCACACCCAAGGGTCCGAGTGGGCTCAAAGTCGCAACCCCGAAGCCCGCGCTTCTGAACAGGCGAGTCGGGTCGAATTCGCGCGGCTTCTTCCAAACATTGCCGCCTTCGAAGAAAGTGTTCAAGTAGAGAGATTGATTAACCCTGAGACCGAGCTCCGCGGTCCCGACGAAGAACGCGTTGCCGAACGAGTTTACGCTCGCCCGCGCCTGATCGGCGTTCGGATTGAAGCCGTCGGGGGTGATGGAGAACTCGTCATAACCCCGTAGCTGCTCGCCGTACTGGGTCCCGCCGACCGAGAAGGCCTGCGAATAGAAGAAGGGACCGGTGCTGCCGAAGACAGCCCCTGCGCGCGCTGAGAGTCCAACCACGAACATCATGGGGTCCGCGCCAAGAAGATTGCCACCAATGCGCCCGATAGGAGCGTAGGACCGCAGCTCCGTGGTGTAACGCTGGAACGCCGCTGTACCGCCGAGCGGTCCACCGTTGAACTGTGCGTTGAAGGACTGTAGGCCGCCGTCGGCCGGGAATGGCAGCCCGGTACGAGTGTCATGCTGCACAGTCAGGCCGAGTGTCGAGCGGAAGCAGCTCTTGCAAGCATTCGCGACCGTTCCGAGCAGCCCCTCGCTCTCGTACTTCACCTTCTCGCCGCCGTACGAGAGGAAGATGCGGGTATACAGCGAATTCGGCACCGGGAACCCAAGCTGCACCTGGCCGCCGGTCCGAACCGCTCCGCCAAGCTCGGCGATCTGGAAACGCGAGCGGCTGTGATAGCCGGTCAGGCTTCCGGAAATGCGCGACTGCCGGATGTTCGGATCGCTGTAGGTGGCGTTGAAATCGTTGATGTACCGTCCGAACTGCCATTGGACCTGCGCTCTCTTGCAGCGGCCAAGGAGGTTCGGCTGATCGAGACCGATAAAGCCTCCGAGTCCTGTGCCCTGCCCCATCGACGCGCCGAAGTTGACGTTGCCGGTCCGCTTCTCCTTCACATTGAACACGATGTCGACGTCGCCCTGATCGCCACTCGGCCGGGTATCGGGCGCCGCCATCGGGGTTTCGAAGAAATTCAGATTGCCGATGTTCTGGTAGCTGCGGATCAGGTAATTGCGGTTGAACACCTGGCCGGGCGCGAGAACGATCTGCTCGCGGATGCAGGACTCGTGGGTGTAGTCGTTGCCGACGATCTCGATGCGGTTCACAATCGCCGGCGATTTCTCGTCGATCTCCCATCGGAGATTGACCTTGCGGACTGAGTCTGTGCTCGGTACGCGCTCGGTCACCGGCCTGATGTTGGCGTAGATGTACCCTTCGTCGTTGTACGCTTCCATCAGCTTCTGCTGTGCGTCATCCCACTTGGCCGCGTCGAACGTGTTGGGAGGATTCACATAATTGCGGCGGATGAAACCCGTCGCCTTCTGTGTGAGCGTAGACTGCTGGTTCTTGCCGAACGGATAGAACAACGCGCTGATCTGCTCGGTCGAGAAACGACGGTTGCCGATGACGTCGAAGCTGCCGACGGTATAGCGCGGACCTTCGCTCACGGTGATGTCGATGAGCCCTTTGCCGTTCGCCCGGTCGACGATGAGCGTGTCCTTGAGAATTCTGAAGTCGATGAAACCGCGGCTGGCGTACAGCTGCGGAATCTTCTCGCCCAGATCCTGTGCGTACTTGGCGTCGTCCATCTCGCCGTTGCGCGTAAAAAGAAAACCCTCAGGCTTGGTGTCCATGGCACCGACGACGTCAGCGTCGGAGACCCTCGTGTTGCCATTGATCCTGATGCCCGAGATTGCGAGGCGCCTCCCTTCGTCCACGGTGAAGGTGATCGACAGCTTGCCGTCTGTGATCGTGGAATCCGCTTTGACGCGGGCCAGATAGTAGCCTTTGCTCTCATAAAGAGAGTCCGTAGTCGCTATCGCTTTTGCGATCTTCCCCGGGTCGACCGGACCGCCCGTCGCGAAGGCAAGCTTTTCCTTCACGTCCTTGGGTGAGACATGATCGGGTCCGACGACCTTGTAGCTGGCCAGAATCGGGCGCTCACGCACCTGGATGAGCAGCGTTGCCTTGCCGGCAACGGCAGCCACGCGACAATTGATTTGAACGTCGTCGAACTGACCTGTCGCGTAGAGCGCTTTAATGGCGCCCTGGATGTCGTGAACGTTGAGTGTCGAGCCTGTCGCGAGGCCTGCGGTAGACCGAATCGCAGCGGTATCAACTCGCGCACCTCCTGTTACGACTATGGATTCGGGCGTCGAGCACGCTCCTGGGGCGGGCTCCTGCGCATGCAGCGCAGCCGCGCCGGCACCGAGAAGCGCCAGCGTATATGAAACAAATTTCCGCATCACACAAATATACACTAGTCGGTTTGGTGGAGGTCCTCGCACTCTCGCGAGTATTCCGTATTAGACAAAAAGGCCGCCGGAGAGTTGCTCTCTCCGGCGGCACTGTATGCGGAAGGTGTGTCGTCTAGGTCTTGGCGGTCCCGCTCAGTACCCTGAAGTCGAGTTTTTCGCCGTCGGCCGCGAGGTCCACTTCGATCTCGTCGCCCTTGGCAAACTCGGCAAGCAGGATCTTCTCGGAGAGAGGATCCTCGATGAACTTCTGGATCGCGCGCTTCAGCGGCCGCGCACCGAACTTCTCGTCATAGCCATGCTTAACCAGGAATGCTGACCCTGATTCGGTCAATTTGAGCGTGAGCTCTTCGTCACTGAGCCGCTTCTGAACGTCCTTGAGAAGGATCCCAACGATCTCGGCGATGTTCTCCTGTGAGAGCGGGTGGAAGACGATCACGTCGTCGAGCCGGTTCAGGAACTCGGGGTTGAAGACGTGCTGCATCTCTTCCTTCACCTTCTCCGCCATCCGCTCGAAGCTCGACTTCTGATCGGGCGCGTGGAAGCCCAGCCCGCGACCCTTGGTGATATCGCGCGCCCCAACGTTCGACGTCATGATGACGACGGTGTTCTTGAAGTCGATCACACGGCCGTAGTTGTCGGTGAGGTGTCCTTCATCGAGAACCTGCAGCAGGATGTTGAAGACATCCGGGTGCGCCTTTTCGATCTCGTCCAGCAGAACGACGCTGTACGGCTTGCGGCGCACTGCCTTGGTCAGAGTGCCGGAATCCTCGTAGCCGACGTAACCCGGAGGCGCGCCGATCAGGCGCGACACTGAGAACTTCTCCATGTATTCGCTCATGTCGACGCGAATAAGAGCCTGCGGATCGGCGAACAGAAACTTCGCCAGCGCACGCGCAACCTCGGTCTTTCCGACACCCGTGGGTCCCGAGAAGATGAACGAGCCGATCGGACGGTTCGGATCCTTGAGTCCGGCGCGGCTGCGACGGATCGAGCGCGCCAGAGCCTTGATCGCCTCTTCCTGAGCCACGACCGACACGTGAAGCTCTTCTTCCATGCGGAGCAGTCTCGCCGTCTCCGCTTCCTGCAGACGCATCACCGGGATACCGGTCCACCGGCTGACGATGAAGGACACTTCCTCTTCACCTAGCACGGGGCGGTGCGACTGACGGTGTTTCTCCCACTCTTCCTGCTTGCGGCGGATCTCGCCTTGCAGCTCGCGCTCACGATCGCGCAGCGATGCCGCGCGCTCGAAGTTCTGATCGCGCACCGCCGACTCCTTGTCGACATTCACAGCGTCGAGCTGTCCTTTGAGCTCGGCGACCGCCGGCGGAGGTGACTGAGTCGCCAGACGCGCACGCGCGCCTGCTTCGTCGATCACGTCGATCGCCTTGTCGGGAAGGAACCTGTCGGTGATATAGCGCTCCGACAGCTTCGCCGCGGATTCCAACGTCGAGTCGGGAATCGTCACCTTGTGGTGCTCCTCGTACTTCTTGCGAAGTCCCTTGAGGATCTCCACGGTCTCGTCCACCGAAGGCGGCTCGACGATCACCGTCTGGAAACGGCGCTCTAGGGCGCCGTCCTTCTCGATGTACTTGCGGTATTCGTTGAGCGTTGACGCACCCACGCACTGGAGCTCGCCTCTCGCGAGAGCGGGCTTCAGCATGTTGCTGGCGTCGATTGCGCCTTCAGCCGCGCCTGCTCCGACAAGCGTGTGCAGCTCGTCGATGAACAGGATGATATTCTTGTTCTGTGCGATCTCGTTCATGACCGCCTTGAGGCGCTCCTCGAACTGACCGCGATACTTGGTGCCCGCGATGACGGCTGCCATGTCGAGCGACAGCACGCGATTCTCGCGCAGAGAATCCGGGCACTCGCCATTCGCTATGAGCTGCGCCAGTCCTTCGACGATCGCGGTCTTGCCGACACCGGGCTCGCCGATTAGCACAGGATTGTTCTTCTTGCGCCGCGTGAGAATCTCCATCACACGCTCGATCTCCTTGGCCCGCCCGATCGTTGGATCGAGCTGGTTGTCGGCGGCGAGCTGGGTGAGATCTCTGCAGAAATGATCGAGAGCGGGAGTCTTGGACTTCTTCTCTCCCTTGCCCGTCTGTGTCTGAGTAGTTCCCGGAGTTCCTGGCGCGGCGGCCGTGCTTCCACCCTGCGGCATCTCTGTGCCGAGCAGACGAAGCGTTTCAGCTTTCGCGGCATCGAGGTTGACGCCGGCGTCGGTCAGAACCTGCGCCGCGATTCCTTTCTCTTCGCGCAGCAATCCGAGCAGCAGGTGCTCGGTGCCGACGTAACCATGGCTCAAGTCACGGGCTTCACCCATGGCGAGCTCGAGTACTTTCTTCGGTTGGGGCCGGTGGCGGCAGCCGCCTTACCCTTCTTTACTGTCTCCTCGATCTTCTGCTGAATCTCGTCGAGGTCGACACTGAGATTTTGGAGGACGGCGGCAGCTACTCCCTCACCTTCACGGATGAGGCCGAGCAGTATGTGCTCGGTGCCGACGTATTCGTGATGAAGGCGCGCAGCCTCCTCACGGGCCATGGCGAGAACTTTTCGGACTCGCTCTGTGAAGTTGTAACCGTTCATTTCTGCGATCCTCAGTGCGGGAGCTAGTTCCATCGCGTGCGTGACAGTGTAGATCACTGCGGCGCGCGTGATTACCCGCTACCCTACTCCGCCTCTCGAGCTAGCGTCTCCCGCACGTATCGAGCGCGTGCGACATTCGCTTCGCTTTCCGTCAGCACTCTTCCCTCGGAATTCCCGAGGTGTGCCAACTGACTAAAAATCAGGAGCTTGTTGAGAGTATATACACTGAGACCGCTTATCAGTTTCAAACCGACAGCCAGTCGCACGCCGCTTAGATAGTTCATCGCTTCTTCGAAGCTCAAGCTGCGTGCATATCGCAGCGTGCCAAAGGCGCGCCAAAGCTTGTCTTCTATAATATAACCCGCATCGCGCAACAGCACCCTTCGCGATTCTTCTTCTCTCTCTATTACATGTCTAACGACGCGTACGAGGTAATCAAGTAACTCGCCTTCCGATCTTCCGAGCGTCGTCTGGTTGGAGATTTGGAAGAAATTTCCGACTACTTCACTCCCCTCACCGTACATACCGCGGTACGTGAGCCCCACTTGCTGGAGTCCGGCCAGCACTTTCCCGATCTCTTTCGTCAGGACGAGGCCCGGAAGGTGGATCAGGACAGAGGCCCGTAAGCCGGTGCCTACGTTGGTCGGACAGGCTGTCAGATAGCCGAACTCATTATGGAAGGCGTATGGGACCTTGTTGCCCAGCTCGGCGTCCAGGCGCTCGATCACGCCAAAAGCGTCGGCTACATGAAACCCGGAATGGAGCGCCTGGAGCCGTAGATGGTCCTCTTCGTTGACCATGATTCCGACACCCCGCGACAGGTAGACGGCCGCGCCCGTTCTCACAGGCTGCTCGTTCAGACCCGCCAGCTCCTTGCTCACCAGGTGCCGCTCGTGAAGGAGGAGGCGATCTTCGGCCGGTAGCTCGTCAACTCGCACCAGGACACCGTCTTCGATCGAGCTCAGTCCCCCGAAGGCTTCACGCACCTGCGTCAGGATTCTTAGACGCTCGCCGTCTCTGGCTCTCGGTGTAAACGCGTAGCCCTCGAGGTTCCGGGCCAGGCGGATTCGCGTGGAGATCACGATGTCCGCGTGCTCGCCCGACGCATCCAGCCAGCTGGCGCCGCCGTCCGGGAGGAGAGAAAGGTCGAGCATTACTCGATCCCCCGCAGCTTGTCACGAAGGTCGGCGGCAAGCTCGAATTGCTCCGCTTCGATCGCGCGTTTGAGCCGATCGCGCAGCTCGGTCGCGCTCGACACATGCGGAAGCTCCGACGGCAGCGGCGCGACGTAACGTCGTCCGATGTGCTTCGAATTTCCGTGCACCCGTCGCAGGAGATCGCGCAGACTCACTTCGAACGCTTCGTAGCAGTGGGCGCATCCGAGCCGGCCTGTCGCGCGGAAATCCGCGAGCGTCGAGGAGCAGAAGGGACAGTTCACCGGCTCGCCCTTGGCGCCCGGCATCTGCTCGTGAATCGTCGAGAGGAAATTGCTGATCTGCGTAGGCTTCGACGAAGCGATCGTCGTCTCGACCCCGCGCTCGGCTGCGCACTTCTCGCACAGATGCAGCTGCCTGACCCCGCTCCCCTCGATCTCAGTGAGCTGGATCACCGCCTCTCCATCCTTGCATAGATCGCAAACCATTTATACGACGACCTCATCGACTGCGGTACGACTCAGCTTTCCGCCCTCGAGCAGAAGCACTTTGCTCGCGCGCGCTGCCAGCGAGCGGTTATGTGTAACGACGACCATCCCGATCTCGAGGTCATTGACTACCTCCGAGAGCAATTCGTGCAATATCTCTGCGTTCGAACGATCGAGATTTCCCGATGGTTCGTCCGCGAGAACTATCTGCGGATCCATTGCGAGAGCGCGAGCCACCGCGGTCCGTTGCTGCTCGCCACCGGAAAGCTCTCCGGGCCGATGCGACATGCGCGCACTCAGACCAACCCTTGCCAACAGCTCGGACGCTCGGCTTCGCGCTTCCGCCTCGGGGCGACCTGCGATCCGCAGCGGCATCATCACGTTCTCCAGCGCCGAGAACTCACGCAGGAGGTGATGAAACTGGAACACGAATCCCACCGTTCGATTTCGGAGCTCGCCGAGCTGCGTCTCGTCCCGCCCGTGCACCGGCTCGCCTCCTATTACAACATAGCCGCGCGTGGGCTTGTCGAGGGCTCCGAGGACGTGCATCAGTGTGCTCTTCCCCGCGCCGCTCGCGCCGACTATCGCGATCATCTCTCCGCGTTGAACGGAAAGGTCCACGCCGTTGAGGACGTGAAGGACATTGCCGTCACCGCCGATGTACGTCTTCTGGACGTCGTGTGCTTCGAGGACGCTCATCGTCATTCGTGTCTGATTGCCTCGATCGGGAAGAGGCGGGATGCCTGTACCGATGGATACACCGTGGCGATGGCGGCAATCGCGACGCTGGCAAGGATGATCCACACCACGTCGGCGGGCTGCGTCGACACCGGCAGGTGGTCGATGAAATAGACCTGCGGGTCGAGCTTTATGAACTGGTACTTGTCGAGCGCGAGCGCCGCGCCGAAGCCGAGCAGCAGTCCGAACACCGTTCCGACGACGCCGATCACCAATCCCTGCGCAAAGAATATTCTGCGGATGGACTTGGCGGGCATCCCCATCGCCTTGAGAATGCCGATCTCCTTCGTTTTGTCGGCGACGACCATCGTCAACGTGCTGACGATGTTGAACGCCGCTACGAGAACGATGAGAAGCAGTATCACGCCCATGCCGAGCTTCTCGAGCTTGAGCGCCTGGAACAGCGAGTGGTTCTGCTCCTCCCAATCGACGGTGCGATAGGGCCACCCGAGTGCGCCGACGAGCTGCGCCGATACCGCTGACGCCTGCCACCGGTCCGTAGTCTTGACCTCTATGCCGGTGACGCCGTCGCCGAGGCCTGCGAGATTCTGCGCCTTGTCCAGAGCGACGAACGCATAGGAGTTGTCGTACTCGTACATCCCCGTCGACACGATTCCCGTGACCTCGAATCTCTCAACGCGTGGAACGAGTCCGCCCGTCACCGGATTCATCTTCGCGCCCCCGGCCGAGAGCAGATTGATGCTGTCTCCCGGCCACTTGTTGAATCGCGAAGCCAACAGCTTGCCAAGCACGACGCCGCGGTGTTGTCCGTCGGTGCTGGCGAAGCGGAAATCACCGGAGATGGCGTGGGAGCGAATCGTCGTCACGTCCGGAACACCTCTCGTCGCCGGCTGAAGTCCAACGACGTAAACGCCGCCCGCGTAGTCGTGGCCGGCTGTCATCAGAGCTTCCGTGAGCACGAACGGCGCGGCGGTCACTACTCCCGGTTGCTTTCGTACCTTGTCCAGAACCCGCGGCCAGTCCGTGATCTTGAGATCTTCGCCGTAGCTGAGCACACGGATGTCGGGACTGCCGACGAGGATCTTCTCACGAAGATCGTGCTGAAGTCCGTTCATCACGCCGATGATCACGATCAACGCGCTGACGCCGACGAGCACTCCGCCGATGGCGATGATGCTGATCAGGGAAAGCAGCTTTGACCCGCGGCGGCTCCGCAGATATCGCCAAGCAATCTGTAATTCGAGTTTCGTCACTCTGGTCTCATCGTCGGAAAAAGAATCACGTCACGGATGTTCGTCGCGCCGGACAGATACATGAAAAGCCGGTCCACTCCAATTCCACAACCGCCCATCGGCGGCATGCCGTACTCCATCGCACGCAGATAGGCGGTTGTGGAATTGGAGTGGACCGGCTTTTCGGCCGCGTGCAGCTTCGCCTGCGCCTCGAACCGGCGTCGCTGATCGAGCGGATCGTTCAGCTCGCTGAACGCGTTCGCCATCTCCTTCCCGTTCGCGAACAGCTCGAACCGCTCGGTGAGCTTCGGATTGCCCCGCTTTGGCTTCGCCAGTGGCGAAAGCTCCACCGGATAATCGATCACGAAGGTCGGCTCACGCAGCTTCGACTCCACCAGCGCCTGGAACATTTCGTCGAGCAGCTTCGGACGACTCAGAGTCTCTGCCTTTTCTACCCCAACCCGCTCGGCAAGTGCGCGTAGCGGCTCATCGTCGAGCGACGTCACGTCGACTCCGGCGGCCGCGTTTAGCGATGGAACCCACTCGATGCGCTTGAACGGCCGCTGAAAGCGCGGGACTTCGGCAGCAAGCTCGGGCACGGATCTCACGGCCTCCGCCGTCCGCTCCATCAGTTGCTCCACCTGCTCCATCATCGCGCTGTAATCGGCATAAGCCTGGTAGAACTCGAGCATCGTGAACTCCGGATTGTGGGTGCGATCGATCCCCTCATTCCGGAAGTCGTGCCCGATCTCGTATACGCGCTCCAATCCGCCGACGACCAGTCGCTTGAGGTACAGCTCGTCCGCGATGCGCAGGTAGAGCGGCATGTCCAGCGCGTTGTGGACCGTCGTGAACGGACGCGCCGCCGCGCCGCCGTACATCGGCTGCAGAATCGGCGTCTCCACCTCGAGGAAATCCTGTTCGTCGAGGAAGGAGCGGATTGCGCGCGTCATGCGCGATCTCGCCACGAAGAGCGCCCGCACCTCAGGATGCACGGCGAGATCTGCGTAACGCTGCCGATACCGCTGCTCAGGATCGGCGAAGCCCGAGTGTCGCACGACTTGTCCGTCCACTTCCTCTTCTTTCCCGAACGGCAGCGGTCGGAGCGACTTCGCGAGCAGCTCTACGCGGTCGACGCGTACCGTCGCCTCACCAGTGCGCGTGCGGAACAGCGGGCCATGCACTCCGATGATGTCGCCGAGATCGTAGTGAGCCAACAACGTGTAGCTCGCATCGCCCAGCTGATCTTTCTTGAAGTACAGCTGGATCTTGCCGGTCGCATCGGCGAGATGCGCGAACGTCGTTTTCCCGTGCGAGCGCCACGCGAAGATTCGACCCGCTAGAGTGACGGGCGGCCCCTCGTCGGCTTTGCCGAGAAGATTGTGCGCATCCGCGGCGGTGTGCTGCCGGTCGAAAGAGTAGGCGTACGGCTGCACACCCGCCGCCTCCAGCGCCTCTAACTTCTCCCGGCGCGCCTGGAGAACGAAGTTGAGCTCTTCGCTCACGCGGCCGCCGTCGTCGAGCCGCCGCCCTGCTTCAGGTATGCTTCGATGAATGGATCAATGCCGCCATCCATCACTTTCTGTACATCCGGAATCTTCAGCTCAGTGCGATGGTCATTCACCATCGTGTAAGGCTGAAACACGTAGCTCCTGATCTGGCTGCCGAAGCTGACATCGGACTTCGTCGCATCCAGCTCCGCCTTGTGCGCGTCGCGCTTCTCAACCTCGGCCTGATAGAGCTTGTTCTTCAGCATCTTCATCGCTGTAGCCTTGTTCTTGAACTGAGACCGCTCCGCCTGTGAGCCAACGACAGTCCCCGTCGGAAGGTGGGTGATCCGGACCGCCGAGCTCGTTTTGTTGACGTGCTGGCCACCTGCTCCCGAGGCGCGATAAACGTCGATCCGCAGATCCTCGTCGCGAATCTCGATGTTGATCTCCTCGTTCACGACCGGGTAGACGAATACCGACGCAAAGCTCGTATGTCGTCGCGCAGCAGAATCGAAGGGCGAGATCCGAACGAGACGATGCACTCCCGTCTCGGGTCGCAGGAATCCGTAGGCGTATTGCCCACGGATCTCGAGCACGGCACCCTTGATCCCCGCCTCTTCTCCTTCGCTCTCGTCCAGGACGCTGACCTCGAATCCACGGCGCTCCGCCCAGCGGATGTACATCCGCATCAGCATCTGCGCCCAGTCCTGCGCTTCGGTGCCGCCTGCGCCGGCGCTTATCTCCAGTTGCGCGTCGCGAAAGTCATCTGGTCCGCGCAGCAGCGATCTCACCTCGAACGACGCGAGATCGTCGTGGACGCGCGAGGCCTCGGCGTCGAGCTCTCGCTCCATCTCCGGCTCCGAGCCGTCCTGAAGCATCTCGTCGAGCTCGAGTGCGCTGACGACGCGTCCGTTCAACTTGTCGTAGGGGTCGAGCCAGTTGCGCAGCGATTTCACTTCCTGCAGTGTCGCCTGCGCTTTTTCCTGGTTGTTCCAGAAGCTGGGGTCGGCCATCTCGGCGTCGAGTGCGCTCAGGCGAGCGCGCTTGCCGTCGATGTCAAAGATACCTCCGCAACTCCGCCAGCCGCTCCCTGCTCTGCTTCAATGCGCGGCCGCGTTCGCTTTCCGCCATTCGTTACCAACCCCTAAAAGATTTTCTTGCCGGCACCCAGCACTTCGTTCAGTGCTTCCTGGAAGTAGGTGGTGCTCTCGGCCAGCTGCTGTCCTACCTGCGCAATATACTCTTCGAAGCTCTTTTTTATCTCCTCGCGAAAGAGCTGCTTCAGGGTTCCGTCGCGAAGCCCTTCTGCGTGCTTCGCCGGATGGTAGGTGATTATGTCGGACACGAGGGCGCGGGCAAGCCGTTTGGCGCGCTGATTGGGGTCCTTCGAGAGGAATGGGTTGAGAGGCCGTCTAGCGCCTCCGTCGGACGTGGCTGGAGAGGCAGCGGGTGGTGTGACACCGGGAGTGCGAGGAGGCGTCGTCGACCGTGCGCCACCAGGGATGAATGGGGGTGCGGCTGGGGCGGTAAAAGCCGGTGACGCTGGAGGAGTGAATGGCGAAACCGGGGGCGACGGCGAGGTGAATTCCGGCAACCCGGAGGAGGGCGACGGCGGCGTTGCCGTCGCCGCGACTGACGCGCGCTCGACCGACTCTGGTCTCGGTCTCGGTGCGGCCTGGGCTTCCGCTCTTGGCGGTGACTGGGGCGGCGGCGCCGGCGGGCGCTGCATGGAAGGAACAGCAGAGGCGCGCGGTCCGCTGTTGAACGGCGGAGGATCCCAACCGTCTTGCCCCTGCGGTGTAGAGCGCGGACGGGCCTGGGAGGCGGATTCCGAGCCGGACGTGCCAGAGCTGGAGGTGCCTACACGTGGAGCTCCGGACGCCGGAGTGTTCTGACCGGTGGGCGCGGGAATCGATATGACCCCGCCGCAAACCGAGCAGCGGGCGCGCACCCCCGAGGGTGGGACCTTGGCGGGATCCACGCGAAAAATCGAGCGGCAGTCGGGGCAGCTGACGTTCATTCGTCCTCTCCAATCGTCCGCACATCGCGGAAGGCGGGCAGCGGCTCCTGCGGAGTGACACGCTCGTCACTGCGCCGGTCAACGGTATAAACCGAGCCAGGGAGACTCTTCGCGTAAGTCTTCATCTCTGTTGCAAGTTGGCTTGCCTGCCGTGCTGAGGTCAATGTGCGGCGCAGATTCGTGACCACGCCGATGGAGAGAGTCATGAGAGGAACTCGATCGAGGTGCCCTCTCCGGTCCTTTCCGAAGAAATATCCCGCGCGCCGGTCCTGCTCAGAGTACTGGTACGGCGCCAGCAGGTCAAACGTCGCGACGATCTCGCCGCAAACCGACGGAATGGCGTTGTAGGGTATGATGAAGATGAAGTCGTCGCCGCCGATGTGACCGATGAAGCCATCCTCGCCGCAGGTTCCCTTCACGACGTCGTGAAGCAGCTTCGCGAGAATCCGAATGACACGGTCACCCTCGTTGTAGCTGTAGCGGTCGTTGAATTCCTTGAAGTGATCGAGATCGGCGTAGCACACCGCGAAGTAGTCGCCCAATGCGAGGCGGCGCCCGATCTCGGTTTCGATCGCTGATGTTCCGGCGAGGCGAGTGGAGGGATGTACTATCAGGTCGCGCTCCGACCTGATCAACATCGCAGACAGGCGTCGCACGGCTTCGGCCGCCTGCATTCCGTGCGGGATGACTTCGTCCGCCCCCGCATCGAAGGCCGCTTCGAGAGCCTCGGTCTTCTTCCCGCACAGAACGGCACACGGAACCACGCCCGTGTAGGAGTCCTTCTTGACTCTATGAAGCGCCGCCAGCACGGGCTCGGCGTCGTTCCGCGCGTCGAAGATCACGAAACGCGGGCGCGCGCGCAGACCGATCGACATCAGCTCGTCGGCGGAGCTGAGTGTTGCGATCGAAGCTTCCTGCGCATCGATCCAGGCGCTCACGTGAGCCGGGAGGGATGCACCGTCGGGAGAAAACCTTATCGCGTTTGGCTGCAAATCGTTGACTGTCCGGATCGCGGGTGATTCTGCTCTGTCAGAAGAAAAAGAATGCTACGCCCAGCACTGCATACGCGAGAAGCAGGAAAACTCCCTCGAGCCAGTTCGACTCCGCGTCCCGAATTACCGATGAAGCCACTCCGACGGATAACGCTATACTTGCCACCTCCATCGTGCTGAAGGCAAGATCCATCGGCTGGTGGAACGCCATACCCAGAAGAACCAACAGCGGCGCGATCAAGAGCGCCACCTGAATGCTGGAGCCAATGGCGATGTTGAGCGAAAGATCCATCCGGTTCCGCATCGCCATGATAATCGCAGAGCTGTTCTCGGCGGCGTTGCCGATGATGGGAATCAGGATCAATCCGACGAAGAACTCGGACAGACCCAGAACCTTCACCGCTTCCTCCGTGACCGACACGAGGATTTCCGCCAACACCCCGATCGCCACCGCCGCGACGAGCAGGACTCCCAGTGCCTTCTTAGACGACCATTTTGGGCCTACAGTCACGGGAACAGCCCTCTCTGTGGCGAAGGCTGAAGAGTGGGTCCAGAGGGAGAACACCAGCCAGGCGACGTATCCAGCGATGAGAAGCGGGGCGACAAAATGGGACATTCGCACTGTCGCCACCCGCTGCGGGTCCGGGTGCAGGCTGTGGAACAGCGCCGGCACGACCAGCCCGAACACTGCGATCAGCAGCACCGTGGAGCTCATGCCGGCCAGGTGAGCGTTGAACTTCTGCACCTTGAACTTGAGTCCGCCGGCGAAGAGCGCGATGCCGAGAACCAGCAGCAGATTGCCGAGGATCGAGCCCGTGATCGATGCCTTGACCAAGTCGATGAGCCCGGCGCGAAGCGCGACCGTAGCGATGATTAGCTCGGCGAGGTTGCCCATCGTCGCGCTCAGTACTCCGCCGATCGCTGGACTCGTGTGCTCGGCTACCGCCTCAGTCGCGGCTCCCAGGATCCCCGACAACGGCACGATCGCCGCGGCGCTCAGGATGAAGACGGCGATTGGCGGTGCCCCGAGCAACCTCGCGAGGATGGCGATCGGGACGAAGACTAGGAGCGCGTAGAGAAACTTCAACTCAAAAGAGGTAGCGGAGCGAAACGTACACCGGTGACTGGCCGTTGTCGGCCGGCAGGCCGCCGAACGTCCGCGCGATGTCGAAGACGAATCCGCCGCTTTGCAGACCGAACCCAAGCGATGCGCTTGCATCACCCCGGCGGTCGTGCCCGAC
>Ga0193723_1000293_pt1 | contig 19009 bp, 26 predicted proteins | sample H2m2metaG_FD_143042 | JGI IMG/M metagenome (GOLD analysis project Ga0193723, IMG submission 143042) | Soil microbial communities from a riparian zone of the East river system, Colorado, United States - H2m2 | ecosystem: Environmental > Terrestrial > Soil > Riparian zone | place: USA: East River...
AATACTCATTCCTTGGGGTCCTGGCGGGCGCTGGTGCCATTTCTGAGCAGCGCCTTGACCTTCTCAGTCCTGGCGTCAGTCCGGCCCGTCAGGGCCTCAAACTCCTCCTTCGTGATGTCCCCGGCCACCAGCCGCATGGCACAAACCGCCTTGTACATTGCGGCGAAGCCGTCCAGGGAATATTCCATCATGTCCTGCGCTTCGCAGTCCGGGAACACCACCCTGGTGTTCAGGTAGAATTGCGGACCCCGGCCATATTCGAGCTGGCGAAACTCGTAGCTGGCATACATTTGGCTGTACTTGGCTGGTTTTTTCCCAGTCGCAACCGGCGCTGGCGCTGCAACCGGCGCTGGCGGCTGAACGGCGATTGGTTTTTGGACTTGCATGGGGGTACCCCCCTCAATTTTCCGTGGCGGCTGGTCGTCCATCAGGTCGATGTCGGTGAATTTGTTTGGCATAAAATCCGATCTGGCGTGGCATGAAACACGCCGTCATAAGTCAACCATTACCCCAATGACACTTTTTGTCACTTCACCGCCGGCTGGCAGGTTTTCCAACCTGAAAAGTCAAGTGGAATCTGACCCGTTTTGGGGGGAGTGATGGAATGAAGTGGACTCTGAACTCTATGTTTGCACAGATTCCACCATGTCCGGCATGTGTATGAAAACAAAGATGTATGTATGATACATTCCAGTGGAAACACCCCCCGACCCAACACATAGAGTTCAGAGTCCACTTGCTCCATCACTCCCCCTAGATCCCACCGGTTTTAACCGTCACATGGGCTCGTCTTTGTAGGGGATTTTCTCCTCCGGTTTTGGCTTGGGAGGGATTGACCAAAGGCGTGCCTTGCCTCCCCGCTGATCTTGCTCCGCCAGCGGGTACGGCTTGGAGACGACGCCCAGATCCTCCCTGGCCCGGATCAGCGCCGACCTGGAAAAGCCAGCCGCAATTGCAGCCTTGTGGGTCTCCAGTGCGTCCTTGGGTCCGTCCTTTAGCCTCTCCTGCACCCAGGCAAGGATGTCGGCGTTCTTCCGCTCCGCCTTGCTTTGCCTGCTCCGCTCAATGAGGCTGTCAGCAGTCTCCTCTGTGGTGCCCTCCCAGCCGATCATGGCGGTGTCCACCGTGGTGCCGTCCCTGTCCGTCACCGTCTCTGTGCCCACCCTGAACATCATGCCCCCAACCTCGGCCCCAACGTTCAGCTTGGCCAAAGCCAGGTGGCGCAGCGTGGGGTCCTCAGGGTCCTTGCTGATGATCCAGATTGCCCTTGCAACCGCCGTGAAGGACGATGCCCCCAGGATGCGCTGCAGCCCGCCAAGCTCCGCCCGCTTGTTCATGTGGGCTATGGCGATGATGGTCAGCTTGGACGTCTCGCACATCTCCTTGAGCCGGTTCATGACTGGGCGCAGCTCGTTGTCCTCAGTGACTTTGACGCCGAATACGCCGGTTACCGGATCGATGATGATGACCGCAAGGTCGGGGATGTTTTTCTTGGCGTCAGCAAGCAGGCTAATGTCCTGGCTCAAGTTCAGGCCCCGCTTGACCGGCTCCTTCTGGACAATCGCCTTGCCGTGCTTGGTAATGATCGGCGGGTCGATGCCCTTGTTGTGCTCGTGCACCAGCACCTTGGACATGTCGGCACCGGCAGCGAGGAGGCGTGGCTTGATGACCGATGCGGCGTCATCTTCGCTTGCCACCAGCAGGACCTTGGACGGCGGCATGCTGTTCTTTGTTCCGTCCGGCCAGTCCCTACCTGTGGAGATGATTGCCGCAACCTCAGTCGAAAGCAGGGACTTGCCCCCGCCCGGCTGCCCTGCCAGGATGATGACGCAGTTCGCCGGGAACCTTCCTGGCCAAACCCACTCCACCCTCTCTATGCTGACGTCGCTGAACGGCTTGGCGAACATTGCCATGCCGCCATGGCTTGCCACTTCGTGTGGCAGGGCAACATGCGCCTTGTCCTCTTCGTCGTACCACGTCTCTTCGCTCACGCTGTCCCCCGTTGCCTCCTTGAGCATTTGCTTCCCTGCGGTCCCAAGGATGGTCACGCCGGTGGCGTCCCACTCTCCGCCGCCCTCCTCCCAGGTTGCCCAGATGGGGCCAGGATACGGTTCGTGCCCGCTGTCGTGCATATGCTTCAGCAGCATGCCGAATGTCATGCCTGGGTTGTCCCTGGTGTTGTGGCACTCACAGTTGTCGGCGAAACTGGACCACCCCAGGCTGTTGCCGTCAAAGTAGATCGCCGGCCGCCCCGATGCGTGGGGACCGCCTTTGATTGGGCAGATTTCCACGTGGTGGAAGAATCCCGCCACCTCCTTGATAGCCCAGCCGTAATGCTCGCACAGGGCTTCAAAATCGAAGTCCTCATGCAGCTCGCTCATGTCTCCACGGCTTTTCCGTGGCATGCTCGGCTCGTCCGGGCTCTTGTTGGACACGACCCAGGCAGCCAGCCAGTCGGGCATGGGAGCAAGCACAGGCGGCCACGTGCGTGGCGTGTATATGGCACCCGTAGGATGGACGCACCAGGGGCCGACCACTTGCTTGCGGCTTGCCTGGAGCTGGTACCAGCCAGGGAGGTTGGCGTTGCCAGCCTTGCGGCTCAGGCCGGTGGGAATGAAGTAGGCGTGCCACCGTCCGGGCTTCGATGAGTCCACCATGAACGTGTCGGGGAACTTTTCCCCAGTCTCACGCTCAATGCGCTCCAGCAGCTCTGGATTGTCGCAGTCCAGGATGCACAGGGAGTCAGGGTGCCCAACCACCCCGAAGTTTATTTGGTCATTCCTCAGGAACCAGTCGCAAATGGTTGGGATGTCCGATGTCGCCAGCTCTTGCCAGCGGAAGAGGATCGGGTTCTTGTCTCTGGGCGCGACGGGAATGATCTTGAGGCCAAGTCCCGCAAGGATAAGGGCGGAATCGATTATGTCCATGAGCTCTCTTAATACGAAATTGTGTACCGGATTGTCGGAGCTTTATATCCGGCTTTTAGGCGAGCACGACCGCAACATGCTGTGCCCCCCTAATACTGGGTCCCGGCCAATTCCAGAAAAAATATATTACCCCTATTTGGTGCGTCATCCGCCCCACTCCCAAAACGCCAAATATATCTTTTCTGGAATTCCCCGGACCTCAGTATTAGGCAGGGGTACAGGAAATGCCCTGTGCAATCCCAATCTAGGAGAACTGCCATTAACACTTTCAGCGATTCCGACGAAGACGAGCTTAGCTCCATCAAGCCCCAGATCAATCCCACCAAGCCCAACGGCTCCGCTCCAGCGCAGCAAGCCGCCCCATCCCCAGCCAAGTCCTACGACATTGACTGGGACACTGACAAGGTCAAGGCTGGAGACGGGCTCATGCGTGCGAAGCCCGGCAAGGACGAGACCCTCCGCTTTGCGGTAATCCCCGGCGTAAAGCCGGTTGCGGCCATGACGCATTTTTTCAAAGCGCCGAAGACCGGCGTCTTCCAGTGCCTAGGCGAAGGCTGCCCCGCCTGCGCCAAGGAAGAGTCCCGCTGGTCGGTCGCAGTCCTGGTTGCGGTCTACACCGGTGCCAACAAGCAGACCGGGAAGCTCACCTCATCCAGCAATCCGGATATCCAGATCGGGTACCTTGGGATGTCCGCAACCGTTTTCGAAATGCTGAGGTCCGCCCCATTGGAGGGCTCCGGCGTGGCTGACCATGACTTCGCCATGACCTACGACGGTCGGCGGTACAACATCAAGCTGCTGTCCCCGCAGACTGCCTACTCCAAGCTCAAGGTGGACGTCGTCGAGCTTGCAAAGCCCTTCGTGCCCAAGCTGCAGAACAAGGTCGGAAGGATCGTTTCGAAAACCGAGCTGCGTGCCATGGTGGCAAGCGCTCGCACAAGCTCCGAGGACTCCAACCTCTCGGACGTCGAAGAACTTTGACGCTTAAAACCGGGCGAGTCAAGAGACTCGCCCACAACTAGAAAGAGACTATGCCCACACTAGATAAGCACGGATCGGTTGAATATAGAGTGAAGCTGGAGCAGTTGGAGCTGCTGGAAACAGCGAGCTATCCCCTGCTCCACCGCAAGTCTATCAACAACGCAATGAGCTGGCTCATTGCCAACACCGGAATGCGCTTTGTCACCAAGTCCCACGGGGCCAGGCTGCGCGTGACCCGGATCAACTGAATAAATATTTTCTGGGGGGCAAGTCCTTTGCCCCTTGGACCGCATCTAACCAAGTATAGAAGCGGCAGCTCAGCGCCTTTGAAGCTGAGACGGGGCGGTGAGACAAACGTCTCACTTCCCCCAAAAAAACCGACGGGGAGGCGGTTTCCGCCCCCACAAACTGACTTGCAACTAATCGGAGACTAACTATATGCGAGGAGTACCGGGCACCATCGGACAATACACCATCACCACATCCAGGCACAAGCCCGAATGCATGTGTGATCACTGCTTAATAGATGCCTCCCGCATCCTCTCCAAGGCTGCGGGAAAGACCTCCCTTTCCCTTTTCCGGGAGTGCAGCTGCGGCTACACGTACCTGCTTGCTTACCACAAATGCACCCAGTGCGGGTGCAGACCATGACCCCGCAGTGCGATATATGCGGGCGCAATCCCGACGAAGGCACCATCCACACTGGAAGCTGTGTGGACGGTGACTACACATTCCACCGCTTTGTGTGCGGCAGCCCAAACTGCATCATTGCGATGGGAAAGATGTGCTCGCTCAGCAGCTTGGGGACCTGGCATTTCCCCACAATCGTTTGGCGCAACCGGACGCACCAAGACGGACACGTCGAAGCGGTCCTCGAGGAGGAGGACAATTCGTGACCAACCAATCATACTGTCCGCTGATCCGTCCCCACATTGACCACGGGCTTGACTTCTTCAACCAAGTAATGCTGGGGCCACTCCTGGCAAAGCTGCGCTACTACAGACGATACAACGTCCGGCCCACAACAATGTCCCTGCCCTCAGACTGGGAGGTCCTCACAGCAATCTTGTGCGACGTAATGGGCAGCGGCCACGCATCCGGTATGGACCTGACTGGGTACGAGGTCAAGTCCGCAATCTCTGGTGCGGCATACGAGTACCAGTTTCATAGAAGCGGCAGCTCAGCGCCTTTGAAGCTGAGACATCGTGAGTCTGGAAGAGCTTTGCTGGACTCGATGGAATACGCTGGCCACCTTTTCTGGGCCCACCGCGACCTCCTCACACACGTGGAGCTGTGGTACGTCAACGGTCAGGACCTGAGATCCACGTTTGAGCGCTGGAAGAGGGAGTTCCCACCAGACCTGGACCCAAACCGACGATTCCGGCGCTCTGTCACGCATACGATGGTCCAGTGCGCTGGTATCAAGCTGCTCACCATCCAAGACGGCGAGGAGGTCCTGGATTGATGTCCTGTATGGACCTGACCGGATACGATGGTCCAGTGCGCTGTTACTGATCTGTCTCAACCTTTTCCTTCTGTGGCCGCCCTCACGGGCGGCCATTTTCTTGTGAGTCATCTGACTCATCTCCCAGAAAAGTATTTTTTATCGATATATGGCCGTTCGATTGCCTCCCCCGCCATCGTCTAAGACGATTTTCAAAAATCCTGGTATATTGTGTGTATGAGCAAATCACTAAAAGCCACGCAGACCAACTACACCCACCCCAAATACTTGGCACCACTTAGCGCCCTTAATCCACAGGGTTTGCTTACGCAAGCTTTGTTGTTTACCGGGTTCCGGGACCTTACAAACGTCACCACCCGCAGCTCACTTTCGACCAGCAGCATCTATATAAAAGTTACACGCAAGTCCAACCGGGGTAAATCGGTAAAGGTTAGGGTCGGGGACCATGCTCAAGGTGCAGCGTGCGATGCGCACATTAGCTTTACCCCCTACCCCAGCAAAAGCAATGCGCTGCAATTTGGCAAGCTGGTTGACCTGCTGCACTGCAACTTAGCAGTGTAAAACCTACCCCCCCTTCCCCCAGGGGTTCCACCCTAAAAATTGTTTTCTAAACGGTGCATCCTTTCTCAGTCACCAGCATCTTATGTAGTGGAGGGAAATATGAAACGCAACTACGAAGCAAACATTTTCGCCAAGCTGGACCGCAGCACCGCAAAGTCAGGTACTCCCAGCAAGTTTGACCTGGCCCCCAACTCCGGCACCGCCGCCCAGCGCCACGCAGTGTTGGGTAAACCGGCCCCGACCCCCAAGCGGGTCCCGATCCCCAACCGGTTCGACAACCCCCCGGTCGAGGATTAGTGTCGGTGAGACAAACGTCTCACTTCCCCCAAAAAAAGTTTTCTGGGACCCCTTGACAGGGTTTCCCAGGGGGGCTATAGTAAGGGAGTGGGGAGAGACTTGGTTCCCCAAACAAAGTTTAGCAAAAAGCTTAAGTTTTACAGGGATCTGCCGATAAATATAACATGCGAGGGAATATGTAAAGCAAAACGGTAAAGCAGCATAACGGTGCAGCAAAAATGTGGCGCAACCGGGGGGGTCTCGCACAGGGGACCCAGGTATGCGGGTTTTGGTAACACGCAATAAACCCACCGCACTCCAGTTAGCACACATTCCATGTAGCAAGCACAGCAAGCATAGTGCGCCCAACTACAAAGCGTGTATATCGCACTACAACAAGTGCATACGCTTTAGCAATAAAAGTTTGGCAAACACGGTGGACCCACGCAAGCGTAAACAAAATGCAAGCGTTGCGTAGGGGCCAGTTTTGGGGGACTAGCAACCCCCTGAAGTTCAAACTACTGAGTCAAACGTCTCAGTAGTTCGAAGTTCAAATCCTAATCCCAGTCCCGAAAGGACAAATCTACTTTTATGAATACCACAAACATTAACAATCATTTCGGTTCCAATGTCGCCATCAACGACGAAACCACTAACCCCGACGAAAAGGGAAAGATTGCCCTGGACGCCCTGGCAGTCGCCCCCGGCGTAGTGGACCTGACCACGCTGGACATCACGCCGCCCACGCAGGCGGAGGCGATAACCACCAAGAACTACTCGCTGCTGTTTGCGATGCTGATCGCAACCAACACTAACTTTGAGGCGTCGGCCCGGGAGACCATAACCCAGTGGGTTGACCGGTTCCTACCCGTCTACAACGCCTTTAAGGCTTTCTTCTCCGCCCAGAAAGCTGAGCGCAAGGCGGCCAAGGAACGGGGAGGCAAGGTACCCAAGCCCACCCCGCTGGTTTTTATGCACAAGGGTGTTAAGCACTCTTGCACTGGCCTCCACGCTGTACTGATCACCGCAGGGTTTGACCCTGGCACTCTCCGCAAGCAGATCAGCCGCTACAAGCTGACTATCCTTAAACTAGACCCCGACTACATCTATGTAGCTGGCAAGAAGAAACGCAGCAAGAAAAGCAGAAGCGGCAGCTCAGCGCCTTTGAAGCTGAGCGAGGAAACCGTTTCGAACACTCCCTGGTTGGACACTAAATCCGCCGACCTGCAAGAACAACTGGCCCACTTCCAGTCGTGGACCACGCTGGACAGGTTCAGCGGCGGAGAATTCAACAAGCACAAGCGCGACGCTTACCTGTCTCTGGCCCGCAGCATTGCGGACAGCTTTTGCGACAAGTACACTCTCCGCTTTAGCATCCTGAAGTCGGATGGCACGGCGGAGTAGCAGCAACCGACGGGGCGGCGGACACCGCCCCCCATATAAGGAGGCAACAAAATTGAAACAAGTAATAACGATAGACCGAGCAAAGACTAAAGAAATTGAAGACATACTGAACAAGGCTTTTAACAAGGGCTGGACTAAGTCCAAGACAGTCGGCGGCTACATGGGACAGACATCCAAGTCCATGTCCATATCCATATCTGACACTGAAGAGGCTGTTTCCTCCCCGGAACTGGTCAAGGAAGTTGCCCAGCAACTCATGCAACGCATACTCAATGCAGACGGCACACAGCAGATATGCGTGCTGTACGAAACTTACGGCGGCGAGCATGGTTACACGTCGGAACTCCTGAACAACACATACTTGATCCAGAATGAGTTTGGAATTTTCGACAGCGACTAAGGAGGTCGCCAAATATCTCAATCTACAGCATAAACCAACTTAACTACGACTACGGTATGGACAGCTTCGATGAAGAAGCCGACAACCTCGACGAACTTCACGAAAAACTCCGGGACAAACTGCCTGTGGGGCAAGTGACGGGAGTCAGCACCCAGATCTTGGTCAACGGCGCTGTGGTCTGGCAAGGCGAAATTAGGGCCTGGAAGATGCGCATAGATTTCCCCGAATAACAATCCAAATTCAAACAGTTCCTAAACCAAAAACCGGGGGTGAGCAATCACCCCCACAACCGGGGTCCTGCGGGACCCCAGAAAACGGATAGATCCAATGTCTACTTCTACTCTTCAACTCGCCGCCCACAAGATGTCCCCCGCAATTCTTGACATCAAGTCGTCACCCTGCATAAACGCACAGCAAGTCGCCGACTTGGTTGCGGCAAACTGGGACGCCGAATTTGGCAACCGCCCCGTTAGCGCCCTGTTTCAGGGTGCCAACCTAACCATGATCATGCCCGAATTCTGGGCGGAGTACACACCCAAAGAAGCCGCAAAGAAGAGCGGCATGCCTGGGGCCAGGATGGGAGTTTTCGTTTGCTCCGACCCCGGAGTAATAACGGTCCTGGTCTTCTTCGGATTGATAGGAATCCCGCATGCGGAAATGGCCGGCCAAGCATTCATCACGGTGGACAAGAAAGGCACTCTCACCAACCTGGAAATCATGGCGGGACCCCACGGCGGAATGGCTCTGGAGGGCGCAGTCACTGCCATCTCAGTAATCATGAAACTAAGATTACAAGGAAACTAACAACAATCCTCCCCCATGTCTGACATGTCGCGAAGGAGCGACCCACCATGAACTACTCTGAACTCAACCCAGAACCCGCAGCCACACCAACGCAGAAAAATTTTTGGGGCACCGACACCAGCGCCGCTCAGGCGGGCTCTGTCCCAGCCGTCAAAACCCCGGCGCAAACAGCATTGTCCTCCATAACCGTTGGCAACCTCTATGTCCTGCTCTGGAAAATGGCGGCGGCTTCCTTCCTCTTCGCCGTCACCTGCCTGCCTGTCATCCTCCTGGTGTCCGTGCTGGCTCATAGCCGGTAAATTCTGGAGCCGCCTTGCAAGTCTGTTGCTCTTTTCTGCGGTGAGTCAATTGACTCACCGCACCACTTTCACAACCAACACACAAAAAGGAGAACACCGTGCCTAGCCCAGATATTAACGCAATGACGCCCGACCAACTGGCCGACCTTTACATTTCGGTCATTGATGAACAGTCCAAGTCGTTCACCCGCCAGCCCGACTTCAAGTACGTTGAAGTTTTCGACCGGCAGTCCCTGACCGCATCCGCCCTAAAGCATCCCACCATAATCTCTTACGCCATAGACTGCATCAGGCAGGACATCAATCCCTTTGAGGCCATCCAGGCAATAGTTAATAATGTCCTGGACAAACTGGATAAGGACCCGGACGCCGACACCACCAAGGTTAGCGTGACCAGTTCGAAACTGATCGAGGGTTTCCCCACATGGGATGTGGTGTACTACAAGTGCTACCAGAACAATAACACCGGCTACGGCTGGATGGGCGACACGATGGAGAACTTCATCGCCACCCTGAAACTGCAGCTTGCCGACCCCACGCAGGCGGACAACGTGGAAACTGTTTCCGCAGTGCTCGCACAGGTGCTGGAGTTCAAGGCCGACGCCGATTCCAAGATGGACTAGTTACTGTTCTGTCTCAACCTTTTCCTTCTGTGCAACGATGGCATCCAGATGCCTCTCTTCTTGCGCCTTTAGTTACTGTTCTGTCTCAACCTTTTCCTTCTGTGCAACCTCCCCCAATCCATTCCCAAAAAAAAATCACCGACCGGGGCGGCGGTTTCCGCCCCTAAATCACAAAAGCAATATCCGGCTATAAGGAGCCGACACCATCACACAAATTAAAACTTCAAAAACAATCACCCCCGAAGCATTGAAGCAAACATACGCGGAAAAACTTCTCAGCGGCGACTACATCACAAAGGGCCAGCTCGACAAGCGTCTTGGCTGGAGCGCAAGAAAGCGCCTCGCACTCAAGATTAAAAAGCGAGGAGGAGGCGGTTGGAGCCAACTTCCAATCCTTTACCTGCTCGACGATGTGATTGCAGCCGAGGAGGCTGGGCTCATCAAGATGCCGTCCCCAGAGGCTGTGATTCGCAAAATGGAGCGCGCCGCCAAGGCGGCGGAACGGGAGGAGGCCGAGTTGGCCCTGTGGCGATATGAGCACGAACAAAAACTAAAGGCGCAAGAAGAGAGGCAGCGGAATGCCATCCGGGACTGCAAAAGGATCAAGGCGTTTGTTGCCAGCATACCTGAGAGCCTGCTGGAAGCGGAGTATGATTCAGCCTTCGCTCAAGCAAAAGCGGTAGACAGCAAAAAGTCGCTCCGCCCGATGCACCCGGAGAAGCGAACGCCAACCTCCTTGCGCAATGGGATCGTAACCCTTTGCCGAACATACGGCCTATGCAGGTAACCCGTCCAAGTTACTGTTCTGTCTCAACCTTTTCCTTCTGTGCAACCCGTAAGTGCGGCAAACCTGGGTGGACTTCGGTCCACCCTCCCCCACCCACCACTTGAACCAAGTTCACAACCACCACAAAAAGGAGAACACCGTGACCATTTTTGTATCTGAGGCTAAATGCCCTATAACCGGCAAGAAAAACTTTGCCTCGAAGTTTGAGGCCGACGCCTTTGCGGCAAGGCAAAAGCTGGACTACCCCCACGAAACATTGCAGGTATCTTTCCAGTGCGCATATCCGGACAGATGCAAGGCTTGGCACCTGACCAGGGAGGAACAGTACACCTACTCCAGCCCCCAGTCCAGCCTGGGCGGCCTGCTGCCTGCGCCGGAGGCCAAGAAGATCGTCCACACCGCCGATGTGCGGCGTCTGGTTGCCGCTGGCTACACAGACGCCGGAATTAGGGTTGAGCTTAATCTAAAGGAAGACGCCCTGACCTACCACCTAAACAGGATTAAGCATCAGGACAAGGAAAAGCAGAAGCACCCCGGCGACTACGGGTTGGCCAAGCCGGTTGCGGACTGGAGCAAGCCCGTGTGGGTTGTTCCGCCGCCGCCCGCAGTAGCCCTGGTGCCCGCAGAGGCCCCTGTGGTCACCACCCTAGATTTGTATGCCGCCTGGGAGAAGCTGGACGCCGCCAGGGCCGACCTGGAGCAGCAGCTAGCCGCCGCCACCGAGGCAGCCCGGATCGCCAAGGACGCCCACAACGCAGCGGAGGCCGCCGACCAGGCCGCCGCCGAACTTAACCGCCTAAAGGTTGTGGACGCTGGCGGCGACAACATCACCCTGAGCCGCACGACCTTCACCAAGGCCGAACTCGTGGCCCTGATCGAACAACTTTAAACCAAAACCGGGGGTGAGCAATCACCCCCAAAAAAGGAGCACTGTGAAAAACAAATTAAAAGGTTCCCGCAAGGCACGGCGTGAGAACGTAGTCATCTATGTTCGGGTAATCAACCGCATGACCGATCCGGAGACCGGCACCGTCCAGGTCATGGAAGACCTCAAGGCGTCCAACCGCTTAATGGTCTGTGAACCGGCCCTGCAGCTCTACGCCGACGCAGAAAAGAACGGTCTGGACGGGTACGCCTCAATTGCTGAGGCTTTGGACTGGGCCAAGACCCACGCCCTTGCTATCATCGGCTCCGGCCAGCCAGTCGGAATCATGACCATCAACAAGAAAGACCACCCCGAATTTCCCACGTGGAGGATGGTGATCTACCGGTCCAAACCCAACGAAACTGACCCCGAAAAGATAGGCTACGGTGCCGACACTCTGGAGGGTTTCGTAAGAACGCTGGACGCCCAGATCAAGGACGGCGGCGGGGAGGCTCTTGGTTTGCTGCGTGGGCTGGTCGAGGACGCAATTACTGGCGCGATTGGAGACTGAGACCGACCTGGGGCGGATAACCGCCAGCGCCCCGCCCCACAGGGCCAAAAAACCAGGCATCGGAAAGGAAGACGCCCTGACCTACAAGGAGCAAAAGATGGAACAACTACTGTACCTGCTGGAATCGACTTACCACAAGTACAGCTTCGAGCTGTACTTCGCCTTCATCCTGAGCCGCCCGCCGCTGGGCAACACCAGCATCGGCGCGGTCCACCACATCCTCCCCCGCAGCCTCTTCCCGGACCACGCGAAGAACCCGGACAACCTTATCCGGCTCACCGATGGCGACCATCTGCGGGCCCACTATAGGCTGGCCCAAGCGATGCCCAGATGCATACAGATGCTCAAGGCCTTCTGCTGGATGGCCGACATCCAGCTCAACCGTGGATGGGACATCGCCGGGATCACCGCCGATGAGGTGGAGGGTTTTGCCGCGCAGCACGCGGAAGCCATGCACCACAGATCCTTTGTCGCGTGGCATAGGCGCTTCGTGCTGGCGCAGCGTCTCCGGAACGATCCAATGTACCATCCGCCCCGTGCCCAAAGGCTTGCGATAAAGCGCTGGATCAAAAAGCAGGAAGGCATCGATGGGGCGGACAAGGACCGCATGATAGGAGACACCCACCACAAGATACCGACGGTCAGCGAAGGCTTCGACATCTTCTAGATGGCAAACTTCGTGCTTGACAAGCGGCAGGAACTGTAGTAGAATCTAAAAACTAGGACAAAGGAAAAACAATCATGAGTAAACCGAAACTATCTCCTGAGGAGCGCCTGGCAAGAGATCTGGCGATACTGTCAGCGCCCAAAAGCAAGAAAACAAGGGGTGCCAAGCTGCGGCTCAGCAGGCTAGCCGTGTCCGACCCATCGGTCTTTGTCCAGGAAAAACTGGACCCCCAGGACTTCATCATCATCACCCAGACCCACGTGCTCCAATACGCCATCCTTGGCACGCCCAGGACGGTAGGGTCCAAGGACGAAAAATATGCCGACCGCCAGCAAAGGCTGACGGATGGGCTGTACAACTTCCTCATGGCCATCACTGCCTGCCTGCGCGCATGCAGGATAGCGGCGCGCCGCAATACGCCCAAGCAGCAGATATACTTTGGTTACCGCGATGCCTACGACCTCGTGTGGGACAGGATCAGGGAAATCAACAGGGCCGCCAAGGCGCGTGTGGACTCCCCTGCGATTGACCGCCTTAAGGCTGCGGCAGCCTACCTGCGGGCAGCCATGAAGCCGCTGGCAGAGGAAGCCTCGGATGAATACTACACCAACATAGACGTGCTCAAAGACTACGAGCAGCCGCTGTACGAAATCATCAAAGCGGCGTGCCAACACTATGCCAAAAAAGGCTTGCACCACTCCCAATACCTGCCGGTGGTAGCATCCTTCAAGCAATCTATCGCAAAGGAGCTGTCCTTCAGGTCCTCCAGAGCCCACTTCCGGTATGAGCTATCTAATGGGTACTACATGACCGCCTCCAGCATGGAGACCCGTCCGGACTACCCTGCTCTTGTGGCCAACACCGCAAAGACCAACGCCGACAAATACCCCGAGTCACTGGACTCGGTGACCAAAGGTAAAAACGTAAACCCCTCAAGCGGGAGGAGGCTCACCTGTATGACCTGCACCTTGGCTCCAGGAAGAAAGCTGGATGCAAGTCCCCCGACATGGACGAGCTGTATGTCGCTTCGGTCTCGTGGGACCGCTGTGGCGGCGATAACGGCATCGATATCGGCGTCTGGGAGGAATATGTGGTCAAGATACCGCACGACCGCAAAGGCACAGACAACCCGCACGACTTGCTGAAGATGGGCGAGGGGCTCCTGGTCAAGGGCGTCCGCGCTAAGGTGGTGAGGTCCGGACTGAGGCGTGCGCGCACCCTGCTCGTCGAGGTGATGACGCAGAAGCCAGCTCCCCCCGCAGGCTCCGGGGATGTCTCCTTCACGGTCCACAAGGACCCCATCCAGCGTCCGGACGGTCTGGAGGTAGCCACCGCCACGCTGCCCGACGGGTCCACGAAGCAGCTTATGCTTTACCCCGAGCCCGGCCGGTGCGAAGGCAAGCGCACGCAGCGGTTCCCGGCTTTTCCCAACGGCAAGCAAGATCCTCGCCAGAGCCTGGTGGGTGTGGTGGAGGGGCTGGACGATGTGAGGGACCTGCTGGAGACAGCCAAGGGCATGATGAAATGGATTGCCCCCCTCCTGGGCGACAAGGCGCTCGACCGGAGCCTCTTGCCCCCGGACCTCCGCGACCTGCGCACGGACACGCCACGCCAGATACTGCGCCTCTACAGGATGTGGAAAGACATCTTGGGCAAAGATGCCCAGGGCGTCACAAAAGCCGCGCTGGAGGCTTGGAGAGCCTGCTTTTCCGGCGACGACTATGTCGCGAAGGGCGGACTTGCCAAGGCAGCGGAGGTCGTTGCGCGGTCGGGCATCATGGATCTACCTCGCGCCAAGGTCTTTGCGGCGGCGATGTGCTACGCCGAAAGGTACGAGCACCTTGACCGCTTCATAACCGGGCAGCGCGACAAGATCCTGGCCCGCCGCAAGCAGGGGTATGCGATGTGGGTGAAGGCGTGCGCCCAGGGGGCGGCCTCCATATCCTACACAGACTCCGACTTCCGGTCCTTTGTGCCCTCCGCCGCCAAGCTGGCGGCTTGCCCCAGCGAGCTGACGTCGTGCATCAAGCACTACGCCAGGCGGACTGGCATCCCTGCGAGCGCCTAGGCGGCGAAGATGTAGCCGCCGGCGCTCGCGAGACAATGGCCTCAACGGCTTGCGGGGAATTACGGATACTTTACCCCCGCAAGTTTGGACGCATTTTGCCCGCCGCTCGCAAGCCACACTCTATCTGCATGATAGCGTGGGGCGGCGAGTGGCGGCTGTAGAAGCGGCAGCTCAGCGCCTTTGAAGCTGAGACGTGCGGTAGGTAGGCACTGTGCCCACCGAAGTTCCAGGTAGAAGCGGCAGCTCAGCGCCTTTGAAGCTGAGACTAAGTCGAGGAGCTATTCAAAACTCATATGAGCCGGTAGAAGCGGCAGCTCAGCGCCTTTGAAGCTGAGACCATTTCCTTCTTGTTGGCTACAGCATGGCTAAAAGTAGAAGCGGCAGCTCAGCGCCTTTGAAGCTGAGACAGACCGGATACTGTGGAGAAAGTAAACCTGGTGGCTGGTAGAAGCGGCAGCTCAGCGCCTTTGAAGCTGAGACTCAATATGGTTACTCCTTCGCTTTTTGCGGGTTGCGCGTAGAAGCGGCAGCTCAGCGCCTTTGAAGCTGAGACTCAAGTACTCCGCCGCAGACGTAACCACGGACGGGTAGAAGCGGCAGCTCAGCGCCTTTGAAGCTGAGACGGTGCCTGGAAACATGACCCAGGCGGAAGACGTAGAAGCGGCAGCTCAGCGCCTTTGAAGCTGAGACGAGGCCGCCGCCCACGAGACCGCGCAGGATGAGCAGTAGAAGCGGCAGCTCAGCGCCTTTGAAGCTGAGACACGCCCGCCATTGCGGTAGAAGCGGCAGCTCAGCGCCTTTTGAAGCTGAGACGACTTTTGTAATCAGTATTATACAGAATGGACCAATACTGGGAAGAGTCCGGATACCTGGCGTCGATGTCCGCCAAGCACCAGCTCAGCAAGAACCTCACCGACGAGGAAATGCTGGCGGGGACCCTGCTCAGCAGTCTGGAGACCGACTCCGAGCTGGAGCGGGACAATGCGGTGTCTTTTATCTCTGGTCACCTGGGGTCCTTTCTGCAATCCATCAAAATACTCCACCGGGACAACCAGGATTTTATGCTGGCGTACTATCTCCTGCGTGTTAACCAAACCCGGATCGCCTCTATTTTTGAGTCCGTGACCCAAACTGTGGTGTCATCCACGCTAAGAGCTTCAGTCAGGGCCATGAGCTTCCACCTTGTCCACGGCCCAAACCCCGACACAGAGTGGATGGCATCTGTGCTGGACTCCGCCAAGCTGCTCCACAGCGACGTGCTCCACGTGGAGCAGTGCCACCGGATGGAGGCGGACTGGGCTCTCATTATCCACGACTACGCCGCCGTGCGAGACTACCCCAAGGTCGCCAAGATCCACCACATCCACCGCCCCGAGATTAGGCGTGGCATGAACCGCATAGCCAAAACCTTGAGCGAGGGCAATCATGACCAAAAGGCGCTTGGCGCTTACATCATTGGCCTGACCGACCACACGTCCCCACGGGTTTTGAGCCGGGAGGGCGCTCCCAAAAAAACAGTGCGCCGCAAGGACCCGCCCGAGTGCGGGGCGTTTCGCATAAATGTTGAGTCCAAGGGGTTTAGGTCCCTTTTTATCGCAAAATCCAACATATGAGTATCATGTTCAAAGGGGGCAGCCTCACTGTTACCCCGATTGGGGGAGGAATATAGCCCAGCGTTTACGCCATGACGCTGGGTGCCTCGCCTCCCCCCGATAAAAAGGGGGTATAACATTGGACGCCAAAGAAGAGTTGGGACAGTCTCGCACAGGACATGGAAGACACCGTGATAGACATTAGAGTTGATTATCCTGACCTGACCCAAAGCCAGTTTTTGAAAGCCATGGCACTGGCATGGAAGCTATCCTTGGATCAGGACACCGGCGAGGACGAGGACGATATTGAAGAGGAAGACCAATAAGTGCGTTGACCTTCCGTCTATCAGGGTGGGATGGCGGGGCAAGAGCTACAAGGGCCTCCCCTTCTACGTCGCCCGCTCCGGCAGATACCTGACCGGGACCGGCTGCGCCACCCGGGAGGAGGCGGAGGCCCTGTGCGTCAAGATGCTGGAGGAAGAGGCTAGGGTACCGTGCGATCTGTGCGAGGAGGATGGGGTATTGCGGGAGTTGGGCTGCCGCTTCTGCGAGCTGTGCCTGTCAGACATGATAGAGATTTGCAATGTGTGCGCCATCTGCCACTTCTGCCTGCGCCACGCCGGCCACGCCGAAACCTGCCAAAAAGCAGCCAAGCAACAAAAAAAATCATCTTAAATAATCTCGAACCTCACAGCCCCCTCCGACCCGTCGGTGGGGGCTATTTTTATCTCACCAGACTTTGCGGTCGCCGGCACCGCCGTGACGATCCCGGTGTCGGTCCACACCAGGACTTTGGCTTTTATGCCCCCGAAAGTCACTGTGCCCTTCGCCCCGAATCCCTCCCCAAAAATTCTCACGGTGGTGCCGGGCTGGGCGTGCGGCGGATGGACTGTGTCTAGTCTCATCTACAGCCCATACTTTGTCGCAAGGTAATTTTCGATTGTCACTACCTCGGCGGCGCTTAAACCCCGCTTGTATATGATGAACTCCGCGACATCCGCGTTGATGGCGCGTGGGTCACCCGCCCGCCCGCTCCCCAGCCAGCAGCGAGTGAACAAGTAGCAGTTTGTTCCCACCCCTGGCGGGTCCATGGACGCTGGACTGATGTCGTTGGCTTTCTCGGTCCTCGTGTAGACAATCGGACCCATAGCCGAATCCATGCGCAGCACGGTGTTGGTCTGGTGGAACGTGCCGATTGTGGGGGCATAGCTTCCGTAGCCTGTGGGTGAGTTCAGAAGATACCAGATGTAGCGCTGCGTTCCGTTCACGAAGAGCCATTCTGATGAGTCTACATTCTGCCCCCCAATTCCCACAATGCAGTTGTATGCCGCATACGCAATCCATTTCAGCACAACGAATATGGACCACTCCGCATGGTCGAACGGAGCCATCATCGCATACTTGCCGTCCGCGTTGAACCGCACTGCCGGCAAGCCGTTCACCACATTTGTGCGGTAGGTCGGTGGCGTGCCCACCACGGTCCCCGCCAGACCAGACACAGGGTCCACCCACGACGTTACGGGGCTGCCGTCGCTGATGCCAGATATGTTGTCGGCAGACAGCCAAATGTAGCATCCTGGAATGCTGTGCGGAACGTCGCTGGGTCCGCCTCCGCCCGATCCAGGCGCGCCCTGGGCTCCAGTGTCGCCCTTGTCGCCCTTGTCGCCCTTGTCGCCCTTGTCGCCCTGGGGTCCGGTCGCCCCGGTCCCTCCGCCAGTGACGCCAACGTATCCCGGAAATATTTGTTTGCTCACGATTCTTGAATAACCCCTATATTCTCCGTTTGCAGCCAGTCAACCTGGATACTTACCGCCTGTGATACAGATCCCAAATTCGTTATGCAAACAGGGCACTGCCCAGTGGCTGTTCCGCTTCCGCCAAGAACTGTGCATATCGCCGGCGGCGATACGAACCACGGAAACCCGTCCAAGAGGACCACGTCAAGCATCACGCCGTGGTTGCCTGCCGGCGCTGTGTCAATGTTGCGTGCGCGGTCAGCCTCACGGGCGGTGTCTGTGGCATATATGCGAATGCGGCAATGCTGGCTGCTGCCCAGCATCATGACCAAAAATGTTGGGGAGAAAACTACCCACTGGTCCTCGTACGCAGAGGGCGCAAGCGAGGCTGTGGTGAGGCCCATTGTCTGGCGCACAGGGGACCCAACCCCGCCGCCCCCAGCACTCTCAAGGTTGATCGTGCTGGCGTCGGGCTTCGTGATAGTTAGGCTGCTCGATGTGATGCTGACCGGACCGCTCAAGGCGTTCAGCGTTGTCACAGGCACCGGGTCCACCAGCGCAGGCTGGATGTCCATGACGTTCGGGATAAGTGCTATGTCGATGCTGGAGCCAGCGTCGTACGCCAAGTTCCAAAGCACGGTGCGGTTGTTGACTGGAGACCTGTTTTCGTCGAGGAACTGGGCGGTCACCAGGATCGGCGACGGCGTAAGCTCCCGTGAGGACCAGACTTGGCACGGCGGGGACGAGACCAAATTTCCGTCGGCGTCGAAGCGGAAGACCACCGGCATGTTGGCCATGACCAACCCAGGCCCCGAGGTCTGGCATGCGTCCCGCTGGGGCACAAGCACCAAATAGCCGTGGGGGCACACGGTGTTGGACATTCCCTGGATTTTGCCGCCAAATAAAGTGATCATGACCCACCTATGGAGTCCGCTGTGTCGGCCCACCTTTTTACTTGCTTGTCAAAATATGCTTTCTTTTCG
>Ga0193723_1000294_pt1 | contig 19002 bp, 12 predicted proteins | sample H2m2metaG_FD_143042 | JGI IMG/M metagenome (GOLD analysis project Ga0193723, IMG submission 143042) | Soil microbial communities from a riparian zone of the East river system, Colorado, United States - H2m2 | ecosystem: Environmental > Terrestrial > Soil > Riparian zone | place: USA: East River...
CCACCAAGTCCAATGACATTTATTACGGATGCTTTTCGGTCGGCACGGGATTAGTTGGTGCTGTCGAGTCGCAGGAAACAATTAGCGTACTTCTACGCAGCGGGAATCGACGAGCGCGGAACGGTGGCGGCATCCCGGTATCTGGCAGAACACTGGGAGGAACTAGCTAGAAAATATCCAAGAGAACAATCATTCTATGTGCGCCTCCAAGTGGGACTCAATCAAGACCAAGCACACTTAATAGCAGAGGGTACGTTGGAATGAATTACGTATCTCATCCCTGCAGTGCGATCTTCGCGTCACCCTGCTTGGCATCGGCTTAAACAGGCATCCAATGATGGTTGGATGAATTATACCGGAATGAGCTTCGCTGCCCTAAAGAAAGCATTAACTAGGCGCTGAAAAACCCGCTAGGCCGGCGCAATCACGCTGATTGAAATCAAACCGCACCGTTGGGGGTGGAAAGCTTTTGAAGGTCCCCGTGTCGAGCCTGTGTTCCCAAAGAAAGATCAGGCAATCGACTACGCGCAGAACCGGGCGTGCTTTCGATCAGGCGAAATTCGCGTCTTGGATTCGACCGGAAAAGTCGAATGCACGATTGCATTCAGTGAGGCGGATCGAAAGCTGTGATTGCGCGGGGTAACTTGGTTTCCTGATTGATTGCGCTTCCAAAATGCCGGGTAGTCGGGCACAATTGTTCCATGATTCCGCTTTTGTCGGGCTCTCCCCTTGGCGTAGGTCTTGAATGGGATGGATTACTAGGAGCGTCGCAACAGAGCGAGCCACAAGCGAGCGGTTACTAGGGTGGCGTCTCCGAAACGATTCGCCTACTCGACAGGAGTGTCGGCCAGCCGCCGAGCAATCGCGTCAAGCTTATCGTGGAGTTCGCGTCTCTCCTGCCGGTCCGCTTCGCTCGGCATGATCACGTTGGCGATCTGCACAGACGGCAGTTGTCCTGTTAGCGCAAGCATCTTGTCCACCGCGATCCCGGTTCCGATCGCTGCATCGCGCATGCTCGCTTTGCCAATCTTCTCTGACATGCGTTCAGCGCCGACGGTTGCTACATCTGCGAGGATGGAGACCAAGTGTTTTTTTCGTTCTGTTATGCTTTTTGCCTCGCGTTCTCTGATGCCCATGACGGTGTGATTGCTCACGCGATAGCTTCTGGAGATGCCATTAACACTAGCGTTTGGCTCGGCGAGTTCTCTCACGATAGCGCGGTAGGTCTTGGGGCGCGTCCTGAGCAAGAGTTCGCCGGTGTACCGGGGCAGGGCGTCCTGCCTTGTTGATAGTGCCTGGCCGTTATTTGCCTCGCTCATGTTCAAGCGAACAGGTAAGCTTGCGTGGAGCAAAAAGCAACGACTTTCCGCCGAGATTCGAGTTTTCGGTTTGAACGGCGAACTCGAACGCGCCATTGCGGTCAGCGAGTCAGGTCGAAAGCTGTTATCCCGAGCGCTAGCGCCGCGTAGTCTTATCGATCGTTTTGGACGTTCCACGCGCTTTTCAAATCACGCGTATCCAAGTAGAATGCTGCGGTTACCCGCGCTTTGACAAAATCGTCACCTCACTTGCCATAAAATAGACCGTAGCCTAGCTCAAACAAATGCAACCCGCCCCGCAGGAGATTTCGACCTGCTCGAATTGTGGTGGCGTCCTCGAGGAAACACCCGGTGGTGGGCTCGGCTGCATGTCTTGTTTGTTGCGAGCCGGAATCGGCAGCGAAGGAGAAGTGGCGAAAGATTCAACCCCGACCGCTTTCGAGGACGGCGGGCGCTTCGGTGTCTATGAAATCGATTGCCATCCGGATGGCAGTCTCTACGAGCTTGGCCGTGGAGCGATGGGCGTTACGTATCGCGCCACCGACACGTCGCTACAGCGCAAAGTCGCCTTAAAGATCATTAAAATCGACATCGCTGAGCGAAGTGCCGACGCGCGCGAACGCTTTATGCGCGAAGCCCGTGCAGCGGCAGCGCTGCGACACGAAAACATCGCCACCGTCCACCAATTCGGAATGCGCCTTGAGACAGGACAATATTTTTACGCGATGGAATTGATCGAGGGCGAGACCCTTGAGGAACGCGTTCGCCGCGGCGGTCCGCTCGATGCGCGCACGACTATCAAGATCGCGCAGCAAGTCACGTCGGCGCTGGCTGCGGCGGAAAAGCACGGATTAGTACACCGCGATTTAAAGCCAGCGAACCTGATGCTCGTCTTCCCCGATGGCGAAACGCCACACGTCACCAACGATAAAAAGCTGCTGGTGAAAATAATCGACTTCGGCCTAGCTAAAGCAATTCACGCTCAAATCGATCCAAAGTCGCTGACCCATGACAGATTTGTCGGTACGCCAGCATTTGCCAGCCCGGAACAATTTGAACACGCTGCGCTGGACGTGCGCTCCGACATCTACTCGCTGGGCGAAACGCTCTGGTTCGCGCTTACAGGAAAAACGCCATTTGGAGGCCGTAGCGTAGACGAGATTCACGGCGCCCAAAAATCAAATGTGCTTCCTATCGAACAACTCAAAGCGGCGCACGTTCCCTCTCGCCTAAGATTGCTGCTTGAATCGATGCTCGCACTCGAGCCGGCATCACGGCCCGGCACACACGAATTAGCAGCGCGGCTGCAACGTTGTTCCCCGGAGGCACGCAGCGTGCGACGAACGCGCTTCGCTCTCGCTGTCGCAGCCATCGTGATTCTCGGCATGTCTGCACTTTTCGTCTTTCAACCATCGCGAATCCGAAATTCGCCTTTGAATCCTGACAAAAGCATTGCCGTCCTTCCGTTTGAAAACCGCAGCGAGGACAAAGCGAATGCGTACTTTGCTGATGGTATTCAGGACGAGATTCTGACCCGCCTATCTAAGATTGCGGATTTAAAAGTAATCTCGCGCACTTCCACGCAGCAATATCAAAGCAGACCTGCCAACCTCCGCGAGATCGCGAAGCAGCTCGGCGTGACAAACTTCCTCGAAGGCAGTGTGCAGAAAGTGGGCGAGCGCGTTCGCATCAACGTGCAGCTGATTCGCGCTGGCGCGAACGACCATCTTTGGGCTGAAATGTACGATCGGAATCTGGCCGACATTTTCGCCGTCCAAAGTGAGGTGGCGACCGCGATCGCAAACACTCTCCTGTTAAAACTGACTGGCCACGAGCGGACCGCCGTCGCGCAAAAACCCACTGACAATCTGGCGGCCTACGACGCTTATCTGCGCGGGCTTGATCTCTCCTCGCGCCCGTCTCAGGCGCTGGAGGATCAAATCAAGGCCGCCGACCAGTTTGAAGAAGCCGTGCGCCTCGATCCAAGGTTCGCCCAGGCTTGGGCCGCCCTCTCGCAGGTCGATTCGTACCTATACATACTTCGACAAGTCGCAGGCGGCTCGCAACGCGCGGAGAGGGCGCGGTCCGCTGCCGAAACGGCCACGCGCCTGGATCCTTCATCACCTGAGACGCTGCTCGCGAACGCTTACTATCGCTATGAGGTGCAGCGAGACTACCAGAGTGCGCGTGTTCTGTTTGAAAAGATTCACGAGCAGGTGCCGAGTAACAGTCAGGCGCTCGTTGCTTTGGCCCGCGTCGCGCGACGGCAGAATCGCTGGAAGGACAGCCTGCGGTTGTTCGAAGAAGCAGCCAAACTCAATCCGCGCGATATTTCCCTCCTCACCGACCGCGCGATGACCTTCCTGATGTTGCGTCAGCCCGCGGCGGCGCACGAGATGATCGACCGCGCCTTGGCAATCAATCCCGATGATTTCGAGTTACTGGTGGTGAAAGCCAGACTCTTTCAATGGGAGAGCAATCTACCTGCCGCTAAGTCTGTGCTCGATAAACTTGCGTCAACGCCACAGACCGATGGTGTCGTAGCGGTTCAGGTCGATCATCTTGTTCTCAGCCGCTCTTATGAGGAAGCGGAGACTTTGCTTCTCGGAACGCTGGCAAAAAGCGGTTCGCGAACAGACCTCGAGCAGGCCTATTTCCGCGAGTCTCTTGGTCGGGTGCAATCATTGGCGGGTAAGAAGGAGAAGGCGCAACAAACCTATCTGGAGGCGAAAAGCGAGCTGGAAGCGGTGCAGCGGGAACAACCCACAAGTCCATGGGTGGCGGGATTGGTGGGATCTGTCGAGGCGGGTCTGGGCAATAAAGAAGCCGCTCTGCGCGAGGGAGAACGCGGAGTTTCGCTTTGGCCCGCCTCGGAGGACCCCGTTTACGGCCCTGCTGCCGAAGAAAACCTCGCAGGCATCGAAGCATTAGTCGATGAGCCGGACCGGGCGCTGGCGCTGATCGAACGCCTGGTAACGACGCCATATGGATCATATCCGCTCAATCAGGCTGGCCTGCGCCTGGACCCGACATGGGACCGCTTGCGATCGCATCCGCGCTTCAAAGCGATTGTGGAAGGTCCAGAGCCAAAAACGATCTACCACTAACGCCCGGCCGCTCCGAAATGATCCGCGCTTCCAAAAAATCGTCGCCTCGTTAGCGCCGAAAGAACAGTAAAGCTCAACCACGCTGTTTTACGAAAGGAGCCACGCTCGTCGATAACATGAAGAATTGGGAAATCATCGATGACAATCTGAGCAAAGCCGGGTGGAGTTGGGGCTGCGTCGCAACCGGGGATTCACGCGGACGAACAATTAGACAGGAAAGGGCAATGTCCAATACGAGAATTCGTTGTTCACCGCGAATATCATACGGCCCTCACTTCAATCGTATTGAGCGCATTGAAGCCTCGCCAATAGAAATAACTTCCATCAAACTGAGTGTGTCATAACACTTTTGTAATGCTGGATGATATTGCCAAGCAAATCGCCGCAGGGCAATGCGTGCTCTTCCTGGGCGCGGGCGTGCATGCGCCTGCCCCTCCGGGCAGCGGTTACGTTTACACTAAGGCTGACGCGCCCCCCTTCGGTGGCGATCTTTCGGAAACACTTGCGATCGAGAGCGACTTCGCTCAGGACTACCCAAAGGCCAGTCCACGCGAGCTCCCGCGCGTGGCGATGCATTTTGAACTCAAGCCCGGGAAAGGCCGCCAGGCCTTGGTCCAGCGCGTTCGCGACCAAGTAACCAGCGGCAAACGACCGTCTCCGATCTTGCGGGGTCTCGCGAAACTCGATTTCCCGCTCACCGTCACCACCAACTATGACTCGTTCTTCGAGGACTCCTTGAAGGCCCATCACAAGTCGCCCGACGTGCGCGTTTACGAACCGAAGCCCAACACCGCTTCTCCCACCGCGGACTTCGGGTCGACCACTCCATCCGCTCCAGGCGTGTGCAAGATTCACGGCGATTTCACCCGACCCGAGTCGCTAGTGCTGACGGACGAAGACTACATCCAGTTTGTTCTGCGTATGAGGGACGAGGACAACATACATCCATTTCCTTTCACGGCCCGGTATTACCTGCGAAAGTATCCGACGCTGTTTATCGGCTACAGCCTCCTTGATTACAATCTACGGCTCTTCCTCAAGACCCTTCGGCTCCAACTCGACCCGGCAAATTTTCCGCCGACCTACTCGATCGACCCCTACCCTGACAACATGGTGCGCGCCGTCTGGGAGGCGCAGCGCCGGTGGGTCTGGTTTGTGCAAGAGGATGCGTGGACGTTTGTTCCGAAGCTCTACAAAAAGGTGACCGGCCAGGACATGCCCCAATGACAATGATCGCATCCTCTCCGTCTGCGCTGTCGCTTCCGCCGCTGCCCCCGCTGACGGAGCCGTTTCGCGGCATTGAGCCTTACCGCTTCGTCGATCAGCCGATTTTCTTCGAACGCCGTGAACAGGCGCGCCGACTCGCGAGAATGGTGGTGGTCTATCGCGGTGTAATGCTTTTCGGCGATTCAGGAGTTGGAAAATCGTCGCTAATTAACGCAGGCTTGCTCCCGGAAATTCTCGGCGAGGCATTGCTGCCGGAACGCGTTCGCGTGCAACCGGTGCCAGGTCGCGAATTTGTTGTCGAACGGGTTTCGCTCAATGAGGCCGGTGAACCGCCTTTCTTGCCGTCGCGTTTCGCCGAGGATCACGAGTTTCGCGCGCGGATCGAGGTTTCGGCAGATGGGTTAGCCAGCCTGATCGCGCACGCACACCCCGGGGGTCCGGGGTTGCTCATCCTCGACCAATTTGAAGAGTTGGTGACCCTGTTTGAGGAAGCGCCCGACACGAGAGAACGGCTGCGGGCGGGTATGGAAACACAAGGAGCGATCATAAAGACGATCACCGGGCTTCTGCTCGATGGAGAGTTACCCGTGAAATGCCTCTTCGTGTTCCGCGAAGATTATCTCGCAAAACTGTCCAAGGTCTTCCAACGCGTGCCGGGTCTACGGGAACAGGCAATGCGCCTCGAACCGCTACCAATCGGACGGCTGCCTGAGATCATTCGTGGACCCTTCGAGTCGGATCGCCTGCCGCGAGGTTACTTTAAGCGCGAATTTTCCCCGGAGCTGGCGGGTGCGCTGGCTTCGGCTCTCGGCGAGCGAAACGAAGGGGCAAATATGAATCTAACGGAAGTCCAGATCGTTTGCCAGACTCTCTGGCGCGAGCCCGGCGGTGCAGAGCGATTTGTGGGTGCAGCGGATAGGAGTCGCGCGATCCAGGAACTGCTCGAACGCTACACTGACGGCCGGATTCAGGCGCTGCCGAAGGAATTGCGCGACCCGGCGGTGGCAGTGCTAAGCCGACTCGTAACGTCCGCCGGCACGCGCAACATCGTTGCGGAATCGGAATTGATCGAGCGCCTTGAGAAAGAAGAAGGGGTGCCGCGCAATCTTGCCGAGCGAGCCCTAGCGGCTCTGGTCTCGGAGACGAAACTAGTCAGGAGGCAGATTCGTCACGACGCACCGTTCTGCGACATCGCGAGCGAATTTCTCGTGCCGTGGATTCAACGGCAGCGAGTGTCTCGGCAAGCGTTTAAGGCAGAAGCCGCTGCCCATGCCAAAGCCCGCGAGCGGTGGCGTAATAGGATCTTGATCGGTGCTTTAGTCTCAGTGCTCTTGATGCTGGTCCTGTTCACGTTCGCAATCCGGCAAAAGCAACTGGCTGAACGCTCTGCCAGGGAAGCGAAATTGCAAACGCGTCTGGCTGAAAACTCCGCCAGAGAAGCGAAACTTTCGGAAGCTGCTGCCGAACGAGCCCTGGAGGTTGAGCGAACCTTCAAACAGCTGTTGGAGCAGCAACTCTCAGCGGCCAGAGAAGCCCAGAAAGAACTCAATAATTCAAGCGAAAATGCTACTGGGCTGTTACGGAACCTCGCTAATGAACTAAAGTCGCGTTTAACTCCTGAACAGAACCAACGTTTCGAAGACGGGATAGCCGCCCTGGGGAAGGTCTCAATATTTGCCCAGTCTAGCGTCGATGCCACCCAGCGGGTAGTGGATACGACTCAGGCACTCACTCAGGACATCAAGGAATCGCTGGCCAAAACCAGGCCTTCGAATGTCGCATGGGCCTTTTACGGCATTCGTGACGGTAACGGAAATTGGTCGGATCAGAATTTCAAGAGAGCATCGGGCGCCCCCGGCGGGTTGCCCGCACCAGGCGACACGATAATTGCGCTAAATGAGGTGCCTGTCCGCAAAGACGTTATACGTTGGGTGCCCGATAAGGGCCAATGGATCAACGCCCCTTCTTTGGGAGGCCTCAAACAGAACCAAAAGATCCAAGTGCTCGAAGTCCGTGGTCCGGAAGACGCAGACTTGGCCGATGTGCAATCTGGTCAAGCCGATGTGCAATTTATTTGGGTGACGTTCATATGGCCGAAAAAGTAGTGCCTGCGCCGTCGGGCCCGACGAGTCGCAGAGCCGTAGTCGGGGTGTACCGCGGCCGGGCGTCCTGCGTTGTTAATACCGCCTGGCCGTTATTTGGCTCGGTCATGTTCAATCGAACAGGTAAGCTTGCCTGGAGCAAAATGCAACGCCGCTACCGACGCGCAACTGCACCCATTAACCGCTCCCATTCATCCAAACTCCCGCGAAAGCCCAGTTCGCATGCTGTGTTGAAACTCAATCGAGCGTTTATCTCGCGACGCTTTCCGCCTTTTGTGTCGTTGGCGTTCCGATAGTGGCGGCGTGAAACGAAGATGTGTGACGCTAGCGGGTCGTGCTCGGCTTCCATCGCGGCGAGTTCGGCTTCAACGTCACGCATCGCCGCGGTCAGCCGGTCCATTGCGTTTTGAAGGCGAGAGGGACGCATTCTGTTCAGTCGAACATACTCACGGCCGGACGTCAATCGTCAACGCCAAAAAGGCGCTTTTTGGCAACTACGAGGCAACAGATTAAAAGGCGCCCGTCGGGGGTTTCACGGATTGATAGTCCGTGCATACCTGTTCTGTGTAGTTTCTCCGCAAACCGCCGTGTTGTCGTAGCCGAAAGTTTTTGTCTTTCCTTTCACGTCACTCAAACGCTTTCGGCCATTCACCGTGTTTAGCGATGGTGTTGGGTCATCGCAGTCGCTTCGAGTGCCCTCTGGACATTGCACATCCTTTTCAAGTCACGCGCATCAAGGTAGAATGCTGCCGTGACGAGCTCTTCGTCAAAGCGCGCAGAGTGAACCCAACGAAGTTTTTGACCGAGCTGAAGCGGCGCAATGTTTACCGCGCAGCGATCGCTTACGGAGTCGTCGCATGGTTTCTCACGCAGCTCACAACGCAGGTCTTCCCGTTTTTTGAAATTCCGAATTCTGCAGTGCGTTTTGTCGTCATTGCGCTCGTAGTCGGGTTTCCAATCGCGATGCTACTCGCCTGGGTCTACGAATTCACCCCCGCCGGAATAGTGCGGACGGAAGATCTCGATCCGGCACAGGCGAGATCGGTTCAGCGCGCCACCGGCCGGATCCTCGACTTCATCATTATCGGGGTGCTGCTGCTGGTTATTGCGATATTGATTGTAGGGCGACGCCCGTTTGACAGGCAGACTGGCGAGTCGATTTCTCAGAAAAGTATTGCGGTGCTTCCATTTGAAAACCGGAGCGAAGACAAAGCCAACGCGTACTTTGCTGAGGGCATCCAGGACGAGATTCTGACTCGTTTATCGAAGATCGCCGATTTGAAGGTCATTTCCCAGACATCCACGCAGCATTATAAAAGCGCGCCTGAAAACCTGCCCGAAATCGCCAGGCAACTTGGCGTTGCCCATATCCTGGAAGGAAGCGTGCAGAAAAGCGGCGACGCTGTGCGCGTGAATGTCCTCGACATCAGCCTGCCAGCGGAATTATCAAAGGCCTTGTCTTCAGGTAACTTAAGGAAGATGTCCGCATAGCTCGCAGCTTTAGCCCCAACAAATGCAACCTGCTCCTCCAGCAGTCTCGACCTGTCCGAGCTGTGGCGGGGCGCTCGAGGAAACGTCCGGTGGGCGGCTGGGCTGCATGGTTTGTTTATTGCGCGCCGGAATCGGCAGCGAAGAAGAAGTGGCGCAGGATTCAACGCACGAAGCGTTGGAGGGCGATGGGCATTTCGGAGTTTATGAGATTGATCGTCGCGAGGACGGAAGTCTTTACGAGCTCGGCCGTGGTGCGATGGGGGTAACCTATCGCGCCACCGACACCTCGCTCCAGCGCAAAGTCGCCTTAAAGATCATTAAAATCGATATCGCCGAGCGAAGCGCCGACGCCCGCGAACGCTTTATGCGCGAAGCCCGTGCAGCCGCATCACTGCGACACGAACACATCGCCACCATCCACCAATTCGGAATGCGCCTTGAGACGGGACAATATTTTTACGCGATGGAATTAATCGAGGGCGAGACTCTTGACGAACGCGTTCACCGCGCCGGACCGCTCGATGCGCGTACCACCGTCGGCATTGCGCAGCAAGTCACCTCAGCTCTGGCCGCTGCGGAAAAGCGCGGATTGATCCATCGCGACTTGAAACCAGCAAATTTGATGCTCCTGAGCGCGGACGACGACGAAGTGGTAAGAATGTCGAGCCGTGCCGTCCCTACCGTAAAAATAATCGACTTCGGTCTGGCCAAGGCAATTCACACGCAAACCGATCCGAAGTCGCTGACACATGACAGATTTGTCGGCACACCGGCATTCGCCAGTCCGGAACAATTTGAACATTCTGCACTCGACGTGCGCTCCGACATTTACTCGTTAGGGAAAACGCTCTGGTTTGCGCTTACCGGAAGAACGCCATTTTCGGGCCGAACCATGGAGGAGATCCACCGCGCTCAAAAATCAAATGCGCTGCCTATCGAACAACTCAAAACAGCACACGTTCCGTCTCGCCTAAGGTCGCTGCTCGAATCGATGCTCGCATTCGAGCCGGGGGCCCGGCCGGGCATCCACTATTTGGCAGCACAGCTGCGATTGTGCCAGCAGAACGATAAAAGCACTCGAGTACCCAAAAAAAGTATCGCGGTATTGCCTTTTGAGAATATGAGTGTCGATCCAGAAAACACCTTTTTCGCAGACGGTGTGCACGCAGAGATTTTGACGCACTTGGCGAAGATCGTCGGCTTAAAAGTAATCAGTCGTAATTCGGTCATGACATATGAGCGAGGCGTCAAAAGAAATCTGCGAGAGATCGCGAAGGAGTTGGGCGTCGCACATTTGGTGCAAGGGAGTGTGCAACGCGCCGGCGATCAAGTGCGGGTCAATGTTCAGTTGATTAAAGCGCAGACCGATTCCCACCTTTGGGCAGACACATTCGACCGGAAGTTGACCGACGTGTTCGCCATCGAGAGCGAGATCGCCAAACGAATAGCGGAGACTTTACGGGCGAAGCTAACCGGTCGCGAGGAGAAGGCGTTTGCAGTTAAACCGACAAACAATCCAGAGGCTTACGATGCCTATTTGCGCGGATTGGCTTTTGACGCACGCAGCGCCTTCTCAGATGCTCAACTAAAAGCTATCAGTTTTTATGAGCGGGCGGTGCAGCTTGACCCGAATTTTGCACTTGCTTGGGCGCTACTTTCTAGTGCCCACGCGCATGCTTACATTAGCGTCGACACCACTGCCGCCCGGCGCGATGCGGCGAAACAAGCTTTGGAGAAGGCGCAGAAGCTGCAGCCAAACTCCCCCGAAACCCTGCTCGCCCTGGGCTATTATCAATACTGGGTGCTGCTTGATTACGCGCTCGCCAAAGCCACGTTCGCTCGTGTCAGCAAAATGTTACCGGGCAGCAGCGAGGCACCAAAGGCCCTCGGCTACATTGCTCGACGCGAGGGACAGTGGGATCAAAGCATTGCCTACTTCGAGCAAGCCCTCGCATTGGACCCACGTAACGTGGAGTTACTCACGCAGGCGGCGGGGACTTACACCATGCTTCGAAAATTCCCGGCCGCACTAAAGCTCTATGATCTAAGGCTGGACATTACGCCTAACGATCCGGATGTGATTGCATCAAAGGCCAGTATTTATCAGGCCCAGGGTAACCTGCAGGAAGCCGCTAAATTGTTATCAGAAGTAAACGCGCAGACTCCATCTTATCTTCCCTTCCGAATTAAGATCACTGAGTTGAGACTTGAACGAAAGCTCGGTGAAGCCATCCGATTGGCGCAAGCTCGACTAGCTCAATTCCACTTTACTTCTGAGGGCGACAAAGGCGGTATTCAGGTCAGGTTGGCTTGGATTGAGCGCCTTAATGTTCAGGTCAGGTTGGCTTGGATTGAGCGCCTTAATGGCGATACTGCTGGCGCAAAGGTTACCGCTGAACAGGCGCGGAATACGCTCGAGCCGCTCTGCAAGAACCAACCGGACAACGCGGTGTTTGCGGCAGGGCTGTCCCTGGCTAATGCCGTGCTCGGCGACAAGGAATCAGCGCTAAAGGAAGCGGAACGTGCGATCACGCTTTCACCGAGCAGTAAAGATCGGGTGAATGGGCCCGCCTGCGAAGAGGTCCTCGCGCTAGTTGAGACGATGGTCGGCGAGAATAGCCGCGCGATCTCAACGCTCACCCGGCTGTTACAAACCCCATATGGCGGCTGGCTTTGCTTCCCCCTGCCTATTACCCCAGCGCTTCTTAGGCTTGATCCGATCTGGGACCCGTTGCGCAGCGATCCCGCATTCCAAAAACTGTGCGAGGAAAAGCAGCCGTGAACTCGCGCAATAATACAATTCACGACGGATTGCACGGATAACACGCGACCGAGCTTGCCCTGAGCGAAGTCGACTGGGGGCGAACCGCAGGGAGATTTTTTAACAAAAGGCAACTCCGAAGTCTTTCGCGAGCAAGCGAAGATAACGAAGCAGTCCAGGTTAAGCAAAACTTAATCTTTGTTTCCTTTGCCTGCTCGCGAAAGCTTTCGGAGTTATCTTCTGTTTAGAAGCTTCTCTCGCTTCCTTCTAGTTTAGCCGGTTCCCCCTATTCGGGAAATCCCTGCCTGCCCGCCCGTAGCTCTTAAGGCGGGTAATCCGCGACCTTCCACGGCCGAGGTCGCCGAGGCCAACCGAAGGCGGGCCTGCCACGCCGTAGCTGCGCGAAGGCGGGTTTCTTCATAAAAAATCCAAACTTTCCGTGTTATATCGCGGCGGATTTCCTGCAGTACCTCAGTGAAACCTTAGCACGTTAATCCTGGCGTCCCTCGTCCTCGGCGCGATGCAGGCGCAAGCCATCATCATCTATGACCACCCCGTCGGCATCACTTTTGGCCAGACCGCGCGAGTCAACCTCTCGAATACGTCAGACCGCGCCATTATCATTATCGGCGGAAAGTTTCTCGACAGCGACGGCAACATCCTCGCTGAGTTCGGCCCTCAGGTCATCGAGCCAGGCAAGATGATGTCCTTTGACCTCAATGCTGATGATATTGTTCGGGAGAGCAACCGTATCCAGATCCGGAGCGTCATCGAAAGCTCGGAACCGCATCTCAAAGGAGCTATCATCAGCGTGGAGGTGTTTAATAACGCGGATGGCAAAACGACTGTCTTCATCATTGGCCCAGAATACTGAGGAAGGTCAGGCTAGGCTTCGGTTAGGCTCCATAACGGCATGCGCAAACGTTGTTAAAGCAACATAACGATGAAGTTATTTTTGATCATTGGCCTGGAGATAGTAGCCTTGTGCGCGTACCAGAGGGGCGCGCAAAACACGATTTCGACTTCTCCCCCAGCGGGAGCACCGGGGAACGAGGCTAGCGAGGATGTCGAGAAAAAGATAATGCAACTGGAGCGCGATTGGGGAGATGCGCTGGCCAAGCGCGACGTGTTGGCGCTGGACCGCATTCTTGGTGACGATCACAGCGTAATTAGCAAGGATGGCAGCGTCCTTACCAAGGCGCAGGAGTTGGCTAAACACAGCGAGTCCGCAGACGAGCTCTTCGACTTCGAGCCGATGAAGGTCCGTGTCTTTGATGACACCGCCGTAGTGACCGGAGGCCACAGGGAGAAATCTCAATACCAAGGAAGGGATACGAGCGGTCATTATCGATGGATGGATGTCTTTGTGAAGCGCAACGGGCACTGGCAGGCCGTGGCGTCCGAGTTGACTCGCGTGGAAGAAGGGAAACCGTAGCGCAAGGATTGTGCTTCACGAGCGGGCCTAACGAGGGGCCGGGCTGACGGCTACCTGGCCTTTAAAAATTAGAAATCTTAAATTAGAAGGTCGAAATCCAAAGCGAAACTTGGCCTCGGTAGCCAGCTTTTCTCGATGCACGGGTCTATGTGGTGCGACGGCACGGCCTATGGCAAGCAGTCTCCGGCCAGCTGACCCCTCTGCCGCCATAATTCCGAAACTAAAGTGAGGATATGATGCGCACGACTCTCGCCGATTGCTTCCCGTTTGGAGGGCCGATTTTTGAAAAGAATCTCGCGTAGTAATGGTGAGTTCTAAACGGGATTTCCGCTTTAGGAGATAGAAACATATTTAGGCCAGTGCGAAAAGAAGACGGCGCCGGACAGATGTCACAACCTCGAAAGGAAACAATTATGAAACAACGAACCTCATTAAAGGCCAGAAATGAGTTCTCAATGACCAGAAGTCACGGAAGGCCAAAAGAATTAGGAGAGAACAAATTATGAAAAAACGAAACAGCTGGGTCGTCTTTTCGATTTGCGTTTTACTTGTTCTGGGCCTTCGATTTGACCGGCTTGAAAGCGGCACCTCGAGCTCGATCACCCTCAGCACAAGCACATGGACGCCCATCGGCCCGGCGCCCATCAACGGTCCTTTTGCGGGCCGCATCGACGTGGCAGCGCCGGATCCCAGCGATCCCAACGTGATGTACCTGGGCGCCAACAATGGCGGAATTTGGAAAACGACCAACTGGTTGGATTCATCTCCGACTTGGACAGAGATCACGGACAAGCCGCAGATCCTGTCGCTAGCAATCCATGAGCACGACCTCGTCGTGTTCCCTGGAAATCCCAACATCGTCCTCGCGGCAGCCTCGGGTCCTGGCGGGGGCGTCCTTCGCTCGGATGACGCAGGGAACAGTTGGAGCTTCTTGGGCAACTCGAGATTCGACCTGGCCGAGTTCGGCGCACTGGTGTTCGATCCGAATGTCGCCAATGCCCAGACCCTTTACGTCGCGATAAGCGGCGGCTCGGCCAACTTCTTCCTGGGCTCCGGACTGTACAAGTCCGTTGACGGCGGCGCGACCTGGTCGGCCGCGGGCCTTGGAACATTTTCAGGTTTGGTCAGCGATCTGCTGGCAATCCAGGAGAATGGCCAAACCGTGCTCTACGCCGCGGATACCGGCAACGGACAACCCAACAGCGGCGGCATCTACCGAAGTGACGACAGCGGCGCCACTTGGACGTCAACTAATTTTCCAACGAAGGCGGCCGGTTATGGCTCAATCCGGCTCGCTGGCAGCACCGCGCCCACGGAAAAGATTTACGCTTCGGCCATCGATGCCTCAGCGGGGGATGGAGGCTTGGATTATCGTTTTGTGACGACGAACCAGGGCGGAAACTGGTCGCCGCTCGCGACGGTTGATGCGCCTGCACCCGGGGCTCGCCATCGTTCTCACCACAACGTCATCGCGGTGGATCCGGCGAACTCGAGCCACGTTGTGGTGAACACCGACATCGAGAACAACCTGATCACCAGACCAGGTGGAGAGTGGATTTTTAACAGCACAGACAGCGGACAAACATGGACAGCAGCTGTAGATCCAGGAGGCGATCCGGTTTCTGGGAGTTTCGACGGCACAGGCGTGTTCGTAGTAACCAGCGACGGCGGAATCCATCGCGATCCCGTGAATGTTACCGACAACAGAGGCGGCAATCTCAATACCATTGAGTTTTATAGCTTCAGTCTCGATCCGAACAACACGCGAAGAGGCTATGGTCTCTTCCAGGACGGGCCAGGGGTGTTAAAGTATGTCGGCAATGTGGACTGGCAGTATTTCCAGCCGCCGAATGCAGGCGAGGCGGGCAAAATCCGTGTCGGTCTCGATCCGACCACCAATTCGCCTCGTGTCTATTTCTTGGAACCTAACACTCAACAACCTGTTAACTCGCCCAATGACTCATCCCGATTCGTGCACAGCGACGATGGCGGACAGACTTGGCAACCAGCGATAAGCGGTTTGCCCACGATCCAAGTCACGATCAACGGGAACCCGGCGACGATTACGGATTACGCTTCATTTCCCGGCAAGGGTTCGATTGTGATCGACCCCAACAGCCCGAAACGGTTGATAATCGGTCTCGCCACGTTCTTCGACAACGTAAACAACATTCTAACCCCCGGCAGCGTTTTCGAAACGACAACCGGTGGCGACCCCAACAATGCGGATCCCAAATTTAACGGTAACGGTTGGCGCGATATTGGCAGCGCCATGGCGAACAACAACGCAACCTTCAGTGCGATTGCGATCACGCCGTCCGATCCGAACACCATCTTCGCCGGTACTGAAGACGGCCGGGTTTTCAAGACAACGAATGCCGGGAACGACTGCAATCCTAACTGTCCCACCTGGACCGAAGTCGATACCGGTTTGTCAGGTCAGCGAATCATGGATTTGGAAATCGATCCGGCCAATCCCGATCACGATTTCGCCGTCACCAGTGACTTTCTCGGCCGCGACGGCGCGGCGCCGGACTACAGCGGCGTCTTTCACGTGTGGATGCGTAACGGTGGCGCATGGTCTCAGATCAACGGCAACCTTCCGACCAAGCTCGGCGGCGAAACACTGGCAGTCGATTGGTCCCCCGCGACGCCGGTACTCTATATAGGTACTCTGCGCGGCGGATACACGTCGACAAATCTTGGCACGACTTGGACTCGAATGGACAGCTTGCCCAGGACCAGGGTTACCGATCTTGATTTCATGCCCAACCTCTATCTTCTCGGAGCGGGAACGATGGGTTGGGGCGCGTGGGAGATTTTTACCTGCGGCGCTGATCTTGCCGTGAGCAAGTCGAGCGCGCCTGCTAGCACCGTGGATGCCGGCACGAACGTCACTTACACGATCGAGCTGATAAACAATGGACCGTGTGGCGCCGGCAACGTGACCTTGAGTGATACCGTCCCGGAGGGGAGTGCATTTGTTTCGCTCTCCGCCTCGGCATTTGGTTGGAGTTGCAGCACGCCGTCGATCGGCTCCTCAGGTCCGATCACGTGCACAAAAGACAGCATGGCAGAGGGCGAAGCGGTGACGTTTACGCTCGTAACGAATGTGCCTTGCGACGTGGCGAGCGGCACCAACCTCGACAACACCGCCACGGCCAGCGCGGCGACGCCGCCGGACGACAATTCCGCCAATGATTCCGCTTCCATTTCACTGACCGTCAATAATCCCGTGCCGGTGGTCACGGCGTCGGTCGCCACGACGTTGCTGCCGCAGAATAATCACGACCTGGTCAATGTTGGACTGTCGGCTTCGGCCAGCGACGGGCCTTGCCCCACGCCACCGCTCGTTGTCGAGGTTTTCGGCGATGAAGACGATCAAACGTTGACCGCGCCAAGGGAACTATTCTCACCGGACGCGAAGGACATTGCGCCCGGCACTCTACGGTTGCGCCAGGAACGTGTGAGCAGCGCTGACGGCAGAGTTTACCTGATCGTCGTCAAAGCAACCGACGAGGCAGGCGGCACCGGTTTTGCGACCGCAACTGTGGCTGTGCCCAAGAGCAACAGCAACGCCGATCTCGCTTCGGTCAACGCCCAGGCTGCCGCAGCCAAAAGCTACGCCGATACCCACAACGGCGCGCCGCCAGCCGGCTACTTCGTTGTTGGCGATGGTCCAGTCGTCGGGCCGAAGCAATAGGACGGGGACAAGCCGGAGGATGAAGTCAGCCACTGATACAGTTCCACGCGCGCGAGAAAAGGTGCTTCGCCGTCGATGACATCACCCGCCTTGTGTCTGTTTCGGACAAGTTCGGTTACGCCTGTCAAACTCGCTGACATGGTTCACTCCCAGTAACAACATCTTTGACCTCAGGCCAGAAGCCATTCGCAACGTGAAAGTGGAGACCACCATCGCATGGCGGCTTTTTGTCCCACTCCGCTCACCACTCTCTGAAATCGCCCGCGTGCTCGTGCGTTTCGATCACATTGCCAGCCGCATCGTAAATGCGGATCACTGTTCCATGTGAGGCGCGCGCGCTCGCCAGAAGGCGAATTCGCCTCAGCGATATCGAGCGCGCGTTTCCAATTCGGCAACGCGCCGCTCAGTCAGTCGTGATTGGATAAATGTTTTGTTGTCCGTTTCAGCGGCTGTGATGTGCTCGCGTGTGGCGAGCCATTTCATTTCCTCCTGCTTGAGGCTTTCACGGTCACGCTGGGGGAGGGTCGCTGCCAATTTGTGGTAAGCCTTGTTGAGTCGCGCTTCGATTTCATTGTCACCAATGCCCCCGCCCGATTCGTCCGAAACGGATTTAGCCGACGCCACCTCTAATTGCGGTGCATCGAGATTCCCTTTCACGTCAAAAAGGATCTCAAACCTGTACGAGGGCGCATTCTCTTTTTTCGATGATAACATGCCAATCATTGCATCAATGACAAAACGCCGCGGTCGCACGAACACCGGATCAGATACCCATATTTCATACTCAGGGTCGGCGGCCCCTTTGCCTTTCTTCCGGACCGCAACACCCCGAACCGCCTTTTCTATTTGCGGCCAAACATTGCTCGTTTTGTGCTCAGTGGGATTAATCCATGCCACCTTGTCGGTAGAATAACGCGCTTGATAGATCGCTATACCGCCACGGTTGTCGGGCGACCAGCCGACTTCGAGATGGAAATGGTTCTCGTTCCCTTCCGAGCCGGAGTAGTACGTAAAATCGGGGATAGTCGCGACAATTTTCCCGGTCGCCGTGTCGACTAGATAATCTTCAACGCGTTCGTAAGGTTCGAATTGGTCCGAGTCGAGGTCGAGCTTCTCCGGGCCGTCAGCGACGATTTCAGTTTTCGCATCAACACTGCCGGCAGGATCATCCTTTATTCCCCATCCCAGCACGTAGGCGCCATCGTTGGTAACGGTTTCTGGAAAACGTTTGAAGTGCCCTTGCCCAAAAACAATCGGCGAATAAAGCCAGAGCAAGGTCAGCACGATAGCCGAAATTCTGCCAGACATAGCGATTAGATTACTGGTCGTTCTCTGCGTCGTCGATATTTTGTTCGAATTCGACGTTGAACGTTGCGGCCATAGGGTTGAACGCATGCGAATCTTATCTGGCATTCAATCGAATCGGAGCACATCGGAAATCAGATCGAGGCCGCGATGATCTTTGCGCGGGCGGACTTCGTAAAGTGCCGCTTGGCTAATCAAAAACGGATTCTAGCGCGGGACTCGCGTTTAATTCTTTCCCGCGAGCGGATAGCCTGTTAAACACACCGTGAGACGCGCACCGTTCCCGCCAGCAGCCTAGGGTGGCTTCACTGAACCTCGCGCGCGTTACGCCTAGCATTTTCCCGCAAGTCGACGCTGACAGGTAAGAAAGCGCCCGCGCCGGGCGGGAACAGCCATCCCTTCAAACCCGACGGGACGTAGGGATTTCTCCCATCTAATGTTTCGGATTTCGGTCTCGAGCCGAGCTTGTTCGGTTTACGCAATTCCCTAGGGCTCAGTCCCTAAGAAGAATCAGCGACGCTTTTTTCAGGTGGTTGCGACGCCAAGAGAATG
>Ga0193723_1000295_pt1 | contig 18971 bp, 18 predicted proteins | sample H2m2metaG_FD_143042 | JGI IMG/M metagenome (GOLD analysis project Ga0193723, IMG submission 143042) | Soil microbial communities from a riparian zone of the East river system, Colorado, United States - H2m2 | ecosystem: Environmental > Terrestrial > Soil > Riparian zone | place: USA: East River...
ATTTCGCGCGGCTCACGTTCGAATACGACTGGCACGTGCGATTCATCGAGCTGATGCCGGTCGGCGAAATGCGCGATCTTACCTGGGATCACGTGGTGCCGAGCGATGAGATACTTCAGCGGCTTGCACGCGTCGCGCCCATAGAGCCCTCGATTGGCCCGGCGAGAGGAAACGGCCCCGCGCGTTACTTCAGGTTTCACGGCGCGATTGGCACCGTCGGCATCATCACGCCCATGTCACACACCTACTGCGGCAGCTGCAATCGTGTAAGACTCACTGCGGATGGCCGGCTGCGCACATGTCTTTTCGGCGAAGAGGAGACGGATCTCCGCACGCCACTGCGAGAAGGATTGCCGCTCGAGCCCTTTTTCCGAAGCGCGCTCGCGTCGAAGCCGGAACAGCACCACTTGCTCCAGATGAGCGTCGGTGGTCTGCGCGCGCTCTCGCAGGTCGGGGGCTAATCCGTCTTCTTCCGAAGCATCCGTATAACTAACTTTCGGCGCACGGAATCTCACCCTTTGAAATCAAAATGGTAAACAAGATTACGGTGGTCGGAGCTGGCAACGTCGGAGCCACCACCGCGCAGCGCATAGCCGAGAAAGAGCTCGCCCGTACGGTCGTCATGGTCGATGTGATGGAAGGAATCCCGCAAGGCAAGGCTCTCGACCAGTGGCAGTCCGCTCCGATTGAAGGTTTCGACTCGCGCGTCATCGGGACCAACGGGTACGAAGAGACTCGCGACTCGGACATCGTAGTCATCACGGCCGGGATTGCCAGGAAGCCCGGAATGTCTCGCGACGATCTGCTCAACACCAACGCTGGAATCGTCAAGCAGGTGTCGGAGCAGATCAAGTCGACGTCCCCGAACGCAATCCTGATCGTCGTTTCGAACCCGCTCGACGTCATGTCGTACGTCGCGATGAAGGTGACGGGATTTCCGCGAGCGCGGGTTCTTGGAATGGCAGGAGTTCTCGACACCGCGCGCTATCGCGCTTTTCTCGCCGAAGCGCTCGACGTTTCCGTGCGCGACATTCAGGCAATGGTCCTCGGCGGACACGGCGATACGATGGTCCCGCTCATCTCCTATACATCCGTGAGCGGCATTCCGATCACCCAGCTCATGCCGCAAGCCAAGCTCGACGCCATCGTTGAGCGTACACGCGGCGGCGGCGCCGAGATCGTGAAGCACCTCAAGACGGGCTCGGCCTACTACGCGCCTTCTTCTGCAGCGGTGCAGATGTGCGAGTCGATCGTGCTCGATCAGAAGCGCATCCTACCGTGCGCCGCGTGGCTCGAGGGCGAGTACGGAATGTCCGGTCTCTTCCTCGGCGTCCCGTGCAAGCTCGGACGGCGTGGTCTGGAAAAGATCATCGAGGTGGAGCTGACACGACAGGAGCGCGACGCCCTCGCCAAGAGTGCTGATGCCGTGCGAGAGCCGATGGCCGCGGTAAAGCTGTAGCACGCTGATGGGCAGGCTGCGCGGCTTCTACGCCTCCATGGTTGGCAAGAAGGTCGTCATGGGGGTCACGGGCCTGATCGGAATCGGGTTCGTCATCCTGCATTCGCTCGGAAACCTGCTCGTGTTTCGCGGAGCAGCGGCGATCAATTCCTACTCGCACTTCCTCAAGAGCACGGGCGAGCTCCTTTGGGCGCTTCGCATCGTTCTGATCGTCGCGGTAATACTGCACGTGATCGCAGCCGTGCAGCTCACGCTGCAAAGCCGCGCCGCGCGCCCAATCGGATACACCAAGCGCGAATCTCAAGTCGCAACCATCGCGTCGCGAACGATGCGATGGGGCGGGGCGTTCCTTCTCGTTTTCATCGTACTCCACATCCTCCACTTCACGACTGGTACCATCAAGCCAGCTGGCGTATTCACGTCGGAGGACGTGTACGCGAACGTGGTCGCCAGCTTTCGCGTCTGGTGGGTTGCCCTCTTCTATGTGCTGGCGATGGCGGCGCTCGGACTGCACCTCTTTCATGGAGCCTGGAGCTCGGTCAGAAGCATCGGCGTGAGTCCGCCTTCGCCGGAGCCGCTCCATAGAAGAGTCTCCGTCGTAATTGCGATCCTCGTGTGGGCCGCCTTCACGGCTGTGCCAGTCGCGGTGTTCACCGGAATCGTTCGATGACCATGCACGTCGACGCGCACGTTCCGAGTGGCCCCCTCGCTCAGAAGTGGGCCAAGCATCGGTTCGAGATGAAGCTGGTGAATCCCGCCAACAAACGAAGGAGCACCATCATTGTGGTCGGCTCCGGCCTTGCCGGCGGTGCCGCGGCAGCCACCATGGCCGAGCTCGGCTACAACGTGAAGTGCTTCTGCTTCCAGGACTCACCGCGCCGGGCACACAGCATTGCCGCGCAGGGTGGAATCAACGCGGCCAAGAACTACCAGAGCGATGGTGACAGCGTCTACCGCCTGTTCTACGATACGATCAAGGGCGGGGATTTTCGGTCGCGCGAGGCAAATGTCTACAGGCTGGCCGAGCTGAGCGTGAACATCATCGACCAGTGCGTCGCGCAGGGAGTTCCGTTCGCGCGCGAGTACGGCGGTCTGCTTGCCAACAGATCCTTCGGCGGGGCGCAGGTGTCGCGGACGTTCTACGCGCGAGGACAGACGGGCCAGCAACTTCTCCTCGGGGCGTACCAGGCATTGGAACGCCAGATAGCGTCCGGTGGTGTGAAGATGTATCCACGAACAGAAATGCTCGATCTCGTCGTGATCGACGGGAAGGCTCGCGGCATCGTCGTGCGGAATCTCATCTCGGGCACCGTAGAGTCGCACGCTGCAGAGGCCGTCGTGCTCGCGACCGGCGGTTATGGCAACGTTTTCTTTCTCTCCACCAACGCTCAGGGATCGAACGCCACGGCGATTTGGCGTGCGTACAAGCGCGGCGCCGCATTCGGTAATCCTTGCTTTACCCAGATTCACCCAACGTGCATTCCAGTGAGTGGCGAGCATCAATCCAAGCTCACCCTGATGAGTGAATCGCTAAGAAACGATGGACGCGTATGGGTGCCGAAAAAAGTGGGCGACAAGCGCGATCCCCGGCAGATTCCGGAAGCGGAACGTGACTATTTCCTCGAGAGGAAGTATCCGGCGTTCGGGAATCTCGCCCCGCGCGACATCGCCTCTCGCGCCGCCAAGGAGGTCTGCGACGAGGGCAGGGGAGTGGGAGAATCCGGACTCGGCGTCTACCTCGACTTTGCCGATGCGATCAAGCGGCTCGGCGCCGACGTGATAACGGAACGCTACGGCAATCTGTTCGATATCTACCAGCGCATCACGGACGAGAATCCGTACGAGGTGCCGATGCGGATCTATCCAGCCGTTCACTACACCATGGGCGGACTCTGGGTGGACTACAACCTGATGAGCACGGTCGAAGGGTTGCACGTCATCGGGGAAGCGAATTTCTCGGATCACGGGGCGAACCGCCTCGGGGCAAGCGCGTTGATGCAGGGCCTGGCCGACGGCTACTTCGTCATTCCAAATACCATTGGCGATTACCTCGCGAGGGCGAAACCCGCAAAGGTTGATGCGACCCACGCTGCTTTCAAGGACGCCGAGAACGCAGTTTCAGAGCGCACGAAGAAGTTTCTATCGATCCGCGGTAAGCGCACGGTCGGCTCCTTCCACCGTGAGCTCGGAAAGATCATGTGGGACTACTGCGGTATGTCACGCAACGAGGCCGGACTCAAGCTGGCGTTGCAGAGAATCCCCGAGCTGCGCCGCGAGTTCTGGCGTGACGTCAACGTCCCGGGGAGTGGCGTCGAGCTGAATCAGTCACTCGAAAGAGCTGGCCGTGTCGCCGATTTCCTCGAGCTAGGTGAGCTGATGTGCATCGATGCGCTGCATCGGCAGGAGTCGTGCGGCGGACATTTTCGCGAGGAAAGCCAGACTCCCGACGGCGAAGCTCTGCGCGACGACGCGAACTTCTCCTACGTCGCCGCCTGGGAATATGCAGGCGAAGGCCAGAGCCCGATTCTCAACAAGGAGCCACTGGTGTTCGAGAACGTGAAGCTCTCGCAGCGGAGCTACAAGTAATGAATCTCACTCTGCACGTCTGGCGGCAGGCCGGTCCCGATGCCAAGGGACGGATGGTCGTCTACGAGGCGACCGAAATCAGTCCGGACATGTCGTTTCTCGAGATGCTGGACGTCGTGAACGAGCGGCTCACCCTGCGAGGAGAAGTTCCAATCGCCTTTGATCACGATTGCCGAGAGGGTATCTGCGGCATGTGCAGCCTGATGATCAACGGCGTAGCTCACGGTCCAATGAAGGGAACCGCGACTTGCCAGCTGCACATGCGAAGCTTCAAGGACGGCGACACGATCTATATCGAGCCGTGGCGAGCGCGCGCCTTTCCGGTGATCAGGGACCTCACCGTCGATCGTTCGGCGCTGGATAGGATCATCCAGGCGGGGGGATTCATTACGGCCGCGACAGGCGGCGCGCAGGATGCGAACGCGGTGCTCATTCCGAAGGAGAGCGTCGAGAGTGCAATGGACGCGGCGGCCTGCATCGGGTGCGGAGCGTGCGTCGCAGCTTGCCCGAACGCTTCGGCCTCGCTCTTCACCGCGGCGAAGATTACGCACCTGGGCCTGCTGCCCCAGGGTCAGCCCGAGCGCTACCGCAGGGCTCTGAGCATGGTTGAGCAAATGGATCTGGAAGACTTTGGGAGCTGCACGCTGCACGGTGAGTGTCAGGAGGCGTGTCCGAAAGAGATCAGCATAGACACCATTACGCGCATGAATCGAGATTTCATCCGCGCGGGTTTGCTCGGGACTCGTCCGTAAAGAGCTAGATCTTCGGAATGTGGGTCGGGTCGAGGTGCCGGCGCTCGATCTCCCTGTGCAGGCGGGTCTTCTCGCTGTTCTTCTCCGCCTCGTCGTGTTGCTGGCGCTCCTCGAACAAGCGATGCGCGGAATTGTGATGTGCGTCGGTTTTGGTTGGGTCGAGTGGGTTCGGGGGTGGTTCCGGTTTGACGCCGTTGCCTGAATGAAGTTGTTCGAGAATCTTGTTTCGAGTTTTCGCTCCGTGCTGCCCCTCCGCGTGATCCTGAGGGCCCTTCTGTACGCCGTCACGATTTTGCATCAGCCTTACTTCCTCCCGATTTCGGTCAGTCCCTACCGTATTCGGCAAGCTGGGGGCCACGACTACATCCTTGGCAGCGTCACGCCTTGCTGCCCCTGGTACTTACCCTTCTTGTCCTTGTACGACACCTCAGGTTCCTCTTCACCCTTGAAGAAGAGCACCTGAGCAATTCCCTCGTTGGCGTAGATCTTGGCGGGCAGCGGAGTCGTGTTGGAGATCTCCAACGTCACGAATCCCTCCCACTCGGGCTCGAACGGGGTCACGTTGGTGATGATTCCGCATCGCGCGTAGGTGGATTTGCCTACGGTAATCGTCACGACGTTCCGCGGAATCCGAAAGTATTCGACTGAACGAGCGAGCGCGAAAGAGTTGGGCGGCACGATGCAGACCGGCCCCTCGAACTCCACGAAGGATCTCGGATCGAAATTCTTCGGGTCAACGATCGAGCTCAGCACGTTCGTGAAGATCTTGAACTCGGGCGCGACCCGCATGTCGTAACCGTAAGAGCTAACGCCGTACGAGATGACGCCTTCTCTCACCTGACTGCTCTCGAAGGGCTCGATCATCCCGTGTTCCTTCGCCATGCGGGTGATCCAGCGATCCGATTGAATTGACATTGTTGGGTGGTGTGATTGTCGTGTGGGTGCGGGCGCCCAGCGGGCGGGGAGGCCGTGCGAGTGTTCGCAGGTTTTCGTCGGGAATGTACGATTTTCGCACTGGCACCGCTACCGAATGACAGCCGTTGAATTACAAGAATGCCGTCGGTAAATTCCCAAAAATCGCCTTAGTGAAATTTTTCACGAAGTCTGGAACCCCATGGCTCGCGCGTATTTCCCGGTTCTGATGCTGCTTGGTTTCGTGGTGATCAACGCGCTGGCGATCATCGCGATCTCCGCGCTTACCATCCGCTCGCGGCCAACCCCGGTAAAGCAGCAGGCGTACGAGTCAGGCGTTCCTGCCCTCGGCGATGCACGGGAGAGGTTCTCCGTCAGGTTCTACCTCATCGCGATCCTGTTCATCATCTTCGACATCGAGACGGTGTTCATGATCCCATGGGCCGTCTACTACAAGCAGCTCTCCTGCTTCGTGCCCCTGGTCAATGACGTGTGCCCCGTTGGAAACATCTCATTCTTCGGGCTCGGCGAGATGCTCGTGTTCATGCTCATCCTCCTGGTCGGCTTCATCTACGTATGGAAGAAGGGAGCGTTGCAATGGGATTGACCTCTTCGGCTGAGCACCGGACAGTCTCCTATGCGCCCGAGTCGCAGGAAGGCTGGGTTGCGACTAGGCTCGATTTTCTGGTCAACTGGGGCCGTGCGAATTCGCTGTGGCCGATGCCCTTCGGCACAGCTTGCTGTGCAATCGAGTTCATGGCGACCGCCGCGAGTGATTTCGACCTCGCGAGGTTCGGCATGGAGCGGATGAGCTATTCGCCCCGACAGGCCGACGTTCTCATCTGCGCCGGCCGGGTTCCGTTCAAGCTCGCGCCGATCATCCGGCGAATCTGGGAGCAGATGCCGCAGCCCAAGTGGTGCATCTCCATGGGCGCGTGCGCATCGACCGGGGGGATGTTCGACAACTACGCCGTCGTGCAGGGGATCGACACGATCATTCCCGTCGACGTTTATGTGCCCGGTTGTCCTCCGCGCCCTGAGGGTCTGATTTACGGGATCCGCATGCTTCAGGAGAAAGTGAAGAACGAGCGCATGTCAGACGGCCGGACCCGGGATGAGATCGAGCCCGATCCATCGAGCCAGCTCTACATCCCGCCCTCGGTGATCGACGAGCTCGGTGAGCCGTTCGGAAACTCCGTCAACCAGACAAGGTCCGGACTGTGACCCGATTCGAGGTCGTGCGCACCGGAGCCAGCGCCTCCGGCGGTCAACCGGCAACGCAGAAGAACATCCCGCACCGGGGAGCCGAAGCGAATCCGTCCGCGAAGGCGCTGCAGGAGAAGTTTCGGACGGCCGTCACTCGCGTGGAAGTGATCTGGGGTGAGACCGTCGCGTACATCGATCCAACCGCAGTCCACGAGGCGATTCGGTGGCTGCACGACGATCCATCACAGCGCTACGACTTTTTGAGCGATGTCACTGCTGTCGAGTACCGCGATGCCGGCGTTCCGATTGAGGTCGTGTGGCATCTTCGGTCATTGCCTTATCGGCGCTTCCTGCGCATCAAGTCGCAATTGGAGAAGGGCGCTCCACTCGAGATCGACAGCGTGTACGACATCTATCGCGCCGCCGATTGGCTCGAGCGCGAGTGCTACGACATGTTCGGGATCCGTTTCACCGGGCACCCGGACCTGCGGCGATTGCTGATGTGGGAGTCGTACAAGGAGGGATACCCGCTCCGCAAGGATTTCCCGTTGCGCGGGCGCTTCAGCCGCTCGGAACAGCTCAGACAGGCGCTCGCTCAGAACCCCGAAGCGCGCTACTCCATGGAGGAGCTGACGATCGCCGACGCATTCGCGGAGCTTCCGCAGGACATGCGTGAGCGGCTGAACACGGGCGAGAGGACCGGAGAGTAAATGTCGAAGCGGACGATCGAAGTCGAGCTCTCGACATCTGGCCTCGACGCGCAGGGAAGGGCGCAGCGAGTTCCCTTGGTGACAAACGATGGTGGAACCGCCGTCGCCATCGAGCCGCCGCCCGCCTTGGAGCCCGACATCGAAGGTGAGCACATGCTCATCAACATCGGTCCGCAGCATCCGGCGACCCATGGAGTACTTCGACTCGTACTGGAGCTCGACGGCGAGACTGTCGTGCGCTGCATACCGCACATCGGCTATCTGCACTGCGGCTTCGAGAAGATCGGAGAATACAGGCAGTACAATCAGATCATCTGCTGGACCGACCGCGAAGACTACCTCAACTCGATCGGCAATAACGTCACCTTTGCTCTTGGCGCCGAGCGCTTGTTCGGAATCGAGATCACCGAGCGGTGCAAGGTGCTGCGGGTCATCGCGTGCGAGCTGTCGCGTATCATGTCGCACCTCGTCTGGCTCGGAACGTTCTGCATCGATATCGGCGCCTTCACTCCCTTCCTGTGGGCGTTCCAGCGGCGCGAAGAGATCTACCGCCTCATCGAGAAGTGGGTCGGCGCACGCCTGACAACATCGGCCACCCGGGTCGGCGGAATGGCTGCGGACGTACCGAGCGGGTGGATGGACGGCCTGCGGCAGTTCATCCGCACCTTCCCGCACACCATGGATGAGATCGACCGAGTACTCACCAAGAACGCGATTTGGGTTGGTCGTACCGTCGGACTTGGAGTGATGACCCCGGAAGAAGCCATCAATTACGGATTGTCCGGTCCGATGCTTCGCGCGTCGGGCGTCGATTACGATGTCAGAAAGGATTTCCCTTATTTAGACTACGAGACCTACGACTTCGATGTTCCGGTCGGGACGAATGGCGATGTTTACGATCGCTACCTCGTCCGATTCGAGGAAATGCGCCAGTCGGTGCGGATTCTACAACAGGCCGCTGACCGCCTTCCGGATGGTCCCGTCAACATCGACGATCCGCGAATTATCCTTCCGCCCAAATCAAAGGCCACTAGCGAGATGGAGTCCATGATTCATCACTTCAAAGTGGTGATGGAAGGTCCGCGTCCGCCGATTGGGGAGTCATACGTTGCCAACGAAAGTCCCAAAGGCGAGAAGGGCTCCTATATGGTATCGGACGGCACGGCCAAACCCGTGCGCTGGAGGATTCGTCCGCCCTCCTTCGTGAATCTCGCCGCGATCCCGAAGATGGTCGAAGGACATCTCCTGTCCGACGTCATCGCGATCAATGCCAGCATCGACATCGTCATGGGGGAAATCGACCGTTGACCCCCGATCTGGTTGGTGGTCTCGAGTCTCCCGATTACGCATCGCACGATAAGGCAGCGCACGGGCCCCCCTACACACCGGTCTTTACCGGCGCGGCGCGGGAAGAGCTCGACGAGCTACTCACGCGTTATCCAACCAAGATGGCGGCGCTTCTTCCCGCTCTTTGGATCGTGCAGCGCGAGCACGGCTGGGTAAGCGAGGAGGCGATGGAAGAGGTGGCGGGGCTTCTCGATCTTACGCCCGCATACGTGAAGGGCGTCGTCACGTTCTACACCATGTATCATGCGCACCCGGTGGGCAAATATTTCATCCAGGTGTGCACTACTTCACCGTGCGGCGTCTGTGGCGCTGAGGATGTGGTGCGGGCGTTCCTGCGGCACACCAACACCGGCGAGCTCGGCGTGACTTCTCCCGACGGAAAATTCACCGTGATCGAAGTCGAATGCCTCGGTGCGTGCGGATTCGCGACGCCGGTCATGGTCAACGAAGAGTTCATCGAGTCTGTCACGCCCGACAAAGTTCCTGACCTTCTAGCGCGACTAGCATAATGGGTTATCCCCACCTGCCGCACGAAAGAGAATCCACGGTCCTTTCCCGTTACTTCGGCGACGCCGAGGCGCGTACGCTCGCCGGCTGGAAGAAGCGTGGAGGCTACAAGGCTCTCGAGAAGGCTTTGGGAATGGCTCCAGCGGACATCGTGAACGTCATCAAGGACTCGGGCCTTCGCGGTCGCGGCGGCGCCGGCTTTCCGACGGGCATGAAGTGGTCGTTCATGAAACCGGGCGACGGCAAGCCGCACTATCTCTGCTGCAACGCCGACGAATCGGAGCCCGGCACGTTCAAGGATCGTGAGCTAATGCGCTGGACTCCGCACGCTCTGGTCGAAGGTTGTGCGATCGGTGCGTATGCAATCGGGGCAGAGACGGCTTACGTCTACATCCGCGGCGAGTTCACCGAGCCGCTCCACTGGATGGACCAGGCTGTCAGGGAAGCGTACGCCGCCGGGATCCTCGGGAAGAACGCGATGGGTAGCGGCAAGCGCATTGACGTTCACGTCCACAAGGGAGCGGGCGCGTACATCTGCGGTGAAGAAACGGCGCTAATGGAATCACTCGAGGGCCGGCGCGGAAATCCGCGCATCAAGCCCCCATTCCCGGCAGTGTCGGGTGTATTCGGCATGCCAACGACGATCAACAACGTTGAGACGCTTATCGCCGCTGCCCCGATTCTGATGAACGGCGCTGACTGGTACAAGAAGATGTGCCTCTCCAACCCGAAGAGCACAGGAACCAAGCTCTATTCGGTATGCGGCAACATCCTCCGGCCTGGCACTTATGAGGTCGTGATGGGATTTCCATTCAAGGAATTCCTCTACGATGTGTGCGGTGGGCCAATGCACGGGCGGAAGTTCAAGGCAGTGATTCCTGGCGGAGCATCGGTTCCGATTCAAACGATGGAGGAGGCGGAAGCCACGCTGATGGATTACGAGGGTTTCGTAGCTCAGGGATCGATGCTGGGCTCAGGTGGCGTGATCGTCATTGACGACGCGCAGTCGATGGTCAGCGTGATCGCGCGGTTAGCGCGTTTCTTCGCTCACGAGAGCTGTGGTCAGTGCACGCAGTGCCGCGAGGGCACCGCCTGGACTACCAAGATCATGGAACGCATTCGCGATGGGCAGGGAACGATGGAGGATCTCGACACGCTGCTCGACATAGGCGAGCAAATGACTGGCAAAACCATCTGCGTACTCAGTGATTCGTGCGCGGTTCCTGTCGTGTCGGGAATCAAGAAGTTCCGCGGCGAGTTCGAGGCTCTCATCCAGGGACGGCGCTTTCACCCTGTCGTCGCGGCGGTCGCCTGATGGCCGAGCACAAGATGGTGAGCCTGACGATAGAGGGTCGCCCTGTCAGCGTGCCCGAGGGCACGACGCTTCTCGAAGCAGCCAAGACCGTAGGGATTCTCATTCCGCATTATTGCTATCACCCCGGCCTTCCCGTGGCGGGCGTGTGCCGCATGTGCCTTGTCGAAGTCGAGAAGGCGCCCAAGCTCGCGCCGTCCTGCGCCACGACCGTTGCTGAAGGGCAGGTCGTGCACGTTCATTCGGAAAAGTCCCTCGATGCGCGCAAAGGCGTGCTCGAGATGCTCCTCATCAATCACCCGCTCGATTGTCCCATCTGCGATCAGTCTGGCGAGTGCGAGCTCCAGGACTACACGTTTCAGGAAGGTCGCGAGGATTCCCGGTATCGCGAGCCGAAGCGTTTCAATCCCGCCGAGGATTTCGGCGGCGACGTCATCTACGTTCCCAATCGCTGCATCCTGTGCACGCGCTGTGTCCGCTTCATGGAGGATGTCGCGCACGATCCCGCGCTGAATGTCAGCGAGCGTGGGGATCGGGCACTGATCGGGAAGTTCGAGGGCAAGGACCTCACTCATCCGTGGGCCGCGAACGTCGTCGACCTGTGCCCGGTTGGTGCGCTCCTCTCCAAGGATTTCCTGAACAAGGCGCGTGCGTGGGAGCTCGATCGTACCGCATCCATCTGCCCGAACTGCACTCAGGGCTGCAACGTGATCATGGAGACGCGCGAGAACCAGGTCGTGCGGATGCGCCCGCGTCCGAACGAGAACGTCAATGCGTTCTTCATGTGCGACTGGGGGCGTCTGAACTATCGCTGGATGAACGAGAAGGATCGCGCCGAGCAGCCAATGGTTCGGCGCAAGAACGGTCTCGTGGCGACGAGCTGGGAAGATGCCATCTCCGCTGCGGCGCGCGCCCTGAATGGCAAGAGCGTTTTCGTTGCCGCGTCGCCAATGCTGTCCAATGAGTCGCTCTACCTTCTCTCTCAGGTGATGCAGGGCGGAAGCGGCGCGTTTCGCGTCACCGAAGGCGACGAGGCTCCGCTACCCGGCGTCGAGGATCTGGCGCTTCGTCGCGAGCGAGCCGCCAACGTCAACGGCGCGGAAACGCTCGGCTTCAAGAAGACGAAGGATCTGCTCGGCGGACTCAAGCAAGGGGATGTGCTCGTCATCGCGGGTGAGGATCTCGCCGGGATCGACGCCGCAGCCGTCGCTCGGGCGAGCGAGGTCATCGTGATCAGCTCGGTCCTGCCCGAAGCCGCGAGCAATGCGTCAGTTGTGCTCCCGATCGCGAACTTTTCCGAGGAAGAGGGAACGGTCACGAATCTTCGGGGACGGGTGCAGCGGTTCACACAAGCGCGCCAGGCTCCGGGGGAGACGCGCCCCAGCTGGCTCGTGCTCGGAGACTTGCTGGGCGCGATGGGCAAGCAGTCGAACTTCTTTCTGCCGTCAGAAGTCTTCGCTCAGCTCGCTGGGTCCAATAAGGCGTTCACTGGACTCAGCTACGACACCATTGGCTTCAAAGGTCTTCCGCTCGCGACTGCTCCGGCTACGCGGCCCAAGGTTACAGTCGCAATGGGTGCGGCGTGATCGCCGTTCACGGAGTCTCAGCGCTCCTGCAGGCCGCAGATCCAAATCTGCCACCTATTCGAGGGATGCCGTTTTTCCTGTTCACGATCGTGAAGATGATCATAATCTTTACGATCTACATGGTGGGCGTCGCGATGCTCACCCTCGCCGAGCGAAAGATCTCGGCCTGGATACAGGATCGCCATGGTCCGAACCGCGTCGGCAAAGGGTGGCTGCAGCCCGCGGCTGACGGGCTCAAGAATTTCATGAAGGAAGAGACGATGCCCGCCGGCGTGAACAAGCCTCTGTTCGTCCTGGCGCCCATCCTCTCTTTCATCCCCGCTCTCACTGCCTGGTGCGTGATTCCATTCGGTGCGCCGATGCCGACTCGGTGGGGAAGGATCGATCTGGTCGTCGCGGATCTTCCGGTGGGCTTCCTCTTCATCCTGGCGATCACATCGTTGGGAGTCTACGGAATCGTGCTCGCGGGTTGGTCCTCCAACAACAAGTACGCTCTGCTAGGCGGGCTTCGCTCGAGCGCGCAGATGATTTCCTACGAGATCTCCATGGGGATGTCGACGATTCCGGTCCTTCTTCTCGCCGGAAACGTCAGCCTCAATTCCATCATCAACCAACAGGCGTGGGGCGGGTGGAACGTTGTGAATCTCACGGTCGCCTTTTTCATCTTCATGGTAGCCGCTTTCGCCGAGACCAATCGTTTGCCGTTCGACCTCCCAGAGGCCGAGTCCGAGCTGATTGCGGGCTATCACACGGAATACAGCGCGATGAAGTTCTCGCTCTTCTTCATCGCCGAATACGCGAGCATGGTCACGGCCAGCGCACTGATGGCAACCCTGTTCTTCGGTGGTTGGGACGTGCCGTTCACGGCGCGCGACAACATTGGTCCGTTCAGCAAATGGCTGTCGCTCCTGTCGATCGGAATCTTTCTCGCCAAGATCCTCTTTTTCCTGTTCCTGTTCATGTGGGTTCGCTGGACGGTTCCGCGCTTCCGCTACGATCAGCTGATGTCACTCGGGTGGAAGTTCATGCTTCCCCTCGCGCTCATCTACATCGTGCTGATCGCGGCAGTGATGCTCGGCCTTAGCGCCGCTGGGATCGATCAGGGTTTCCTGTACGCGACGATACTCGGCAGCATCAACGTCGTCGTGATCATCGTGCTGTTTGCGATACTCGATCGCGGACGCCTCATCAGCCCTGCGTACGGGAGAATGCATCCCAGAGAAGTCGAGCGGCTGCGGCAGGTGACAAGGCGCGCCGAATTGGCGGCGGAGGCAGGCAGATAATGGCGATTACAGTCAAGGTCGTTGAGCGCCCGGTAGATGATGTCAGCTACATCAGGGCGACCCTCAGGGGGATGGCGCTGACGGTCAAGCACCTGTTCGACGTTAATGGCAGGGTGACGACCCAGTATCCTGAGGAGAAGTCTCCGATTTCTCCTCGTTGGCGCGGCACCCACCGGATGCTCACGACCGAGACCGGAAAGGCCCGGTGCGTCGCCTGCGGCCTTTGCCCGACTGTTTGTCCGGCCAACTGCATCAAGCTCGTGCCCGGCGAAGACGAGGAGGGGAATCGTTATCCGCTCGTGTTCGAGATTGACGAGTTCCGTTGCATTTTCTGCGGATACTGTCAGGAGGTCTGCCCTGAAGAGGCGATTCACGTCGGGCGGCACTACGAGAACTCGGAATACAGCAGGGACGGGTTCGTCTACGACCTGCAGCGGCTGATGGACCAGACCCATCCGGTGTGCGAGATGTGGGACGCCGAAGACCCGAAAGGCGAGTGATGGAGCCGCACTACCCGCTTTTTTACGTCTTTCATTTTTATCTCTTCGGAGCGATCGCGCTGGCGTCCGCGATCACATTCATTACCCGCAAGAGTCCAGTGGCAGCAGCGCTATGGCTGGTGAACACAATGTTCAGCCTCGCGGCTCTCTACGTAATGCTCGACGCCCAGTTCATCGGCGTCATGCAGGTGCTCGTCTACGCCGGCGCCATCATGGTGGTGTTTCTCTTCGTAGTGATGCTGCTCAATCTCGGCCACCCATCGGAGCTCGCTGATGCACGCGGGAAGTGGTGGAAGATCGCGGCCGGACTCGTTGGGCTCGGCCTCCTGAGCGAGATAATGGTGATCATCCGCACGAAGCTGCCCACGCAGCTCGTCGTGCCGCGCGAGTTCAATGAGCAGCAGCTCCAAAAGCTCAATGCAGTCGGAATAATCGCGGAGCCGCTGTTCAAGGACTACCTGCTGGCGTTTGAGCTGACGAGCGTGCTGCTCCTGGTGGCGATCGCCGGAGCGGTGGTGTTGGGGCGGGGGAGGGCGGCCGGTGCTCGCTGAGTCACTCGCGCTCACCGCGGCGCTCTTCATCATCGGGGTGATCGGCGTTCTCATCCATCGGAACGCGATCATCATCTTCATGTGTGTCGAGCTCATGCTCACGGCCATCAACCTTACCTTCGTGGCATTCTCGCGCTTTTACGGAGCGGCGGGACAGGTCTTCGTGGTCTTCGTGATGACAGTATCGGCCGCTGAAGCCGCGGTCGGACTCGCGATCATCATTGCGATCTTCCGTCACCGCCAGACGATAAATCTCAAGGACATCAACCTGCTCAGAGGGTGATGCTACTTCAAACCGTGGCCTCCGCGGCGTCGCAAGCTCACCCGCTCTCCGGAACGATTGCGGAGTGGGTATGGCTGCTGCCCGTGCTCCCGCTCGCCGGTTTCGTCATCAACGGCCTGCTGTCCCTGAGCCGCGCGCACTTCGGCCCAACCGATCCAAAGACACCCGGCCATTATCCGGACTCCGAAGGGACCGCAGGCGACGACCACCACGTGGCGACGCGCCACCGCTGGGCCGGAGTGACGAGTGTTGTCGGCCCCGGCGTTCTCATCCTGACTTTCCTGCTTGCGCTCGGCATCTGGCAGGCGATGGCTGTCACGCATCCCGAGACCCCGTTCATACAGAGCTATTACAGCTGGATGCCGGCGGGTGACCTCCAGATCGACGCTGCGTTCCAGCTCGATCAGCTCTCGATGGTGATGATCCTCGTGATCACGGGTGTCGGCGCGCTGATCCACATCTTCAGCGTCGGCTACATGCGCGAAGACCCCGGCTACCCGCGCTACTTCTCGTATCTCAACCTGTTCGTGTTCTTCATGCTGGTTCTGGTGCTCGGCGCGAACTACCCGGTGTTGTTCGTCGGTTGGGAAGGCGTCGGGCTCTGCTCCTACCTGCTGATCGGGTTCTGGTTCAATGACAAGGTCAACGCCGATGCCGGCAAGAAAGCCTTCATCGTAAACCGCATCGGCGATTTCGGACTCCTCGTCGCGATGTTCATGCTGTTCGCGAACATTGGAGTACTCGACTTCGCAGGCGTGAGCGCCAAGGCGCTCGATCTCGGTGCGGGGAGTGCGCTCGTCACTACGATCTGCCTCTTCATGTTCCTCGGCTGTACCGGGAAGAGCGCGCAGATTCCGCTCTACATCTGGCTGCCGGACGCCATGGCGGGCCCGACGCCGGTCTCGGCCTTGATCCATGCGGCGACTATGGTTACCGCCGGTGTCTACTTCATCGCGCGCAGCGCTTTCCTGTTCTCACTCTCGCCGTTTGCCTCGCTCACAGTGGCGGTCGTGGGAGCCGCGACCGCGCTCTTTGCGGCCACGATCGGCCTGAAGCAGTGGGACATCAAGAAGGTGCTCGCGTATTCGACGATCTCGCAGCTCGGCTACATGTTCGTCGGTGTCGGCGTGGGGGCGTACGTGTCCGGGATGTTCCACCTCGTGACGCACGCGTTCTTCAAGGCGCTGCTGTTCCTCGGCGCCGGATCAGTGATTCACGCGATGCACGCAGCGTATCACAGCACGCACAGCCAGGAAGACGCGCAGGACATGCGCAACATGGGCGGGATGCGGCGTTACCTGCCGATCACCTGGGTTCTGATGTGGATCGCGACGCTGGCAATCTCTGGCATCCCGCCATTCTCTGGTTTCTTCTCGAAGGACGAGATCCTCGGAGCGGTGTTCGCGAGAGCGCAGGGTTCGACGCTCGCATCAGCGACGTGGCTCGGCATTCCCGGCGGAACGCTGCTGTACATCATCTATGGCGTCGGGCTCGCGGTGGCACTGTTGACCGCGATCTACATGACCCGGATGATGCTGTACACGTTCCACGGTCCGACCCGGACCGGCGAGGAAGAAGAAAAGCATCTGCACGAAGCGCCGTGGGTGATGACCGGACCGCTGGTCATTCTCGGGATTCTCACCGCCGTCGGCGGCTGGCTCAACTTGCCCGAGGTGATCACCGATCTAGTTCCGCTCGGACCGACTGACATCCTCTCTCGCTGGCTCGAGCCTGTGGTCGGGAGCGCGACAGCTCGGGTGATGGCTGGAGCTGCGCACGTCGCGCCGGCGACTGAAGAGGCGCTCATGGGCGTCGCGGTCGCGATCGCGGTGATAGGAATCCTGTTCGCGATCGTGCGTCTCAAACCCGCGGGGCTTCCGCGCAAGCGCGACGCAATCCCCGAGCATGGTTTCGAGGGCGTGGTGGCGAACAAGTATTACGTCGATGAAGCTCTGGATCGCGCGATCGTTACACCGACCTACGCGATCTCACGGAATTTCCTGTGGCGTATTGTCGACAACGGGCTGATCGATGGCCTGCTCGTCAACGGCAGCGCGGCGGTCGCGCGAGGCTTTGGCTGGGTCGGCTCGCGCCTGCAGACGGGCAACGTTGGGATCTATGCGTGGGTACTCGTGGTGGGTGTTCTCGCAATGCTTGGCGCATTCACCCTCCGTTGACCGGATATATGGCAGATCTCCTCGATTCGATCGGTTACAACAACTGGGTCCTCCCGGCGCTCCTTCTCATCCCTCTGGTCGGAGCGGCGGTGATGTTCTTGCTGCCCGTCCGCGACTCTGCGCAAACTGGCGGCATAGAAACGCCGGCTGCGCGACAGTTCGCTTTCTGGTTCTTCGTCATCGAGTTCATCGTCTCGGCCGGATTATGGTGGTCGTTCAACCCATCGGACACGGGCTGGCAGGCGTCGATCGATAGCGCCTGGATTCCAACGTGGGGAGTTCGCTTCACCCTCGGAGTCGACGGCATCGCATTGATGATGGTGCTCCTCACGACCTTCATCATGCCGCTCTCGGTACTTGGCAGCTGGACCAGCATCCGGACGAAGGTTCGCAGCTATTACGCGTTGCTGCTCATTCTCACGACGGGAATGATCGGCGTCTTTCTGGCGCGCGATCTCTTCCTCTTCTACGTGATGTGGGAAGTCATGCTCGTACCGATGTACTTCATCATCGGAATCTGGGGAGGGGAGAGGCGCATCTACGCCAGCCTCAAGTTCTTCATCTACACGATGCTGCCGTCGCTGCTCATGCTCGTGGCGATCATCTACATCGGGGTCCACGCCAGAACGGCCATGGGCACGCCCGACTTCAGCTACGATCACATACTCGCGATTACAGGCGTTCCGGAGCGCACCGCGCTGTGGCTGTTCGCTGCGTTCTTTCTCGCCTTCGCGGTGAAGGTACCGATGTTCCCGTTCCATACATGGCTTCCCGACGCACACGTCGAAGCGCCGACGGCGGGGTCCGTCATCCTCGCCGGCATCATGCTGAAGATGGGAACCTTCGGCTTCCTCCGATTCGCGCTGCCATTGTTTCCCGGTGCGGCCATGAATCCGACGATCAGGATGATCATACTGATCCTGGCGGGGATCGGAGTCATTTACGGCGCGCTCGTCGCGATGGTTCAGCCGGACTTCAAGAAGCTCGTTGCGTATTCGTCGGTCAGCCACCTCGGATTCGTCATGCTTGGGATTTTCGCGCTCACGCTGCAAAGCGTCCAGGGCGCCCTCCTGATCATGATCAACCACGGAATCTCTACCGGCGCGCTGTTCTTGCTCGTCGGCATGATCTACGAGCGAAAGCACTCGCGCCTCATCGACGCCTACGGGGGAATCGCGCGGGTCGTCCCACTCTTCGCGGCGGCTCTGACTTTCGTGTCGCTCAGCAGCATCGGTCTGCCCGGCACGAACGGATTCGTGGGTGAGTTCCTGGTATTGCTGGGATCGTTCAAGACTTATCCGGTCCTCACGATCATCGCGACCACCGGTGTGATCTTCGCCGCTGCGTACCTCCTCTGGGCTCTGCAGCGAATCCTGTTCAATCCCCTCGACAAGCCGGAGAACTCTCACTTGCCGGACCTGAACAGGCGTGAGGTGGCGCTGCTCGTGCCGTTGATCGCCGTCATAATCTGGCTCGGCGTCTATCCAGCGCCGGTTCTCCGAAGGATGGAAGGATCAGCGCAGCTGCTCGTCGACCGCGTTCAGAGCGGCGGGATTCCCACTCGCGTTAGCGAGGTGGTTCGATAATGACCTTCGATCTGAGCATGCCGGCGCAGCTGTCAGCCGCACTGGGCCCCGACCTTCTGCTCATGGGCGGCGCGATGATCCTGCTCCTCTGGTCCGGTTGGCGGCCCGAGAGCAACGAACATCAACGCAATGTCGGAGTCTTCAGCATTGCCCTCTGCATATTCACGATGGTGGCGGTCGGTTACTACGCGTATCGTAGCTGGCCCGCGACCGG
>Ga0193723_1000297_pt1 | contig 18917 bp, 17 predicted proteins | sample H2m2metaG_FD_143042 | JGI IMG/M metagenome (GOLD analysis project Ga0193723, IMG submission 143042) | Soil microbial communities from a riparian zone of the East river system, Colorado, United States - H2m2 | ecosystem: Environmental > Terrestrial > Soil > Riparian zone | place: USA: East River...
CGAATCGTCTCGTTGCTGCCAAGCGCCACCGAAATCGTGTGCGCGCTCGGTCTCGAAGATCGGCTCGTCGGGATTTCGCACAGCTGCGACTATCCGCCGAGCATCTCGAGGCTGCCGCGCCTTTCGCGGCCCCGGGCGGACCTGACGGGATTGTCCAGTGGCGAGATAGACGCGGCGATCCGTGCCTCCCTGCGAGACTACGACTCGGTGTACGAAATCGACGTCGCCGGCATCCGCGAGCTTGAGCCTGATCTCGTCCTGACGCAGGGGATCTGCGATGTCTGTGCAGTACCCGAAAGCCAGGTTACCGCCGCATCGCTTGGTGCGTCCATCGTGACGCTCGACGCCCATGACCTCGACGCGATCTTCGCAAGCATCCGCGACGTCGGTGGCGCAACCAGCGCGAGCGAGCGCGCGGAAGCGCTGATCGCCCAGATGCAGCAACGCATCGCGAGGGTGCGGGAGCGTGTCACCGGGCGTGCGCGCCCGCGCGTGCTCGCGCTCGAGTGGCTCGATCCGCCGTACGTGCCCGGCCATTGGGTACCGGAGCTGGTCGCCGCAGCGGGCGGCGAACTGCTGGCTGGCACCGCGCGTCGGCCCTCGTACCGGATGGAGTGGGCGGACTTGCAGGGACTCGAGCCTGATGTCCTGTTCGTAATGCCTTGCGGCTTCAACCTCGAAGCAACGCAGCGCGAGGCCACGCGCCATAGAAAGCAGCTGCGGGCCGTGGGCGGCCGGGTCCAACTGCTCGACGCGTCCGCGTACTTCAGCCGCTCGGGCCCACGCGTCGTGGACGGTCTGGAGATGCTGGCGTCGGCTATATTTCCCGCGTGAGTCTTGTTTCGACGCCCGCGATCGTCCTTCGGACCTACCGCTACAGCGAGACTTCCAAGATCGTGCGCCTCGCGACGCGCGATTACGGTGTGCAGAGTGCCATCGCCAAAGGTGTGTTCCGGCCGCGCAGCCCGTTCGGCGCCGCGCTCGAGACGCTGAGCGAGGGAGTCGCGCAGCTCTATCACAAAGAGACCCGCGAGCTGCAGACCCTCGCGGCATTCGATGTGGTGCAGCTGCGGCGCGGCCTGGCGGGCGACCTGGGGCGGTTCGCCGGCGCCGCCGCCCTCTCCGAAGTCATGCTGAAGATGGCGCCGCCGGCCCCGCTCCCAGCCGCTTACGAAGCGTTCATCCTGGGTCTCGACGCCCTGGTGAACGCCGAGCCTGGGGCGGCGGACGCCGTGGCGGTCCGCTGGCTCTGGCTGCTCGTCGGGGTCCTCGGCTTTGCGCCCCAGCTCGACGCGTGCGTGCGCGACGGCAATGCGGTTTCTGGGACCGTAGCGTTCAGCCTCGCCGAAGGCGGCGTCCTGTGCACGAAATGCGCCGGCGCCCAACCGCCGACCAAGTTGCCGCAACAGGCATACCGCGATTTGGTGGCCTTGAACGACGAACTGGCCCCAATCCCGACCCTCGATCCCCCTCATGCCGCCGCGCACCGCCGCCTTGTGGCGCGCTTTATCCGCCATCACCTCGACGAAACTGGCCGCAACGGGAAAGAGCCGAAGGCAACCGCTATCGACCTCTGGGAGCGCCGCGCGTGGGTCCCACTCGGTTCGTAGTCGGTACGGCGGGACACATCGACCACGGCAAGACAGCGCTGGTGAAGGCGCTCACCGGCGTCGATACGGACCGCTGGGAAGAAGAGAAGCGCCGCGGCATCACGATCGATCTCGGGTTTGCCCCACTTCCGCTTGCGGGTGGCATTCAAGCGAGCGTCGTGGACGTTCCCGGCCACGAGGCATTCGTCAAGAACATGCTGGCCGGCGCGACCGGCATCGACGTCGCGCTCCTCATCATCGCCGCCGACGAAGGCATCATGCCGCAAACGGAGGAGCATCTCGCCATCGTCGAGCTGCTCGGCGTGCGGCGCGGGATCCCCGTCCTCACGAAACGCGATCTGGTCGATGACGAATGGCTGGCCCTCGTGCGCACCGAGGTGGCAGCGCGACTCGAGCGCAGTAGGGTCCCTTGGCGTGCTCCGATTGCCGTGAGTGCGCTCAAGGCGGAGGGTTTGGAGGATCTGAAAAGAGCGTTGGTGGAGGTTGTGGAGGATCTCCCCGACCGATCCTCCGACGATCTGTTTCGACTGCCGATCGATCGTGTCTTCGCACTAGCCGGGGCAGGGACCGTCGTGACCGGTTCAACCTGGAGCGGGACGGTGAGCGCGGGAGCGACGGTGCGATTGTTGCCGCTCGACCGCGATGTTCGCGTGCGTTCGATCCAGGTGCACAGCCAGGACGCCGCGCAGGCAGGGCCGGGCCGGCGCACGGCTCTGGCGCTGGTCGGCGTCGACACAGACGAGATCGATCGCGGCCACGTCGCCGTCACGGGGACGGGGTGGGCGCCGACGAGCACGCTCGATGTCGCGCTGGAGCTGCTCCCCACAGTGAAGAAGCCCCTCGCAGTCCGGACCCGCATTCGCGTCCACCTCGGTACGGCCGAAGTTCTGGGCCGGGTCGCGCAGGTTCGCGCGATCGCGCCGGGCGAAACCAGCGTCGCCCGGCTGCTGCTCGAGCGCCCGCTCGTTGCGCGCGGCGGCGATCGTTTTGTCATTCGCAGTTTTTCGCCGGTGACGACCATTGGCGGTGGCGTCGTGCTCGATCCGTATCCGCCCAGGCGGCCGCGCGTAGCGGAGCGCGGCCTCGCGGCCGGTCAGCCGCCCGCGGAACGGCTGGCGCGCTTTGTCGAGGAAGCCGGTCTCGCCGGCGTGCGGGTCGGCGACATCGCGGTGCGTGCCGGTGTGCTTCCGTCTGACGTCTCCACGACAATCGCCGCTGCGGGGAAGGGCATCCTCTCTGTAGGCGAAGTCCTAGTCGCGCGTCGGGCGATCTCGACGGAGGTGGACCGTCTGGCGGCAGTGGTGGTCGCCCACCACGACGAGCATCCACTCGATGCCGGGCTCTCCCTCCAGGCGCTCCGAGCCGGTGTCAGCGCGCCCGCTGCGGTGCTGGACCTCCTGGTCGAACATGGGGTGAAGAAGCAAGCGTGGGAGTTGGCAGAGAGTGGCGCGGTGGTGCGGAAACCAGGCTGGCAGGCGGCGTTGAAGGCCCGCGCCGGCGATGCGGGCGGGCGGCTGGCCCAACGGTTGGCGGAAGCACGCTGGCAGCTTCCCACTGTTGCGGAGCTGCAACGCGAGTTCTCCGATCCGTCTGTGCCGGCGCTGTTGGCGCATTTGGCGCGCGAAGGAGCGGTCGAGCGGGTCGATCAGGAGCGCTATGCCCTGAAACAGGCGCTGGAGGAGTTCCGTCGGGCGGTCGAGGAAACGCTGCGCGAGCTCGGCGCCGCGACGCCTGCGCAATTTCGGGACCGCCTGGGCCTGACCCGCAAGTACTTGATACCGCTGCTTGAGTGGGCTGACCGCCGCGGGATAACGAGCCGGAAGGGTGATACCAGGGTTTTACGTGCTTGACACTGAGATGGCGCTTCCTAGTTTTTGCTGAGCAGGATCAACTCATGCGCCCTGTACCAACAAGGAGAGCGGTCTAACGCATCTTTTCCGTTCGCAGAGGAGTCGGGGATGAAGCTGTATGGCTGGGCAGTGCTGGTCGGGGGGCTCGGAGGGGGCCTTCTCTCGGGCGTACACGGTGTGTTCGGACAAACGACCCCTCCTCCGTTGGTCGAGCTGAAGCAGAACTATCCGAACCCGTTTAATCCGGCGACCACGATCCCGTTCACCTTGAACGGCGATCTGTTTGCCAACGGTCATCGGCCGCGTGTATCCCTCAAGATCTACAACGTGCTGGCACAGGTGGTCGCCACGCCGATTCTGCAAGGCACGGGCGAGGAGCTCGACAATCTCGAGCTGACGTGCAGCACGTCGGGATCATGCGCCTTTACGGCGTACTGGGATGGCAAGGTGCTGAAGACCGACCGTGAAGCGGCATCCGGCGTCTACATCTATCAGCTGGTCGTGGACGGGCGGAGATTTACGAAGAAGATGATCATTATGAAGTAAGGGCGGCAAAAAAATCGGCGGCGAACAAATACGGCGGCGAGGGGCGGCAAAAACCCTTTCGCCGCCGTCTTATCTCGCCGCCGCTTAATCACGCCGCCGCCTTTATTGCCGCCCTCTGTCCACGCCGCCCTGCAATTATGGCATCTTTATTGGGCACGCCGATTGCTTAGGGGCCAAGCATGATCCAACCAGATAGACTGACAGTCAAAGCGGCCGAAGCTCTCCAGCAGGCTGCAGCATTAGCGCGCTCCAAGGGCAATCCCGTTGTCAACGATGCGCATCTGTTTTACGCCCTCCTCCAGCAGGAGGAAGGCATCGTCGTGCCGCTGCTCCAGAAAGCCGGGCTCAACGTCACGCAGCTCCTGGCCGAGACCGAGCGCGAGATCGAGCGGTTCCCGAAGCAATCGGGGGGCGCCGATCCGACGATTTCGCGCGAGCTGTCGCGCGTGCTGGACCGCGCCGACGTGGAATCCAAATCCCTCGGCGACGCCTACGTCTCGACTGAGCACCTGCTGCTCGCGCTCGCCGAGGAGAAGAACACCAGCGCGCGCCAGCTACTCGCGGCAGCGGGCGTCAGCCGCAACGATCTGCTAGCCGCGCTCGAAGGGGTACGCGGGGCGCATCGGGTTACGGATCAGGAGCCGGAAAACAAATACCAGGCGCTGCAGCGCTTCACGCGCGACCTCACCGAGACCGCCCGCAATGGCAAGCTCGATCCCGTCATCGGCCGGGACGAGGAGATCCGTCGCGTGATGCAGGTGTTGTCGCGCCGCACGAAAAACAACCCCGTCCTGATCGGCGAGCCCGGCGTTGGCAAGACCGCGATCGTCGAAGGCCTGGCCCAGCGCATCGTCAACGGCGACGTGCCCGACTCGCTGAAGAACAAGCATCTCGTGTCGCTCGACATCGGCGCGCTCGTCGCGGGCACCAAGTTCCGCGGTGAGTTCGAGGAGCGGCTCAAGTCGGTGCTCAAGGAGATCACGTCGGCCGAGGGGAAGTACATCGTGTTCATCGATGAGCTGCATACGCTCGTCGGCGCGGGTAAGGCGGAGGGGTCGATGGACGCCTCCAACATGCTGAAGCCGGCGCTGGCGCGCGGCGAGCTGCACGTCGTGGGTGCGACCACGCTCGACGAGTACCGCAAGAACATCGAAAAGGATGCGGCGCTCGAGCGGCGCTTCCAGCCGGTGTTTGTGGGCGAGCCGTCGGTCGAAGACACGATCGCGATTCTGCGCGGCTTGAAGGAGCGCTACGAAGTCCATCACGGAATACGGATTACAGATAACGCTATCGTTGCCGCCGCAACTCTTTCGCATCGATACATCACGGATCGGTTCCTGCCCGACAAGGCGATCGACCTGATCGACGAGGCGGCGGCGCGGCTGCGCATCGCGATCGATTCGCTGCCGCAGGAGATCGACGAAGTCGAGCGGAAGATCACGCAGCTCGAGATCGAGCGGCAGGCGCTGGCCAAGGAGAAGGACAAGGCCTCCAAGGAGCGGCGCGAGAAGATCGAGCACGAGCTCGCGGAGCTGCGCGAGCGGTCCAACGCGATGAAAGCGCAGTGGACCGCCGAGAAAGACGCGATCCAGAAGATCCAGGCGAAGAAGGCGGAGCTCGAGCAGCTGCGCACGGAAGCCGAGCAGGCGACGCGCCGCGGCGATTTGCAGAAGGCGGCGGAGATCAGTTACGGGCGCGTGCCCGCGACGGAGAAGGAAATCACGCAGCTCGAGAAACGGCTCGCGGAGATCCAGAAGAAGGGCAAGTACCTCAAGGAAGAAGTCGACGCGGAGGACATCGCCGAGATCGTCTCCAAGTGGACCGGCATTCCCGTCACCAAGATGCTCGAGTCCGAGAAGGAACGGCTGCTCAAGCTCGAGGAGGAGCTGGGCCGGCGCGTGATCGGGCAGAAGGAACCGCTGGCCGCCGTCGCGAACGCGGTACGGCGCGCGCGCGCGGGACTCCAGGATCCGCATCGCCCGACGGGCTCGTTCATCTTCCTCGGTCCCACCGGCGTCGGTAAGACGGAGACGGCAAAGGCGCTGGCCGAGTTCCTGTTCGACGACGAGCGCGCGCTCGTGCGCATCGACATGTCGGAGTACATGGAGAAGCACGCCGTCGCACGGTTGATTGGCGCGCCGCCCGGATACGTCGGGTACGAAGAGGGCGGTCAGCTCACCGAAGCGATTCGGCGCCGGCCCTACTCCGTGATCCTGTTCGACGAGATCGAGAAAGCGCATCCGGATGTGTTCAACATTCTGCTGCAGATTCTCGATGACGGGCGTCTCACCGACTCCCAAGGGCGGACCGTGGACTTCCGCAACACCGTGCTGATCATGACGTCGAACATCGGATCGCAGTACCTGATCGAGGCGGGTACCGAACAGGTCACGTGGGAGCAGGCCGAGACGAAGGTGATGGAGCTGCTGCGTCAGGCGTTCAAGCCGGAGTTCCTGAACCGGGTGGACGACATCATCATCTTCCGGTCGCTCACGCGCGAGGACATCGCGCAGATCGTGGATATTCAGATCAAGCGTGTCGAGAAGCTGCTGGCCGATCGTAAGCTCACACTCGAGGTGACGCCGGCGGCGAAGACGCTGCTCGTGGCCGAGGGATACGATCCCGTGTACGGAGCGCGGCCGTTGAAGCGCGCGATTCAGCGGCTGTTACAGAATCCGCTCGCCGTATCGGTGCTCGAGGGTGAGTTCGCCGATGGTGACCGCATCAGGGTGGACCGAGCGAAGGACGGGAATTCGCTCACGTTCGAACGGATTCCGGCGGAAGGCGCCAAGCGCGAGTCGGTGCGTGCTTAAGGGCATGGCGGCCGCACTGGAACAGGCGCGGCGCGCCGCGGCTATGGACGAAGTCCCCATTGGTGCGGTCGTCATGCGCGGGGACGACATCGTGGCCGAGGCGCACAACGAGACTGTCGCTCGCAATAATCCCACGCTTCATGCCGAGTTCCTCGCGATTGAGCGAGCATTAGAGGCCCTAGGGACTAACCGTCTAACCGACTGCACGCTGTATGTCACGCTCGAGCCGTGCGCGCAATGCGCGGGTGCGATCGTGCTGGCGAAAGTGAAGACCCTCGTGTTTGGGGCGTTCGATGAGAAGGCGGGGATGTGCGGGTCGGTGGGGGACATCGTGCGGCATCCGCGGCTGAATCACCGCGTGGATGTGCAGAGCGGCGTTCAGGCGGAGGAGTGCGGGGAGTTGATGAAGGATTTCTTTGCGGCGCGGCGCGCGTAGCTCATCGGGAAGCGGTGAGCTTGCGAATCGCTTCGGCCGCGGTTTCGAGCTGCGCGTCCGTGATGTAGGGCGCGGGGCCGAGCCGCAACGTGTCTCCGCGATAATCCGTCCAGATATTCTGCTTTCGCAGAGCTCTTTGAATTTTCTCGGGTCGCGTCGCGGCGATCGCCCGAAAGCCGCCGATGACGTCGTTCCGCGTTCCTCCCGAGATCAGCTCGATCTGATGCTGGTTGAGCTCCCGCAGTTTCGCTGGCGTGAGCCTCTGCTCCTCGAAGAATCTGAACACCGCCGCCGCGCGGTAGTGACTCGTGAAATCGTAGGTCGCACCCGCAAACCGCGCGGGCCCCGGACCATACGCCACACGACCACCTGACGGCGCGCGACTGAGATCGGTGAATTCGCTGAACCAGCCCGTCACGACCGGTCGTAGATCGGTGTCTTGAGGGAATCTGAGAAACGCATTGCCTGGTCCAAGCTGGCAGTACTTGTAGCCTCCACCCACCACGAATGCGCGTTGCAACCCCTCTTCGGCAAGAGAGAACGGCACGACGTTGAGCACATGATACGCATCGACGAGCAGCTCGGCCCCCACCCGCTCACAGGCGTCCTGCACTGCTCTGAGATTCGGCACGATGTGCGCGTTCGCGTAGAGCACGGCGGACACTAATACCGCCGCCGTCTGGTCGTCCACGGTAATCGCCAGCCGCTCAGCCAGGGTCGCTGCCGGCATCGCCGGGACCCTAATGACCTCGATGCCTTCCTCTGCCAGCCGGTCGAGCTGCCGACGGATCGTGTGAAACTCACCGTCGGTCGTGACCAACTGCGGACGTTTGCGAAGGGGAAGCGCCGACAGGAACCGCACAACCAGCTCGTGCGTGTTTTGCGCCAGCGCGATGTGCTCGGGCGTATCGTCCATCAGTCGCGCAAACCCGCGGCGCACCTCGTTCGCCTGCTCGAATGCCTTGTCCCAGACGTCGTCGACATGCTCGGCCGTATCGAGCCACGCCTGCTGCTGTGCCTCGAACGCCACGTCGGGCCAGGCCTGATGCGAGTGACCGGTCAGCAGTATGCGTTCGGTGACTCGGAACCGCGTGTAGTGCTTGGCGAGCTGCGCTGGATTGATCACAACTCGGAACGGATCGCCCACAGATCCGGGAACGCGGGCTGATTCAGAGTAGTAAGCAGATACTCTGCGCCGGCAGAACCGCCCGTTCCTTGTTTCGTCCCAATCGTCCGCTGCACCATCTTCACGTGCCGGTACCGCCACTCCATAAACCCTTCATCGAGATCCACCAGCCGCTCGGCGACCTGCGACACCGCCGCATTCTTCTTGTAGACCTCGACAAGAATTCGCTGCACGTCGGGCGACGGTTCGTATACTTTGCTGACATCCCGCTGCAGCAGGGTCTGCGGTATCTGATATCCGTTGGTCGCGAGAAAGTGCAGGAACGCGTCCCACAGGGTCGGCTGGTTCAACCGCCGCTCCACGCGCTGGCGATTCTCGCTGCCCTCCGGATAGCGCTCGAACGACGGGCGTCCTTTCTTGCCGAGCAGAAACTCGATTTCTCTGAACTGATGTGACTGAAAGCCGCTGCCCGACTCCAGCCGGTCGCGGAACGCGAGGAAGTTGAGCGGCGTGATGGTCTCGAGCACGTCGATCTGCGCGACGAGCGTCTTCAGAATCGTCAGAATGCGCTTGAGCGTCGCGCCGGCGAGCGGCGTGTCGTTCGAGCGCAGCAGCTGTTGGAGATAGTCCAGCTCGTGCAACACCTCTTTGAACCACAGCTCGTAGACCTGATGGATGATGACGAACAGGGTCTCGTCATGCTCGAGCTCGCCCGGACGCGGCGCCTGCAGCGAGAGGAGCTCATCGAGCTTGAGGTAGCTGGAATAGGTGACGGTCATATCCGCCATTTCTTGGGGGAACGGAGACTGATCAGTTGCGCCAGCTCATGTACCGGCATGATCATCCTTCCCATGACGCACGAGCTTCCGGAACGCCTAAACATCGCTGAGTGGCTGTTGGACGCGCGGGTCCGCGAGGGAAGGGGGAATCGGCCGGCGCTGCTCACGGACCAGGGGACGCTCACGTACCGTGAGGTGCAGGAACTCGCGAACCGGTTTGGGCGCTTGCTCCACAGCGCCGGCGTGGAGCCCGAGCAACGGGTCATGATCGCGCTGCCCGACGGGCCGGAGTTCGTAGCGGCGCTGTTCGGCACACTCAAAGTTGGCGCGGTGGCGGTGATGGTCAACCCGCAGCTCACCGTGGATGCGATCGAGTACTTCTACGCGTACACACGCGCGACCGTGGCCCTGGTGCATCGCCATACCGCGCCAGCGTTTCAAGGGGCGCACCGGGGTGGGGGTGCGACACACCTCAAACAAATCATCATCGTCGGGGAGCCTGGGACCACACGCGCCATCGCCGGTGCATCGCCCGAGCTCGAGACATTCCCCAGTCACCGCGACGATGCCGCGATCTGGCTCGTCTCCGGCGGTGCGACCGGGCAACCCAAGGCGGTCGTGCAGAGTCATGGCTCCTTCGCCAACACCACGCTGTGCTATGGGCAGGGCGTGCTCGGGCTCACCGAGCGCGACATCACGCTCGCGGTGCCAAAACTGTTCGTCGGATATGCGACGGGATCGAACCTGTTCTTTCCATTCTCCGTGGGCGCCGCCGCGGCGCTGTTCCCCGAAAAGAGCACCGCCGAGACGCTGTTCGCGAAGATTCGGCGGTTTCGGCCGACCGTGCTCGTGAACGTGCCGGCGATGGTGAATGAGATGGTCGCTCACCCCGATACCGCCGAGCAGGATTTCTCGTCGCTGCGACTCGCCACATCGGCCGGCGCAGCGCTGCCCGCCGAGCTGTACAACCGATGGAAGCAGGCGTTCAACGTGGAGTTGCTCGATGGCCTGGGCACCGAAGAGATGTGGCACATCTTCATCTCCAACCGACCAGGTGCGGTGAAGCCCGGCACCCTTGGGACCGTCGTGCCGGGTTTCGATGTGCGGGTGCGGGACAATCTGGCGCACGACTTGGCCGACGGCGAAGTCGGGATGCTCTGGGTGCGCGGGGATTCGCGCGCGATCGGGTACTGGCAGCAGATGGACCAGACCAAGGCGGCGTTTCGTGGCGAGTGGTATGTGTCGGGCGATCTCGTGCGCCGCGATGCCGACGGCTACTTCACCTACTGCGGTCGTGCCGATGAGGGGGATCGCGGTCAGCGCCGCCTTCAATGAGGGCTGGGCAGCGATTACTTTGTTGTGCCGGGACGGGTGGCCGAGTGGCTGAAGGCGCACGCTTGGAAAGCGTGTTAACGGGCAACCGTTACGTGGGTTCGAATCCCACCCTGTCCGTCTGAGACCTAGCGGCCTCTAGTCAGTTGTTGGACAGGTGGGTGAGCGGTTGAAACCGCCGGTCTCGAAAACCGGTATGCCCGCAAGGGTATCGAGGGTTCGAATCCCTCCCTGTCCGTCCCCATGGGAATCTGGAACAGCACGCTGGTGTACGTCGGCGCGCGGACGCTGCTCGCGGGGGCGATGATTGCCCTGCTGCTCCGGCGGCGAGTGGGCGCCATGTATGCCGGCGGCCAAGTCGTCTCGGATCTCTCCTGCGCCGCGTTTCTCCTCGGCTACGTCAATCCCGCCGTGCGCGATGACATCGGCGTCCTCGTCATCCCGCTCGTGCTGTTCGTGCTGTACTGGGAGACGATGCGATTCTTCGAGAATCGCCAGGCTGCGGCGCTGCGTGAGGGCGAAGACACCTGGGTCGATACCAGTCTGCGTGCATACGGCATGGTGTGGACGTGGGGCTTCGTGCTGCCGGCGATCTTGTCGGGTGCCTTTCTCATGTTCGACCTCATGGCGCCGAACGAGTGGCCGTTTCCCAATCCCAAGGCTCCGCTGGTGTGCAGCCCGCAGCAGCTACGCTTCGGTGACGAGCTCACGCTGGACATGAGCGTGCCGCACGGCAGTCAGTTGGCCGTGTTCACACCGCGGCGCGGCGTGATTGTGCTTGTCCCGTACGGAGCGAAACAATTCCAAACCGTCGCGCGCCTGACGCTGGCGACCGACACGCTGCGACGCGTCTTTGTGGACTCCGGCTTGTACGCCATCACCGTCAGCAGCGAAGGTGAGTTCGCGGCGTCGTTGATGTGCAGAGTGCGGTACGGGAGCTGAGACACGAACTCATGAGCGACACGCCGTTGATCGATTACGCGAGCCTCGACGAGCCGACACGGAGCCGTTTGGCGGAGACCGTCGCGGCCCACACCTCGCTCGAGCGCGTGTTGAACTGGGGCAGGGAGCAGCGCCCGCCGCTCGAGATCCAGTCCATCCTGACACAGGACGAGTACACGCATGACGTGCTCGTCCCGTTCGAGGGACGCTATCTCGTGTATGACACGACCTGACTGGGGGCCGTGGCGGCGGTCGCCGTCTGGAGCCGGAAGCCCACCGATCGCGAACTGCTCGACGCGCGCCTGGCCCGCGGGTGGAAGCCGACGCCGAGTGGACTGAAAGGCGGCGATCGGGTGCTTGGGTTCGCGGCGTGCATCTTTGACGATCCTGGCGCGCCGCATCATACGCACGAGCACCCAACGCCATAAGTACAAGTACACGCACTTCCGGCGCGATGCGGCTTGCTGCAATATGGCGCCTATGCCGACCCTACTCAGCCTCCTCGCACCACTCTGCCTGCTCCAGTCCGTCGAGTACCGCTCCCCGGCTGGTGTCGACTACCGGGCGCAGCCCGACACGGGCGCCATCGCGCGTGCCGAGAGCGCGCTCGCGGCCGAGCCGCGCAACGTCGAGAAGATCATCGCGCTCGGCGTCGCGCAATCGGGCGTCCGCCAGTATCGCGAAGCGATCGCCACCTTCACACGCGGCGTCGGCATCGCACCGAACAACGCGCTGCTGTATCGCTGGCGTGGGCACCGCTATCTCTCCACGCGGCAATTCGACAAGGCGATGGCCGACCTGCAGCGCGGCGCCCGACTCGACAGCACCATCTACGGCATCTGGTATCACCTCGGCATCGTCAAATTCGTGCGCCGTGACTTCGCCGGAGCGGCCGACGCGTTCACGCGCGCGCTCCCGATGTCGCCCGACTCGGCGGAGCGCGCGGGCTCGACGGACTGGCTGTGGATGTCGCTGTCACGCGCGGGCCGCACCGCCGACGCGCAGGCGCTACTCGATCGCCATCCGGATGTGCCGAACGCCGGCAACGCGTACGCGCAGCGGCTGCGACTGTATCGTGGCGAGGTCTCGCCCGATTCTGTGTTCACGCCCGCCGACACGGCCGACATTCAGGTGGCGACGCTGAGCTATGGCATCGCCAACTGGTATCTGGTGCAAGGTGACACGGCCAAAGCCCGGACCTGGTTCGAACGCTCCGTGGCGTCTGGTGGGTGGCCGGCCTTCGGCTTCATCGTCTCGGAGGTGGAGCTGCGGAGCAGGCGCGCGCATTGAGGGTAATGAGGACAACTCCAGGAGGCCTCGTGCGTGCAGCGCTGGTTCTGCTTGTCGCGTTTCTGGTCGCGTGCTCAGGGGATGGCAGCGGCCCGCCACCGCCGGCCCCACCGCCACCGTTTTACGTGTCCAACAACGCCAGTAATACCATCTCGAGCTTCACTACCGCCGACACGGGAAACGTGGCTCCCGAGTTCACGATCAGTGGCCTCAATACGACGCTGAATCAGCCGGAGGGTATCGTGGTCGATCCGGCGGGCGTGGTGATCACGACGAGCCTGAATCCAGCGCGCATCGTGGTGTTTGGAGCGCACACGATCGGGGACGTTGCGCCAGTCGCGAGCATTGTGGGTGGGAACACAGGACTGACTCAACCGCAGGGCCTCGCGCTGAACGAATCGGGCCGGCTCTACGTCGCCAATGCAGCCAGCATCCTGATCTTTGCGAACGGCGCGACCGGGAACGTGCCACCCCTGGTGACGATCACCGGTGCGAACACAGGATTGAGTGGACCCGCAGGTTTGGGCTTCGATTTCCGCGGACGACTCTTTGTGGCGAACTCGGGCAATCACAGCGTCACCGTCTATGCCGCCGGCGCTACCGGCAACGCCAGTCCCGTCGATACGATCGGCGGCCCCAACACCGGACTCAATGTCCCGATGGGCGTGGCGGTCGATGGGGCAGGTCAGCTCTATGTGGCAAACTCGGGGACGGGGGCGAGCAGCTCGAGTATTACCGTGTACGAGTCCGGGGCCCGGGGGAATGCCACCCCAATTGCCACCATTATGGGTGACAGTACAGGACTCGATCAGCCGAAGGGAGTGGCCCTGGATCCGGGCGGCCGCATCTACGTCGTGAACAGAGCCACGGTGAGCTTTCAATTCCGGATTACCGTGTATGCCGCCGGCGCTAATGGCAACGCGGCGCCCGTCGCGACCATCGCTGGCAACCAGACGGGTTTGACCGCACCTTCGTATCTCTCGTTCTGATGGCAGCAGGTAGTTCGCCAAGCCTACATTCGAGCAATCCCACGGAGAATGCAATGAAACGTGCCTGCCTGCTCGCCCTGTCGATCGGCTTCACCGTACCGGTGCACGCCCAGACGCCACGCACGCTTTCGCCAAACGATCAGCGTGCCCGCGACACTTTCGAGCAGCTGATCAACATCAACACGACCGGCTCGAGCGGCAGCACGACCGTGGCGTCCAACGCGATGGCGAAGCGACTCCTGGACGCGGGCTTCCCGCCGGGCGACGTGCAGGTGATCGGGCCCACTGATTCGAAGAATTACAATCTCGTGGCGCGGTTTCGGGGCACGGGAACGCAAAAGCCGATTCTGCTCCTCGCGCATATCGATGTGGTGGAGGCCCGGCGCGAAGACTGGTCGGTCGATCCGTTCACATTCCTGGAAAAGGATGGATTCTTCTACGGCCGCGGCACGATGGACGTCAAAGACGGAGCCGCGATTCTCGTCGCCACGCTCGCCCGGCTGAAGCAGGAAGGCTACCGCCCGAACCGCGATCTGATTCTCGCGCTGACCACGGGCGAGGAGGGTGGTAGCGACTACAATGGCGTCGAATGGCTGCTCGCCAATCATCGCGATCTGATCGAAGCCGCGTATGTGATCAACATGGACGCGGGCGACCCGGTGATTCTGAACGGGAAGCGCGCGTTCCGGTCGGTGCAGGCGGCCGAAAAAGTGTACGTGACGTTCAAACTCGAAGTGCACAATCCGGGTGGTCACAGCTCGCTGCCCACGAAGGACAACGCGATTTACCGCCTCGCCGCCGCACTCGACCGGCTGAGCGTCTACGACTTTCCGGCGCAGCTGAACGAGATCACGAAAGCATCGTTCGCCAAGTGGTCGCAGATGCAGCAGGGACAGGCAGCGACGGATATGGCCGCGGTCGCGCGGCCCGCGCCGGACACGGCCGCGATCCAGCGGCTCTCGGACGCGAGTCCCCTGTACAACGCGCAGTTCCGCACCACCTGCGTCGCCACGAGGCTCGCCGGTGGCCATGCCGACAACGCGCTGCCGCAGAGCGCGAGTGCGACCGTCAATTGCCGGATGCTGCCGGGTACGGCGCAAGGCGACGTGCAGCGCACACTCGAGCGGGTCGCGGCGGACACCGCGGTGAAGGTCAGCGTCGTACAGGCGGCGGTGCCGAGTCCCGCGGCGGCCCTGCAGGGCGAGGCCATGGACGCGATCGACCGCGTGACCAAACGGCTGTGGAATATCCCGGTCATCCCCGTGATGGAAACGGGCGCCACGGACGGACTCTATCTCCGGAATGCCGGCCTTCCGGTGTACGGTGTCTCCGGCGTGTTCGTCGATATCAATGACATTCGCGCGCACGGCCGGGATGAGCGGATCGGCGTGCAGGACTACTACGACGGCGCCGAGTACATCTATCAGCTCGTGAAGGCGGTCTCATCGACGCAAAGGTGAAGAAAGGTGGCCTGGACGGCGTCGTCGCCGCCCAGACGCGCCTCAGCCACGTCGACGGCCAGGCCGGTGAGCTGATCATCGGCGGCTACCAGCTCAGGGAGCTGGCGGGCAAGGTGACGTTCGAGGAAGCGGCGCATCTGTTGTGGCGCGGAGCACTGCCTTCGAAGGACGAGCTGGCGACGCTGCGGAAAGAAACCGCCGGGTTACGCGCGCTACCTGAGGAAACCCTGAACGTGGTGCGGGCCGGCGCAAAAGCGCCGCCGATCGACGCGCTGCGTATGGCGTGCGCCACGCTGTCGCTCGATCTCGCCCAGCCCGATGACATCTCGCCCGCCGCCGACATGCAGGCCGCGAAGATGCTCACGGCCCGTTTCCCAACCGTTGTCGCGGCGCATGCCCGGCTGAGCGCCGGCAAGGCGCCCATCGCGCCGCGGACCGACTTACCGCTGGCCGCGAACTTTCTGTACATGATGCACGGCAAGGAGCCCGATCCGATCGCCGCGCGCGCGATCGACACGTACTGGGTGACGGTGATCGACCATGGCATGAACGCGTCTACCTTCACCGCGCGCGTGATCGCGAGCACGCGCTCGGATCTGGTGAGTGCCGTGACGGGCGCGATCGGCGCGCTCAAGGGTCCGCTGCACGGCGGCGCGCCGGGTCCCGTGCTCGACATGCTCAAGGACATCAGGTCCGCGGATCGCGCCGAGGGCTGGGTGCGGAATGAGCTGGCGGCTGGGCGGCGGATCATGGGATTCGGCCACCGCGTCTACAAGGTCCGCGACCCCCGCGCCGAAGTGCTCAGTACCGTCGCCGATCAACTGAGCTTGGCAGCGCTCGAGAACCGGAAGCTGTTCGACCTGGCGCGCGCCGCGGAGCAGACGATCGTGAAGGTGCTGGACGAGGTGAAACCAGGCCGCAATCTCCGTACGAACGTCGAGTTCTTCACGGCGCTCGTGCTGCAGGGCCTCGGGCTCGAGCCGCATTCATTCGTTGCAACATTTGCGTGTGGGCGGGTGGCGGGTTGGTGCGCGCATGTGATCGAGCAGCACGCCGAAGATCACTTGATTCGACCGCAGTCTGATTACATTGGGCCCCGAGGATTGAAAATCGGCGGCGAATGATGCGGCGGCGAGGTGAAGCGGCGGCGAGGGGCGGCAACAACTAGCGCATTGATTGTTTCAACTTCCACGTGAAGAATCTCGCTCGGCTCTGTTGAGCCAAAAGCATCGCCGCTGTTTCGGGCTTGAGATACTGAAGCGCGGCCGCGACTTCGAGCGCGTATTCCAACTCGCATAGAGAGCCGAGCGCTATATCTAGAAAATGACGAAATTCGTTGCGCCCGCGCCGTGAAGCACCATGTTTGCTGCTCCAGAAAAGGCTGCTCGTCGTGACTGAGAGGTAAGACCATAGAGTTCGTGTTTGGGAAACGATTCCGTAGCCCTGTATACCGCGAGTACCAGTTTGTGACACTCCTGCCACGCGATGAATCGTTTGTGAGGTGCCATGCGAGTGAATAGAGGTTTTGTGGCGAGACGTATCATCGTTTTCTTGCGGCGATCATGCTATTGCCGCCTCTCGCCGCCCCCCGCCGCCGCTTCATCACGCCGCCAATGCCTCACCGCGTACTAGTCGCGGCCGAGCTGAAGAGTCTTCTGGAGCCCTCCCAGCTCATCGATCTTGACATAACGTGGTTGGCGGCGGGCGAACCGACGCCCAAGGGTGACTGGGAGGCCATTGTACCGCTCCTTTCTCGGTGGGTGGGAGGAACAGAGCTCAAGGCTCTCCCGAGCCTCCGCATCGTCGCCAATGTCGCGGTCGGCTATAACAACATCGATCTCGTGGCTGCCGAGATGCGGAAGGTGCTCGTTACCAACACGCCTGGCGTGCTCACCGAGGCCACGGCCGATCTCACCTGGGCGCTGATCCTGGCGACCGCGCGCCGTCTCATCGAGGGCGTAGACCTGGTGCGCAGCGGGCAGTGGACCGGCTGGCACCCGGAGCAGCTGCTGGGACTCGAGCTGCGTGGCCGGACGCTGGGGCTGCTCGGGGCAGGGAGGATCGGCCAGGCCGTTGGGCGGCGCGCGGTGCCGTTTGGGCTGCGTCTTCTCTATACGGCGCGCACGCCGAAGCCCGAATTCGAGCGCGAGACCGGCGCCACGCGCGTCGACCCGACCCGGCTCTTTGCCGAGAGCGACATCCTGAGCCTGCACGTGCCTGCGAGCCCCGAGACCAAGGGGATCATCAACGGTGAGTCCCTCGCGCGCATGAAACGGGGCGCGATACTCATCAATACATCGCGCGGGGACCTGATCCGCGAGGAGGCGCTCGCCACCGCGCTCGAGCTGGGACAGCTCGGCGCCGCCGGCCTCGACGTCTATACCGACGAGCCCACGATCCATCCCCGTCTGCGCGCTGCGCCGCGCACGGTGTTGTTGCCGCACATCGGCAGCGCCACGGAAGAGACGCGGCGCAAGATGGCGGCGACCGCCGTCGCCAATGTGCAGGCGGTGCTGAGCGGCAAGCCTCCCCTGACGCCGGTGTACTCCTAACGGCGCTTGAGCAGGTCAACAATCGCGTCGCGATGGAAAAACTCGGCCCAGCCGAGGGCGTCGCTGTCGTGCTTGCTGTCGCGAATGGTCGCGTCGGCGCCGGCCTCCACCAGCGCGCGTGCGACCTCGGTGTGGTTGCTCAGAATCGCCAGGTGCAGCGGTGTGACGTCGGCATCCCAATGGTTCCACCGTGCATTGGGATTGGCGCCGTGCTGGAGCAACCAGCGCACGGCGTGAACGTCGCCCCGTTTGGCCGTTAAATGGAGTACGCCAGTGCCGAGCAGCTCGGGGTTGTCGTGCGCGAGGCGAGCGGCCGCGTCCCAGTCACCCAGGGCGACGCTGGCCAGGAGATCCATCGTCCCGGCGCGCGTCGGCCGGTGTCCGCGGTCCGCGCTCACGAGCTCGCCCGCCGTCATCTTGCGGATCGTTTCCATGACCGGTCGTCGCGTACATCGCGGGCGGAAAGCCGAATCCATCCGCGATCAGCGGATCGGCGCCGAGTTCGATGAGTAGCCGGACCATGTCCGGGCGATTGTGTCGGACGGCAAAGTGCAGCGGCGTCTGATGGTTTTCATTGCGGCTCATCCGACTGCTCAGTGCCGCTGGATTTGTCGTCACGATGCGGCGGACCTCGGCGTCCAGATTGTGCGCGACGGCGGAGAAGATGTGGTGGCGCGCGCCCCGGCTGAGCAGAAACGCGACGACCGCGCGATGGTCGGCGTCGTCGGTTCCATCCCAGCACGTCGCCCAGCCGATGATCTCCAGCTCGTGATCGTCGCCATGCCCGACCACGTCGCCGCCGGCATCGGCCAGCCGGCGCACGACGTCCAGTTTGCCGGCCGCCGCCGCCCAATGCATGGGATAGGTGTTGTCGCCTTTTTCCCGCGCGTTGGGATCGAGCCCCCGACGTAACAGCAGGTCGACGACGGCGAGCTGTCCTTCGCCCGCCGCCGCGTGGAGCAGGGTCCATTCATACGGTTCGTCGCGCGCCTCGAGCTTCTCGGGATGCTGATCGAGCAGCCCGCCCAGCGTCTCGACGTCGCCGCGGCGGGCCGCGACAAACAGCTGGCCTTCGACGCTCAGCGAATCGATGTGGGGTGCCATTCTCCTTGATAACCCTAGCACAGTCCGAGGCCGTCATCAATTCATTGTGATCGAAGTGGTTTGCCGCCGCATCACCTCGCCGCCCCTT
>Ga0193723_1000300_pt1 | contig 18830 bp, 17 predicted proteins | sample H2m2metaG_FD_143042 | JGI IMG/M metagenome (GOLD analysis project Ga0193723, IMG submission 143042) | Soil microbial communities from a riparian zone of the East river system, Colorado, United States - H2m2 | ecosystem: Environmental > Terrestrial > Soil > Riparian zone | place: USA: East River...
CGGTGTTCAGCAATGCGGCGGATCTCGAAGCGACGCGCCGCCGGCTCACCACGAGCAACGGCGGCAGCAAAACTAGCGGGGACGCGCCTCCTCGCGAGTGACGCCGCCCTCGGCGCCGCGGAAGAGATAGCCGACCCCGGGCACGGTCTGGATCACATCGCGCGGCTTGCCGTCCGCCCCGAGCTTTCGCCGAAGGCGGCTCACGTTCAGCTTCACGAGGTCTCCGCCCACGTCCGCGTCGTAGCCCCACACGCCTTCGAGGATCTCCTCCTGCGTGAGGACGCGGCCGGGGTTCGCCATGAAATGTCGCAGGAGCTTGAACTCGGTCGGCGAGAGATGTACCGGCACCCCATCCGCGCGCACCTGGTGGGTCGCCTCGTCGAGGATCAGGTCGCCGGTCTTGTAGATGGCCGGCGCGGGGCGGCCGCGGGTGCGGACCGAGCGGCGCAGGATCGCCTTGACGCGGGCCACGAGCTCCTTCGGGCGGAAGGGCTTGGTGATGTAATCGTCGGCGCCAAGCTGCAGGCCTCGGAGGATGTCGCTCTCATCCTGGCGCGCGGAGAGAAGGAGAACGGCGACGTGCTCGTCCACGTGGCGGATGCGCTCAAGCACGACGAAACCAGCGAGCTTGGGAAGGTTGATGTCGAGGATCACGAGGTCGGGCTTCTCGCGTCCGACGGCCTCGACCGCGGACTCTCCGTCGTAGGCGCGGGAGACGTCGTATCCCTCACGACGAAGCGCGTACTCGAGAAGCTCCACGAGGTCGCGGTCGTCGTCAACGACTAGAAGCTTTATTAGTCCTCTGCCTCCTCAGCCAAGTGGCGAGCCTTCGGGAGTGTGAAGTGTACCGAGGTTCCGCGTCCAGGGGTGCTCTCGATGGAGATGTCGCCGCCTTGCGCGTGGACGATGGCGCGGCAGATCGAGAGGCCGAGGCCGAGCCCACCCGCCTGGTCGCGGACGGTGCGGGACCGGAAGAAGCGCTGAAAGAGGCGGTTCTGCTCGTCGAGCGGGATGCCGGGACCCTCATCCGCGACCGTAATCTGGACGTACCCGTCGGCGCTCTTGGCGGCCACAGTGACCTTCGTGCCCTCCGGCGCGTACTTGCTCGCGTTGGAGATCAGGTTCGCGAAGACCTGAGTGGTCCGACGCTCGTCCGCGAGGACCCGGTCGGCGTCCGCTTCGAATGCCCTCACGAGCTCCTGACCCTTCGACTCGAGCATCGGCTGCGTGAACGCCATGGCTTCGGAGAGCGAGTGTTTCAGGCTCGCGGTCTGCGCGCGGACCTGGAATGTCCCGGCTTCGATGCTGCCCGCATCCATGAGATTTTCGACGAGGTGCTCGAGACGCAGGGCGCTCCGTCGGAGCGCTCCGGAGAGCAGCGCCAGCTCGTTGCGCGGCATGTTGAGCGCGTCGTCGACGACGAGGTCGAGCGACGCGATCAGACCCGAGATCGGCGTCCGGAGCTCGTGCGCGACCTCCATGAGAAATTCCTCCTTGAGCCGGAGGAGCTCCGCCTGCGCCGTGACGTCACGCACGGTGTGGAGCGCGCGCCCGCCGGGAAGGGTGGTCGACATCATCTCGAGGACGCCCATGCGCTCCTCGCGCGGGAACCACGCTCGTCGGACCAGGTGCCCATCGGTGTCCTGGATGCGCGTCGCACCGGACACGAGCAGCAGCTCTTCGAAGGTGTTTCCGACGAGCGAGTCTTCGCCGAGGATCATGAATGCCGCGGGGTTGGCGCTCACGACCACGCCTTCCGGGTCGGTGAGGATGATGCCATCGGTCAGCGCGACGAACGCCTCGGCGAAGGTCGCCTGATCGAGCGCGGCATCTTCGCGCCGCCGCCCGGTGACCCGCCGTCGTTCCGCGGCCGCCGACGATTCCTCGGTCATGTGATCTTCGTGCGGTCGCTCAGCCCTTGGCAACGGGGTCGATTGTTGCTCCTGCTCGACCTCACGTCTACGACCTATCGACCAGCGATTTTCTTAACCGTCTCCAGCGTGTCGATCTCGCTCACGGGCTTGTCGGGTCGCAGGCGCGCGATCCGCGGGAACCGCATCGCGTAGCCGGACTCGTGCCGGTCGCTCGGCTGGATCTGATCGAAGGCGACTTCGATGACCGTATCGGGGATGACCGTGCGCACACGACCGTAGTCCTGGACGGTGTGTTCCAGAAAGTACTTCGTCATCTCGGCGATCTCCTTGTCGGTGAGGCCCGAGTACGCCTTGCCGATGTTGAGGAGCCGCTCGCCGTCGCGGATCGCGAACGTGTAGTCGGAGAGGACGCCGCGGCGCTTTCCGTGGCCCCACTCCACCGCGGTGACGACCACGTCGATCGTGCGAAGCGGGCGCTTCACCTTGAGCCACTCCATGCCACGGCGGCCCGGCCGGTACGGGGAGCGCGGGTCTTTCACCATCAAGCCCTCGTTGCCGCGCTCGCGTGCCGCCGTGAACTCGCGCTCCAGCAGGGCGACGAGCGCGTCGCCCGACGAATCGACGCGCTGGTGCTCCGCGAAGATCACCGGCGGAACGATCGGTACGGCGCGCAGGATCTTCTGCCGCTCGTCGAACGACGCGTCGAGCAGCGCGCGCCCGTCGCGCTCGAGGATGTCAAAGGCGACGAGGGTCGATGGCATCTTCGTCCGAAGCTCGTCGGCGACGTTTTTTCGTCCAAGCCGCGTTTGGAAATCGGTGAACGGGACGGCCTTCCCTTCGGTGAACGCGAGCACCTCGCCGTCGATCACGTAGGTGCCGGGTATTGCAAGGAGCGGCGCGACAAGCTCGGGGTACCGATTGGTAATGCGATCGAATGTCCGCGAGTAGAGCTCGACGCGATCGCCGGCTTTGTGCACCTGCGCGCGGATGCCGTCGTACTTGTCCTCCACCACGTACGGCGGCGGGAAGCGCTTTTCGACCTCCTGCAGCTGCAGGACCGGAGTCGCCAGCATCATCCCGATCGGAAGGAAGTGCGCGAGCGTCGGCTCGGCCAGTGTCCCGTGCTTCGCGCGCAGCGCCGTCTCGCCGATGTCGCCGGTCAGCATGTTCGCGCGCCCGACTGCTTCGCGGTCGCGCTCGAAGGCGCGAGCGATCGCCTCTTCGAGCAGACCTTCACGAAGTCCGATCCGTGTCTCCCCGCTCACGATCTTCACGAGGTAACGCGTCTCGTCCGCGGTCGCGCGCGCGACCGTCGCGCGCATGAGGTCTCGCTTGGGCGCGACCCCACGCGCTGCCGCGATCGCGTCGAAGGTCTGCGCGACGTCGGCGAGCGTCAGTCGGTCACCGGCCGCGGAACGCTCGGCGATCAAGTCTGCTGCGACGTCGCCGAGGTCGGCGTGGCGCTGGTACGACTCGGCCATGTCGCCCCCCGTCCTCCCGGACCGCTCGAGGAGGACGTCGGAGAGCGCACTCCAGCCCATCGAGAGGACGCGCTCGTCCCGCCGGGGGAACGGCGCTCCGGCGAAGAGCCGCGCTGCGATCTTTAGATCCGAGTCGTCCAACGCGCTCAAATACCGTGCCAGGGCGGCGTGCTTCTCGAGCTTCTTGGGAGTTGCTCGGACGGCATCCGCCGTGTTAACCCATGCGCCGAAGGAGGTGCTCATTTGGACCTCATCTGGCTGATCATCGTCGTCCTTGTCATTCTCTGGCTCCTCGGGTACCTCGGCCGAGGCCGCATCAGCACCCCGGCGCTGAGCGGGAACTGGGTCCACACCCTGCTGGTGATCGTCGTCATCCTCGTGATCCTGCGACTGCTCCGTCTGATCTAGCCTGCGGCGCGGCTAGGCTCTAGTCGTGGCCGACCGTCCGCGTTACCTCTCCGTTCCGTACGGTGAAGAGGAGCTCGAGTTCATGCTGCAGCCGTGGTTCGACCTCGACATCGTCGAGTCGGCCACAGCCGCTCCAATCGAGGACGTGGCGGCGGAAACGGTTCGCCGCCTGGGGTCCCCGCTCGGAGGGAGACGCCTTCGCGATCTCGCTGCCGACGCCGTTCGAACGGCGCCGAACGCACGCGCCGTCATCGCCGTCACCGACCTCACGCGCGCGTCGCCGGACGGCGTGCTGGTGCCGCCGCTCCTCGACGAGCTCAACGCCGGAGGGATCCCCGACGCGCGCATCACGGTCATCGTCGCGGTCGGCCTGCACCGCGCGACGACCGATCCGGAGAAGCGGGAGAAGCTCGGCACGGTCGTGGATCGCGTTCTGATCGTGGACTCGAACGGGACCGATCCCGCGATGTGGGCCGACCTCGGCACGATCCCGCCGTACGACGTGCCGGGGTTTACGCAGAAGCTCGTGAAGGACGCGGACCTCGTCGTCGCCACCGGGATCGTCGAGCCGCACCAGTACGCCGGCTATTCCGGCGGCCGCAAGACGGTAGCGATCGGATGCGCGGGCGAACCCGTCATCACCGCGACGCACGGCATGCGCTTCCTCGAGGACCCCGGGGTTCGCCTCGCGAGGATCGAAGGGAACCCGTTCCACGAGACGGTCCGCGAGATCGCGCGTCGCGCGGGGCTCCGCTTCTGCCTCAACGTCGTGACCGATGACCGAGAACGGGTCGTCGCGATCGCGGCGGGAGATCCGGACGCCGTCCTGACCGACCTCGTCGCGAAGGCCGCGGCGCTGTACACGCGGCCGATCACAAAGCAATACGACATCGTCATTGCCGGCGTCGGCCACCCAAAAGACGTGAATCTGTATCAGGCGTCTCGCGCCGCTACGTATCTGCGATTCGCTCCGACGCCGGTCGTGCGTGAAGGCGGAGCGATCATCATTCCGGCGCGGCTCGAGGAGGGCGCGGGCGAAGGGACGGGTGAGCAACGGTTCCTCGCCGCCCTCGAGCGAGCAGAGTCTCCCGCCGCCGTCGTCGAGGCGGCGCGCCGGCATTTCACCGGCGGCGAGCAACGCGCCGTGATGGTCGCGCTGACGCTCCAGTGGTGCCAGGTCATCGTCGCCGCGTCCGAGGCGCCCGAAGTCGTTCGCCTTGCGAAATTGCGCGCGGCTGTCGACGTGGAAGAGGGCCTCGATATCGCGTATGAGCACATCGGACGCCCGACGAGGGCATCCGTCTTGCTCGTACCTCGCGCGTTGCACACCTTACCGGTCGTTCAGTCCGGCGTCGTGGCCTAAAGCGTGGGCTGCTGTCTGGGCGGCTGCGTCCGCCTTCTCGCGTTCACGTTGTGGCGCGCGATCGCGGCCGCATTGCTTGCGGTGCTTCTCACGCGCGTCGACACGTTCGTTGAGGATCGTCACAGTGATTCGCTGACCGGTAAGGCGTGGCGGGCCTATCGCAGCCGCGGAGGGAAGGCCGTGAAGCGTGGAACGCCGCCGGACGCCGGCGGTGCGATCGACACGAGCGGGCGACCGCGACCGTAGCGCAGACCGTGCGCGCGGCAGAGGCCGGTGACATCTGCATCCTGCTCGTCCCGTCGCGCCCGCCATCAACGAACGTGAAGGACCTTCTGGAGCGGCTGAAGCGTGACTTTGGTGGCCGCATCGTCGAGCCCCTACATGTGACCGTCGATCGCGTTACGGCCGCCGACCCGGAAGACATCGTGGGTGCCATCCGCGAATCCGTGCCACGACTGCGGAGGGCCGCGGTCCGCGGTGAAGGTCTGTTCGTGTTGCGGTCGGCGTACCGAGGCGCCAACGTGCTCAAAGTCGATGTCGGGCGTGACAGCGCGCTCGATCACGACGTCGACGAGCTGCGCGCAGCGCTGCGGAAGGCTGGTCTCACTCCCATGTATGGCGATGAGCGTTCGATGACGGTCACCGCCCTGGACCGCATCGAGCGTCCGGGTGCGCCCGACACTGCCGCGGCCGGTCTGCCACTCGACCTCTTCGTCGCGGACACCGTTCTCATTTCCCGCATTCGTGCTGTGGGAAGCTACGAGATCCTCGACTCCGCGAGCGTCACTGCGAGCGGATAGCCTCTCGTTCACCGATGCCGATCGCGATATTTGACATGGACGGGGTGCTCTACCGCGGCGCGCAAGTGATGCCGCACGCGCGCGAGGCGCTCGATCGGTTGCGGCGTGCCAAGTGGCGAGTCTTCTTTGCGACGAACAACTCGACGGCGACAAGGCTCGACTACCTGCGGCTCTTGCAGCAGCTCGGTCTCGGCGGCGATCTCGACGACATCGTGACGAGCGGCTACGCCACCGCGCACTACCTCGAGCGCCGCAGTCCGAAGCCAAAGGATGTTCTCGTCATCGGGGCCGACGGGCTGCGGCAGGAGATCCGCGCGGTCGGGATCGCGGTGCGCGACGCCGATGCTCTTCCGGGCTTCCATCCTCCGCCGGAAGCGGCCGCCGATGGCGTGGACCCCGGCGCGATGCGGCGCTACCTCGTGTCGCTCGACCTGCCTCCGCCGCCCGACACCGTCGTGGTCGGCCTTGACCTTCACCTCACCTACGCGAAGATCGCGGAGGCGCAACGGGCCATCCTCGCCGGCGCCGAGTTCGTGTGCTCCAACCGAGATCGGGCATACCCGGTCGAAGGACGGCTGCTTCCGGGAGCGGGGACGATCGTCGCGGCGATCGAGGTCGCGACCGGCGCGAAGGCGCTCTGCATCGGCAAACCCGAGCCATTCCTCTTCGAGGAGGCGATCCGCCGGGCGGGGAAGCAGGACGGCCGCACCGTGGTGATCGGGGACTCGACCGACTACGACATGGTGGCCGCACATCGAGTCGGTGCGACGGGGGTGCTCATCACCACGGGTCTCACCGAGAAAGACGCGCTGGAGAACGCGTCGGGGGAGGCGGTCCCTGACCGCGTGATCGGATCGCTCGAAGAGGTGTTCCTGCTGCCGGAGTTCGCGGGGAGCTAGTTCGCTAGCTCCAGGCCGTGCCGCGCTGAGTCGTCTTTCGACTCGGCATGTTCATCCCCTCCACTAGCTCGCGACCTTCACGGCCTCGAGCGCCTGCTGGTACATGTGCTCGTGCTGGTGCGTGTGAACGGTCTCCTTGCCTCGCGCCAAGCGCCGGCGCTCCTCGATGCACACCTCAATGAACGCCTCGACGACGACCGGATTGAACTGGGTCCCGGCGTTCGCGCGGAGCTCGCGGAGCGCGTGCTTGGGGCGGAAGGCGACGCGGTAGGGCCGCGCGCTCGTCATCGCGTCGTATGCGTCGGCGACAGAGATGATCTGCGCGGCGAGGGGGATCTCGTTTCCCTTGAGGCCGTGCGGATATCCCGTGCCGTCGAAGTTCTCGTGGTGCGCCAGGACGAGCGGGCGGATCCGTTCCAGCATCGGTACGTTTCCAAGGAGGCTTGCGCCGATCGTCGGGTGGGCTCGCATCTCGACCCATTCTTCGTCGGTGAGCTCGGCGGGCTTCGAGAGAAGCGCCTCAGGAACCCCGATCTTGCCCACGTCGTGGAAGAGCGCGCCCAGCTTGATCGCGGCGATCTCCTCGTTGCCCAGGCCGAGCTTGCGGCCGACCTCGACCGAGTAGTGCATCGTGGTCGCGGCGTGACCGGAAAGGTGTGACTCCTTCGCCTCGAGAGCACCGATGAGCGCGCCGATCACGGACACGTGCGATTGCTCGAGGCGATCGTTCGTCTGACGCAGCAGCTCGTTGACCGAGCTCAGCTCATCATTCCGCTGACGCACCTCAGTCGACTTGGACATGTAGAGGCGGAACGAATACCAGGCCACGAAGAGCGGGACCGTGAAGACTAGGACCCCGAAGAGGCCAAGTGCCTGATAGGCGAGGGCGAGCGCCGCACCCTGTACAGCGGTAGCGCCGAAGTTCACGGGCATCCAGCTGTAGTTCGTTCGCCAGACTGAAAAGACGTTCTGGCTTTCCGACATTGCGATCGCGATCGCGGTTAGCGAGGAATTGACGACGAAATAGGCGGCGGCTGAGACCGCAACCGCGATCAGAGTCGGCGCGATCGCTGTGGGTGGGGTGAGACCTCCGCTCAGCCGGTAGAGCTCGCCGGCCGCGAAAGCGGAAACCGCGAAAGATCCGAAGTTGAAAGCGATCTTGCGAAGTGGCTTGCGCCTCGGGGTCAACGAGTTCACGAGTGCCTGCGCGAGGCTGACCCATACGCCGACGCCGGTGCCGTAGAGAACGTACCCGGCGATGACAGCGGCGAACGACACCGAGATCGCGCTCGACCGGAACAGGAAGACCGGGACTCGCTGCGCGACGCACGCCAAGACAACGAGGACAGCGATCATGATCGGGTCGAGCGCCACAAGATCCTGAGCCCGCGACGCGGCCGCCAGCGCGATCAATCCGACGCCCGCCACCGCCGCAACGTATGTATCGACCCGTCCCTTCATCTCACTTCCCCCTTCGAGACGCGCTCCCATGACAAGGAGCTCCACGAGATGCCCTCCCAGCTGATCGCTTCCCACGAGAGCCCTTCCCACGAGATGCCCTCCCACGAGATGCCCTCCCAGCTCATGCCACCGCTGCCGACGTCGAGGCCAGATGCCGCGAGAAGTCTCAGCAGCAGCGACGAGGGGACCAGGCCGGCGTTGACAGGCGCAGGGGTTGCCCAGAGCGCGTCATTCGCCGCCACCCCGGGGGCCTTAGAACCCCAGACCTTTCGTGACCCCGCGACGATCGCGCCCTTGACCTGCGTCGGCGTGTACCAAGCACGCAGTTGCAGCACCAGCGCTGCGACGCCCGCTGCCATCGCGCTCGAGACCGATGTACCGCTCATCCTCGTGTACGCCGCCTCGGTCGGGTCGTCGCTCGCCCGGAGCGAAACGACGTGCTCGCCCGGCGCGAGCACGTCCGGCTTCATGAACCCATCTCGGGTCGGTCCACGGCCGCTGAAGACCGACTCGCGATCGTCGCCCATGCCGGAGGTGCCCTGATCGTCGAGTGAGCCAGTTGTCAAGATGAACGGATCAGCACCGGGTGTTGCGACCGTGCCCGGTAGGGGGCCGCGATTCCCTGCGGCCGCGACGACGGTCACGCCGGCGAACCACGCCGATTCGACGACCCCCGCGAGGAGGTCTTGCTGGTATGAGGAGACTTGGCGTGCCCCGAACGAAAGGTTCAGGACCTTGATCCGGTACGCGAGTCGGTTTTGCAGAAGCCAGTCGAAGGCCGCAAGGACTGCGTGCAGACTGCCGTTCCCGTTCGCGTCGAGCACCCGAAGCGAGACGAGCTTCGCGTCGGGCGCCACGCCCTTGAAGCTCGATCCGTGCGCCGCGATGAGACCCGCCACGAACGTGCCGTGCCCAGCTGGATCGAGCTGCAGGGCGCCGTCGCCGACGAAGTCGACGCGGGCGAGTACCGATCCGGCGAGGTCCGGATGAGCCGCGACCCCGGTGTCCATCAAGGCGACCGTGATACCGCGACCTGTCGAGGAACCCCAGGCCTGAGGCGCGTCGATCGCGGCAACGCCCGCAGATGGCTTTACGTCGGCGCTAAAGCCGCCGGCAGCGCTCACCACCGCGTCTGTCGCGAGGTACGAGACGCGCCAATCGCTCCGGAGGGAGCGGAGCGCGTCGGCTGAGACGCGGGCGGTGACGATGTCGAGCTTGTCGAGTGCCGCCACATTGGTCGCTCCGGCCGCCGTCGCCTTGGCGGCTACGGCGTCGGCGGTTCCGTGCGCGACCTGGATGAGGGCGTAGTCGCCGGCGCCGAGGGCCGGGTCGATCGGAGCGGTCCAGCTCGTCCCCGGAAGTGCGGCGATGAGAAGCGCGAGCGCAAGGAAGGCCGTCGAAAGGCGCCGCGTGGTATCACCCATCTGCCCCGTCATTTCCCCCGTTATTCCCAGAGCGAGTAGTACCTGCCCAACCAGGTGAAGGTCATCCCCTGTGCGGGTGATGTTCGCCGCAGCAAGCGACCGCGCAATGGCCTGGAAGGCATTCGAGCGATGGTCGACACGGAGGCGACACATCCGCTCGGGCGACTCCATCACATGGATGAACGCTCGCTCGCCGCGCGCGCGGAGGACTAGTGCAGGTGCATTAGCCGGCGCGGCGGATGCGTTGGTAGAGCTCCCGCGTTGCGGGCTCGGGCTCGGCGCCGAGATCGCGGTGGAGCATCGCCTCGAGAGCCTGGTAGTGACGGACGGCGAGCGCGTGGTCGCCGGACTCGTGGTGCGCTCGCATCAGAAGGCGGTGCGCCTCCTCGTCGTACGGCTCGAGCTCGAGGAGCTTTTCGAGCGGCCGGACCGCCGCCTTCGGTTCCTTCCACTCGAGCTCGAGCGTTGCGAGCTCCTTGGCTGCCGCCACGAGCTGGCGGTCGGTCTCCTCGCGCTGCCGGTCGATCCACGGCGCTGTCAGATCTGCGAGGAATTCGCCGCGATGTACCGCGACCGCCGCCCGCAGATACTGGATCGCCTCACGCGATCGCCCAGCCTCCTGCGCTTCACGCCCCCGACGCAGCGACCGCCGGAAGACCTCGAGGTCGACGTGGATCGACATCGGAAGTGCGAGCCGATATCCGGTGTCGGTCCGCACGACGCTCGTGGCTTCCGACGCTCCGGCCGACGCAAGCGCCTTGCGCAGCGCGTGCAGCGTGAAGTGAAAGTTCGAAAGAGCAGACGCAGGATCTGTCTCGGGCCACAGCTGCGCGACGAGCTCGTCTCGAGACACGGCGCGTTGCCGGTCGAGCAAGAGCAGCGCGAAAAGCTCCTTCGCCTTGCTGGTGCGCCAGCCGCGGTCGCTGATGCGCGTTCCGCTCGCGCGAAGCTCGAATGGACCGAGCACGAACGCCTGGATGCTCTCGGCGACCGACGACGAGATGGCCTGCGCCGGCATCGGCGCGGCGGGTTGCAACAGGGTCACGAGGACGCGCATGTCGTCCTGATTCAGCTCGAGGTCGCCGAGCCGAAGGCGCAGGGCGTCCGCGAGCGCCGGCCGCAACAGCAGAAAGTCGCGATAGCGCTCGGCTGCCACGGCGCGAAGCGCGCCTCTGGTCGACGCAGGGTCGTCCTCGATGGGGACCGAGAGCAGCGTGGCCTTCGCTTCGAAATAGCGCGCGCGGATCGCGTGGGCCGACACGCGCGCTTCGCGATAAGCCCGAAGCGCACCTTCGCGATCGCCCTGGGCTTCGGCGACCGCGCCGCGCGCGATCGCCGCGCGGATCGCGGGGACCGGGCCGGGAGACGAACCGGCGAGCGCTTCGGCCGCCCGCAGCGCGTCGTGCGCGGAGTCCGCATCGCCACGCAGCGCGCGGAGCTCGGCAGCGGTCGCGTGCAGCTCGGCGATGACGTGATCGTCACCCTGCTCGCGGCACAGCTCGACTCCCGCCCGGTAGACCTCTTCCACCGCCCCGCGCTCGCCCATCAGGGCGTGGACCGTCATGAGGGTCGAGCACATCGCGGCCTGCGCGAGACGGAGATCGTTGGCGCTCGCGATCTCGAGCGTTTGGCGGAGGGTGTCGAGGGCCTCGGCGGTGTCGCCCCGGCGCGTGCGCACGTCCACCAGCCCGCCTTCGGCCCAACAGAGGGCGACGACGTCGGCGCTCTTTTGCTGGAGCGCGAGGGCTCTCAAATAGGTGCGCTGCGCCGCGTCGAGCTCGCCGAGAAGGTGGTGGAGCTGCGCGAGCGCGAGCGCTTCGGCGAGCTCGCCGGCGCGATCCGTGAGAAGCGCGAACATCGCCTCGGCCTTGAGGTGAGCGCGCGCCGCGTCCTCGATCTCGCCGAGATCAGTGTGCGATCCGCCGATGACATGCCAGAGCCATGCGCTCTGCGATGACGCGCCATCGCCCATCACACCGAGCGCCTCGTGCGCCTGCTCCAGCGCTTCACGCGGACGGCGGAGATAGCGCAGCGCCTGTGCCGACCACGTGAGCGCACGCGCGAGTCCTTCCGTGTCACGCGCCCGACGAAGCTCTCCTGCCGCGTCGCGGTAATTCACGAGCGCGCGTTCGTAGTCGCCGCGCACGCGGTGCAGCAGTCCGCGGAGCAGGATCACCCAGGGCAGTCGGCGCTCCGCACCGGGCGGGAACCCGTCGAGCCAGCGCTGCAGCGTCGCGACCTCGCTCCCCTGAAGGGCGCGCTCGCCGTTGTCGCGGACGAGCTGCGCCGCGCGTCGATGATCTCCGGCTTGCTGGAAGTGGTGGATCGCGCGGTCGACATCGCCTCGCGCGGCCGCGCGTTCGGCGTGTCCGCGGTGCAGCTCGACGATCTCCGCGGCGGGAAGGAGTTCCCGCGCTCGCGAGCTCAGGAATTCCGCGAAGAGCGGCTGAAAACGCTGCCGTCCATCCGCGCCTTCGCGCACCACCAGGCCGGCCTGCTCGAGCGACGCCAGGAGCTCCCGCGACGCGCCGCCCGCGCTCACCGCCGCGTCGTCCTCGATGCGCTCGAGCAGCGACCAGCGGAGGATCGTGTTTTGGTCGCTACGTGTCGAGCGACGGAGAACCTCGCTGTTGAAGTAGGCGTACAGCTCCGCGCCGCCCCCCTGGAACTCGCCGAGCTGCTGCCACCCGCGCTCGCTCACGAACGCCGCCGCGAGTCTGAGGCCCGCGGGCCAGCCGCCGGTGCGCGCGTACATGGCGTCGATCGCGTGCTCGGGGAGATCCAGGCCGAACTCGCCGCGCAGAAGCTCGATCGCCTCGGCGCGTGTGAACGCCAGCTCCGCGGCGGAGATGTCGAGGACGGATCCCCCCAGTCGCCAGCGCGGCAGGCCGCCGAACTGAGGCGTGCGCCGCGTAGCCAGCACAAGGTGGGCGTTGTCCGGGAGCAGATCGACGAGCTCGTTCCCGAACGATGCGAGCGGCGCGCCACCGCGAACGCTCGGATGATCGTCGATGAAGAAGATCAGGTTGCCGAGTGGCGCGAGCTCGTCGGCCAGCGCCTCTGCGAGCTGCGCGAGGCGACGCTCGAGACGGCGACCCCTATCCAGAAACGTCGTCAGCTGTTCGCCGAATTCGGCCGTGTCGCGCCGCAGCGCACCGACCAGATCAGCGAACAGGACGAGGGGGTCCTCGTCGCCGCGCTGGAGCGTCAGCCACGCAGTGCGCCGGCCGGACGCGCGCAGGAGGTCGGCATATTGGGCGAGAAGCGTCGTCTTGCCGTATCCGGCGGCCGCGTGGACGAGCGTGAGCCGGTGGCGCTCGGCGCCTTCCAATCGATCGAGCAGCCGTTGCCGCCTGAGGAGCGGAAGCGGGAGCGATGGGGGCGCGTAGCGGGTGCGATCAGGCCCGCGCTGCGTGACGGTCAAGGCGTCGCTAAGGATGCACTCCGACCGCGCGCAAGAGGGTGGCGGTCCCGTAGCCAAGGAAGAAACAGCCGGGGATCGTGAGCACCCAGGCGGTCACGATCCGGCCGGCGATGCCCCAGCGAACCGCCGATAGGCGTCGCGTCGACCCGACGCCGAGGATCGCGCCCGAGATGGCGTGCGTCGTCGATATAGGAATGCCGAACCGGGTCGCTATTTCGATGACCGTCGCAGCGGAGGTCTCTGCAGCGAAACCGCTGACCGGCGTCAACGCGGTGATGCGCATGCCCATCGTCTTGATGATCCGCCAGCCGCCGGTGGCAGTGCCGAGCGCGATGGCGACGGCGCAGACGACTTTCACCCACGTGTCGATCACGAACGGCCCCGTATTTCCATGGAATGCGTAGATGGAGAGCGCGATGACGCCCATCGTCTTCTGCCCGTCGTTGCCGCCATGGCTGAACGCCATATACGCGCTCGAGAGGATCTGCGCCCGTCCGAAGAAACGCGTCACCAATCGGTAGCTCACGTTTCGCAGAGCCCAGTAGAGCGCGAGCATGAATGCGTACCCAAAGACGAACGCCACGAGCGGCGAATACACGATGCCGAAGGTCGTCAGCTGAAGGCCGGGAGGGATGATGACCCCGAGACCGTGTTGCGAGACCGCCGCACCGATGATCCCGAAGATGAGGGCGTGGCTCGATGAGGTCGGAAGGGCGGCGACGAATGTGATGAGGTCCCAGACGATCGCGGCGATGAGTGCCGCGACGACGAGGTCCTGAGTGACGACAGCCTTGTCGACGATGCCTTGACCGACGGTCTTCGCGACCGCTTCACCAGAGAGTGCACCGACCAGGTTCAGCACGCCGGCCATGAGGATCGCCTGCATCGGTGTGAGCACGCGAGTGGCGATGACCGTGGCCACAGCGTTCGCCGCATCGTGGAATCCGTTGACGAATCCGATCTGCCAATCCCCAGAACGACGACGAGAACAAGCAGGACGGTGGCGTTGTCCAACTAGCTGTGCTTCACCATGATCGTCTCGACGATATTGGCGACGTCCTCGCACCGGTCGATCGCAACCTCGACCAGCGAGTAGATGTCCTTCCACTTGACGATCTCGATCGCATCGTCGGAGCCGGCGAACAGCTCCTCGACCGCCTCGCGCCAGACCTGATCGCCCTCGTTCTCGAAGGTGTGGATCTTGATCCAGTGCGGCTCCAGGTTCTTGAGGCCTTCGAGGTTCTTCATCATCGAGAGCATCTCGCTTGCGGCGGCTACGAGGACCTTTGCCTGGCGCACGGCCGGCGGACGGATGACCCTGACCTTGAACAGCTGCACGAGCTCCGAGACGTCGTAGCAGACGTCGGTGACGTCATCGATCTTGCTTGCGAGACCGACGATGTCTTCGCGGTCGAGTGGGGTGACGAAGGTCTCGTTCAGATGCCGGACGATCTCGTGGTTGAGCTTGTCCCCGTGGTGCTCGATCGCGTGGATGTCGCGGACTTTGTTCTCGACGTCGGTGAAGTCGCCGAAAAGCTTCGCCAGCGCCTCAGCCGCCTCGACGGCGTTCTGGGCGTGCTGCTCGAAGAGGACAAAGAATTCGCTCTTCTTGGGAAGGAGCGATAGGCGCACGGGCATTTCTCCTTTGGCGCCATATCCTGCGGCACCGCGCCCGGCCGCGTGAGAGTTCCTTTAGGCCGGATCTCAGTCGGCAAAGCGAGTGGTCAGCCGGCGACCCACGCGCGGCGTGTACTTCAGCGGCGCGATCCGCTCGGCCGATGGAAGCGTTCCGGCGGGGTGAAACGCGCCATGAGGCGAACGTCGTTCCGGCGACAGGGTCAACAGTCCGTCAACGATTCCACGAATCCGCACCCGACGGGGCTCCTCGACCGCATGAATCGGCAGCGAGTCGCGACGCATGGCGCAAGTCCGAACAGCGGCGCCGCCGATGTCTGCGGCGCGATCTTGTCATGGCGCCGAGGAAGCGAGCGCGTACCGCCGGTTCTGTATTGGAGGGACGACTGGTCGGCGCTGTAATGGCATGAGGTTTGCTCAAGTGCCCGGCAGACGAGTCGCCATAGTGCGAAAGAAAGAGGAAACACGATGTTGCTCTTCGCGATCGGGATCATGGCAGGCATCGCGCTCGGGATGATCATCGTGGGATTCCTCGCGATCGGCGCGTACGACCGGGGTTACAACGAGGCCCTCCAGCGCCGGAAGGCGTGGCGGACTGAGCTTGTCGCGCGGACCGTTGTCGGGACGCGGGCGCTCGTCTCGGCTCGCAAGGCGAGCTAGGCACACTCCCAAATCAGGTCGAAAGGGGCCGCCGAAGGGCGGCCCTTTCGTCTATCTAGGGCCCGAAGAACTTTCGCCTCAGGTCTTCAAGCGCCCTCTGCAACGAATCGATAACGCCCGGGATCCCGGTCGGCACGATCTCGACGCTCCCGTCACGGGCGATACGGAGCTCGTCCCCCGGCCGGACCGCCGCCTTCACCACCGCGCGGTCCGCCGTGATGGTGAAGACGACCCGGTTCTGGTCGTCGACGATCGTGCCTACCCGGAGCTTTCCATCGGGCATCGCCTTGATCACCGCCTTGAGCTGTTCCTCCGTGCGGATATCGGCCTGCGGCTGCGGCGCGATCCGGCTGATCGTCTTCCCGAGCTCATCGAAGAAAGCCGTCGGCCCTCTCATCACAGGACCGAGCAGTCCTACGGCGACGGCAACCGCGATCAGGACAACGAATACCCCGATCACGAACTGAAGAGCCCATATCGGGACAAATCTCTTGACTGGCTGCTTCACTAGTCCCTCCGATCAAGCGCGAATCGGCGGCGCGACCGAGGGCCCCCGCGCGATGGGGCACCGGCCGGAGGCCGGGGGTCCCTGTCGCGTAGAGAGGGTTTCGGTCGCGCCGCCGGGCCGCAACCGAGCCTCGCTTCGGCCCAGTGTGTGCAGCAGTCCTCCTAAAAGAAAGAGAGGGGGCCGGAGTGGCTGAACTCGACACGAAGGACCGGGAAAAGTTGGACAAACGCAAGTTCGCGTACGTCGACAAGGAGGGCGAGGGCCACCTTCCAATCAACGACGAGCCGCACGTTCGTAACGCGATGGCGCGGTTCAACCAGACGAAGTTCGAGTCCGGCACGAAGAAGGAGACTGCCCGCAAGAAGATCGTGAAGGCGGCGAAACGCCGCGGTATCAAGGTCGCCAAGTCCGACAACGTGGCGAAGCGCCGGAAGACCAAGGCCAAGCGCTAGCGCCTATCTGCGACCATTCAGTCCATGACAGGGCTGAAGGTCGTCTGCGTCGGCGGGGGCCTCGGAGCTCCGACCATCATGGCCGGGCTCCGGCGGTACACCGAGGACATCACCGGCCTCATCGCGGTGACGGACTCCGGCCGCTCGACTGGCAAGGTGCGCATCGCCCTCGACGTGCCGGCCCCGGGTGACATCCGGAGCGCGCTGACCGTGCTCGCCGAGGGCGATCCCGCGCTCATCCGGCTCTTCTCGCATCGTTTCGAGACCGACAAAAGCGAGGAGCTGAACGGCATGGCCTTCGGCAACCTCTTCCTCGCGGCGCTCACCCAGCAGGAGGGGTCCTTCCTGCGCGCGGTGGAGGAGGCCTCGCGGATGCTTGGGATCCGCGGCCGCGTCCTACCGGTCACCCTCTACAACACCCATCTGTGCGCGAAGCTCGCCGATGGGACCGTCGTCGAAGAAGAGGTGAACGTGCGCGCCACCGGGAAGGCGCCGATCGAGCGGATCTATCTGAAAGATGACGACGTCCGCGCGACCGACGGAAGCGTGGACGCGATCGCCGCCGCCGACCTCATCACCATCGGCCCGGGCAGCCTGTTCACGACGGTATGCGCGTGTCTCCTCGTGCCGGAGATCGCGCGCGCGATCGCCGACGCACCGGGTCTCGTCGTCTATGTCGCGAACACCACGACCCAACCCGGGCAGACCGACGGCTTCAGCATCGCCGACCACGTGCGCGTCGTCTCCGATTACCTGGGCGGTTCCGGGCTCGACGTCGCGCTCGTGAACGACGACACACCTCCCGACCACCTCCGCGCGCATTACGCCGAGCGCGGGGTCGCGTACCTCGAGCCCACCGCCGTCGAGGTCGCGAAGGTCGAGGAGCTCGGGGTGCGCGCGGTGACCGCACCGGTCATCGATAAATGGAGCGGACCGCGAGATCTCTGGCTGAAGCAGGACACGATCCGCCACGACGCGGCGCGCGTCGCGACCGCTCTGGTTGGACTCGTCGACGAGCGCCGGCCGCGCCTCCGCGCATTGCCCTGATGGCCGTCGCGGCGCGCGTGCGCCACTTCCTATCCATCGCTGACCTGCAGCGCGATGAGCTCGCACTCCTCTTGGAGCAGAGCGCGACCCTGAAGGCCTCGCCATCGACCGGAAGCCTTGCGGGCCGCACCGTCGCTCTCATCTTCGAGAAGCCGAGCCTGCGCACCCGCCTGTCCTTCGACGTTGGCATCGCGCAACTCGGCGGTCACTGCGTCTACCTCTCGCCCGCCGAGGTCGGGCTCGGGCGCCGCGAGAGCGTCTCGGATGTCGCCCGTGTCACGAGCCGCATGGCGGACGCGGTCGTCCTTCGGGTCAACGCGCACGAGACCATCGAGGAGTTCGCGCGCTACAGCGAGGTCCCGGTGGTCAACGGGCTGTCCGACCTGTCGCATCCGTGCCAGGGCCTCGCCGACATCTTCACGATCCGCGAGCGCAAGGGCCCCGACCTGCGTGGCGTCGCCATCGCCTACATCGGCGACGGCAACAACGTCGCGCACTCGCTCATGCTGTGCGTCGCGAAGACCGGCGCGTCACTGCGCATCGCGACGCCTGCCGGGTACGAGCCCATGGCGCGCTACCGCGAGCTCGCTGGAGCCGATGCGAGGTCCAGCGGCGCGCAGATCACGATCGGAAATGATCCGGTCGCGGCCGTGACCGGCGCGGATGTGGTGTACACGGACGTGTGGACGAGCATGGGTCAGGAGCAGGAGTACGAGCGTCGTCGTCGTGCATTTCAGGGGTTCCAGCTGAACGCGTCGCTTCTCGCACGCGCGAAGCGCGACGCGATCGTGCTGCACGATCTTCCAGCCCACCGGGGTGAGGAGATCACTGACGAGGTGATCGACGGTCCTCAGAGCGCGGTGTTCGATCAGGCGGAGAACCGGGTACACACGGAGAAGGCGCTCCTGTGCTGGCTACTGGGGCCCCTACCCCTGGGAGGAGAGCGATGAACGCTGGCGACGAACGCACGATCCTGGCCGACTGCTGCGAGGACTGGATCATCGAGTGGGGCGGGTTCTATCGCTCCGGACGCGAGTTCCGCTGTCCCGAATGCGCGACCGAGTGGAAGAAGACCGAGGGCGATGCCTATCGCCGCGGTGACGGACGGTCATTCGTCCGCCGAGCGCGGTCCGGACCGAATGCTGAGTTCCCGTACCTTGCGGCCGCGGACGGACACGAACCGAACGTCGAGCGGTGCTGCGCGAAGATTCTTCTTGCGCATGGCGAGAGAATGGCCGAGGGCTCGTTCGTCTGTCCGGTCTGCGGTACGGAGTGGGCGCGCACGACACAGCGACTGCACGGCCTTCGTGTTCCGGTGTTTGCCAAGGCGGGTCTTCGCGAGCCGCTGACGGTGCAACCTGGGCGTACACGTCCGTTCCTCGTGGCGCTATCGG
>Ga0193723_1000301_pt1 | contig 18801 bp, 15 predicted proteins | sample H2m2metaG_FD_143042 | JGI IMG/M metagenome (GOLD analysis project Ga0193723, IMG submission 143042) | Soil microbial communities from a riparian zone of the East river system, Colorado, United States - H2m2 | ecosystem: Environmental > Terrestrial > Soil > Riparian zone | place: USA: East River...
CGGGGCAGTGCCAACCGCGCGACTACCTGTCCGGGTAGCCCGGTCGAAAGCACGGCGTCCAGCGGTACCCCGTGATGGCGCAATCGAACCGTGAGCGCCCCTCGGGCAGGATCGCCGTAAGTGGCCACCCCCGGCCGGGCGGTGCGCCATGCGAGGTGAGTCGGATCCTGCGCCAACGCTCTCGGTGCGCTGACGGCCGGCACCGTCCCCGGAGCATGGACCGTGAGTGTGAGCCGGCCCAGGTGCTGAAACCCAAGCACTCGGGTGAAGCCCTGGAACGAATTTTCATTGGCGACTCCCAGGACCAGGGCCGGTCCATCTCGCTGCAACTCCCGGAACAGCGCCCGGGCGGTCGCCACCATCAATCCCGGCACCCGGGCGGCCGGGTCTACGGCCGTGTTGGCCGAGAAATAGGTGCCGGCGAACGCGACCGGCGGCTCGGCCAGCGGCGGCGTGGGCAGTACGGCATAATGCGCGACCAGCTCACCGGATTCGGTGTAAGCGTTCACGTAGCGCGCCGGACCAGCCGGATTCCTGAGGTACTGCCACTCGAGATCCGGCGCCCGGGGTCGGGCGGTCGGGAACACGCGATCGAGGAGCGCAACGATCTCGGGTAGGGCCCCCGCCGTGGCCGCCACCGGCGGGGAGAGCCGAACCCTCACGAGGGACGGGCGCCAGGCCCAGTGATCACGCGCCCCGCACCCGCACCCGCCGCAGCATGTCGTCGATCAGATGGAAGCCGTCCCAGACCACATCGAATGCCAACGCCTCGCCGATCGGTACCACCCGGTCGAGGCCGCGGGCGCCGGCCTGGGCGGCGAAGTCGCGTAGCGCAGCCCCATCGACGCCCCAATGGGTGAGCGTCTGGTCCCCTTCATCGACGAACGAGAGCACGTCGGACAGCTGCGCGACCGGGACGTGGCGGAGCAAACCTCCCCCGCATACGTCCTTGTCCAGCGCGGCTCGGTCGCGCAGGTGTACGCCTACGAAACCGGGATGCTTGAGCACCACGCGGACGTCGGCAGAGGCGGCGAGGCCGAAGGCATATGTCCGCCGGTGCACCGCGCTCGACACTGTGGGCTTGAAGTGCCGGCGTTCGACCTCCGCCTGAAGCGCGCGCTCGAGGTCGCCGGCGGCAAGCTCGACGACACCGGGCGCACCGATCCAGAACACCACGTGAGGCGAGGAGCAGGCCATCTGATCGAACCAGAACAGATCGTTAAAGAAGCCGGAGGCTACCCGTGCCTGCTCCTGCTCCGGTGCCTGCCGAAAGCGCGCACTATCGATCACGGCAAAGGAGTACTTGCTGCCGAATACCCGCTCGCTGGCGTGCGGCGGCAGGGGCAATGGCCGGATTGCGGCGACCGCCTCATCTCCACCCCAGATGATGCGGTGGGCACACCACTCCGAGAGCGCCGTGGTGATCGCGTCGTCGTGCCCGTACGTAACGAATCGGTTGGACGCCCGAAGGTCGCCACCTTCCGCCGCAACCGAGTCAATCACCCGCAGCAGCGCCGTCACGATGACTCCCTGCTCCTGAGACAGGCGCACAACGCTCGCATTGCCGCACAGGTATGCCAGTGCCCAGGAGTAGAGAAACAGCGTGTCGACGTTGGATGGAGCCATGTGCAGGACGCGCCCGACCGGGACCCGCAGCACGTCGGGCTCCATTGCAGCGTGGCGAGCGTGCTCCTCGGCCAGGCGGGCCAGCTGCGCACGCCGCAGCCAGTAGGCCACCGACACGCTGGCGGGATCCTGGCGGAGGACGGGGTCGGCGAGCAGTCCCGCGGACAGCCGCGCCAAAGTATCCATCCTTGTCGAAGCGAAGGGCTCGGCCCGAGTGTCGCGCGTGGCGTCGAGGAATGCCACGAAGCCGTCTGGGTCGTCTGCAGGAGCCAGCACGCGGACCCGACCGGCGGCAGCCTGCCAGGAGCGAGCTTCGCTCAATAAAACCGGCACCTCGTCACTCACGCCGCGGCCGCCGTGAACGTGTCGCTGCATCCGCGCAGCTCGGCCTTCGGCACCCGGCCTAGAATCTCGAAACACCGGCCACCCATATCGGTCCCGTCGGGGTCGACGTCGCGGATCACGCCCAGGTCCTCGGTTAACAGTGAATGGCCAGGATAGCTCGTCGGTACGCAGCTCAGTACCTGGACCAGACCCGGCTTTCCATCGGGCAGGGGCTCGAGCGTGACCGGGTCGCGTATGATCACCTCCGAGTAAATGGGCGCATGCAGGTAGTGTAGCGGGTTCTCGAAATACACCCCGCCGACCTGCTCCACCATGCCGTAGAAGTTGATCACCCGCTCGACTCCCGTCGCTGACTGGACCCTCTCGCGAAACGTTCGCGGGTCAACGGCGACCTCCTGCAGCTTTTTCCAACCGCCGGAGTGCACGAGGATGCCCCCCGGAAGGTTCAGCCGCCGCCCCGCCCGTTCCAAGGGCTGAATCAAGTATTGCCACACCATGAAGGTGAACCCGAACAGGAGCACACGCCGACCGGCGGCCTGGCTCAGATATCCGTGCAGGCCTTCCTCGTCCAGACTCATATCCTCGCGCAGGGCGTAGAATGGCCGGTGGCCGAACTGGGCCATGCCCAGGATGCCGGCCCCGCGGGCCGAGTGACTGTGGCGGTCCCTCACAACCCCCGGGTGATCCACAATCACCATCGGGAGACGGTCCTTGCCAAGGAAATGCTGGGCCACCTTCACCAGCACCGCCGACTGCACCGACGCGGTCTCCGCGTCGAGAAAGACCCGACTCGGTTCCTGGCCGGTAGTGCCGCTCGAGGTGAGCACCTTGACCACCTCGGACTCAGGCACGCTGGACAGCATGTGGGTCTTGAACAGCGTCACCGGAAGGAAGGGAACGTCTTCGAGCCGATCCAGTCGGTGTCGGTCGCCTCCTCCAAACACCCGGTCAAACACCCGGTCCAGCACGTTACGGTAGGGGACACACCGCTCGGCGTGATGCTCAGTCAGGGCCCCCAGCATCGGCAGCAATTGCGCCCGTTTATCGGCCTGGCGCAGGCCGAAGGGTGGCAGATCGAGCAACGCGCGAGCCGGGCTCTTCACCGGACGGCCTCCGCCGCCTTGTAATCCTTCTTGCCGGTGGCGGTGAGGGGCAGCTCGGCCACGCGACGCATCATGATTGCCGACGGAGGTACCGCGAGGAAACGCGCGAGATGAGCCACCAACTCGGCGTCACCGACCTGTCCATCCACGGCGACGTGTATGCCGAGCCGTTCGCCGGCATCGGTGGCGATGGCGCGCACCGGAAACGTCGATTCCAGCTCGCGCTCGACGTCCTCCAGGCTCACTCGCCTGCCGAACAGCTTGGTAAACCGCTTGAGCCGCCCGACGAGCGTGAAGTAGCCGTCATCATCCACGGTGGCCAGGTCACCGGTTCGCAGTAGCCCGTGTTGGACGTCGCCAAGACCCAGGTCGGCTGTGCCTTCGGCGTACCCCATCATCACGTTGTCACCCTGGTACACCAACTGAGCAGCGGAGCCGTCGCCTTCGAGCGGCTCGAGCCGCAGGCGGCCTCCCGGAATCGGCACCCCAATCGTCCCGACCTTCTCACCCAAGCGTTCCGGGGGTACGTAGCTGATGCGCGCCGTCGCTTCGGTCTGGCCGTACATGACAACGAGCCGGGCGCCGGCCTGGGTGGCGCGGGCATGGTAGTGCGCGATCAAGTCCCGGCGCAGGCCACCTCCGGCCTGGGTATAGGTCCGCAGCGTGGGATGGCGCTCGGGCTCGAACCGCAGCCGGTGGAGCGTCTCATACATGTATGGTACGCCGGCGAAAGAGGTGGCGCTCTGCTCGTCGGCGTCGCGCCAGAACTCGGGCCGCATGAAGGAATGCGGTGTCAGCACCACTGTGCCACCGGCAAGCAGGTGAGAGTTCAGGACCGACAGCCCATAGCTGTAGTGCATGGGAAGGCTCTGCACGGCCCGCTCATCGGGCCCGAGACCCAGGTATTCGGCGATGGCGACGGCGTTCGATTCGAGATTCCGCGCGGTGAGCCGCACCAGCTTGGGACTTCCGGTTGAGCCTGAGGTCGTGAGTAGGAGCGCCAACTCAGGGTGAAGCGGGTACTCGGCCGAACCCCTGGCGAGGGCAGCGACATAGCCCGGAACCGGCGACGCTGTCGGCGTCCAGCCTTCGGGTGTCGCCAGTGTATCCGGGGCGAGCACCAGTGCGGGCCGGTAGGCGTTCGCCAATCGCTCCAACGGCAAGGACTGCGGCTCGGCCAGGCAGACGGGCAGCCCTGCGCGCAGGCAGCCCAGATAGAGTAGCACGGCCTGGACGTCCGGACCGGGCGCCAGAAATACGAGCCGCCGGCCCCCGACTGCAGTCTGCAGGCGCTCGGCCACCTCATTCACGCGCGCACTCAGCTCCGCGTAGGTGAGGTGCGCGCCCAGTGCCGGCGCAATCAACGCCGGGCTCTCGTCGGCATGCCCCAGCACCGCGTCGATCACGATGCCATGCCCCCGTCAACGCCTATGACCTGGCCGGTCACATACCGCGACAGGTCGGACGCAAGGAAGACGGCCACGCCCGCGACGTCCTCGGGCGTCCCGATACGGCCCATGCGGATGCTCTGCAGCCGCCGCTCGTACCAATCGGGCGTGACCCCGCGTACCATGTCGGTGTCGATGAAGCCAGGCGCGATCGCGTTCACCCTGATGCCCTTCGGCGCCAGCTCCTTTGCCGTCGACAGCGTGTAGCCCACGACGGCCGCCTTGGACGCCGAGTACGCGGTCACACCCTCCATGCCCTGGGTGCCAGCGATGGACGCCACGTTCACGATGCTGGGAAGCCGCTTCGAGTCCATCACCCGGGTCGCGTACTGGGTGAGCGTCATGACCGCAAGCACGTTTACATCCAGCATCTCCCGGATGTGATCGGTGGAGGTCATGCCAATCAGGCCCTGGCGGAGGACACCGGCATTGTTCACCAGGACGTCTAGCCTGCCGTGCTCCTTGCGAACCGCAGCGACCAGCGAGCGGGTGAAGACGGGATCGCTGACATCCCCGCGCATCGCGCGCGCCGGAGACTGCGGTGTAGTCAATTCGCGGGCCAGGGTATCGACCCCCTCACCGCGGGCGCACAGCAACAGGAGCGCGCCTTCGGCGGCGAAGGCGCGAGCAATCGCGGCGCCAATCCCACGACTCGCTCCGGTTACCAAAGCGACACGGCCCTCAAGCAGCATCGAAACTCACACCGTACCGGGTGAGGATCTCTCGTGCCTTCGCCACGCTGCTCATACCCAGGATGTCGTCGGTGTCGAACATGACATCGAAGGCACCTTCAAGCTCCACCACCAGCGCCATGTGGCCGATCGAGTCCCACTCTTTGATGGTGTTGTACTCGAGGTTGTCGGTCACGCGCTCTCGGGGTATTCCCAGGGAGCGGCTGAAGCACTCGCGGAGCTTGTCGGCGTTCATTACGGGGTCTCCAACAGGAGAGCTGCTCAGGGTACCGTGTCGGGTGATGGGATCATCCGTTCCGCCAACAGCTTTCGCGCCGACGTAAACGAGAAATCGTCCAGCAGTCGCTCTATCCGTCCTTGGGTCTTGGTCAAGTTGTTGTAATGCCGGAACCGCTTGGACCACGACAGCCCTTCCACCCGAGGCTGCTCCGGATCTGTCTCCCACGGATGCAGGTAGAACATCACCGGCCGCCGCTGCTCATTGCACCTGCGCATCAGCCACCGTGTCACGGCATATGGATACAGCCGAAAGTATCCCCCACCGCAGCACGGAACCCTCCGCCCGAGCACTTCGGCCACCCCCATGGGCAGCTCGGTCAGGCCTTCTGTCAGTTGATACGGCCCCAGCTCCGCGTCGGCTATCCCGTACTCGGGATGGAATCGAACCGGAAACACCGACGAGTCGTATCGAATGCCGCTTTCCTTTAGAATGTCGGCAGCCCACAGAGTCTTTCGCGTCACTGAGAACGATGGTGCTCTGAACCCGCGCACTTCCTGGCTGGTCGCTTTTGCCAGCGCTTCGAGAGACCGCTGTAGATCGACCCGGAACTCCTCCGGCTGCATGAACGTCAGCAACCGATGCGAGTATCCATGGGTCGCGACCTCGTGTCCCTGGCGCTCGACTTCCTTCACCAAGTCGGGGAACCGGTCCGCGACCCAACCCAGCACAAAGAACGTCGCTTCCACCCGCCGCTCCCGGAACAAGCCCAGTAACCGCAGAGTGTTCTGCTCCACCCGCGATTCACACTTGTCCCAGTCAGCGTAGGGGATGAACCGGCTCAGGTTGTAGACGCAGAACCAGTCCTCCAGGTCCACCGACATCACGTTCTTCACTGTCACGGCCTCAAGGCTCCGCGGGACCGTATCTTCCTTGTTCCCTTGGCTCCAGGCCTGAGCGCCTGTCGGGGGGGGCGCACCGAGTGCTGGCCGCATCGAAACCATAGTGTCCGACGCCGGCACGGGCTACATGTATCCATCGCGCCGGAGGGTTTCCAACCCGCCACCACCGTCCTTGTCCTGCGCTCTCCCCGAGCGCTCGGCAATATTCGCGAATTTACCCGATTGCAGCTCCATGATGATGTCGTCCACGTTGCGGGCGTCGGACTCGACCGCGTTGGTGCAGGGGTAGCAACCGAGGGACCGATAGCGCTTTCCGCTACCCTGATTGTAGTAGAGGGAGACTGTTGGAATCTCCTCCCGCCGGATGTACTCCCAGATATTGAGCTCGGTCCAGTCGAGCAGCGGGTGGATTCGGAGGTGGGTCCCCGGCGCGAACTCGGTCTTGAACTGGTTCCAGAACTCTGGGGGCTGATCGCCGACATCCCACTGCGACTGCGTCGTGCGCGGGGAGAAGTACCGCTCCTTGGAACGGCTTCCCTCCTCGTCAGCGCGAACGCCCACGATGACGCCGGTGAACGGCTCCGTATTCCGGTCCAGCTCATACACCTTCTTGGTGTGGTTGAGCCGATAGCGCGGCCACTCACCGCTCAGCGTGTGCTTGAGCGCGTCAGTCTTGAGCGCCTTGCAGCAGGCGATCCGATCCACCGCTCCGTCGGGAAAGGTTCGCTTCTCCTCCAGCGCCTGGCGGTTCTGGCCGTAAATCATGGTCAGATTCCACTCCAGGGCCAGCCGGTCCCGGTATTCGATCATCTCCGGGATCTTGTAGGAGGTGTCAATATGGATCAGCGGAATGGGCACGTGGCCCAGGAATGCCTTTCTCGCCAGCCAGAGGAGGACCGTGCTGTCCTTCCCGATGGACCAGAGCATCCCCAGGTTCTTGAAGTTGGCGTACGCCTCCCTGAGGATATGCACGCTCCGATTTTCCAACTGGTCGAGATGATCCATGTCGCCTGCCCTCAGAGTTGGCCTTCAAACCGCGCGAGTACTTCCGCGACACACTGCTCCACGCTCAGAGCGCGCGTGTCGAGCGTCAGCTCCGGGGTCTCCGGCGGCTCGTAAGGATCATCGATGCCCGTGAAGTTTCGAAGCTCGCCGCGCCGTGCCCGGGCATACAATCCCTTGACGTCCCGACGCTCACACTCCTCCAGCGGCGTTGCCACGTAGATCTCGAGGAACTCGCGGCAGAGCTTTCGGATGAAGTCGCGCGACTCGCGGTAGGGCGAGACGAGCGACGCCACCACCGTCACTCCATGGGCCGCCAAGCGGCTTGCCATGTAGCCGGTCCGGCGGAGATGCTCCTCACGCTCGGCTCGGGTAAACCCCGTGTTGGGAAAGACTTCCCGCAGGGCGTCCCCATCGATGTACTCCACTTCCACACCCCGGCTCTCCAGCTCGGCGCGCACCCGCGTCGCTATGGTGCTCTTACCCGATCCGGAGAGCCCGGTAAACCATAACACCGGGGCGGCTGCTTTAGTTCGAGACTCGCGCGACACAGCTCACAGACCGATGACGAAGCTGGTGTTGCGAAGGTCAGGCTTATTGTAGGTGAGCGGCGAGGGCCGCTCGCCATCTCGACCGGACTGGCGGTAGATGCAATCCCCCGCAGCCACGTCCCACTCCATGGTGGGCCCCAGACGGGGGTAGATGTCCGCGCGTCCCTCGGCCACCCAGCAGAACTTGAGCGAGCTGCCGGCCTTGACCCGGCGAGCGACCGGTACGGTGTGGAGGTACTCCTCCAACTCGGGCGAGGGATGGGAGAGACTCTCGACCACGGTGAGCGGTGCCCCTGGCCTGGGCGCGGTCGAATAAATGCGCTCGGCGGGTCTCGCCTTTTCCTCGCGCCAGGCTCCCTCGCCCTTCACCGCCCAGTAAAGCAGGTCGAGTGCCGGAGCGAGCACGACACCCAGCACCGGCTCGCCATGCTCGATCAGAGCGACGTTGACGGTGAATTCCGCTCGATGCTTGATGAATTCCTTCGTGCCATCGAGGGGATCGACCAACCAGAACCGGGACCATCCGCGACGGGTCTCGAACGACGCGGCCTCGGCCTCCTCGGAGATTACCGGTGTGCTCGGGTCAAGCCGCCGGAGCCCATCAACCAGGAGCCCATGAGCTACCTCGTCCGCGAGCGTGACGGGGCTGCGGTCGTCCTTCTCCCGCACTCCCACCGCCGCGCCGTTGTAGTAGGTCATCGTCGCCCGGCCGGCCTCAAGGGCGAGGTCGGTGACGGCCGACCGAAGCTCAGCCGCTACCATGGCCGGAAGATGATGCCTTTGTCCTGGATGTGCGCCTTGAGGCGGTCTACCGACTCCGCTACAGGGCCGCGGGGCAGATGGAGGTCGAAGGCAAGATCCGTCGTAATATTGTCGCCGGCCCAGATAGTCTCGATCAGGTCGGGCTGGACCGCGGTCTTGATGACCTCCAGGTCGTCCTGGGTGAGCTCGGCCGCAGCAACGATGAGAATGATGCCTGCATCGAGCATGAGGTTGGCGACCTCGGCCAATCGGCGCATGTGCTCCAGGCGGTTCACCTGCTTGCGTTCGATGTCCGCATCCACGCCGTAGAGCACGTTGCCGATGCCCAGGAAGTACACCACCTTGCCATCCTCGAACAGCTTGCCTTCGAGGGCCTTGGCGACACCTTTCCGTTCAGTCTCGTTCGAGCCGGTCACCAGGATCAGTGCGGCCTTCTGATTGTACTTCTCGGCCCGGTGCTCGGGCTGGATGATGCTGGGCTCCCACTTGTAATTGCGGAGCAGCACCTGGTTGCGGACCGAGGCCTGGCGATCGGGGAGCGCCTCCCGGACGATGCCGCCGCCCCGGATCTCGAAGTCATCGACGATCACGAACCGGCTGGTGGCCGCAACATCCTCGGCCAAGTCGCAGGCGATGGCGCGGTCCAGCTTCAGGACGCATTCGGCGACATCGTGCCGCTGGACCACCTTGCGCTGCTCCGTGGCACCGAGAGTCGAAGCGTCCATTACCCGGAGGATTTCCTCCACCCGGGCGGTGACGCGGGCGGTTCCGAGTTTGAGCAGATACTCCTTCCGCTTTACCATCGGCTCTTTACCGAGCCAGAAGAGACTCACCCGCAGCCTGGTGGTCACCTGGGGACGGGGCTCGGACTCCAGCGTGGCCATCTCCCCGCGCGGGATGTAGATCTGCTCCTGCAGGGTGAACCCGATGGCCCGGCCGGCCTCGGCCCGGCTCTGCACCGGCCGATTGAAGGCTTCGATGCTCTTCACCCGGCTCTTCTTGCCCGATGGGTAAAAGATCACCGAGTCGCCCACTCTCACCGAGCCCGATTCGATCGTGCCCGCAACAATGCGCCGATCATCACCTTGCTTGGTGAACTTGTAGACGTCCTGGACCGGCATGCGGAACGACCGCTCAGTCGGGGCCGGCTCACTCCGGAAGCCGTCCAGAGCGTCGAGGACCGTGGGTCCCTGGTACCAGGGAATGTTGGGTGACTGCTCGGCGATGTTATCTCCGCCCCGAGCGGAGACGGGTATGAAGCAGGCGGGCTGGATGCCGACCTGGTCGAGGAACGCGCCGTACTCGCGGACAATACGATCGTAGACGCCGCGGTCCCACCCGACCAAATCCATCTTGTTGACTACGACTGCGAGCTGGCGAATGCCGAGGAGGGACACCATGTACCCGTGGCGCCGTGAGTTTTCCTGCACGCCCTCGGCGGCGTCGATCACCAGCAGTGCCGCCTCCGCGCGGGCGGCACCAGTGATCATGTTTTTGAGAAACTCAATGTGACCGGGCGCGTCGAGAATCAGGTAGTAGCGGAGGCGACTCTTGAAGAACACTCGGGCGGCGTCAATGGTGATGCCCTGCGCCTGCTCGTCCTTGAGAGCGTCGAGCAGAAACGCATACTCGAAGGGTTTCGAGTTCAGCTCACATTGGGCCCGCACCTGCTCCAGCTTCCCCTCGGGCAGGGAATGCGTGTCGGCCAGGAGGCGACCAATCACGGTGCTCTTGCCGTGATCGACGTGGCCCACGATCACGATGTTCATCCGCTGCTGCCCGTCGGGCGGGGCGGCGGACGTTCGCTGCAGCGTCGGGTGCGGTGAAATGCTGGTCAGACCTGTCTCCGTCGAGAATTTGAGACCGAATTTCCTGCGAGCTCGTAGCGGTGGAACGACCTCTCACTGCTCCTCCGCCGCATAGTCAAAGGGATAGTAGTAGTCCCCATACTGCGACACCTCCCCACCCGGATCGTTGAGCACCGTTCCTACCACCGTTGCCCCGACATTGACGAGTTGCCGGTGCGCCCGCTTCGCAGCGACGCGGTCCGTCTGACCGGCCCGTACCACCAGGAGCACGCCGTCTGCCAGAGAGGCAAGAATTCCGGCGTCCGCCGTGGCCAGGACCGGTGGGGTGTCGAGAATGACCAGGTCGAAGCTCTTGGCAAGCTCCTGAAGCAGCACCCGCATCCGCACTCCGCTCAGGAGGTTGGAGGGATTGGTCGGTAGAGCCCCACAGGTAAGCAGCGATAGCCCTCTCACCTGGGTGGGGCGGATCACATCGGTTACCGGCCGGCCGGATTCGCTGGAGCCAACGGCCGGATTGAATGTGAGTGACTGGGCGGCATCCGAGCCGTTGTAGGAGGGCGTCAGCAGCTCCATCAGGCCAGGAGACCGCGGCACCTGGAAGAGGCCGTGTTGGCGGGGGCGGCGGACATCGCAATCGATCAGGAGCACCCGCAGCCCGTCATAGGCGAAGGTAACCGCCAGATTCGCCGCGGTGACCGTCTTCCCCTCGCCGGGAGCAGCGCTGGTGACGACGAGGGTCTTCATGCTGTCCCCCTGCTCGCACCATAGCAGGCTGCTCCGCAGCATCCGGAACGCCTCCACCCCGACCGAGAACGGTTGTGTCGTTGTGCCAAGTGAATTGGTGGCCGCGCCGTTGGACTCCAGCTTTGCCTTCTTCCCCGGACCGAGCAAGCCTCCGAGGCGCCGCTGGTTCGACCCCGTCCCCGTCAGGCGCGGAATCACGGCCAGCCCGGGCACGTGTAAGGCAATCTCGAGATCTTCCGGCTTGCGGATCGAGGTGTTGAGGGCCTCGAGCAGAAACGCACCGCCGGTCCCCAGCAGGAACCCCAGCAAAAGACCCAGACTGAGCTTGAGGGGAGTCGTCGTCCACTCCGGCATGTACGGGAGGTCGGCCAAGCTGATGATCTCGACGTCCCCCGCTTCGACTTCCTCGGCCATCCGGGCGTTCTGGTACCCTTGACGAACCTGGTCACTGGAAGAAGTCAGGGTTTGGACTCTGCTAGTGAGGCGAGCCTCCTCGGCAGCCATTGCAGGCAGCACCTGCAGCGAAGCTCCGCTTCGGGCCCGAAGGGCCCGGAGTGATTGGATCTGAGCATCGAGACTAGCCACGTGACTGGCTACGGCCTGCCGGAGCTGGTTCTTGGTGGTGGCTACCAGGCCCTTGAGCTGTATCAGATCCGGGTTGGTCGCTGCCGCCCGCCAGGGACCCGTCGTCATTGAGTCAACCCGGTACTGATAGGTCTCGAGCTGTCGAAAGCTGCTGCTGACCGTTGGGTTTTCTGCCATCGCCGGCGATGTGGCAAGCGCCCGGAGCGCCTCGGTTTCACCCGCCTCACCACCCTTCTTGAACTGGGCGAGCAGCGTGGCGAATGTGGCGCGATCGGCTTCGAGCTGACTGGCCCTGCCTTCGAGTGTCGTCCGAAACGTCTGGACCTGGTCCAGCGCACTCTGAGAACTGGCCAACTGCTGCCGGCTGCGGAACGATGCCAACTCACTTTGGGCGCGGGCAAGCATGCTGTCGGTCTGCTGTAGTTGCTCTTCCAAGAACTGCCGGCGGCGTTGGGACTTCTGCCTGGCCGACAGGATGTTGAGATGCTGGAAGGCGAGGACGGTCGCGTTGACTACTCGCTGGGACATGCCGGGACTCAGCGAGACATAACTGACATCCAGTATGTCGGTTTCCAGCCGATGAGTCACCATCACACCGGAAGACAGCTTGTCGATCGCCATCTCTTTGGAGATCACATAGAGGGTGGCTTCAGGGATATCGGGCGCCTTGGGGACGGAGAATCGGACGTGGCCGAGGTCCAGCATTTGCCCGTAGGAAGCCCGCGCCTCGCGATTAGCTACCCTTGCCTTCACGCCGTTCTGGTAAAACGTCACCAGGATGCTATCACTGGTGACTCCCGAATCGACCCGCGCCCCCTCCAGTTGATTGCTGGCGAATTCGGGTGTCATTGAGATCAGCCGCAGGCCAAGGGAATCCACGACGGCACCCATCACGCTTCGGCTGCGCACCAGCTCCACGATCGAGGCGATGGGATCCGCCAAACGATCAAGCTCGGGCGTCGGCTCGATCCCACCGGTGAGGGCCTGGCGCTCCCCGGCCAGACGGAGTACCGCGCCCGCTTTGTAGGTTGCGGGTGATCTCAGCGCGAGGTAGGCGCCCGCCCCGACCCCGAGCAGAGTGAGGACCAGGACCAGGCGGTAACGCCGGCGGAGAACCCCGAGCATCTGTCCCAGCGAAATGAACTCCCCGCCGTGACCCGGACGCTCGGATGCGCCGTCGTAGGGAGTCGGACCGGAAGGAAGCTGCCGCGCGGGCTGATACATGTCTGGCATGGGCCTTAGTTCCTGTCTGGCATGGGTATTAGTTCCTGCTCGCGCGGTCAATAAAGAGATAGATGGAGGCGGTCGAGCCTACGATCCCGAGCGCCGGAACGAGGATGTCCTTGAAGAAGGACCTCTTGCGGTCAACAACGATCTGGTCTCCGGAGTGCACTCGGATCTTCGCGGCCGTACCCTCCGCATCCAGGAGACTGACGACCAGCTCACGCTGCCGCCCACCGGTCTCCTGCCGCAGCACCCTAACCTGGTTCCGGTTGGCGAACTGGCTGGGACCACCGGCCTGGGCCACCGCGTCTGCAATCGAGGTCTCGGGACGTACGGCGAATACCTGGGCCCGCCCGACCTCACCCGACACGGCTACTCGCACCAGCGGCTCGACGACGAACTGCGGGTCCTGCTCGAAACGAGCCAGAAAGTTCCGCACGTTGACTTCGGCGGTACCGAAGGGCACCCCCCCGACACGCACCGCACGGTAGAGTGGGTGGGTGATGGTGCCATCCGGGCCGACGATAAAGTCTCCGCTCATCTCCGGCTTGCGCCACACCACGATGCGCACCGAGTCGCCAGGGGCCAGGGTAACCTGCTCAGTGGTCGGCGCTGGGCCCTGGGCCTGGGCTCTACCCGAACCCAGCGAGGCCGCGGTGATAACAAGAAAGGGTAGCAGGAACGAGCGTGGCATAAACCTCACCGGTTATCGAAAGGTGGGCGTGGTGCGGCACCTGTCTGAGCAATATGGCCCGGAGCGTAAAACATCCGTCCCGCGGGCGCACGAACTATGCCCCGGTAGGTCTCCGCGTCCCCGTTGGCGCATGGTCACGCGAGCTAAGGCAATGTAGCAGAGATGCTTCCGGAGTGCACCTCGGGGAACCGTGCGGGGCACTATGAGTGAGCAGTGGCTTTCGAGGCCGTGTCAGGCATCACAGCCAGGATCTGCGGTGTCAGGGATTGTGGCGCCCGACCAACAGTATGGGGAAGGTTGAAGCAGTTCAGGCCACACCGGCCTTCTCAGCCCCAGAAAACAAACGACCGGGGTACATCCCCGGTCGTTCGTGGAGCTCGGCGTTAGCAGCGGCGCCGGCCGCTATTCAGCGAATGGGCATTTACGGTCGCCTGCAGGATTTGCCGGGCAATGTTGCCAACCGAGACCGGACGTCGTTGAAGGCCTGTTGGTTATCAGCGTTCAAGACGAAGGCCTCGTCATATCGCCACATGCTCAGCGCGCAGCCGGCCGAGCCCAGGAGGATGCCCCAGTCTCGAACCTGCTGGGCGGTCATACGGCAGTTAGGCGCATAGGTCCCCATGCCCCCGGTGCCGGTGCAGTCCCAGATCCCGTCACGATCCGGTACGCCGCCGTTGAGCAGGTTGACGCTGAACAGAATGGACATGCCGTCACGTCTCGCGAGCGCGAGTCCGTTGTCCCGGAACGTGGTGACATCTCCCTTACGCCAGGCGTACTGGTCGAGGAGGAACTCGCAGACCCGGTAGGAATTCGCGGGCTCAAAGGTGTCGTGACCATGGGCCACGCCTACCGGCAGCGCGGGGAAGAGCCCCTTAACGTAGCCGCACAGGGAATCCACCCGGATCTTGGTCATCGTTCCCGCCGGTCCCCAGGTATTGCCGTCACCCGCTCCGGTAACGTTGGGTTCATCCATCACAAAGTTCCCGATGATCGTCCCGTCGGCTACCGCCGAGGCAACAGCGGTTTTGATCGCCGAGGTGTTATACGTCTGCATCCTGGCCTTCCACTTGGCCATGTCAAACTGGTACACGCCGTTGATGGTACTCATGTAGTTGTCGTGCGACCCGCCCGTCATCGCCAGAATCAGCTTCATGTGCTTGGTCCGGGCCGCGGCGATCAGGTCGAGGATCATGGTCGCATTGACTGGGCCAATCGTCGCTGTAAAGACATTGGCGGAAGGCTTGAGCGTGGTCACATCCCAGGAGTTGAATGCACCGAAAGGGATGCCTGTTGGAGTTATGGTTCCGAGGGGCACCGTGATGGTGACGCTCGAAGTGTCCGCGAGCCCATCGATGCTTGCGATCACTCGGAAAGATCCAGCTGACGAGCCCGCGGTAAACAGGCCGCCCGAGGTCACCGTGCCGCCGGTCGCCGTGAAGACCACATTGACGGCGGTGCTGTCCCCGGTGGTGGTGCGCCCGTAGGCCGAGAACTGCTTGGTGGTGCCGGGGGCCAGGGTGGCCGATGCCGGTAGCAAGGTCACTTGGGCAAGCACCGGAAGCGGTGGCGGCGGCGTCACAGTATCCGGCGGTGGTGGCGCCGGCTCTATGGGTATGATTGGGGGGACGGGAGTGACCACCGAATCCGACGGGGGCGGGGGCGACGGCGGCGCATTGATCGTGATCGTGGCCGTGTCAGCGAGGGTGCCCGCATTCTTGATCGCGATGACCCGGAAGGTCCCGACCGTGTCACCCGCCATGTAGAGCCCGCCGGCGTCAATCGTGCCGCCCTTGGCGGACCAAGTGACCCCGATGGGCACGGTGTCACCGGCCGCGAGCAGGCCAATGGCCGCAAAGGTTTGGCTGACGCCGGGGTTCAGCGTGGTGCTACTGGGGGTCACGACGACCGACTTTAGCTTGGCCTGGCGGCGAACGACCGTGATCGAGGAGGTCTGGACCAGGTCGCTCCCATCACTCGTGCGCGTACTTCCTGACACCTGGTACGTGCCGACCGACGCGGCGGAGAATCTGCCGTCTGGCAGAATCGTCCCGCCCGTGGTGCTCCAGGTTACCGGAGCTACGACCTCATCGCCGGCCCGATTACGGCCGCGCGCACGGAACTGAAGCAATTGGTTGGTTTCGACAATGACACTGCTAGGACTGACAAGCACCGCTACTGGAGCGCTTTCACGAGGCCGCCAGGCATAGATACCGGATCCAGGGACGTCAACGGGGGAGTTGTCTGGCGAGGTGGCATCGCCACCGGTGCACCCAGCGAACAGCAGTAGGACTGGCAGCATAGCGAAGTGTCGTGAGATGGCCAGTCTCCGCGCAAGCTTGAAGGTGTACGTCATCGGTCTAACCCTTTCATCGCTCCTCGGATCAGTCCCAACCGTTCCCCGAAATCCACCACCACCCTTGGGCTACAATTACTATACGAATGTAGGGCACCGCGCTCAAGTGGAAATTTCCGAACAGCTGGAGATTAGTGAGTATTCACTCTACATTCTAATACCAAGTTATACCGTAAGTTAACGAGGACATCAAATCTCATTTGTAACAATATAATGTATAGTATTAATACGGTCGCGTGACCTGATGCAGCCTGCAAACTGATGCACAAGTCCTAGCCACTAGACGCCGTTCCCCGAGGCCCTACATTCAGTCTACCTGCTCCGAACTGCCCCTAGCCCGAAGCCATGACAGATCTATCCCAACCCGGCAGCGCCCAACCGGCACCCCGCCGAGCAGGGTCTGCCCGTACAGTGCTCGTCGTGAAGGATGAAGACCCCCTTCGCAGCGCCATCCGGCGAGTGCTGCAAACGGAGGGCTATGCCGTTCTCGAGGCCCAAAACGGAGCCATGGCGCTCGAGCTGCTGACCGCGAGCGAGTCAGCCGCCGGCGTCGAGCTGGTGCTGACGGGGTTCACCGTGCAGCTCATGGACATGCGGCTGGTCTCGCCGCAGCTCGCCTTCCTGGCCAAGCCATTCCGGAATGAGGACCTACTGGCCACCATTCGAAACCAACTCGGGACGAGCGAGCATCGCCCGCGGCAACGTTCAAGAACCGACCCGAAAGGATCCGAAGTTTGAACATCGCCTATGTCGTGACGAGGTTGGATCCCATTGGGGGTGTGCAGATCCACCTGCGGGACCTCACGGGAGCGCTGCAGGCGCAGGGTCACACGCCGACCGTGTTCACCGGTGGAACTGGGCCGTTGGTCGATGAGCTTCGGGCCCAAGGCACGCCGACGGTGATCCTTCGGCATCTCTCGCTCCCGATCAACCCCCTGCGGGACTTACGGGCCCTGCGAGAGATCCGCAGCGTGCTCAAGGATCTGGGTCCCGAACTGGTAGCCGTCCACTCTTCGAAGGCCGGGATCCTCGGTCGGATCGCTGCGCCCGTGTTAGGGCTGCCTGTTCTGCTCACAGCCCATGGCTGGAACTTCACTCCCGGCATCCCGAAGCTCCAAGCCGCGATCTACCGCCAGATTGAACGGCTGGTTGGGCCGTTCGCCAGCAAGATCATCACCGTCTCGGAGTTTGACCGGCAGCTCGCTATGGAGGCGGGCCTCGCCAGCGAGGACCGCATTGTGACGGTGTACAACGGCATGCCCGACGTACCCCCGCGTCTCCGAGCCGATCCGGGGCGGGAACCGGCTCGCCTCGTCATGGTAGCCCGCTTCGGACCCCAAAAGGATCATCCGACCCTTCTTCACGCGCTCGCCGGGCTACAGGACCACCCCTGGGAGCTCGATCTCATCGGCGATGGTCCCCTCATGCCAGAGATGCAGGCGCTGGCCACAGGGCTTGGCATTGGCGAACGAGTACGGTTCCTGGGTCAACGACTGGACGTGGACGAGATCCTGGCCCGGGCCCAGGCCAGCCTGCTAACTACCAACTGGGAGGGCTTTCCCCTGAGTATTCTCGAGGCGATGCGGGCCGGCCTGCCGGTCGTGGCATCCACCGTCGGCGGCATCGGGGAAGCCATTTGCGATGAGGAGACAGGATATCTGGTGCCTCGCGGGAACGTGGATCTGCTTCGAGATCGCATCGCGCGCCTTCTCCGCGACCCTGCCTTGCGGGTTCGTTTCGGCCTCAACGGTCGCCGCCGGTACGAGGCGCACTTCACCCTGAGTCACTTTGTGACGAAGACGCTCGCGGTGTATGAGGACGTTTTGGTAGCACACCGCGGTCGGCTAGTTGCCGGAAAGCAAGAAGACCCCCGGGTAGCCCCGAGGGTCTCTTGAGATCGAGATCGACTACAAGATGGTCTAGAAGATCGTCGCGGCAGCCGAGTTCGAGCACTTGGAGCTCTTCGTCTCGCACATCTTGAACACATACTTGCCGGCGCGACGGGGGGTGCTCACCGCCAGGCCGTCATTGATGGGTGTTCTCACCAGGACCCCGTTACGATAGAGGTCGACCCAGGTGCCTGACGCCCCTGACCATTTGAGAAGGATGGATTGCACTCCATCCTTAACCTGTCGCGTGGCACTCAAGACGATTCCAGTTATGCTGGGAAGAGAAACCGGAGCCGATGAGCAGCTACGCCCAGGCATCGCGCCCGCCAGTTGAGACAGATGCGACATTGCGGTCTTGATGTCGGACCGATCCAGATAGGCTTGATCGTATTCCCAGCTGATGAAGGCGCACGGATAGGTGTTCGACAGCAACTTGGAGCCCCATGATTCGATCTGACTCGCGGTCAGCCTCGCCTGGTCGGGCCCACCCTTGAGAATGTTGAGTCCGATGACAAGGGCCAGTCCCTTGCTCTTGGCCAGGGACACGTTCTCCGCTATGAACGTACCCACATCGCCCTTCCGGTAGACATACGCGGCCCAGGCGGCGTCGAGATAGCGGTAATCGCCGCTCCACTCAGCCAGATAGCTCGGGTAGGCCCGGACAATGGTCGGCATCTTGGGCCAAAGCTGCTTGCTGTACCCTGCCATCGCATCCACCATGGAACCCGAGATCGGATCGCCATTCCAGTTGGTGGGATCGTTGGGCTCATCGACCAGGTAATGGCCGATGATGGTCCCGTCGTCGATGTAGGAAGTGAGGCCGAGGCCCTTGAACCGATCCACCGAGGCCTTCCAC
>Ga0193723_1000302_pt1 | contig 18752 bp, 20 predicted proteins | sample H2m2metaG_FD_143042 | JGI IMG/M metagenome (GOLD analysis project Ga0193723, IMG submission 143042) | Soil microbial communities from a riparian zone of the East river system, Colorado, United States - H2m2 | ecosystem: Environmental > Terrestrial > Soil > Riparian zone | place: USA: East River...
CAAGCTCGAGCACCGGCAGGCGAGCCTCTGAAGCTGGAGCTGGAAAGCTTTATCTCGGCGCTCAAGGGCGAGGGCCCGGTCGTCGTTACGGGTGACGAGGGCAGACTGGCGCTGGGTGTTGCACTCGAGATCGTAAGGGAGATCGAGCTGACCCTTCCATCCCTGGTCGGGCGCGCGCATCACCATGCGTAGGGTGCTGTTCGTTGCCGGAGAGGCTTCCGGCGACTTGCACGCAGCCGGCGTAGCAGCGGCGCTGCAACGGGTGCGGCCCGAGCTTAGCCTCATTGCAGTGGGAGGCCGGCGATTGGCAGAGCAGGGCGTCGAGCTGATTCACCGCGACAACCAGCTCGGCGTAATGGGATTTCTGGAGGTGCTGAAGCACGTGCCCCGGCATTTCATTCTGCTGAACACCATAAAGAAGATGCTCGAGCGCCGCGAAATCGCGCTCGTGATTCTGATCGACTATCCCGGCTTCAACATGAAGGTCGCGGCAGCCGCGAAGAAGGCAGGCGTTCCGGTGCTTTATTACGTGACGCCGCAGGTATGGGCGTGGGGTGCGGGACGGATTCCAAAGCTCGCGGAGCTCGTGACGAAGGCCGCGGTGATCCTTCCATTCGAAGAGCCGCTCCTGCGCGGATTTGGAATCGATGCGACCTTCGTTGGGCATCCAATGCTCGATCGCGCCGTGAACATGCCGACGAAAGCGGAAGCCCGTGAGGCCCTTGGTCTTGCCCTGAACACGCCTGTTCTCGCGCTTTTTCCGGGAAGCCGGCAGCAGGAGATCGATCGCCTCATCGATGACTTCGTCGCGACGGGCCGTGAGATGCAGCGCCAAATACCAGGATTACAAGTCATAGTGAGCGTCGCTTCGACCGTCGCGCTCGATTCGGACCGGTGCCCGTTTCGACTCGTGCACTCGGCATCGCTCAGCGTACTCCGAGCCGCGGACGCAGCACTTTGCAAGAGCGGCACGACCACACTCGAAGCCGCGATAGCCGACTGTCCGCTCGTCGTCGCGTATCGCACTGGGCGCATTTCCTTCGCCCTCGCCAAGCGTCTCGTAAAAGTGCCGCAAATCGGACTCGTCAATGTCGTTGCGGGTCGCGAAGTCGCGCGCGAATTCATACAGGATGATGTCATCCCCGGGAAAATGGCGGATGCGCTCGTCGAGCTCCTCGGAAAGGAGACGCCACAACGGCGAGAGGTCCTGCGCGGACTGGCCGAAGTGCGCGCAAAGCTCGGTTCGCCGGGGGCTGCTGACCGCGTTGCCAGGATTGCGAGTGACCTCGTGGGGTCGGGATGACGGCGGAAGAAGGCGACACGTTTACGTGGCGGTCGCGCGCGATGCTCCTTCTGGGAAGAGGGTTTCTCCAGATGCTCGCACGAACCTGGCGAGTTCGCGTAGTGAATGGTGGACATCTGCTCGATCTGCGCAGGGCGGGGCGCCCTTTCATCTTCGCTCTTTGGCATGGCCAGCTGCTCCCGCTGCTCTGGCACCATCGGGGTCAGGGTGTGCTCGTTCTGATCAGCGAGCATCGCGACGGCGAGATGGTGGCACGGGCGGCGGAATCGCTCGGCTACGGCCTCATTCGGGGATCGACGACACGTGGAGCAGATCGCGCGCTCATCTCACTCGTGCGTGAGCTGAAATCCGGTCACGAAGTAGCGATCACGCCGGACGGACCGCGGGGGCCGGCCGAGACATTCGCACCGGGCGCATTGGTCGCGGCGCAGAGATCCGACTCCTTCATCCTTCCCGTTGCCGCATCGGCTGATCGTGCGTGGAGGCTCCGGAGCTGGGACCGATTCATGATTCCAAAACCATTCGCGCGGGTCACGGTCGCCTATACAACGCCGACGAAGGTGTCAGCCACGACCTCTCGCGCGGCGGCGGACGAAGGCGCGCGCTTTGAGAGACTCCTGAACGAAGCAGCGGGGTTGGCTGGTGGCTGACGGACGCAGGCTTCTCGAGGAGGTGTGGACGGGAAGGGGCAGGCGCGCCCGGGCCGTCCGTGCTCTGCTCGCGCCGGTGGAAGCGCTCTACCGCGCCGTGGTCACTACGAGGGGGAAGCTGTACGACTGGAGAGTGTTTCGATCTCAGGACTTCTCGGTGCCAGTTCTCAGCATTGGAAATCTCTCAGTGGGAGGCACAGGCAAGACGCCCGTCGCCGCGTGGTTCGCCCGAGCGCTATTGGCGAGGAGTGTCAAACCGGGAATTGTTCTCAGAGGTTACGGCGGGGACGAAACCATCGTGCACCAGCGATTGAACGAAAGCGTTCCGGTGATAGCAGCAGCTGACAGGGTTCGCGGAATTCGGGAAGCGATCGCTCAAGGTGTCGACGTGGTCGTTCTCGACGATGCGTTTCAGCATCGAAGGGCGTCGCGCGACGTCGACATTGTCCTGGTCAACGCCGACGCGTGGTCAGGTGCCCCGAGACTTCTTCCCGCGGGACCGTGGCGCGAGCCCCTTCGATCGGCACGGCGGGCCAATCTCGTGATCATCACACGAAAGATGGCTGAACGATCGACTGTGGAAGACGTGAGACGCGCGCTCGCGAATGCGGCACCGCAGGTACCCGTAGCTGTTGCACACCTCGCCCCCGGTGATCTCAGGAGCACAGCCACAGGTCAAACGCTGCCGCTGCACGTATTGGCTGGTGCCGACCTCACCGCCATTGCCGCGATTGCCCACCCGGATTCGTTTTTCAGACAGCTCACTGAGCTCGGTGCGGTGGTGCGGCCGCACAGCTTCCGCGACCATCATGCATTTACGCTTCGGGAAGCACGTGATCTGGCGTCGAGCGCGAGCAACTCGGACTTCGTCGTTTGCACTCTCAAGGATGCAGTCAAGCTCGAGTCCTTATGGCCTGCCGAAGCGGGGTCATTATGGTATGTTTCACAGCGCTTGCGAATCGAGGATGGAGAGGAGCACATCGAGCGATTGCTCGACGGTCTCGTGCCTCAGGCCCGCTGATCCAGGACCCACCGACAAGACTTTTTTCTCGAACTCATGGCCACTGACTATCGAATTCCTGCTCACAAGCTGGTTCGCCCCGACAAAGACAGTTTTCTCGACGAGGAGAACCCATTCGAGGCGATGATGTCGCGGTTCGACAAGGCCGCCGAGCTCCTCGATCTCGAGCCAGGGTTGTACAAGGTTCTTCGCCAGGCCGAAAAGCAGGTCATCGTGTCGATCCCCGTGATGCGGGACAACGGTGAGGTAGATGTCTTCGAGGGGTATCGAGTTCTGTACAACACCTCACGTGGGCCAGCGAAGGGTGGCATCAGGTTCGACCTGAACGTGACGCTCGAAGAAGTAAAGGCTCTCGCCGCCTGGATGACGTGGAAGTGCGCGGTAGTGAACATCCCATTCGGCGGAGCGAAGGGCGGAGTCAAATGCGATCCGCTGGCGATGAGCGGGGCGGAGCTCGAGAAGCTCACGCGGCGCTATACATCGGGAATCATCAACATGCTCGGACCGGACTCTGACGTTCCGGCTCCCGATGTGAATACCAATGAGCGTGTGATGGCGTGGATCATGGACACGTACTCCATGCACGTTGGGCACACCACAACCGCGGTCGTCACGGGCAAGCCGGTGGAGCTCGGCGGCTCGTTGGGCAGACGCGAGGCAACCGGCCGTGGCTGCATGATCGTCACGAAGGAAGCGCTAAAGCACCTCGGCATGCCGGTGAAGGGAACTACGGTGGCGGTCCAGGGTTTCGGCAACGTCGGTTCGGTTACGGCCCAGCTGCTTTCTCGCGAGGGGTGCAAGATCGTCGCGATTGGCGACCGCCTGTTCTCTCTCTACAATCGAGCGGGGATCGACATAGACGATGCGATTGCTTACGTCAAGAAGCATCGGAATCTCGAAGGCTACAACAAGGGCGATCTGATATCGGGCGCCGATCTGTTGACGCTCGATGTCGACGTGCTGGTACCGGCGGCGCTGGAGAACGTCATCACGACGCGAAACGCAGGGGAAATCAAGGCGCGCATCATCTGCGAGGGTGCCAATGGTCCGACGACCGCGGCGGCCGATTCCATTCTAGACGAGAACGGGATCTTCGTGATCCCCGACATTCTCGCCAATGCCGGCGGCGTCACCGTCTCTTACTTCGAGTGGGTGCAGGACCGCGGCGGATATTTCTGGACAGAGGAGCTCGTCAACGAACGGCTGGATGCCATCATGAAGCGAAGCTTCCACGATGTGCTCGACCTTTCGCGCCAGAGTCGCGTGAACATGCGCACCGCCTCCTACATGCTCGCCATCAGTCGAGTCGCCAGCGTTCACAGACTTCGCGGCATCTACGCGTAAATGCGGCTGGTCGTCGCGGTCGTGGGCAAGGCGCGTAATCCCGCGTTGGGCGAAGCAATCCGGGACTACGAGAAACGAGCGGCGCGGTATTGGCCGCTCGACGTGCATGAGGTGCGCGAGGAGCGCTCATCCGGAATTTCGGTTGACAAGGTGAGGGAACGAGAAGGGAAGCGCCTCGCTGAGAGGGTTCCAGACCGGGCACAAACTGTCGCGTGCGCCATCGATGGCCGCAAACTGGATTCCGCCCAATTCGCCGCCTTTCTTCAGAACGCGCGCGAACAGGATCGGGATCTCGCCTTTCTGATCGGCGGAGCATTTGGTCTTCCGACCGAGCTGGCCGCGCGATCGTCGGTGAAGCTGTCGCTCGCTCCCTGGACCCTCCCTCACGAGATCGCGCGCCTCGTGCTGGTGGAGCAGATATACCGAGCCGGGACGATCGTCCGCGGCGAGCCGTATCACAAGTGATCACACTGGATGACGAGCCCGCGGTGACCAAGAGCTTCAAGTCGCAGGAAGCGGACTGGTTCGAGGAGACGTTCGGAGAAGATTACCTCCGCATCTATCAGCACCGCGACGAATCGGAGGCTGAGCGGGCAATCGATCTCATCGCCACGCACGTGGGCGGCCGTGAGATTCAGGCCGTGCTCGATCTTGCCTGCGGAGCGGGGCGGCACTCCAAAGCGCTCTGCGAGCGCTGGTGGACGGTTGGACTCGACCTCTCGGCTGCGCTGCTTCGAATAGCGAGGCGGGAGGACGCGGATGCCCCGTACGTGCGAGCGGACATGCGGGAGCTTCCGTTCGCGGATGAGACCGTGAGGATGCCCGTGTTCTCGCTTGTGTCAGGACGGCGATGAAACCTGGTGGCACGCTCGTGATCGACTTCTTCAATGCGAGCGAAGTGCGCCGAAACCTCGTCCCATACGACGAGCGTATAGCAAACGGAATCACGATCGAGCAAAGTCGCGTCATTACGCCGGATGACAGATTCGTGGAAAAAACGATCCGGTTGCGCGAGCGAGGACGAGAGTACGTCGAACGCGTTCGGCTGTTGTCAGCCGGAGATCTGGAGCAGATGCTGGAGGCGGCGAACTTCGATGTCGCCCATTGCTTCGGCGACTACGACGGTTCTCCCTGGTCCGAGAATTCCCCGCGCACGATTCTGTTCGCGAGCCGAAAGTGAATCCACGAGTAATCACACAGCCGCTCACAGGTAACCCGCTCGCTGCCGCCGTCATCTCCGGAGCTGCACCGAGCGGTTGGTATGAGCCGCAGCCCCACGATGTCGCCGGGTGGCGCGAGCGTCTCGAGGCTGTGCGTGCAGACTTCGGCAACAACTGGCTCGCGCAACTCGCGTCGGCCTTTGACGCGACCGACAACGCGAAACAGCGTCTGGATTCAGTGGCCGGTGGCAAAGGCGTAGTCGTTACAACGGGTCAGCAGCCCGGACTATTTGGCGGGCCGGTCTACACGTTGTCCAAAGCGCTGAGCGCACTCGCGCTCGCTGATTCGCTCCAGGAAGCCACCGGCATTCCGGTTGCCCCCGTTTTCTGGGCCGCCACCGATGATACCGATTTCAAGGAAGCGAGCAGCACCGCTATCGCGGTTCCCGGAGGGGCGCAGCTGTTGCGAATCGATCACTCGGAGCCTCTCGGTTTGCCGATGGCATCAATGCCGCTCGGAGATGTGTCCAGCGAGCTGGAGGCGCTCGAACGGTCGGCGGGATCAACGATCGATCGCACGCCGCTCGACCTACTCGAGAAATTCTACACGGCTGATGCTACAGTCGGCTCCGCCTACGTCGCGTTCCTCCGCGCGCTATTCGCTCCTCTCGGAATCGCGGTGATCGACGCTTCGCATTCTGCCACTCGCGCCGCCGCCAAACCGGTCCTGAGCGCCGCACTCAAGAAGGCTGACCAGATCGCGACGTCAGTGAGCGCGCGCAACCGCGAGCTGGAAGCGGCGGGCTTTACTCCGCAAGTGCAGGACGTGCCGGGTCTGTCGCTGGTGTTCAGCGCGGCGTCCGGCGGGCGCAAGCGCATTCCGATCAAGGCTGCCGGGAAGCGTGAGGCCTCAGACGATCTTGGGCCGAACGTATTGCTCCGCCCTGTGGTCGAGCGCGCGATTCTCCCGACAGCCACCTACATCGGTGGTCCCGCGGAAATTGCGTACTTCGCCCAGAGCGCACCAATTGCGGATGTGCTCGAGGTGGCGCGGCCTGCGATCGTGCCGCGCTGGTCGGCCACCATCATAGAGCCGCACGTCGACGAGATCCTTGAAAAGCTGTACCTCCTGCCAGAAGATTTTCGTGACCCGCACGAAGCCGAAGCGCGTGTCGCCCGGTCGCGCTTGCCGAAGCGCGTCATCGACGAGCTGAATGCGGCGCGAACAGTGCTCGACAAGGCAATGGCTGCGCTGAGCGACGCAATCGCCGAAGAGAAAGCGCCGGTCGCACCGGCAGTGACCGGCGGATTGAGAGCCAACCTGACGCGCCGATTCGATCGCTTCGAGCGCCGGCTGATCGCGGCTGCGAAGAAAGAGAACTCCGATGTGATGCACCAGATCGGCACGGCGCGCGGATCACTCTATCCGCTTGGGAAGCCGCAGGAACGAAGTCTCAATTTCGTGCCTCTGTTGGCGCGCTACGGTTCGATTCTGAGAGACGAGATGCTGGCAGGGGCGCGGGATCACGCGGCGAGCCTGCTTGGTGGCTCGAAATCTTCACGTTCACTTGAAGAAGCCGGTACGGCCCGAGGTCGTACGTGACCGACGCAGACGGGCCCGAGGAAAAGGATCGCTCGCTCCCCGCATTCCTCCCACCGGAAGCGGATGAAGTAACCGAGGCAGCGCCGCCGATAGAGCGCGTGGAGCGCCGCGGCGTGCCTCGCACGACGAGCCGAGCGTTCGACCGATCGAAGGGCGCGGCGTTGCTCGTCGGGATGGGGATACTCTTGAGCCGTCTGGCCGGACTCATCCGGCAGACGATGATGGCTCGTTACCTCGGTGCTGATTTGGCGGCGGACGCATTCAACGCGGCGTTCCGCATCCCGAACATGCTCCAGAACCTGTTCGGCGAGGGCGTGCTCTCCGCTTCGTTCATTCCAGAGTACGCCGGCCTTCTCGGCAAGGGCGACGAAGAAGAAGCGACACGCCTCGCGGGCGCTGTCGCCGGAATGCTGGCGTTGGTCGCTTCGATCATCGTGCTGCTCGGCATCGTCGCGGCACCATGGCTCGTCGCTATCATCGCCAACGGATTCGTTGGAGAAAAGCGAGAGCTGACCGTCAGGCTCACACGAATCCTCTTTCCTGGCGCGGGACTCCTCGTCTTTTCGGCGTGGTGCCTGGGGATCCTCAACAGCCACCGCCGCTTCTTCATGTCCTACACGGCGCCCGTGATCTGGAACCTGGCGATGGTCGCCACGCTGATCTTCTTCCACAAAGGACATTCGCAAGTCGAGCTCGCGATCTACCTTGCGTATGGTTCTGTGCTTGGCAGCGCGCTCCAGTTCTTCGTGCAGCTTCCGCAGGTCCTCACGTTGGCCCGCGGTGTAAGACCTCGATTGACGACTGCATCGCAGAGCGTCCGCACGGTATTTCGAAACTTCGTGCCCGCGTTTGTGGGAAGAGGCGTCGTACAACTCAGCGCGTACGTTGACGCGTGGCTCGCCAGCTATCTGGGTAATGGTGCCGTCTCGTCCTTCACCTACGCCCAGGCGATCTACGTCCTTCCGATCAGCTTGTTCGGCATGGCGATCTCGGCCGCGGAGCTGCCGGGGATGTCACGCGCTGTCGGGACCGCCGAGGAGATCAGTGCGTACCTCAGAGGACGCGTGAGCGACGGCCTCGATCGCATCGCGTACTTCATCGTTCCGAGCGTCGTCGCCCTGTTTGCGCTGGGCGACCTGATTGTGGTGCTGCTGTATCAGGGCGGGCGATTCCAACGCGGCAACACGATCTGGGTGTGGCAGATCCTGATCGGCTCCACTGTCGGGCTGCTCGCATCTACAAGTGGCCGCCTTTATTCGTCGACGTTCTATGCGATGCGCGATACGAGAACTCCGCTCAGGTACGCGGTCGTGAGAGTGATTCTCACGACCGTGCTGGGCTATCTCTTCGCACTCGTTCTTCCGAAGATGCTCGGCGTCGATCCAAAGCTGGGGGCAGCCGGTCTCACCGCATCAGCGGGTTTGGCGGGATGGGTAGAGTTCTTTCTGCTGCGGCGGGAGATGGACAAGCGGATCGGCCGAACGCGACTGGTTCTGTCGCGGATGGGACGGTTGTGGGGAGCGGCAATCGTCGCCGCGATGATTCCGTGGGGCTACAAGATCATCATGAATCGGGACGCATCGATTCTTGCGGCGCACGAGACTGCCGTGCAATCGAAACTGCTGGCGCTGCTTCTGTTGGCTGCTTACGGATTGGCCTACCTCGCGTTCACGGCGGCTTTCGGAATTCCAGAGGCGAAGAATGTCATAGACCGTGGCAAGAGATTGGCGAAACTGGCGGTGCGCTCGAGGTGAACTAGCAATCCGGCGCGTGGTATAATTACACATGCTGCCCGTTCCAGATGCCGTTGCCGCCAAGCTTCCACACCTCCCCGAAGGACCGGGCGTCTATATGTGGAAGGGAAGAGACGGCTCTACCCTCTACATAGGAAAGGCGAAACGGCTGCGCTCCAGAGTTCGCAGCTATTTCTCTAACGATCAGCTCGAGAGCGTCAAGACAAGCCATCTCGTCGGCCTGGTAGCGGACCTGGAGACGATTGTCGTTCCGAGCGAAGCGCATGCGCTGATTCTCGAGGCCAACCTAATCAAGGAGTACCGGCCTCGCTTCAACATCGCGCTGCGTGACGACAAGTCGTACCCGTACATCAAGGTGACGGTTCAGGAGCCATTTCCGCGCGTCTATGTGACTCGCCGGGTCGAAGATGACGGCGCGAGTTACTTCGGTCCCTACACCGATGTGGGAGCGATGCGCAGAGCTCTCAATGTCGTCAAGAAGATCTTTACAGTACGGAGCTGCAACTACGACATGCCCGCGCAGATGCCCGAGCGGCCATGCCTCGACTACTACATCAAGCGCTGCAAAGCTCCGTGCATCCTCGCGCAATCGCAGCACGACTACCGCGCAATGATCGACGAGGTCGTTCTCTTCTTGTCCGGGCGGCCCGAGGAGGTAGTGCGACGAGTAAAGGAGCGGATGGACCTCGCTTCCGAGCAGCTCGACTTCGAGCGGGCGGCCGAGCTGCGTGATGCGCTCCACCACCTCGAGCAAATGGAAGAACCAACGGTCGTCCTCGAAGTCGAGGGTGGCGATCGCGACGTGATCGGCTACGCTCGCGACGGTGACGATGCGTGCGTGACCATCCTTCGCATCAGGGGCGGGAAGCTCTTGTCGCGGGAGCAGAGGTTTCTCGAGAACATCGACGGAGAAGAGGACGCCGACGTCATGACGATGTTCATGGCTGGCAGCTACGTCGGAATGCACGAGAAAGCGCGACAGGTGCTCCTGCCGTTCGATTTTCCGGACCGCGAGCTGATCGAACAATCTCTGCCGGGCACCAGGATCCAGATTCCACAGAGGGGACCGCGGCGCGATCTGATCGCCCTTGCGGAGCAAAACGCGCGTCACCTGCTAGAAGAGCTGAAGCTTTCGTCGATGGAGGCGGACGAGCGCGCCGGCGATCCAGTGTACGAGCTCGGGAGAGAGCTGGGGCTTCAGAGATTGCCCCGCTCGCTCGTTTGCTTCGACATCTCGACGACACAGGGAACCGATACGGTGGGGTCGTGCGTATGGTTCGAGAACGGCCGTGCGAAGCGGGCGGAGTATCGGAAGTTCAAGGTGAAGACAGTCGAGGGGGCGGACGATTTCGCGTCAATGGAGGAAGTGGTGCGCCGGTACTTCGAGCGACGGATCAACGACGAGAAGCCTTTGCCCGACCTGATCGTGGTCGACGGCGGAAAGGGGCAGCTCAGCGCGGCCCACGCTGCGCTGGTGGAATGCGGGGTTGCGGACCGGCCGCTGATAAGCCTGGCCAAGCGGGAGGAAGAGGTCTTCATGTGGGGACGAGAGGAGCCCCTCAAGCTCTCGCGCCGCTCCCCGGGGCTCCGCCTCCTCCAGCAGGCTCGGGACGAGGCGCACCGGTTTGCGGTGACCTACAACCGCAAGCGACGGACGATGCGAACCGTCACCTCGGAGCTTCTCAAGGTCCCGGGAATCGGGCCTGTGAAGCGCCGGCAGCTGCTGCATGAGTTCGGGAGCGTGCAGGGGGTCCGCGAAGCGGGAGAGGAGGCGATAGCCAGGCTGCCGGGCTTCAACGCCGAGCGCGCTCGGAAGCTTCTGGAGTCGCTCGCCGCGACCTCCCCAGTGTAACGAAAGTGCAGCGCTCAGTGGCACAGAGCGCGTGAGCTAAAGTCCGGTAATTCCTTGACTTCGCTCCTTATGGCTCTAAATTACTTGAGCTATGGTTAAGGTCTCCCGAATCGATCAACGCAGCATCGCCGAAGAACTCGGAATCCTGCCCGGTACTGAGCTTCTCACGGTGAACGGAAGACCCCTCGCAGACTTTCTCGACTGGGAGTTTCTCACCGCAGACGAGGAGCTGGTGATCGAGGCACGTCAGCCCGACGGCGAGCAAATCATCTACGAGCTCGAGCGTCTCGACGGCGAGCCGCTCGGCATCGCGCTCGAGCCACCGACGGTGAGACGCTGCGCAAACCGCTGCGAGTTCTGCTTCATCGAAGGACTTCCCGCGGGGCTGCGCAAGCCGCTCTACATCCGCGATGACGACTACCGCCTGTCCTTTGCTTACGGAAACTTTGCCACGCTCTCCAACGTCAAGGAGCGCGACATCGCGCGGATTCTCGAGTACCGGCTTTCACCGCTCTACGTCTCTGTCCACGCGACCAACCACGAGGCGCGCAAGATTCTCCTCAACAACGCGCGCGTTCCGGACATCAAGTCTCAGCTTTCCCGCCTTGCTGAGGGTGGAATTCAGTTTCACTGCCAGATGGTGATCGTTCCGGGTCTCAACGACGAAGATGTGCTCGAGGAATCGCTGTCGGACCTCTGGAACATGGGCGAAGCTGTTCTGTCCGCGGCGGTCGTGCCCGTTGGTTTGACGCAGTTCTCGCATCTCTATACTGGCAAGGGAATGGATCGCGACACGGCGGGCGTCATCCTGGACCAGGTCGAGCGCTGGGGCGAGCGTGCAATGCGCGAGCGCGGCGAGACCTGGGTGTTCGGCTCGGACGAGCTGTATATGCTCGCGCAGCGTGAGCTGCCTGGACCAGAACACTACGGCGAGTTCGCTCAGATCGAGAACGGGGTTGGTTCCGTTACATCGCTGCGCATGCGCGTCGCCAACGGCGTGGACCGTGTTGCGCGCCGCGATGGCCAACGCATCGGCGTCGTCACTGGTTTGGCGATGGCCCCACTCATGCGCCCGCTGCTCGAACGACTCGGCGATGCGAGCGGTGCGGAATTCGAGCTGATCGTCGCTGAGAACTCACTGTTCGGTCCGACGATCACTACCGCGGGCTTGCTGGTCGGGAAGGATATCCTTGGAGCACTCGGGGATCGCCACGATCTGGACATTGCGCTGATACCCGCCGAGACGATCAACGAGGATGGGGTTTTTCTCGACGACTACACTCTGGCGAACGTGCGGGATTCGTTGCCGATGCCGATCTTCCCATCCTATGATTTCATCGATGTGCTCGAGTCCGAAGCGAGCGGGGTGCTGGCATGAACCTCCCCGTCATTGCACTCATCGGGCGGCCGAACGTCGGCAAGTCGGCCTTGTTCAATCGAATCGTTGGTGAGAACAGCGCCATCGTAAGCGATGAAGCCGGCACTACCCGCGACCGCCATTTTGCTCGCGCGGAATGGAATGGCCGGCAATTCTGGCTCGTTGATACGGGCGGCCTCGCGGATGATCCGAGGATGCCAATGGACCTCGAGATCAAACGACAAGTGCGGCAAGCCATCGACGAATCTGATCTCCTGATGCTGGTCGTCGACGCGAAAGCCGGACTTCACCCGAGCGATACGCGTGTCGTGGAGCTCCTGCGAGAGGCGCGCAAACCCTGGGTTCTCGTCGCCAACAAGGTTGATGATCCGGCCTCGACCGACTTCTACGAGTTCTACGAGCTCGGCGCGGGCGATCCGGTACCGGTTTCAGCGATCAATGGAAAGAATTCCGGCGACATGCTCGACGTTCTCGTCGAGCGAATTCCCACCGCCGCGGCCGAAGTACCCGACGCATTGCGAGTCGCCGTGGTCGGGCGGCCCAACGTCGGGAAGTCTTCGCTCATCAACAGGCTCCTCGGCGAGGAGCGTCTCGTGGTCGCCGCCGAAGCGGGAACGACTCGGGACGCAATCGACACTCCGATGGTGTTTCACGGCAGGGAAGTGATCTTCGTCGACACGGCGGGATTGCGACGGCAGTCGAAGATCGACGACGGAATCGAGTTCTATTCCGCGTTGAGAACAAGGCGGGCGATCGAGCGATCGGACATCTGCGTTCTCGTTCTGGACGCGATGGAGGGCCTGCACAACCAGGACCTCAAGATCGCCGCTCTTGCGTGGGAGAGTGGGCGCGGCCTGATCGTCGTGGTGAACAAGTGGGATCTGAAAGAGAAGGAGAACAACACCGCGGTCAAATTCGAGACCGAGGCACACGAGAAGGCTCCGTTCCTCAAGTTCGTTCCGTTTGTGTTCACTTCCGCGTTAAGTGGACAGCGCGTCACGAAGATTCTCGAGCTCCTTTTGGAGGTCGACGCCGAGCGGCACAAGCGGATCAGCACATCGCAGGTGAATACGACGCTCACGGAGATCGTCGGTCGCCGGCAACCGCCGCAGGCGGCTGGCCGCGAGATCAAGCTGAATTACGCGACCCAGGTAGAGACGGCGCCGCCTGTGATTGCTGTGTTCGGCAACAACCCCGATCTCGTACAGGAGCATTACGTGCGCTACCTGCACAACAGCTTTCGCGAAGCATGGGGATTTCGCGGCAATCCCCTCCGGATCATCATGCGCCGAAAGTCTGCGTAGATGCTGCCGATCGTCGGCGTCCTGATCTCATACCTGGCTGGCTCGATACCGTCTGCCTACATCGCCGGCATGGTTCGTGGCGTCGATCTGCGCAAAGAGGGATCAGGAAATCTCGGGGCGACCAACGTCGCCCGGGTGCTTGGCACGCGGATCGCCGCAGTCGTGTTCATAGCGGACCTGCTGAAAGGTTTTCTTCCAGTCTATTTCCTGCCGCAGTACACGGAAACACTGCGCCCGGAGTTGTGGGCCCTCGCTTACGGCGTCGCCGCCATCGTAGGTCACGTGAAACCGATCTTTCTCCTCGGTAAAGGCGGAGGGAAGGGAGTCGCCACCGCGAGCGGCGTGTTCCTCGCGCTGGCATTCATCCCGATGCTGATCGCCGAAGCCGTCTGGATCGCAGTCTTCTACTTCACGCGATACGTGAGCCTGGCGTCTCTCGCCGGCGCCGCTGTTTTGCCGGTCGCGATTCTACTGCTTTCGCGCGATCCGCGCTCGCCGGTTTTTATTTCGAGTGTAGGCATCGCTCTCTTCGTGTTCTGGACTCACCGTGCGAACATCGGTCGCCTCAGGCGCGGTGAAGAGCACAGGTTCGTGAAAAAGGAAAGCGCGGCCTGATGCGTTGCGCGGTGGTCGGAGCGGGCGCCTGGGGGACGGCACTGGCTGATCTCCTCACGCGCAACGGGCACGACGTGCAGCTCTGGGCCTACGAGGCGGACGTTGTCGAATCGATCAACCAGAAGCACGAGAACGTCCGATTTCTTGCCGGCCACAAGCTCTCGCCTGCTCTCAAGGCTACGGGTGACCTTCAGCGCGCGGTCGACGGCGCAGAGCTCGTAACACTGGCTACGCCGTCACATGTGCTGCGTTCGATACTCCAATCGGCCGGGAAGTCAATTCCGCGCTCAGCGCCGATCGTCGTCGCGTCAAAAGGAATTGAAAAGGGAACTCTCTGTTTGATGACGGAAGTTGCGGAACAGGAGATTTCCGGAGCGACCGTGGTGGCACTCTCCGGACCGAGCTTTGCCAAAGAAGTTGTGACGGGCCAGCCGACCGCCGTCGTCGTTGCTTCGGAAGCAGATGGGCCGGCGGGCGTTGCGCAGCTCGCATTCAGCTCGCCCTACTTTCGTGCGTACACGCACACCGATGTGACAGGAGTCGAGCTGGGTGGCGCGCTGAAGAACGTGATGGCAGTGGCGACAGGAATAGCGGAGGGGTTGGGGCTCGGATTCAACGCGAGAGCGGCGCTGGTCACGCGCGGACTTGCCGAGATGACCCGCCTGGGATTGGCGCTCGGCGCCGAGCAGAGCACGTTCGCGGGGCTCGCCGGCCTCGGTGACCTCGTGTTGACATGCACGGGGTCCCTCAGCCGCAACAGAGCCGTTGGAGTCGAGGTGGGGAAGGGGAAGACGCTGGAGGAAGTTCTCAGAGGGAAAGAGACCGTCGCGGAAGGAGTGGTCACCGCGCAAAGTGCTCGCGAGCTTGCCGCGCGCGAGGGAGTGGAGATGCCGATTGTCGACACCGTGAACCGCGTATTGTTCGAGGGTCAATCGGCCCGCAGCGCGATCGCCGCGCTCATGACGAGAGAGCTACGAGCGGAGGTGGACCGATGAAAGCAAAGGAGCCGGTGCAGGAATTCTTTTCGATTGGCGACGTCTGCACGCTGACGGATCTCAAGCCGCACGTGCTCCGTTACTGGGAGAGCCAATTCAAGTTTCTTCACCCCGCAAAAAATCGCTCCGGCAACCGCGTGTACCAGCGGCGCGAGATCGAGCTGATAATGCTCGTCAAGCAGCTGCTCTACACCGAGAAGTATACGATCGACGGGGCTCGTCAGAAAATCGACGACTACCGGAAGAGCGGCGAGCTTCGGACTGTGGCGCGCGCGGCACTGGATTCGCAGGCCGTCGAGTCAATGGAGAGCGACCTGCGCTCGATTCTTTCGATACTGGATGGTCAGACCCCGGAAAAAGTGAGTGAAAATTGATCGAGCCGCTGGTAGTCGTTTTACCCGCCTACAACGCTGAGCCTACGCTGGCGAAAGTCGCAAAAGATTTGCGGCGCAATCTTCCAGGAGCGTGGATAATCGGGGTGGACGATGGTTCGACCGACGGCTCACGCCAGCTGCTCCGCACGGTGACGGATGAAACGATCGAGTTCGACAAGAATCGCGGCAAGGGTGCGGCCCTGCGCGCGGGATTCGACGCGGCTCTGAAGAAAGGCGCGGCCGCGGTGTTGACGATCGATTCCGACGGCCAGCACGATGCCGCTTTTGCTCCGGCGATCATTGGAGCTCTGGATCGTGCGGACATCGTAATTGGAACGCGTGATCTTTCGGGCAAGGCGGTCCCGAAGCATCGTCGGATCGCGAACATGATCTCATCGGCCGCCACTCGCGCCGTATCGGGCGGAAAAGTGCGAGACAGCCAGTCAGGTTACCGCGCGATCAAGTCTGAGGTTCTACGCAAGGTGCAAGGCGTTGGAGATCGGTACGAGTACGAGACCGATTTTATCATCCGAGCAGCTCGTGCGGGGTACACGACGGCGAATGTTCCGATCTCCACGATCTATGGCTCTCCAAGCTATTTCCGTGAATTCCGAGATGCGTGGCTCGTGATCAAGGTGCTGTGGCGCCATCGCGCAGGGATCTTCCACCGTTGAGACTCCTCTGCACGAACGACGACGGGATACTCGCATACGGGCTGGCGTGCCTCGTCGAGGCTGCTGAGCCACTCGGAGAAATCACGGTCGTCGCTCCTGACAGAGAGCAGAGCGCGACCAGCCACTCCCTGACGCTTCACCATCCTGTCCGCCCGATCGAGCGAGGCGAGCGCAGATTCCAGGTTGATGGGACGCCGACTGATTGCGTCATGCTTGCGGTTGAGGCACTGATGCCGGAGCGGCCCGACTTCGTTCTGAGCGGCATCAATCACGGCCAGAACATGGGCGAGGATGTGCTTTACTCAGGGACGGTCGCCGCCGCGATGGAAGGACTGTCGCTAGGCATTCCTTCCGTTGCCATTTCATTTGCGGGAGGCGACCTACGGGCGGACGTGTCGATGCTGAAAGATCAGATCGTGCCCCTTAGAAAGCTGCTCGAGCACATCCTGGCTCTGACTTCGTTCCCAGCGTTTACGCTGCTCAACATCAATCTGCCACCCCTCAGGGGCGACGACATTCGCGGCTGGCGACTCACGAGGCTCGGCCGTCGGGTTTATTCGGATTCCATCAAGGCGATGCAGGATCCGTGGGGCCGCCAGATTTATTGGATCGGCGGCGGATCGATTGAATGGTCCGGCGAAGAGACTTCCGATTTTCGCGCCATTCAGGACGGGTACATCTCCGTCACGCCGCTGCATCTGGACCTGACTCATCACGCCATGCTCGCCGCGGCGGAGACATGGTGGCAGCAGCCGTAGAGCACGAGTTCCGCGGCCCGCGGCGACGCCTCGTGGAATTATTGCACGAGCAGGGGATCAAGGACCTCGCAGTCCTGCACGCCATCGATCAGACGCCGCGTCATCTCTTCGTACCTACTGGCGTGCGTCATCGCGCCTACGAAGATTCGGCGCTTCCCATCGGAAGCGGCCAGACGATTTCGCAACCGTCCATTCATGCCCGCTATCTGGAGCTTCTGAAGCTGACCGGAAACGAGAAAGTTCTGGAGATCGGAACGGGCTCCGGTTATCAAACCGCGCTGCTGTCCCAGCTTGCCTCGCAGGTGTTCTCCATAGAGAGAATCCCGGCGCTGCTGGATAAGGCACGTGAAGTGATTCAGCAGATCGGCGCGCGCAACATTTCCTTTCTCCTCGGCGATGGCACGCTCGGCTGGCGCCAATACGCTCCGTACGATGCGATACTCGTCGGTGCCGGAGCTCCCGAGGTCCCGTCTACTTACCACGAGCAATTGACGGAGGGAGGACGTATTCTTATTCCACTTGGTGACAGGGAAGAGCAGACGCTCTACATGTTCACCAGGCGCGGAGACAGACTGGAACAGGCAGAGATTGCCCCCGTGCGTTTTGTGCCACTCGTTGGAAAGTACAGCTGGGAGGGTTTGTAGTGACGCAGCAACCGCAACGTCCATTCGTGCCGCATCGAACACCGAAAGCCGGACGTCCGACAATCACAACGTCGGAGTTCCGCCTGTACCGCCCGTTCGTGCCTGGCGCCGAGCGGGAGGTGGTCGAATCGAACGGGCCAATGCGTGCGGCGGGTTTTGTGGCGAGCGAGCCCGAGCGCATCAGACCGATAGAAGACTTTCTCGATACCGCGGTTGCTACCCCGAGGGTATACGCTCAGGAAAGAAAAGACGTCTCGTACGAGAGTGAGTCGCCTGATGTGTCAGACGATCTTCCGCCCGTCGAGCATTTCCTCGATCCTCTCCCCGAAGTAGGACATTTCGCACCGGATCCGGGGGGCGCGGTATCGGACGCATGGCCGACTGAGAGCGGGAGTGCTGCCGCAGCCGGACCGAGCGGCGGCGATCCATCGGAGCCTGGTTGGAGCGAAACAGACTGGCAGCAATACGACTGGCGCGCCGCGGCCGCGTTGGGCGAGAGCGCCGAGCGCGAAGCATCGAACGCGTGGGCAACGACAGATTGGGATGGAACCGTTCCGAAAGCGCGCGATCTGAGACCGACGGCCGCACACGCGATAGCGACCGCACTGGATGCGATCGCGCAACGAATCAGAGAAGGTGAACTGGCTGTTCCGGGATCGTCGGCCAACGCCGATCCGGCGAAGATCGTCGCACAGCTTGCCGCGGTGCTGGGGGTGAAACAGTAGCGCGCGAAATGGACAGCATCCATCTCGAGATTCGTGGACGCGTGCAAGGTGTCGGGTTCCGATGGTACGTCGTCGACACGGCGAGGAAGCTTCGGCTCGCGGGCTGGGTGAAGAACAGGGCAGACGGGAACGTCGAGCTCGCGGCTGCAGGGGAGATCGATGCGCTGGCGAGACTGGAGGCGGCGGTGAGTGCCGGACCACGCGGCGCTCGCGTCGAAGAGGTTCGCCGGCTGGGTGGGGTGCCCGCCGATTCGCTCCAATCTCCATTCGCCATTGTCCGCTAGCGATCGAGCGAAGACACTTCTAGAAGGAACCGTGGGCGTGTAAATTCCGCCCGTGAATCAGCCGCTCCCGGCCACGATGATCCGGTATCGTGATTCCTGCCCCCGTAGCTCAGGTGGATAGAGCAGCGGTTTCCTAAACCGTTGGCCGGGTGTTCGAGTCACCCCGGGGGCACTCGACGACCGTTCGCTCCGAAAATCACCCGCACAACAGACAATGACCACTCCAAACATTCCGGCACGGCAACGCTACGGATCCGACGAAGAGTCCCTCAGCGACTGGGTGTTGCTTCACAGACGTGGGGTCAGCTGGGCGG
>Ga0193723_1000304_pt1 | contig 18741 bp, 15 predicted proteins | sample H2m2metaG_FD_143042 | JGI IMG/M metagenome (GOLD analysis project Ga0193723, IMG submission 143042) | Soil microbial communities from a riparian zone of the East river system, Colorado, United States - H2m2 | ecosystem: Environmental > Terrestrial > Soil > Riparian zone | place: USA: East River...
ACGAGCTCATCTTTCCGGCGCGGGTGACCGAGCGGATCAGCGGCTTGGTATGGGTGGTGGAGTCGGCGGACGGCCGGCCGCCGCAGCAGACCTATGACGTGTTCGCGATGTTCGCCCCGCTGCTGCAGCGTCAGCTCGAGGCGGCCAGGGCCGCCCTGCGGGACGCGCTGCCGGCGGTGAACACCGCGCTCCGGGCGAAGCGGCTACCGGCAATAGAGCCGAAGGCGATAGAGCTGCGACCGCCCCAGCCGGTCGGGAACTGACTGCTAGTCCCCAAGCTCGTCACGACCCTGAAGGACTACACCCGGGCCCAGTTCGCCCGGGACCTGACCGCCGGCGTCATCGTCGGCATCGTCGCGCTGCCGCTCGCCATCGCATTCGCGATCGCAAGCGGCCTGACCCCCGAGCGGGGGCTGTACACCGCCATCATCGCCGGCTTCCTGATCTCGGCCCTGGGTGGCTCACGCGTCCAGATCGGCGGCCCGACCGGGGCGTTTGTGGTGATCGTCGCCGGCATCGTGCAACGCTACGGCGTCGACGGCCTGCTGGTGGCGACCGTGATGGCAGGCGTGATCCTGGTCGTGTTCGGGTTCGTCCGGATGGGTGGCGCGATCAAGTTTATCCCCTATCCAGTGACGATCGGGTTCACGAGCGGGATCGCCTTGATCATCTTCTCGAGTCAGGTGAAGGACCTGCTGGGCCTGGAGATGAGCGCCGTGCCCGCCCCCTTCCTGGCCAAATGGGATGCCTACGCGCGGGCCTTCGATTCGGTGAACCCGTGGGCCTTGGTGGTCGCCGTCGCAACCTTCACGATCATTCTCGTGTGGCCGAGGCTCGAGCGTCGCATCCCGGGCCCGTTCGTCGCGCTGATCGTCACCACCGCTCTGGTTCAGCTCTTGCACTTGCCGGTCGAGACGATCGGCGCCCGGTTCGGCGTGATTCACGCCGGGTTGCCGCGGCCGTCCTTCCCGCACGTCACCTTGCCGCTGCTCGGCGCGCTCGCCGGACCGGCGTTCACGATCGCGATGCTCGCCGCCATCGAATCGCTGTTGTCGGCCGTGGTTGCCGACGGGATGATCGGCGGACGACATCGCTCCAACATGGAGCTGGTCGCCCAGGGTGTGGCGAACATCGTCTCACCGATCTTCGGCGGCATGCCGGCGACCGGGGCGATCGCGCGCACCGCCACGAACGTAAAGAACGGTGGCCGCACGCCGGTGGCGGGCATAACGCACGCCGTGACGCTGCTGTTGATCACGCTGTTCTTCGGGCGGTGGGCGGGGCTCATCCCGCTGGCTACGCTCGCCGCCATCCTCATCGTCGTGGCGTTCCATATGAGCGAGTGGCGCACTTTCGCCAACGAGTTTCGAGCGCCCAAGAGCGACGTGGCGGTGCTGCTCGCGACATTCTTGCTCACGGTGCTCGTGGACCTCACGGTGGCGATCGAGGTCGGGATGGTGCTGGCGGCGTTCCTGTTCATGCGCCGCATGGCCGAGGTCACGAATATCCAAGTGCTGACACACGAGTTCACCGATCCCAACGACGACTTCGAGACCGACCCGAACGCGGTCCGGCGCCGGGTCGTGCCCGAGGGCGTGCAAGTATACGAGATCACCGGGCCGTTTTTCTTCGGCGCCGCCGAGATGTTCAAGGACCGGGTAGGCCGGATCGCGGGGAAGCCGAAGGTGCTGATCCTGCGGCTACGTCACGTACCTGCCATCGACTCGACCGGGCTGCACGCGCTGCGGGACGTCGTACGGCGCAGCCGCAAGGAAGGCACGCTTGTCATTCTCTCCGACGTGCACGCCCAGCCGGTCGTGGCGCTCGAGCGCTCGGGGATGTACGACGAAATGGGCGAGGAGAACATCCACGGCAACATCGACGATGCCTTGAACCGCGCGCGTGCCCACCTCGGGCTGCCTCCGGCTCCGACGCCGGTGTTCGCCACCCCCACGGTGGCGCGGGAGAGCCGTAGCTGAGCCGGTAGCCGCTACTTCCGCTGCACGGTCCAGCGGCCCGTCTGGGTTTCGCCCGACGCCAGCCGAGTAGTATACGTGCCGGTGATGGTGTTCCCCTTCAACTCGCCGGCGAACGTCGTGACGAGGCGCTCCCCCGTCTGCGGATCGGCGTAGGGGGCGAGCGTGCCGTTCACGTGCCCCTGCTCGACGCGCACGAAGTTGATCGTCAGGACTTCGGACTGGGGACGCTGGGCGGCCATCGGCGCGGCGTCGCCCCGCCACGGCGCGAGGGCACGGCCCCAGCCCGCCGGGATCATGACCACATCGCCAAAGGCGGAGTCTGCCGCGGCCCGCAGCGTGAAGCTGATACTGCCGCTGCGGCCCGATTGGATGCTCGAGTAATCGCCGCTCCACTCGCCGGCGAGGGCAGCGACATCGGCGGAGCGTCCGACGACGGGCACCGGCGTTGGATTGGCGGCGCATGCGGCGAGAAGTAGCGCGGCAGGAGCCAAAGACGCGTGGCGGAGCAAGAACATGGACGTCTCGCTGGTCAGGGGAGGATGATCGCTTCTTTCGATACTTGGACGCTTCAAAGTGAAAGATAGTTGCACTTCATCCCGGCCAGCGCAGCGTTACGACGGCGCCCCCTGGAAGCGTATACAGCAGCGCCTTACCTCCCCAACGCACGGCGAACCTGCGCTCTGCGGCCGCTGTGTTCACCACAATGAGCACCCTGGAGCTGTCGGGGTTCCGGAAGGCGACGCTCTCGAGCCCCGCGACCCCGGACGTCGATCCGATGCGCCGCGCGCCCGGCCGGACGAAGCGGCTGGCGTGGCCCAGCGCGTAGTACTCGACGTTGCGCGTGACGGCGCCGGACAGGGAGTTGATCGTGACGACGCCCCGGCAGTTCCCGCACCCCCCGGTGTAGGGGCCGTGCAGCTCGTCCAGAGCCAGGTTCCACAGCAGCACGCCCCTCGCCCAGTTTCGCGTCGCGCCGATGATGAGCGTGCGCACGTTCCAGACGAGATTGTCGGCGAAGGCGGGAGACCAGTCGCCACCGGAACATTCCGTGAAGTAGGTGTCCACCGCGGGATAGGCGTCGTGGACTTTCGTCTGCGCCGTAACGTCGCCGCCGTAGCAATGCCAGGCGACGCCCGCGATGTAGCGGCGGGCGACGCTGTCGCCCAGCACTCGGAGCGGCGCGTCGGGGTCGTCCCAGTTGTGGTCCCACTCGAGGATCAGCGTGGATATCCGTTTACGCTGGAACAGGGGGCCCAAGTTCTCTCTGATGAAGCGGGCGCGGTCCGACGGGTCGAGCCGCATGCCGGGGTAGTTCGTCGGCTCGAAATGCGGCTCGTTCTGGACCGTAATGGCGTAGATAGGCACGCCCAGGGAGTCATAGGCCTCGACGTAGCCTAGCAGGTACTGCGCGAAGGGGCCGTACGCGTTGGGCCACAGCGTGCCACCGATGAGGCGGCCGCTGGTTTTCATCCACCCGGGGGCGCTCCAGGGAGACGCCATGATCTTGAGCTGCGGGTTGATCGCCAGCGCGCGCTGCACCACCGGAACGACGTCAACGCGATTCGGCTCGATGGAGAACCGTGCCACTCGCGGATCGCGCTGTCCGGGGGGCATGTCGTCGAGGCTGTACTGGCGCGGCGAGAAGTCGGATGCCCCGATTGTGAGGCGGGTGAAGCTCAGACCAATCCCACTGTCTGGGTCGAACAATTCGCGCAGCAGCGCTTCGCGGCGGTCCGGCGGCAAGCGGTTAATGTTCATTGCCGCCGCGTCGGTGATGGCCGCGCCGAATCCCACCATTTCCTGATACGTCGCCGTATCGTCGACGGAGATCGTCGCAAGCCCCGCCGTGTTTCTCGTGGTAAAGGAGACGTCGGGTTCGCGGGACAGCAGCTTGTGCTGATCGCCCGTCGTCACCCACACCGCGGCGCCGGGCTGGGGGGGGCCGCAGGCGCTCGCTACCGCGAGCAACAACATGACGGAGGTGATGGATGCACGCACGCAATGAATCTATCTTTGCGGCGTGCCGAATGAACCTGTGGTCGCGCGGGGGACATGTTTCCCCCTCTTCGCATTCGAGGTAGCGCAGGCCATCGACCTGGACGCCGCCGAGCGCCGCCTGCTCGCGGTCGCCGAACGGCAAACCATCAAGCACAAGCGCCGCGCCCCCGCCTCCTTCGAATACCGGCCTGCTCCCCTGCACGTGAATCGTGTCGGGAGCGTGCACGATCTCGGTGGGTATCGCACGACGCCGGGGGTCGAAATCGTGCTGTACGACTTCGGCGCCGTTTCAGTGAGCTACGCCATCCCGATCGCGGGGACGCTCGGTGGTCTGCCGGCGCTGGCCGAGGAGCTGTGGGGGAACGAGCGGCTGCTCGCCGACTCCCGGCGCCAGGTGGAGGAGCTGCTGTCCGTGCTCGGGGATGCCGCGCTCCGTCCGCGCACCGCCGACTTCGTCGAGGACTACTCGGTCTTTCACATCGAGGCGTTCACGGCGCCGTGCGAGGCCGCGACGCTCTGGACGGACCACGCGCAAACGGTGTCCCAGATACTCCGGGCGGCGCACAACCCGCTCTCGCAGCAGGAGGTCGCCGACGCGACGGCGTTACGGCTCTCGTTCGGGCCGAGCGACGCCACGATCATCGACACCGATGCCGCGATCCTATTCGACGCCGAGGGCGAGGACGTCCGCGACGTGATCGAGTTCGCAAACACGCAGCTGCTGGAAATGCGGTTCCTCGACCAACAACTGGACGACGCGCTCGAGCGCGCCTATGACACGCTGTTGGGACGACCGGCGCGTCTCTGGGGGCCGGGTCAGCTGGGGCCGGACCTGAGGCGGCTCGCGCGGATGCAGCTCGATTCCGCCATCCTGTTCGAGCAGGTCACGAACGCCCTGAAGCTGGTGGGAGACCAATTCCTCGCGCGGGTGTACTCGCTCGCATCACGCCGCTTCCACCTGGCCGAATGGGATGCGAGCATCTCGCGCAAACTGCAGACGATCGACGGAATCTACGCCAAGATGGCGGATCGGGCGGGCACTCGCCGCATGGAGATGCTCGAGTGGATCATCATCATTCTGATCGCGTTCTCGATTGCGCTGTCCGTGTTCACCCTCACGCCGCACTGACCAGCTGCCGCAGCACGTACTCGAGAATGCCGCCGTGGCGGTAGTACTGCTGCTCCTGCGGCGTGTCGATGCGCACCGTGGCGCGGAACTCCGTCACCTTGCCGTCGTCCGCGGTCGCTTTGACAGTGACCTCCTTTGGCGCACCGGCGAGGCCGGCGATGTCGTAGCGCTCTTTCCCGCTCAGCCCGAGGGACGTGGGCGACTGGTCCGGCAGGAACTGGAGCGGCAGGATGCCCATCCCCACGAGATTCGAGCGGTGAATACGCTCGTAGCTCTGCGCGATGACGGCGCGGACGCCGAGTAGCCGCGGCCCCTTCGCCGCCCAATCGCGTGACGATCCCGAGCCGTACTCCTTGCCCGCGAGCACGATGAGCGGCGTACCTTCCGACTGATACTTCACCGACGCGTCGAAGATCGTCATCTGCTCGCCGTCGGGCAGGTGGACCGTGAACGGCCCCTCGGTGCCCGGCGCCAGTTGATTCTTGAGGCGCACGTTGGCGAATGTGCCGCGCACCATCACCTCGTGGTTGCCGCGCCGCGCGCCGTAGGAGTTGAAGTCGACGGGCTCCACCCCGTGCGCAATGAGGTACTGCCCGGCGGGGAGGTTCTTGCGGATCGACCCCGCGGGTGAGATGTGATCGGTGGTGATGCTGTCGCCCAGGAGGCACAGCACCCGAGCGCCGCGGATGTCGGCGATGGGTTTCGGCTGCGCCGGCATACCGTCGAAGTACGGCGCGCGCCGGATGTAGGTAGAGTCGGGCTCCCACGCGAACCGGTCGCCTTCGGGCACCGGCAGGCCGCGCCACCGTTCGTCGCCCTCGAACACTTGGGCATAGGTCTTCTGGAACATGGCCGACTTGATCGAGGTGCGGATCACCTCGTCCACTTCCTTGTTCGACGGCCAGATGTCGCGCAAAAAGACGGGCTTGCCGTCCTTGCCGGTGCCGAGCGGCTCCGTGTGAAATTCGATATCGATGCGGCCCGCCAGCGCGTAGGCGACGACGAGCGGTGGTGAGGCGAGGTAGTTCGCCCGCACCTCTTGTTGGATGCGCCCTTCGAAGTTGCGGTTTCCCGACAGCACCGCGCACACTACCAGTTCCCCTTCGGTGACGGCTGCCGAGACGGCGTCGGGGAGCGGCCCCGAATTGCCGATGCACGTGGTGCAGCCGTAGCCCACGAGGTGGAACCGCAGCTGCTCGAGGGGTTTCATGAGACCGGCCTGGCGCAAGTAGTCCGTGACGACCTTGGACCCCGGTGCGAGGCTCGTCTTCACCCATGGTTTGGTGTCGAGTCCCCGCTCGACGGCCTTCTTGGCAACGAGCGCCGCGGCGAGCATCACCGACGGGTTCGACGTGTTAGTGCAGCTCGTGATGGCGGCGATGACCACCGAGCCGTGGCGCAGCTGATGCTCGACGTCATCAAGGGTGAGGTTGACGTGGGTGCGGCGCTGAGGCGGCGCTTCAACGGCGGTGGCGGCGTGGCCCCCTTCATTCTCCCAGCGGACGGCGTTGGATGGCGGCGCAATGGGGGAGGTCGATTTCATGAGCGTGGGCAGTGCGTCTAGGAAGTTCTTGCCCATCTCCCGCAGGGCAACGCGGTCCTGCGGGCGCCGCGGGCCTGCGAGACTCGGCTCGACCGTCGCCAGATTCAGCTCGAGCGTGTCCGAGTAGACCGGCTCGGGCGCGTCCGCGCCGTGGAACAGGCCCTGCTCCTTCATGTACGCCTCAACGAGCGCCACCTGGTCGGCGGGGCGGCCGGTGAACTGGAGGTAGCGCAGCGTTTCCTGGTCCACCGGGAAGATCCCGACGGTGGCGCCGTACTCGGGGGCCATGTTCCCGATGGTCGCACGATCGGCCAGGGTCAACGCGGCGACGCCCGGGCCGTAGAACTCGACGAACTTCCCGACCACGCCCTTCTTGCGAAGCATTTGCGTCACCGTGAGCACCAGGTCGGTGGCGGTGGCGCCCTCGGCCAGCCGTCCCGTCAGCCGGAATCCCACGACCTGCGGGATCAACATCGACACGGGCTGGCCGAGCAGCGCCGCCTCGGCTTCAATGCCGCCCACACCCCATCCCAGCACGCCGAGGCCGTTGACCATGGTGGTGTGCGAGTCGGTGCCGACGAGGGTGTCGGGGTAGGCCTTGCCGTCGGCGGTGAACACGACGCGTGCCAGGTATTCGAGGTTCACCTGGTGCACGATGCCGGTGTCCGGGGGCACGACGCGGAAGCCCTGGAACGTCTTCTGCGCCCAGCGCAGCAGCGCGTAGCGCTCGCGGTTCCGCTGGAACTCGAGCTCGGCGTTGGCCTGGAACGCGGTCGGCGTGCCGAACTCGTCCACGATGACCGAGTGGTCGATCACCAGCTCGGCGGGGAGCAGCGGGTTGACCTTCTTGGGATCCCCGCCCATCTGGACGATCGCGTCGCGCATCGCCGCCAGATCGACGACCGCCGGGACCCCCGTGAAATCCTGCATCAGCACGCGCGCCGGCATGAAACTGATCTCTTCATCGGGCGTCTTGGCGGCATTCCAGCGCGTCAGTTTCTCGATGTCTTCCGCGCGAACGACGCGGCCGTCTTCGAGGCGCAGCAGGTTCTCGAGCAGGATCTTGAGGGAGTAGGGGAGCCGCGCGACCGGCAGGCCGCGCTTCTCGAGCGCGTCGAGCCGGTGGATTTCGTAGCTGCCGCCGCCCGCCTTCAGCGTGGCGCGGCTGCCGAAACTGTTGCCGCTCATTCCACCACCCTCACGGCGACCACGTAGTACTCGGTTTCACCGAAGCACGTCGTGGGCACGCCCTTGTGTTGTTGATAGCTGATCGCCACGCGCTTGCCGAGCGACTGATTGATGCGCTCGGCGACGCCGTCGTCCCGCACGGTGAAGTCGAACTTTTCCGACATCGTGCCTGGGATCGAGACGATCGCGAGCTCCCCCTCCCACGTCTTGCAGATCCAGCCCTTCTTCGAGAACTTCTGCACGTACCCGGCCCGTTCTCCCTCCGAGTAGCTCCACTGCAACGCCGACCACGTGTACAGGACGAAGAGGACGATCGGCGTCAGCAGAATGCCGGCGATGATAAGCTTGCGCTTGCGCGTCAGGTGAAAGTCGAAGCTCACGCCGGGGAATCTACTTCGTACACTTCCGTGCGATAAGGCGCGAACCCCCGCTTGACGTAGTTCGGCAGCGCGTTGGGGTGGTCCAGCGTGCAGGTGTGCAACCATACACGCTTGGGCTTCAGCGCCCACGCGTCGCGCACCGCGCAGGAAAGCAGGTGCTTGCCGAACCCGCGTCCGAACTCGACTGCGACGATGCCGAAGTAGGCGATTTCGACCGAGTCGTCCTCCGGGACGCGGCGCAGCTCGTACCAGCCGGCGAGGTTGCCGTCTCGCAAGGCCACGTGCAGCTGGATGTCGGGATCCACGAGATGCGCGGTAATCTCGTCGTCGGTCCAGTTCCAGCGGTCGAACCAGTGAAATGCCTCGCCCACGGTGCGATAGCAGTGGCGGTACAGCTTGGGCGGTGGGATCGGGACGTGCGCGAGCGTGATGTCGGGGAAGTCGCCGAACGCGTCCTTGAACTGGGCGCGGGCGGTCAGCTGGAGGTAGGTGCGGGTGGCTTGCATGCCACTGAATTCTAACCGTGCCGCGCCTTCTCCAAAAACCGGAGGATGCCCCACACCGCCAGCGCTATCCCTTCACCCTCCAGGGCCTGGGTGAGCTGCCCCGGCCCCAGGCGGACCCCGGCGAACCAGGCGGGACCTACCCCGGTGCTCACATCGACACGGCCGGTCAGCGCGATGTCGTTCGGCCAGCCCAGGGCCACCGCCCCCGTGGCGAGCAGCGTAGCACGTGCGTCGCGCGGCAGCTCCACGACCGGCCCGGCCGAGAGGTCGAGCGACGTACCGCGACTCAGCCAACGGCGGTAGCGAGGCAACACGCCGAGCCGCGAGTTGAGTATGGGACGGTCGGCTCGGACGTCGAAGTCGAAGGCGGCATACGCCGTCGCGCCCAGGGCGGACCGACCGCGATCGCGCAGGACGCCGACCTGCCAGCCCAGGTCGAGCGCGCCGCGTCCGCGACTCGATCGACGGCCCACCTCGGTCTCCAGAACAAGAAAGGTCTTGGGTGCCGCCCCGGCCACCTGGCTTGCCGCGTGCGAGGCGGCGAGCGCGCAGGCTGCCAACGCGAGGACGAGAGCTCGTGTGTTCATGGATTGGATGCTCACGCATCCAGGTCAAGGCAGGGTCAAGCAGGTGCGGACGGGCCGCGGATAGTGTATTTTCGCGGGTCATGACCTTCAATAAAATGGGCACCGTCCCCCTGCCGCTGGCGCTGCATCTCGCCACCCACACCGTGATCGGACTATTCTGCGCCTTTGCGGGCGGCCTGAATCTAATCGATCCCGGCAAGATTTTCCCGAACGGCGTGGTGTTCCTCGCGATCGCCGGGTTCAGCTGGGGTTATGTGTTCGGGATCCTGATGGCGCGTAAAGAGGTCGTCGCGTTGGGCGTGCTCGCGAGCCTGGGATACGCGGCAGCCGGCGTGTGGCAACTGGGTGTCGACTGGCGCTTCGGTGTCTTGCTCCTCGCGATCGGCGCGTACGGGCTCGCGACGCTGTCCTTGTACCGGCGGCGGATTCTCGAGGCCTAACCGATCACGTCGCCGCGCAGCGGCGCGGCGGGAAGCTCGACGACGAACTTCGCGCCGCCCAACGCTTCGGAGTCCTCGATCCAGATCTTCCCGCCCACCTCCGCCACGACACGCTGACAGATGGCAAGCCCGAGCCCCGAGCCTTCGTCGGGGCTCTTGGTCGTGAAGAACGGATCGAACACGCGGCCGCGGATCTCGAGGGGGACCCCCGGTCCTGAGTCTTCGACGGTGAGCCGCACCCAGTCGTCACGGGCCTCGGTCGCGAGCAGAATGACCGCCGCCGGCCGCCCGCGCACCGCGTGCTCGGCGTTGGTCACCAGGTTGATGACCACCTGCTGCAGCTCCTGGCCGAGACCCAGCACCGCTTCTGCACCCTGATCCATCTTGGTGCGCACTTCGATATTGTCGGCGCGGAGCACCCGTTGGCGGATCTCCGCCACGTCGCGCACCAGCTCGTTGACTTGGATGCGCGTGGGCGTGGTGTCGGCCCGGCGGGCGAGGCGCAGCAGGCTGCGCACGATGCGTGCCGCGCGATCCACTTCGCGCACGATCGTGGACGCCGCCGAGCTCGCGTCGGGATCGCGCGTGGAGCGGCCCAGCAGCTCCGCTTCCATGCGGATGGCGGCGAGCGGGTTGTTCACCTCATGCGCGACGCCGCTCGCGATCTCGCCGACCGTGGCGAGCTTTTCGCGGGCGATCAGCTCGCGCTGCGCGCGCAGCTCGTCGGTACGGTCGTACAGGGCGACGAGCAGGTTCTCCGACCCCAGGCCCCGCAAGCCGGTGACGGTACAGTCGCAGATGCGGCGGTCGCCCCCCCCCGACTCCTGGGTGACGAGCACGCGGCCGTGCCACGGTTGCCCCTCGCGCCGGCCGGCGAGGATCAGGCGCACCGTCACGCCGCTGGGTGAGAGGCCCAGGGCCTCGAGGTGACGTCCCAGCGCGGCCGCTTTGTCGCTGAGCCCGAAGACGACCATGGCGGCTTCGTTCAGCTGCTGCACCGCGCCCCCCGTGTCCACGAGCATCATGGGGAGGGGGCTCGCGTCCACCATCGCGCTGGCCCTGTCCGCGGCGGCGCGCGTAGCGGCCACCGCCTGGGACAGCTCGATTCCACCCGCGATGTGCGCCGCGACGGCGGTGAGGTAGTGCAGATCGTACAGGCTGAAGGCCGCGGGCGGCCCCGGGCCCGCGCCCTGATAGCGCAGCAGGCAGACCGCGCCGACGACTCCCTTCGACGTGCGTAGCGGAGCGATGAGGGCCGACCGGGCGGCGTCGTTGAGACTGACGGCGAGGGGGCTGGCGTCCGGCTCGAGGCGGAGGTCCGCAGTCATCAAGGCCTCGCCGCTGCGGACCACGCGGCCCGTGGTGCTGGTGTGCAGCCCGAGCTCAGCGCCCTCGATCGACACGGCCTCGCCCAAGGCCGGGGAGACGCGCAGCGTCTCGTCGTCACCCTGTTTCAGGGCCACGAACGCGCCCTGCGCCTCGACCAGCTGCATCAGACTCTGCAGGGTGTAGCGGAGCAGGAGCTCCGTCTCGGGGGCGGCGAGCAGCCAGCGGGCCAGTTCGACCACGAACGTCCCCAGACGACGCTCGCGCTCGAGGGCCGCGCGCCGGCCCACCATCACGGCGAGATCGGATGCGAACTCCAGGGCCGCCTCGAGGTCGGCGGCGGGCAGGTCGCGCGGAGCGCCGGCGAGGCTCGCTTCGACGTGCCGGCCCTCGGGGTCGCGCCAGTCGGCCGTCAGAGTGACGCCGGACGCACCCGCCGCGCCGGCGGCCACCGCTCCACTCTCGTTGAGGCCCTGGTAGCACACCGTGAGGAGCGCGCCGCCCGCCCAGTCGCTCAGGACCTGCGCGGCCGCCTGCCAGAAATCCACCGCCCGCCTGGCTGCGCTGGCTTTCCGGAGCAACGATTGGAGCGCATCGCGCATGGCGAGAATATACGCCCGCGCCCCTAGCCCCGGATGGCGCCTGGGAATCTCTGGGGGTTCGGGGTGAAGCCCGGGAACACGGTGGCCAGGTCTCCGGCGCCGAGATGCCGGGCGAGTATTTCACCGAACAAATCTCGGAAGTCGGTCGTGACGGCCACGTCGCGCCCTTCGAACCGGCTCGCGGGATCGAGGCCCGGCCACCGACCGAGCACTTTGCCGCCGTTCACCGGGCCGCCCAGCGCGAGCATCGCGGTCGCGTGGCCGTGGTCGGTGCCGCTGTTGCCGTTCTCGGCGATCGTGCGGCCGAACTCGGACATTGTGAGCACCACCACGCTGCGCATCCGCTCACCCAGATCCTGCGCGAAGGCGGCCAGGCCGAGCCCCAACTCCCTGAGCCGCGCGGCGAGTTGGCCGTCACTCGACCCCTGGTTTACGTGCGTGTCCCAACCACCCAGGTCGGCGAACGCGATCTCGAGACCCACGTCGGCCTTGATGAGCTGGGCGATCTGGAGCAGCGAGCGGCCGAACCGGCCCTGAGGATAGGCGGCGGCGTTGGCCGGCTGGTACTGCGCGGGGTTCACGCGCTTGAGCACTTCGATCGCGGCGAACCCCTCCTGGGACGAGGACGCCAGCAATCCCGTCTCCGCACCCTCGTACAGCTGCTCGAACGCCCGCGTCAGCTTATCCCGCGCTGCTTCCTGCGGCACCCGCAGCCCGAACGCCTGGAGGTCGTCGATCGCGAGGGCGGGCGCGGTACCGGCCAGAATGCGGGGCAACTGTGGTCCGAACGCCACCGCCCGGAACGCCGTGTCCGCATGCTCCTGGTCGTGCCGGCAGTACCGGTTGACCCAGCCGTCGGACGTGCTCTTCACGCCCGGCGTGCCTGTTTCCATGTAGTCCTGGGCGTCGAAATGACTGCGCGTCGCGTCGGGCGAGCCTACAGCGTGAATCGCCGCGAGGCTCTTGTTGTCCCACAGACTCTTGAGTGGCGTCAGGCTCGGGTGCAACCCGAAGTGCCCGTCCAGGTCGACGACGTCCTGTGCCGGAATGGCGATGCGGGGCCGTTCACGGTAATAGAGCGGCTCACCATGCGGGACGATCATGTTGAGGCCGTCGACGGCGCCACGTTGGAAGAGGCACACCAGGACGGCGGAGGACGGCGCGGGACGGCGCAGGGCGTACGCGGCCCGCTCCAGGAAGAGCGGGTCGAGACCGAGGCTGAATAGTGCCAGCCCGCCTGACTTTACGAACCCTCGGCGTGAGATAGTCATTGTCTCTGGAACTCCGGACCGCCGAGGGCCAGCCCCACCGCCAGCATCCGGGCTTGCGCCGGGTCGTTCACGTCCGCGAGCTGCTCGAGGATCACGGACCGCGTGTGTGCCGACATCGTGCCGTTCAGGAGACGCGCATTGACGGCGTCCACGAGCGCCGCGTGGTCCGTGGCCGCGGGAACCACGTCATCGAGATCCACGCTGGCGCCGGGCAACCGGTCCGCCGCGAGTGCGACGGCAGCGTTCATGCGGGCCAGCAGCGCGCCGCTGTTCACCCACAACGCTTGCGCTTCCGGGTAACCGGTCGGTGCCGGTTGAAGGTAGAGAGGCTCGCCGAGGCGCGCGACCACCTGGGCGAGGCGGAGCGTCGAGTCGGGCGCGGCGCCGGTGGCGCGCACCGCGCTGACGACGAACTCGAGCGGTGTCTTGACCTTGGCGCGCAGCGCCTGCGGCGCCCAGAAGTCGGGCGACGTGAAGATCGCGCGCAGCACGGCGCGGATGTCTCCGCTGGTGCGGTGCCACGCCTCGACCGCGGCATCCACGCAGCCGTCAGGCGGCTCGTCGCTCACGAAGCGGGCGCACAGTTTTCGGCTCACGTGGTGCATCGTGGCGTGCTGGTTCGCCAGGAGCTTGAGGAGTCGGATGCCCTCTTCCATACCACTCCCCTGAAACCTGACACCGAACACCTGTTTCTCGCCGCGATCGTGGGCCCACTCGTGGAACGCGAACCCGGCGCCCTGCTGCGGGCGGTCGATGCTCCAGCCCGTGAAGATGCGCGCGACGGCGATCACGTCCTGCTGGGTGTAGCCGCCGTCCACGCCGAGGGTGTGCAGCTCGAGCAGCTCGCGGGCGTAGTTTTCGTTGATGCCGCGCGGAGCCCTCGCCTCCTGACCTGGCCTTCTTCTTTGGACCGGGGGGACTGCGCCGGGGGCGATGCTCTGCGCATTGTCCAGGTAGAACAGCATCGCGGGGCTCTTGGCCGTCGCGATCAGCAAGTCCTCGAATCGGCCCAAGGCGTGCGGGCGAATCGTCTCTTCGATGTACGACGGCGTGAGGAACCGGTCCGCCCCCTTGCCCACGAACACGTTGAAGTGATTGGACCAGAAGTCGACCATCACCTCGCGCAGCTGGCGCTCGGAGAGGACAGCGCGCACGACCGCGAGCTGCTGCAGCTCACCCCCCAACTCGCGGAACTCGCGCATGGGCCCGGCACCGCGCGGCCTCGTCGTGTCGCCGCTCTCCGCCATTTCGCGCTGCATCTCCCGCCGCTCGCGCTGTGCGTCGCCGTAGCGCCGGGCGAGCTCCTCGCGATCGTAATTGAGCAGCTTGAAGTCGCGTTCGCGGTCGGCGAGGCGGTCGTCGGGCACGCGCTCGAAGTCGAGCTGCCGCTCGATCCACCGCATCACGCCGGTCCGCCCCAGGCTGTCGACATCGCCGGGGCGGGGCCCGTAGGCGAGCCGGTTCAGCGCGTGCAGGGCGGAATCGCGGGGGGAGAGGCCCTGGGCGGACAGGCGGAACGGCGGAATGGCGGACAGGACGGCGATGAACAGCGCCGTTCCGACCGCCCGACCGCCCGTCCGCCAGACCACCGCAGTACCCATATGGCTATACTGACGCCTTCACCCATACGAAGTTAAAGGTCATGGCCTCGCCCGGCACCCGCGCGCGCTTCACCCCTCACGGCATCGTCGCGGACCCCAATAGACCGTCTCCCACGTGGGGCCAGCGGCTGGCGGCGCTGAAGCACATCCCGCCCCTCGTACGCCTCGTGTTCCAGACCCACCGCGGCTACACCGTCGCCATCATGGCGCTGCGGGCGGTCCGCTCTCTGATCCCGGTGGCCGTCCTCTGGATTGGGAAGCTCATCATCGACGCCGTGATCGCCGCCGGGGCGGCTGCCCGGGCCGGAGGGAAGCCAGATTGGGAACACCTGGCGGTCTTGGTGGCTCTCGAGCTCGGCATCGCGGTCGTGGGCGAGGGGTTGGCACGGCTGTCGTCGCTGCTCGAGAGCTTGCTGGGCGATCTCTTTGCCAATCGCTTGAGCGTCCGCCTGATGCAGCACGCGGCGACGCTCGACCTCGCGCAGTTCGAAGACTCTGAGACGTACGACCACCTGGAGCGCGCCCGGCGGCAGACGGTGGGGCGGATCGGGCTGTTCGCGCTGCTGCTCTCGACGGCGCAGGATCTCATCACGCTCGCGTCGCTCGGGGCGGTTCTCCTGGTACAGCTGCCCTGGCTGCTCCTGCTCCTCACCATCGCCGTGCTGCCGGCGTTCCTGGGCGAGGCGCACTTCGCGTCGCTCGGGTATTCCCTGCTGTTCCAATGGACACCGGAGCGGCGGCTGCTCGACTACCTCCGCTACATGGGCGCGTCGGACGAGTCGGCCAAAGAAGTGAAGTTGTTCGGGCTGTCCGACTTCCTGGTGGGGCGCTACGCGAAACTGTCCGCGGAGTTCTACGAGGCGAACAAGCGGCTCGCGGTGCGGCGCAACATCGTGTCGACGCTGCTCGTGACCGTCGGCACGCTGGGCTACTACGGCGCCTACGGCGTGATCATTTACCGCACGGTACTCGGCGCGTTTTCGATCGGCACCCTGACTTTTCTCGCGGGCTCCTTCCGCGCCAGCCGGGATCTGATCCAGCGGGTGCTCCTGGCGCTGTCGAACATCTACGAGCAGAGCCTCTACCTCAGCGATCTGTTCACGTTCTTCGATGTGCGGCCGAGCGTCATTTCGAAGCCCGGCGCGCGTGCGGTGCCGCGCCCGATCCGCGAGGGGTTCCGGTTCCAAAACGTGGGGTTCCGCTACCCCGGGTCCGACCGGTGGGCGGTGCGCGGTCTGACGTTCGATTTTCGGCCCGACGAGCGCGTCGCGCTCGTGGGCGAGAACGGGGCGGGGAAGACGACGCTCGTGAAGCTGCTCGCCCGCCTGTACGACCCCGACGAGGGCCACATCCTGCTCGACGGCGTCGACCTGCGCGAGTACGACCTGGCGAGCCTGCGCCAGAACATCGGGATCATTTTCCAGGACTTCGTGCGCTACGACTTCGTGTTGCGGGAGAATATCGGCGTGAGCCAGGTCGAGGCCCTCGACGACGACGCCCGCATCCGCGAGGCCGCGCGCCGCAGCCTGGCGGATTCCGTGGCGGGTCGCGTCGCGAAGGGCTACGACCAGATGCTGGGGCGGCGCTTCGACGGCGGCGTGGAGCTATCGGGGGGCGAATGGCAGAAGGTGGCGCTGGGGCGCGCGTACATGCGCGAGGCGCAGGTGCTGATTCTCGATGAGCCCACCGCCGCGCTCGACGCGCGCGCCGAGTACGAGGTGTTCCTGCGGTTCGCGGAGCTGACGCGGGGCCGGATGGCGGTGCTCATCTCGCACCGTTTCTCCACGGTGCGGATGGCGGAGCGGATCCTCGTGCTGCAGGGCGGCGAGCTCGTGGATCAGGGCACGCACGAGGAGCTGGTCGCTCGCGGCGGGCTCTACGCGGAGCTGTTCAGCCTCCAAGCGGCGGGATACCGGTGAGGCCTTACTTCACCACCCAGGTGAGTCCGGAGTATAGCTGAAGACCGTAGTCGCCGGTTGTGTCCACGGCGCGGTTGATCAGACCGAGAAACTGGAATTCCACGTAGGGCCGAAGGCGGCCGGTTGGAACCTCCAGCCCAGTGAGCCACAAGTCGTAACCTCTGGCGTTCGGTCCGAACTCGACAGCGGCCCAACCCACTCCGAAGTAAAACGGGGAGCCGCCGTCGGCCGGGCCGAATGGACGATACCGCAACGCGGCCGTGACTTCCCACTCCCCCCCGTCCAGGAACCGGCTCACGGTAGGATACCCGGAGAGTCGCTTGTCCAGAGCAATCACGAGTTGCCCACCCACGCGGACAAAGTCGTACGCGCCGTGCGTCATGTTGCCGGCGATGTGCGTGCCGATGCGGAAGGGAGGGGGAGGGGGGGGCGCTCCCTGAGCGAGGGCGCCTGACGACAGGATTCCACCCAGTAAGACGACGGCGGTGAGCGGCCGGCGCATATGTGCCTCCCGTTAGCCGGATTTCGCAATCTACTGCAGAGATGGCTCCGTCAGCGAATCCCCCAGCGCAACACCGCGGGCCTAGGGTGCCGGCCGCGCGTTGCCCCCGTCGGCCACGAACTTCCAACTGCCGTCCGCCTGCCGCTTCCAAATCGTGAGGTACTTGCTGTAGGAGTGGAGCGCGGCGATGGACGCTTGGCCAACCGTGCATCCCAGGTCGCCGGAGGCGGCGATCTCAGCCGCCACGGGCGCCCATTCGAGGACCGCATCAGCCGGAAAACCGGCGAACGCGGCCGCGATTGCGTCGCGGCCGTGGTGGATTGGTCCCCCCCCCCCTCCACCAAGGGTGACTGCATCCTCGGCGGCGAAGGCGAGGAACGCGGCCTTCGCGCCCTGCGCGACAGAGAGCGCGGCGAACGCCGAGTCGGCAGCGAGCAGATCATGGGAGTCGGCGCGGCCGCGGACGGGTTGAGCCGGCGCGCGACCGCTCGCGGACGGCGCCGCGGTCGATCCGGGGGCGAACGCGGTGCGCGCGTATGCCGCGATCCGCCACGGGCCGTTGGCTCGTCGCCGCCAACACGCCAGGTACTTGCCCTGTTGATCGCCGAGCTGCGTCCAGCCGTACGTGTACCCCAGCGTGCCATCGTCCGAGACGTCGCCGTATTCTGGTGCCCAGGTCACCGGTCCAGGAGAACCGGCGAGCGCAGCACGGATCGCGTCCTTGCCGTGCGCCAGCGGGGCGCCGGGGTGCAGGTACGTCGCATCGTCCGCGAACACTCTCAGGAAGTCACTCGAGCGCGCGTGCGCTCGGTCGGCGGCGAGCAGCGCCGCCCGGTCGCGCTCGTGGTCTGAGAGCCCCGTCGCCAGCACCAGTAGGAGCCAGATCGTTCGCATGCAGCCTCCGTCCGGAAAGGTGGGGCCGCGACCGCGAGGGGCCAAGGCAGTTCACACGGTTCTGACGAGGCGGAATCTCTAGACGAGGTACGATGTAGAATGAGACATATGCAGCGCGTCGTGACGGTCCTCGGCGCCTGGACGGCCGTCGCCCTGCTCTTCGCCATCCAGATGCGGTTTCAGGGAGACATTCCCCGTACATGGGGGTGGATCGCTGCGTGGCAGCTGGCCGGCTGGTGGAGTTGGGCCGCCTTCACGCCCCTCGTGACCGCGTTCTCCGCCCGAACGGCGCGGCTCGGCAGCCCGCTGCGGATCGTCGCGGCGCACCTTCCGGCCGCCCTCGCCACCGCGGTACTCTGCGCCGCGACCGAGGGCGCGGTGAAGTGGGCCCTCGGGATCTACCGGACGACGCCGCTCTCGCTGAGTGGCGGAGTCGCGTATGCCGTCGCGACGTACTGGACCTTCAACGTTCTCATCTACGCGATGGTCGTCGGCCTGTACCACGCGGTGCGCGCGGCCCGGCTCGAGAGCCAGCTGATGCAGGCGCGGCTCGATGCGCTAACGGGACAGCTGCAGCCGCACTTCCTCTTCAACACGCTGCACGCCATCTCCGCGTTCGTGCTCGAGGACCCCAAGCAGGCGAATCGCATGATCACGCGCCTCAGCGAGTTGCTGCGTCACTCGTTCAGCCCGGAGCACGGTCCCCTGGTCACGCTGGAAGAGGAGCTGCAGCTGCTCGACCACTACGTGGCGATCCAGGAAGCCCGCTTCGGTGACCGTCTCAAGGTGACGTTCCGCATCGAGGCAGGCGCGGGGGCGGCAACCGTGCCGACGTTCCTGCTCCAGCCGCTCGTCGAGAACGCGATCCGGCACGGG
>Ga0193723_1000306_pt1 | contig 18720 bp, 23 predicted proteins | sample H2m2metaG_FD_143042 | JGI IMG/M metagenome (GOLD analysis project Ga0193723, IMG submission 143042) | Soil microbial communities from a riparian zone of the East river system, Colorado, United States - H2m2 | ecosystem: Environmental > Terrestrial > Soil > Riparian zone | place: USA: East River...
TGAAGTTCCGTTCGACGGCGAACGCGGTGATGCCCTTGTAACCCTTGGTGAAGTCGGTGTTGGCGAAGATGAGGAAGAACCCCGCATCGGCGCCATTCGTGATCCACAGCTTGCGGCCGTCGAGGACCCAGGTGTCGTCTTGCTTGGTCGCTCTCGTTTGGAGGCCGAAGGCATCCGAGCCGGACGCTGCTTCGGAGAGCGCGTAGGCGCCGACCAGGTCGGCGGAAAGGCGGGGCAGGTAACGGCGCTTCACGTCGTCGCTCCCCCACTTGAGGAGCAGCGCGTTGACGAGGGTGTTCTGCACGTCGACGAAGATCGCCGCCGAGGCATCCACGGCGGACAGTTCTTCCACGGCGAGCACCGTCATGAACAGGCTGCCGCCAGCGCCACCGTGCGCCTCAGGGATCTCGATTCCCATGAGGCCGAGCTCGAAGAACTTCGGAATGAGGGCGGGATCGATCTTCGCGGCCTGCTCCATCGCCTGCACGCGGGGGCGGATCTCCTGATCTGCGAAATCCCGGACCGCCCCCTGAAACATCCGTTCTTCTTCGGACAGCTGCGTCATCAGCCCTTCTTCTCCACCGTCCCCATCAACATTTCGCGGATGCCGCCCAGCGAGCTGAGCACGCCCGTTGCCTCGTAGGGCATATAGACGACTTTGTTGTTCTGGCCCGAGACCATCTCCTTCAGCGTTTCGATGTAGCGGATCGCGATCAGGTACTGCGCCGGGTCGCCGCCCGTTCCCTTGATAGCCTGGGTGATTCGCTCGATCGCCTGCGCTTCGGCCTCCGCTACCTTGAGCCGCGCAGCCGCTTCCGCCTCGGCGTGGAGAATCTTCGCCGCCTTGTCTCCTTCGGCGGTATTGATCTCCGATTGCCGGATGCCTTCCGCCGAGAGGATGCGCGATTGGCGCTCGGCGTCGGCGGTGATGATCGTGGCGCGGCGCTCGCGCTCGGCGCGCATCTGCTTCTCCATCGCGTCACGGATGTCGCGCGGCGGGTTGATGTCCTTCAGCTCCACGCGGCTGACCTTGGCGCCCCACTTGTGTGTCGCCTCGTCCAGGATCGCCCGCAGCTTGGCGTTGATCATGTCGCGCGAGGAGAGCACGTGATCGAGCTCCATCTCGCCGATCACGTTGCGCAGCGTCGTCTGCGTCAACTTCTCGATCGCGTCCGGCAGGTTCGCGATCTCGTAGGTGGCCCGGACCGGGTCGGTGACCTGCGAATAGATCAACGCGTCGATTTCGACGACCACGTTGTCCTTCGTGATCACGTTCTGGCGCGGGAACACGTACACCGTCTCGCGCAGGTCGATGCGCTCGGTGCGGAAACGCCGCGAATAGCTGTCCCCCGCGGGCGTGACGAGCGTCTGGTGCCAGTCGATGGAGCGCGGGCGGTCGATCCACGGCATGATGAGGTTGATGCCCGACGTGAGCGTCTTGTGATACTTCCCGAAACGCTCGACGATCATCGTTTGCGCCTGCTGCACGATGCGGATGCCCTTGGCGATCGTCACCATCACGAGCAGTGCGACTGCGCCGACCAGCACGAGACCGGGACCCATCTCAGCTCTCCTTTTCCACGACGAGGGTAGTGCCGTCCACCTGAATCACCGTTACGCGCGCGCCCACTTCGATCGGCGTGTCGTCGACCGACGCGCCGCGCCAATCTTCGCCTTCCACCTTCACCCGCCCCACGCGGGCTCGCGGGTCGATCCGTTCCAGGACGATGCCGGTTTTGCCGAGCAGGGCATCGATCCCCGTGCGCACATCCCCGCCAGGGCCCAGCTGAAAGCGCTTCATGAACACCGGCCGCAGGCCGATCATGCTGGCCAGGCTGGTGGCCGCGAATGCAATGGTCTGCACGGTCACCCCCACGAAGGGGATGAGCCCGAGGAGGCCGGCGGCGGCGCACCCCACCGCGAGACAGGCGAGCCAGAAGCCGGCCGTGAACATCTCTGCCACGACCAGCACGATCCCCGCCAGGAACCAGATCAGCCAGTCTTCCATGGAGTCAAACTTGCAACCCTGTCCAGTTCCGCGCTATCCAACCATGCAGCGCCCCCCGAAACGGACGCACCTCGGGCCTCGTACCGTTGTCAGCCAACCTTCTGGAGAACCTATGACGACTCGCTGGCTCCCCATCGCGTTCCTCGCCGTGTTCGCCACCGCGGGTGTCGCACAGACCAACCGCTTCGTGCTGAAGGGCGACTCCGTCGCCGTCTACAATCTCGTCGGGGAGTTGCGGGTCGAGCCCGGCTCGGGCAGCGACGTGGCCGTGCAAGTCACGCGCGGTGGTGCCGACGCCGCGCGACTCGACGTGCTGAGCGGTCGGCTCCGCGGGTACGAAACTCTCCGCGTCATCTATCCCGAAGACGTCATCAGCCTTCCCGACTGGGGCCGCGGCTGGAACACGACCCTGCGCGTGCGGGACGACGGGACGTTCGGCGACGACAGCGGCTGGCGGCGAGAGGGTCGTGAGGTGCGCATCACCGGCCGGGGGCGCGGGCTCGAAGCGTATGCCGACCTCCGGGTCATGGTGCCGGCGGGGAAACGCGTCTGGCTGCATTGGGGCGTGGGCAAGGTCTTCGTCACGAATGTGGACGGCGTGATCGTGGTGCAGGCCGCGTCGGCCGACGTGTCGGCGGAGCGGACGCGCGGCATGCTCAAGCTCGATACCGGGTCGGGCGAGATCGTTGTATCTGATGCGAGTGGCGACGTGAAGCTCGAGAGCGGCTCGGGTGAGATCACGGGGACGAACATCCGCGGCGACGCCGTCAAGATCGAGACGGGGTCTGGCACGATTACGCTCACGGGCGTTGAGGCGCCCCGGATCGGCGTCGAAACCGGCTCGGGCGACATCACCGTCACTGGAGCGAAGGGCGACGAACTGTCCTTCGAGACGGGGAGCGGCAACATCGATGTCGCCTTGACGGCGACGTTCCAACGGATGGCGATCGAGACCGGCTCGGGGAACGTGACGCTGCGCGTGCCGCCGACGATCGGCGCTGAAGTCGATCTCGATACGGGGAGCGGGGAGTTCGACCTCGGCGGGCTCACCATGCAGGTGCGCCGTCTCCAGGAGGATCACATCAGCGGCACGATCGGCGACGGGCGCGGGCGACTCTCGATCGAAACGGGTTCCGGCAACGTCCGCCTCGTGAAGATCTAGCTCTCTTCGAGCCGCTCGATTTCGCGGCGCTCCTTTTTGGTCGGCCGGCCCTTGCCTTGATAGGTGGGGGCCGGCGCGATTTTATGGAGCTCCGCCAGTCGCTCACGCGCGGCTCGACCCTCGGGCGATTCTTCGTACAGGGTCTGGGCGACTTTGGGAGGGCCGCGCCGCTCCGACAGATCGCGCACCTTCACCAGCCACTCGTACGGTCCCACGCGCACGCGCACGTCATCGCCCACTTGCAGCTGCTTCGCCGGTTTGGCTCTGGTGCCGTTGACCTGCACCTTGCCTCCGCCGACGGCGGCCGCGGCGAGCGCACGCGTCTTGAAGAAGCGCGCGGCCCAGAGCCACCGATCGAGGCGGACTCGGCTGTCAGCCATCAGCTAGCGTCCCGTCAGAAAGTCCACTGCGAGGTGTGACAGCGCCCGTACACCTACCGGCAAGGCGGCCTCATCCACGAAGAAGCGTGGTGAGTGGTTCGGCGCCGCGGTGTGGGGATCAGTGCCGGGGGGCGTGATGCCGAGGAAGAAAAAGAGCCCCGGAATCTTCTCCTGATAGCGCGAGAAGTCTTCCGCGGTGGTCTTTGCTTCCGAGATGCCGACTTTGCCGCTCCCCGCCACGCGCCGCAGCGTTGGCGCCATCCGCTCGGTGAGCGCGGGATCGTTGTACGTGACCGGTGGGCCGGAGTCGATGGTGACGACGGTCGTAGCACCCGCGCTCTGCGCGATGCCCTCGGCCGTCCGGCGCACCCGCGCCCAGATGTCGCGCCGCATCGCCGCATCGAACGACCGGATCGTGCCGATCATCACGACACTGTCGGGAATGATGTTGTTGCGCACGCCGCCGTGCACGGCGCCGATCGTCACGATCGCCGGCGCCGCGGTGATGTCGACCTGACGGCTGGTGATCGTCTGCAGCCCCATCACGATCTGCGACGTGACGACGATCGGGTCGATCCCGGACCAGGGTTGCGCGCCGTGCGTCTGGCGCCCGCGGACGACGATCCGCAGTGCATCGGCGCTCGCCATGATGCCACCCGACCGATACATGATTTCGCCGGCGGGGTAGGGAAACACGTGCAGCCCGAAGATCGCGCTGGCCTTCGGATTCTCGAGCGCTCCTTCCGCGATCATCATCTCGGCGCCGCCGTTCTCGCCCGACGGCACGCCTTCCTCGGCGGGCTGGAAGATGAACGTGACGGTCCCCGGCAGATCGCGCCGCATCCCCGACAGTACCTCCGCCACACCCATCAGGATCGCGACATGCGCATCGTGCCCGCAGGCGTGCATCACGCCGACGTCCTGGCCGTTGTAGGTGGTTCGCACCTTGGACGCGAACGGCACGTCCACCTCTTCGGTGACCGGCAGCGCGTCCATGTCGGCGCGCAGCGCCACCGCGGGACCGGGGCGACCGCCGCGCAGCACGCCCACGACGCCATTGTGCGCGACCCCCGTCCGCACCTCGAGGCCCAAGGCCCGCAGGTGCTCCGCCACGAGCTGGCCCGTGCGAACCTCGCGGTTCGAGAGCTCGGGATGGGCGTGAATGTCGCGCCGCCAGGCGACGACTTTGCCTTCGACCTGGGCGGCGCGGCGGTCGATTTCCGCGTCAAGCCTGCCCGACTGGGCGGCGAGAGGAGAGGCTGCCAGCAGAGTGACGACGCTGAGCGTCAGGACTTTGAAGGGTGTCATGGGGGCCAAACCTACCGGGGGTGGGGGTCCGAATCCAGGCAACCCTTGGGCCGTAGGGACTGTCCAACCATAGAGTCCCCGTCCCCGCCTCTTTCTGGAGCCTGCCAATGGTCCGGTTCGTCGCGTTCCTCGCCGCTGCCGCTCTGACACTTCCCATTGCCGCCATTCGCGCTCAGGACAGCGACGACGAATGGCTCGACGATTGCCGCCACGACTCGTGGCACGATCGCGACTCGCGCGTCAAGCACTGTGAGATCCGTGAGGCGGGCTTCAAGGGCCCCGTGCGCGGCGGCGCGCTCACCGTGGACCCGGGAATGAACGGGGGCGTCGACATCATCGCCTGGGACCGTGACAGCGTGGCGGTGACGGCGCGCATCCAGGTGAACGCGCGCAGCGAGGACGATGCCGTCGAGATCGCTAAGGACATTCGCATCGAAGCAGGCGGTCGCTCGATCAGCGCCCGTGGCGCCCAGCCAATGGGACGGCATCAGTCGTGGTCGGTGAGCTTCGTGGTGTACGTGCCGCGACGCACCGACCTGTCGATCTCGACGCACAACGGACCCCTGTCGGTGCGCGAGGTAACGGGGCAGATGGACCTCTCTACGCAGAACGGGCCGCTCGCGCTCGTCGGCGCCGGCGGTGACGTGCGGGCCCGCGCGCAGAACGGACCGCTCATGGTGAAACTCACGGGCGCCCGCTGGGACGGTGCGGGCCTCGACGCCGAGACGCAGAACGGGCCGGCGGATCTGCGGATTCCTGAGGGTTACAACGCCAAGGTCGACTTCGGCACGGTAAATGGTCCGATGGACGTCGGATTCCCGCTCACCGTGACGATCAACGGCCGCATCACGGACCGCATCTCGACGACGCTGGGCTCGGGAGGCGCGCCGGTCCGCGTGACGACGACGAACGGTCCTATGACCGTGCGGCGGCTATGATCCCGTCGTACTCGAACACGTTGGGGCCGGGCGGCGCCTGCTTGGCGATTTGTATCATGGCGCGCGCGACGTCCGCCGCCTGGATGGGACGGTAGCGCCGCAGCGGTCCGAACAGGAACGGTGCGATGGCGCGTGCCACAGGCACGCCGATGCGCTCCCCGAGCCGAACTTCCGCGCGGTGCCCCATGAGGAACGAGGGGCGGAAGATCTGGATCCCCTGATAGTGGAGCTGCCGCACCTCGGTCTCCACCTCGCCTTTCACCCGGCTATAGAAGATCCGCGACGCGGGATCGGCGCCGAGTGCGGTGACGAGCAGAAACTGCCGAGCACCGGCGCGCTGAGCGGCACGCGCGAAGGCGAGGACGTAGTCATGGTCCACCAGCCGGAAGGCTTCCTGCGACCCTGCCTTCTTGATAGTCGTACCGATGCAGCAAAAGGCGTCGTCGACGTGGGGCGGATCGGCCACGGAGTCGAGTGCGCCCAGGTCGAGCACGCGTTGGTCGAGCTTCGCGTGGCGCGCGTCGAGCTGCCGCCGCCCGAGCGTGATGACGCGCACGTACTCGGCGTCGGCGAGGAGCAGGTGGAGCAGGTGCCCGCCAACGAGCCCGGACGCCCCGGCGACGAATGCCGTCCGGCTCATGCGGGACGGTAGAGGATCACGTTCGCACGTTCCAGCGTGATCAGCCCGCCGCCCATCATCTGCTCGAGATCGGGCAGGATTTGCTGAATCGCCGCCTCGTCTTCGACGACCTCGATGATCAGCGGGAGATCGAGTGAGAGTCGCAGCACTTTGTCGGTGTGCACCTTGCTGCTGGCGCCGAACCCCGCGATGCCGCGGAGTACGGTGGCACCGGCCAGGCCCTTCTTCCGGAACCGCTCCAGCAGCGCTTCGTACAGCGGTTTGCCCTCGTACTTGTCGCTCTCGCCGATGAACACCCGCATGAGCGTGCGCTCGCCACGGAATCGTTCGGTCATATGTCGCTCACAATAGTTTGTTGGCCAGCGCTGTCCCCAGCGCGACCGCCACCAGACACCCGACGATCGTGGCCCCCATGTAGAGTGCGGCCCTCCCATAGTCGCCATCCCACAGCAGCGTCATGCTCTCGTAACTGAAAGTGCTCATCGTCGTGAATGCGCCGCAGAAGCCGATCGTCAGCGCCGCGCGCACGTCGGGCGTCACGACGATGGAGCCGGTGGCGTAGCGCACGATGAAACCGAGGGTCAGCGAGCCGAGCAGATTCACGGCCAGCGTGCCGCGGCGCCCGTTGACCCAGCCTTCGAATCCGTAACGGGCGAGCGTCCCCGCGACGCCGGCCAGCGCGATGTACAGGATTCTCAAGTAGAAACTCCTCCCGGAAGGTGGTGCGGGTAGGAGTCATCAGCCGTAAAGGGCGGTTGAAGGCGAACTCCATCGCCTGCCCGAAACATAATTGGTTATTATCCCCGCCGTGGCTACCCTGCTCGCCGTGCTGTCGGGCCTGACGGACGCGTTGCAACACCGCCCCCTCGTGGCGGTGCCGCTCCTCTTCGCGGCCGGTCTCGTGACGAGCACCAATCCCTGCATCTGGCCGATGATCCCGATCACCGCCGGCACGCTCGCGGGAGTCAACGACGGAACGCAGTCCCGTCGCCGTACCATCCTGCTGACGCTCACATATGCGATGGGCCTCGCGCTCTTCTACGCGATACTCGGCCTCATCGCGGGGCTGAGTGGCTCACTGTTCGGCACGATCGGTTCCAGCCCGTGGGCTCGGCTCGTGATCGGCAACGTGCTGGTGATCTTCGGGTTGGCGATGCTCGATGTGATTCCTATCCGCGTCCCCGCTCGCCTCGCCGCATGGGCCGGAAGCCTCGGGGGCGGGTCGTATCCGGCAGTTTTCCTCCTGGGCGCGACCTCGGGCATCGTCGCCGCGCCGTGCGGCGCCCCGGCCTTCGCGGTCGTGCTCACCTGGGTCGCGACCACCCAGAGCGCGGTGCTCGGCTTCATCTACCTGTTCGTGTTTTCGCTCGGGATGACAGCGGTCTTGATCGCCGTGGGGCTCTTCTCTGGAACACTCGCGGCGCTGCCTCGCGCTGGAGTCTGGATGAATTGGATCAAAAAGGGGGCGGGCGCGGTTCTACTGCTGATGGCCGAATACTACTTCGTGAAGGCGGGGGAAGTATGGTGAACCACAAGGGCGTGCGTGGGGCGTGGGGCGTGGGACTTCTCATTGCGTTCCTCCTGCCACGCATCGCCGTGGCGCAGGAGGACGTCGTTGGAATCCCTGTTGGGCAGACGCCCCCGGCGGTCACGATTCAGGACCTCGACGGCAACGCCGTCGATCTGGCGCGCTGGGTCGGGAAGCGGCCGGTGCTCGTCGAGTTCTGGGCGACCTGGTGTCCGATCTGCGCGGAGCTGCTGCCGAAGATCGAAACCGCCCACAACAAATACGGCGACCGCGTGGACTTCCTCGTGGTCGCCGTTGCGGTGAACGAGAGCCCCAACACCGTTCGCCGTCATCTCACCCGGCATCCCATGCCATTCACATTCCTGTGGGACGTGAACGGCAACGCGACACGCGCATTCCAGGCGCCGGCGACGTCCTACGTCGTGATCCTCGATGGCCAAGGCAAAGTGGTGTATACGGGCGTTGGGGCAGACCAGGACATCGAGACAGGCTTGCGGAGGGCGGCGGAGGGCGGCGGAAGGCGCTGAAGGAACCTTCGCCGCCTTACGCCGCCTTTCGCCGTCCTTCTTTCATCTCACCGTAGAGTCTGCAGGCACCAGTTTCCCAATTGCGGCACTGAGTTCCGTGTACGCCGTGGGATCGATCTCCCGGAACGGCGTCGCCCGGTACGCGATTTTGCCGTCGGGTCCCACGACGAAGAGATTGCGGTTGTCGAGGTTGCCACGGACGCTGAAGGCGCCGTACATCTTGCCCACGACGGATCCCGAATCAGCAGCGAACAGGAACGGGAACTCCGCATCCCGCGCCCACGACGCCAGTGCGGTGTCGGCGTCGGCGCTGATGCCGATGAGGACGACGTTGCGGCCATCTTTGAAGAGCTGCGCGTACTGATCACGGTACGCGTTCATTTGGATCGTTCAGCCACGCGTTCGCGCCTTGAAGAAGAAGGCCAGGACGACGGTCTTCCCCTTGAAGTCGCTGAGATGGATGGGAGTGCGCAGCACTCCGAAGCGGGTGGCGCCCGACAGCGTGAAATCCGGGGCGACGGTGCCGACCTCGAGGGCCGGCGGTGGGGCAGGGGCAGCCGGTGCCGACGGTTGCTGAGCGACGGCCGCGCCGAGCATCGTGGCGGCGAGCCCAGCGGTGATGCACAACGGTCGCATGCGTGTGTCCCTTCTGGTGGTGCCGAGAATATACCCTACTTCAGGCCGTATCGTGCCTTCAGGATTTCCACGTGATGCCGTTCGTGCCCCGGAATCATGTACCCGAGGGCGCGGACGCTGATGGCCTTGCCGCTGGCCGCGCCGCGGCGGCGCCAGGCATCAGCGTCGAAGCTCTTAAACAGACCGAGCGTGGCGTTGCGGACCGTCCGAAAATCGGCGACCAGGTCGGCGAGGGGCCGAGCATCGAACTTCGCGGGCGGGACGTACGCCTTTTCATCGAATCCGGGGAGCGGGGTTTCATCGCCGCGCGCGATCCGCAGGGCGCGGTACGCCATGATGCGCTCCGTATCGGTGAGGTGGCCGACCACTTCCTTCACGCTCCACTTCCCCGGCGCATAGCGCTTCAGCGCATCGGCCTCGGAGACCCCGCGGAGCAACCCAGCCGTCACATCGATCTGACTGGTGAGCACGCCCACAGGATCGCTCTCCGTCACCTTGCTGACGTAAGCGACGAAGTGCGGCGGGATCTCGTCGGCTTCGGGGCGGCCGACGTTCATGGCTTCAGCTCCCCGACGGGCAACGCGTTCACCGTCTTCCCCTCGCGACTGATGATGCGGCGGTGGTAGTCCACCTGGCCGAGGTGATAGCCGAGATGCACCGCGAGGTGGGCGAGGAACGCTCCGGTGGTGGGTGTCGTGCCCCCTACCGCCTCGGGGAACGGCTTCTTCAGGTCGGCGTCGTTCACCTTTGACATGCCGGTCTCCACGGCCGCGATGGCACCGTCGATCTCGCGGAGGAGATCGGCCTTGGGCACGTTACGGCTGCCGAACTCCGCGTCGCGATAGCGCTTGTAGCCCGTGCCGCCGAGCACGGCGCCGAGGAAGTATTGGATGTTGCCCGCGAGATGGAGCACGAGGTTGCCGCCGGGGTTCGTGATCCCGGGGGCGCTTTCCCACAGCTCGGCGTCGCTGGGGTACGACTCGACCTCGCGGCGCAACGCCTTGAGTTCGCGGGTCATGACCAACGCAATCCAGTCTTTCATCATATCCTCCCTGCCCGTACGGCAACCGGCCAACGCCCGAGCCGTGGCATGCGGGGCTCTCCCCACAGTGGCGCCAGCTCGGCGACCAGGTCGTTCACGGGATCGCGCCCGTGCTGTTGCACGAACCCGCGCGTCGCCGACCAGGTGCGAATGTAGCCCGCGACATCGTCGAGCGTGAGGCGCTGCTCGATCGTGAATTCGGGCACTGTGAATTCCTCGAATGGAAACTCGATGGACCGATAGCGATCCTCAGTCAACTTGCGCTCGGGGGGCCAAAACGGGCCAACCGTGTGTTTGTAGAAGCGCTGCACGATTGCATCCAGTTCCGGGGTGATGGCGAAAAACCAATACGTCCAAATTGCAACGACGCCCCGGGGCCGCAGCACCCGCCGGGCCTCGGCCCAGAAGCGTGGCCGGTCGAACCAGTGCACCGCTTGGGCGGCGGTCACGAGGTCGACGGACCGAGTCTCGAGTCCTGAGGCTTCGGCGGGGGCGACGCGGTACGTCACGTGGGGGTGCGGCACCGCGTGCGCGATTTGGGCCTCGCTCGCGTCGGTGGCGATGACGCGGGCGAAGTGCCGGGCCAAGCCGAGCGCGGCCTGACCGCTCCCGGTGGCGCAATCCCAGGCGGCGTCGCGCGCGGGCGCGACCTGCGCGAGCAGGTCGAACAGCGCGTCAGGATACTGCGGCCGGAAGGCCGCGTAGCTGGCGGAAACGCCGGAAAAATGATCCGCGAAACTCACGGCCTCGCGGGCGCCGCCGCCGGGGCGGGGGGAGGCACCGGCGGCGGCGTGGTCCGCTGCGGCTGCTGGCAATCGGGCCACGCGCCCGGCTGGCCGTTCGGGCGGCTCGGGAACACATCGCGCCTGCCGCGTGGCATGCGCGTCGTGTCTTCCGAGGCCAGATAGATCAGCATCGCCGCCATCGTCGCGTTGTTCCTCAGATCGTCGAAACTGATCTTGTCGTACGTGTCGCGGTTCGTATGCCAGGTGTAGCGGCCGTAATCCCAATCTCCCGAGCCCAGTCCGAAGCCCGACGCGCCGCACGAGACGAACGACGCGTGATCGGTCCCGCCGCCGCTCGGCGCGCCCGGGAAACTGAACTTGATGTTGCGCGTGATCTCCGCGGGCAAACGCGCGAGATAGCGCCCCAGGCTGCTGGAGGCATCGGGGAACCCCGAGGCGCTCATGGTTTCGACGCGCCCGGTGCCGTTGTCCTGGTTGAACAGCGCTTGGAGGCCGCTCACGATGTCGGCGTGGTCGGCCACGAAACCGCGCGAGCCATTCAATCCCTGCTCCTCGCCGCTCCAGTGCCCGACCAGAATCGTGCGGCGCGGGGTGGGATAGACGAGCTTCAGAATGCGCATCGCCTCGAGCATCGTCAGCGTGCCGGTGCCGTTATCGGTGGCGCCCGAGCCGCCGTCCCACGAGTCGAAGTGCGCCGACAACATCACGTACTCGTTCGGCAGCTCACTGCCCTTGATCTCGGCGACCACGTTGAACACGGGCACCTCGCCCAGGGGCTGTGCGTCGGCGGTCAGCTCGACGACGGGCCCCTGGTTGTTCTGCGCCAACCGGAAGAGCAGGCCGTAGTCCTCGCATGCCACGTCCACGACCGGCGCGCGGTCGGTGTAGGCGTCGAAGATCTTGTCGACGCCCCACCCCTGCGACCAGTTGCTCCCGATGATCCCCGCAACGCCCCCGGCCTCGAGCCGGCGGTGCAAGTTGTAGCGGCCGGTGTATCCGGTGCGCCCGACGCGCTGCCTCCATAGCTCCTGCGCGATCGTGCGGCGCGCCTTCATCGAGTCCACGTTTGCCTGGATGCCCCACTTCTCCCAGCTGTCGTCGGGCCGGCACGTCGGCTGCGGGAAGGAGATGAGCACGAATTTGCCTTTGGCCTGCGGCAGCCAGGCGACGAGCGCGGCGCTGTCGGCCACGTCGGGCAGGATCACGACGGGCGCGCGCAGCGGGCGGCCGCGCAGCGTGCCGGGACTCCACGCCAGCGTGGTCGCCTCGAGGGAGCGCACGCGCGGCGCCACGAGGTCGAGGTGCGACGTGCCGCGGCGCCAGCTGCGCCACGTGCCGTACTGTTCCTTGCGCGCCGTGATGCCCCACGATCCGTAGGTCGCGACGAGCCAGTTCTGCGCGGCGGTCATGCCCGGCGAGGCCGTGAGCCGAGGGCCGAGCGAGTCGAACAGCGTCTGCGCGAGGCGGGGGAGCTGCGAGCTGTCCATCCCGATCGCCCACATGCGGCGCAGGACTGGATTCTCCACGGCGAACCCCGTGGGCTGGCCGAAGCCCTGGGCCGACGCGGTGGTCGTGACGGTGGCAGCGAATAGAGCGGCGAAGAGCGAGCGTCGCACGGTGAAACTCCTGAAAACGGGGATCAGAGCGGGACAGGTGGGGAAGTTTGAATCGCGTCCGGGAAGATTGGAAGAGGGGTCCTCGGGCTTTGACCGTGCCCTGAAGGGCCGGCTCGGCTAGACCACCCGTCCTAAAGGACGCTGGTCGCAGCGGATGACAAGTTGCGGTGCGCGTGAGGCCGTACGTTGCGGGGCCGGAGTAGCCGCACTATTCGAACTGACACTGGGAAAGCGCAGAGTCAAAATTCGCACGCGTCCTGCTCGATACGTTCTCAAGTACCGACGATCGGATCGTGCTGTAGAAGAGCGCGGTGACCGTCTTTTCAAACGAACTGTTCATTGGGATTCCTAGACGGTCGCGAATCATGCTTAGGTCTCGACCGTCAAAGAGGTTCTGTGCTTTTCGATCGGACCTACTCCCCCGAGCGCGCGGTAGTAGGTAGAAACGGCGGCTCTCGTGAGCACCGAAATGCTTCTCCGTCTTCAACTTGGCTCCTCGTCCTTCTGGGTCGTTATCCCAAAGGGCGCAGTAGCGGCGGCGCCAAGCAATCATGAGGCTCACGTAGAACTTGATCGAGTCGGCACCAACCGATGGCAGAACCCCCATCTGTTGATCGGTCTTGAACATCTCGAAGGAGTAGTAGTCGATGATACCTTCTACGATGAGAACCTTCTCATGCGTGAGATCGAGGGCGAACGGTCGCACTTGAAGAGCGTCAAGCAATGGCTGGTAGGCAGACCGTCGGTCAAGGATATTGCCCTTGTGGCTGTGAATAGATGTTAGCGTGACCCTTCCATGTCCGTCCTTGTCCGCGATGCGGATGGTATTGACCGGAATCAGTTCCGGATCGAGCAGGTAAAGGGAATGAGTGCAGTAGACTACTTTGTTCCTCTCTGACAGCTGACGGAGTTTCTTGCAGAGGCGCGTTTGGGCAGCGGCGTGGAGGTAGGAGCCAGGCTCATCCAGCAAGTAGATGGCATCCACGTCACTTCCTGCCAGGACCTTCGGATTGAACTCCAGCTTCATGACAAAGTTGAAGAACCAGAAGAACCCCTTGCTCCGGTCACGGATGAAGAAGAAGTGCTTATCGTCATTGAGGTCGGTTTCGACTACCTCAAGCTTGAGGTACGCACGGACTTGTCCTCCCGCAACGGTGTCCTCGTGGTAGACGACCCCAATCTTGAGCGCATCGACGTCCTCGAGGTTGAACGTCTGCCACTCGCGGGTTAGCGCGTCGTTAAGGCGACGCTCCACTCTCGCGAGGACGGCTTTCCGCCGACGCTCTTCCATCCCAATAAGGGCAAACACTGAGTACGTGCTGTCCGTATCGATGAAGAGTTGTTGCAGAATGGCGAGCCATCCACCAGCTTCACCGTCAGTGTCCTTCTTGATCTCAATCTCATCCTCTATGGAATCTCGGAAATCGTCGAAGAAGAGAATGTATGGCAGGCGCATGACAATCTCTCGGCCTAGAGCGTCGTTGAGTGCACGGCGCGAGAGGAGGTCGCTCTTAATGTCGTAGCGATCCGCGACGAGGTCTCGCACAATCACCAATCGCCCCGAGACTTGCTTGGCCAATCTCAGGTAGGCCCGCACGTCGCCGTCCAATGTCGGCGTGTTTCTGGCAACTACCTTCAGACGTGCCCTGAACTCCTCAACACTTATCTCGATTTCGGCCGAAATGGTCGCGGCAGGCGGGGCGGCTGAATAGAGGTTCTGTGCGTCCTCCAAGTGGCGACCTGAGTGGTTCAACTTGTCGTTTGTATGATCGAAGGCGAAGAGGCTGTGGAGAATGGTGGTCTTACCTGACTCATTGACCCCAATGATCGGGACGAGGGAGTTGTTGGCGATGTCGATCTCCAGGGGCCCAGTTATGGCACGATAGTCGTTTACAATAAACTTCAGATACCGCACCGAACTTCCCCCTCGTTAGAAACGCATTCAAATACTCATCCCGGTTCGACGCCGCGATAGGGCCTCGTCTTTGGTGCATGGGGGAGAATGCCAGTAGCGTCTTGGCTCGGCACCTTCGTCTCGCGACAGGTTAGGGGCTTTAGACCGCCCGGCGATACCTGACTTCTCGAACGGAAGTCCCCGGGTATGTTTTCGTACCCCCGTCGTTACGAAACTCCAACGTTTCGTAGAACCGCCGCGCATCGACATTCCCCTCGAGCACCCAGAGCGTGACCTCCTTCATCCCGCGCCGCTGGAACTCGGCGAAGGCGTGATCGAGCAACGCGCGGCCGTAGCCCTTGCCACGCAGGCGTGGGAGCACATGGATCGACGTGATGTGCCCGACGGTCTTCGGGTCGTCATCAGGATCGGGAGACGCGATCGCCTGGCAAAAGGCAACCCCCTCGCCGTCCTCCTCCGTCAGGTAGACCGGCCAGTCCCGCGTCGCGAGGCGCTCCGTCCAGAAGCGCGTGCGGTAGGCGAGATCGGTGCGCGCGATGACATCGTCGGGCATGATGCCGCGGTAGGCGACCTTCCACGACTCGACGTGGATCCGCGCGATGGCGGGCACGTCGGCCGGCGTGGCGGAGCGGATCGACACTAGGAGGCGGCGCGGCGCCGCGTCTGCCGCATGTGGCGGCCTGCAGTGGCGAGGCAGCCTAGAGTGCCGCCCAGAAAGAACACCTTGGCAGACATGAGGAAACAAAACGCGAAGAATGCCGCGAATGCCAAGATCTGCTGGATGGAGAGGCGCTCGGTGAGCCACCGCGCGTACTTGATCCTCCCTTCGACCGCGCCAGGGGTTTTCATTGCTCGAAAGAGCAGGATGTTCGAGATGTGCCGCGTGAATACCACGCCCTCGACCAGCATCAAGGCACCCAACAGGACCAAGAAGAACTCGGGCAGCTGGATGAACCGGACCGTGTACCACCAGAACGCGAGCAATAGGGCGGATGAAAGGAAGAGTCGGTAGACGAACTCTGGGCTGAGACGCCGGAGGGCATCGACGTCCTTCCTGAAGATCTGTTCGAGCTCGTAGCTACCACCGTAGTCGATGAAATTGCTCGCCACATCCTTGTACAAGTGGGCGCCCCACAGCGTCAGGTAGTAGTCGGAGGCGTACAACACTACCCAGACAGCCAGGGAGAATAGCGGATGGTGGATCAGGAACGCATCGCTCACGAATACCCTCTCCTCACGGCCCCCAGCACGCGGGCACGCCGTCTGCCGAGCCGTGCGCGCTGTCGGGCGGAAGCGGCGGCGCACCGGTCCACACGATGCACACCTGCTTGGTCTCGGCGCTTCTCGCGGTCGCGACGACGCGCCCGCTGTCGGCGAAGACGGTTATCGTGGCACGCGACATCGTCGGCTCGTAGCCCGCGAGGTCCGTGAGGGTGCCGTAGCGGTGGTGGATCGAGAAGTACTGGTCCTCGAGGCCGACGAGGTTCTTCAAATCGCTCGTCATCGTCGCCGCGCTGGGGTGCCCCCACTGCGGATGCCCACCGAACGTCTTGGCGTAGCCGATCACCAGCAGGAAGATCGTGAGGACGCCCGTGAGCGTGGCGCTGCGGTGATTGAGTGGGGCGCTTGGCGTTGGGGCGGGTCCCGCGACCCCGAAACTCCGGCCGATGACGACGGCGCCGAGCGCGGCGAGCACGATCGCCGCCGCGGTGAAGAGCAGGGGACGACCCGGCAGCGTCCAGATCCAGACGCCGGCCAGGAGATTGGCGATCCCGCTGCCGATGGCCGAGCGGCGGGGTTCGCGCGGCGGGTCCATCACCAGCAGGACCGCGGGCGTGGCCACGAGCGCCACGGCGAGTACGAATAGGACGCCGAGGAGAGTGAACGCGAGGTCCTCGCCCCGCATCACGCCGCCCACGACCACGGCCACGAGGCAGGCGAGCCATGCGCGCAGCAGCCATTTGAGAATCATGACCCGAGCCTCGCTTCCCACTCTTCGAGTGAACGCGGCCAATCGTCCTTCAGCAACCGCGACAGTCCGCGGTCGGCCAGTACGCGACCACCGGTCTGACACGTGGCACAGTAATTCGCTTCGTTCTCCGCGTACCGTATGCGCTGCACCGGCGCCCCACAGACGCGGCAGGGCTGCTTGTAGCGTCCGTGCACCGCCATGCCTTCGCGGAAGGCGGTGACTTTCTCGGGGAACTCAGATCCCGTCTCCGCGCGCAACCGCTCGATCCAGGCCAGCAACGTGCGGCGGGCAGCATCGTGGAGCCGAGCGATTTCCTCATCGCTCAAACGGCCCGTCAACTGAAAGGGCGACATCTTCGCAGCGTGGAGGATCTCATCCGAGTACGCGTTGCCGATACCGTCGAAGAGCCGCGGGTCGGTGAGCGCGCGCTTCACCGTGTGCGACTCGCGCTGCAGCGCCGCCTTGAAGGCGGCGAGATCCGCGGCCAGCACGTCGAGTCCACCGGGGTTGTACGCGGCGAGCGCCGCCGCGCCGCGCAGCACGTGCAGCGACGCGCGGTGCTTCTTGCTCGCCTCTGTGAGCAGGAGCGTCCCACCGGGAAAATCGAAGGTCGCAAGACCGATCTTCCCAGGCGACTTGGCTCCGCGTTTTCGCCACTTGAAGCGGCCGGCGATCATGAGATGAAAGACGAGGAAGAGCTGATCTTCCATCTCCCACACGATGCGCTTGCCGAGTCGGCGCAGCCCGGTGACGGTTTCTCCCACGGCAGCGGTAAGAGGCGGATCGGCGGTGCGAAGCAGCAGGGGACTCGTCACGCGCGCGCCCTCGAGCGGCTGCCCGACGATGCGGGGGGCGAGGGCGTCCAGATAGACTACGATGTCGGGCAGCTCGGGCATGTGCTACACGTCGCAGGTCTTGAAGGCCTCGGCGAGCGACGTGAGCGGATCGCGAGTGGGAACGAACTCGTGGGCCATGTAGCCGGTGAACCCGGCATCGGCGATGGCGCGGGCGACGCTGCGCCAGTTCAGCTCCTGCGTGTCGTCGAGCTCGTGGCGGCCGGGGACACCGCCCGTGTGGAAATGGCCGATGTGCCCGATGTGCTGCCGGATCGTCCGGATGACATCGCCTTCCATGATCTGCATGTGGTAGATGTCGTACAGGAGCTTCACGCGGGGTGAGCCGACCGCTTCGATCACCTGAGCGCCCCACGCGGTGTGGTCTCCCTGGTAGTCCGCGTGATCGACCTTGCTGTTCAAGAGCTCGACGCAGATCGTGACCTTCTGCTCCTCGGCGAGCGCCTTGATCTTGTTCAGGCCTTCGACGCACGTCGCGAGCCCCTCGGCATCGCTCTTCCCCTTCCGGTTCCCGAACATCGCGATGACGTTCGGGACGCCCTGCTTGCCGGCGATGGGAATGGTCTGCTCCAACTCGCGCAGCAGCATCGCGTGGTTGGCGCGGTCGTTGAAGCCCGTCGCGATAAAATCGTTGCGCTTGGTCGGGTACCCCATCGAACACACGAGGCCATTATCCTGCACGACCTGCCAGTCTTCGGGTTGCAGCAGGTCGATGGCTGACAGGCCGATCTGCTTGGCCGAGCGGCACAAGTCGGGGAGCGGAATCTTTCCGTAGCACCAGCGGGAGGCGGATTGCTTGATTCTCCCCACGCTCAAGCGTGGGCCCGGCGAATCGCTGCTCTTAAGAGCAAAGTCGTGCCGAGCCCAGGCTTTAGCCTGGGAACCGAGGGCCGTTGCCCCAAGCATGGCCAATAGCTCCCGCCGGTCCACTAGAACTCCAGCTTCTTCAAGTACGCGCAGCTCGCCGTGATCGACGCGATCGGGTCGGCGGGCTGATCGTGCTCGACGAAGTAGTGCTGGATGCCGGCCTGCTGGCTCTTCGCGAAGATGCGCCTCCAGTCAGCACGTCGTAGGGGACTTTGCCTTCGACGAGCGGGAACTCGAAATCGTGATTGTGATACGCGAACTGCAGGCCCGCGGCCTTCGCCGAGGCGGCGACGCGGTTGAAGTCCGCGGCCACCTGCTTCCAATCGTCGAGCGTCTTACGCCGCTCCACGGGAATCCAGGGCATCACGATGAACTTGTGACCGATGACGTTCGCGGCCTCGAGCGCCTCGGCCCAGTCGGCGGGAGCCATCGAGCCCGAGTGCACCGACGGGGAAACGAGACCGTGGCGATCCAGCATCGCCTTGATCTCCGCCGGGGTCTTTTTGAAGTAACCGGCGAACTCAACCTCCGTGTATCCCGCGGCCGCGACGCCGGCGAGCGTGCGCTCGACGTCCTTCTCC
>Ga0193723_1000307_pt1 | contig 18684 bp, 19 predicted proteins | sample H2m2metaG_FD_143042 | JGI IMG/M metagenome (GOLD analysis project Ga0193723, IMG submission 143042) | Soil microbial communities from a riparian zone of the East river system, Colorado, United States - H2m2 | ecosystem: Environmental > Terrestrial > Soil > Riparian zone | place: USA: East River...
CCCCAAGGAAGGCGTGGAAGAAACGCGGCAGGGCGCCGCCCACGATCGAGCCGACGATCGCGGAGGCGAACAGCACGCCGAAGGCGGCGCTGAACAGGAAGGGGCGGGCGCTCGACCCGGTCTCCCTCATGATGACGGGGGCGATCGAGAGCCGGAAGACGGTGATTACCATGCCCGTCACGAAGGATAGGAGGAGGAGGAGCTCCGGAGCTCGGAACGTGGCCTGGAGCGTGTAGCCGAGCGCCGTCAGCGCTCCCGCGAGCACGAGGAGCGCGCGGGCCGGAGCCCGCCGGAAGAGGAATGCGGCGGGGAGGGCCGCCACCGCCGCGCCGATCGAGACCTTGGAGAGGATCTGGCCGATGCCGGAATCGGTGTACCCGAGCGATCGGAGGTAGAGGTTGAAGATGAGCGTGAACATCGACTGGCCGAGCCCGAAGAGGAAGACCCCTACAAGGTAGAGCTTGGGGTTTCGGCCAGAGCCGCGAACCTGCGCCCAATACTCCGAGAGCACCCGCCCGACGCCGCGGACCACCGGCTAGAACTTCCCCCGGCTCCGCTCCTTCGCGGGCAGGATTTCGAGGCAGGTGGTCCACCAGCCGGTCCGGATCGTCTCCGTGAACTCGGCAGGTAGCCCTTCCTCCTCCATCTCGCGCGCCAGGGCGTCGTGGTCGTAGGAGACCGCGACCAGCTCGGCGACGTGGCCCCCCGCCGGCAGGAGCGCATACCACGCCGCGGTGCGCCCATCGTTCGCCGGACGCCCCACCGCGCCGACGTTCACGAAGCGCGATCCGTCCGGGAGCGTCCGCTGCCAGTGGATTCCCGTGTGCGTGCAGAGGACCTGATCGGCCCCCGCGTCCCGGGCCAGCCGCGACAGGAACGCGTCCGACGAGGCCGACTCCCAGAGGAACTCGTTTGTCCGCCGCGGCGATCCGTGGCAGAGGAGATACAGCCGTCCCTCCCGCCGGAATCGGATCGCCGTGGGGAGCTTCCCGAGCCACTCGCGCTCGGCGTCGGTCGTGCGCCGGTTGGTGTAGTCGTAGGAGAGCTGCGCGAAGCGGTTGTCGGAAGGATGGGTGTACCCGCACCCGCACTCGGCCATGCGCGCCGCCAGCGCCAGATCGTAGTTCCCCGCGACCGTGATGACCTCGAACTCCTCGAGGAGCGGAAAAACCTTCCCCGGGTGGGGTCCGAAGCCGCCGAGGTCCCCTAAGCAGAAGATGCGCTGGGCGCCGCGGCGGCGGGCGTCCTCGAGCACGGCGCGAAGGGCCAGGTGGTTGCTGTAGGGACCACCCAGAAACGCGAGCGCGCCCTCGAGGTCGGGACCGTTCAGGGTGAGCTCCGCGGCCGCGATCACGAGTCCTCCCTCGCGCGCCTTCCTAGTTCCGGCAGGACGCCCCGGTCGCCCAGCAGGTGTGGCACGAGCCGTGCGCGAGCGGGAACGGCCGCATCGTATCGCGGAGGGTGGCGCCCATCCGCGCGCCCGGCGAGTCGATCAGAATCGGGCAGACGTAGACCCCGCGGCTCGTGACCATCCGGCTGGTCGAGCATTGGAGGTCCCAGGGATCGAAGCCCCGCATGTGCTCCTCGGTGAGCCGCTCGGCCGGGGCGTAGCTGTGGGTGCGCTCTGCCTCGCGACCGATGCGGAAGAGCGGCAGGATCTTCAGCCGGGGCCTCCCGAGCCCGAGATCGGTGAGAAAGCCATGGAACCGCTCGCGGAGTCGGCCGTCCTCGCCGTCGCTCCACGTCTGCGTCGCGGTGATGATCGGGTGGAATCCCGCACGCGCAAGCTCGCGCAGCCCGAGCAAGGCCGCCTCGAAGGAGCCCTCACCGCGGATCGGATCGTTGGTCTCGGGCGTGAGCCCGTCCAGGCTCACCCGTGCCTCGAGCGAGTAGCGGCTACCCGCGCTCAGCCGCGCGAGATCGTCCGCGCGGACCTTCGTGATCAGGGTCGCGTTCGTGAGGACGGTGGCGGGCGCGATCCGGAGCGTGTCCTCCAGAATCTCTAGAAGCTCGCGGTTCAAGAACGGTTCTCCGCCGGTGAAGTAGAAGTCCTTCACGCCGAGCGACTCGGCCTCGTCGAGGTACGGCCGCACCTCGGCGCGGGTCATGATCTCGTGGGCGTGGTGGGTCGGGCTGCAGGAGATGAAGCAGTGGTTGCAGCTCAGATTGCAGAGCGTCCCCGCGACCTGGAACCAGACGGTGTCGAGGGAGAGGAACGGGACCTTGGGCGCCGTGGCGACGCGGAGGGGAATGGCCACCGCCTGCGGCACGCGGATGCCGCCTAGCGCTCGAGCGTGCCGGGAAGCGTCTCGATGAACCAGTGGATCCCGCTCTGGATCGCCTGCCGCTGCGCGCGGAACCACTCGTAGTGCTGGTGCTCGTCCCGCGCGAGCTCCAAGTACGCGCTCTTGGCTTCCTCGTCGGGAGCCGACCCCGCCAGCTCCTTGTACTTGGCGACCGCCTCCAGCTCCTGCTCCATCGCGATTCCCAGGACCTCGACGGCGTTGGCGTTGGACGTGGGCACCGGCGCGTGCTCGTGGGGCAGCTTGCTCACCTCGAAGCGGAAGCGCTTCCCGGTCAGGGCCCGCCACCGCTCTTCCAAGATCTCGCGATGGCGAACTTCCTCCTGCGCCAGGTGGCGGAATTGTTCCTTGCCCGACGGCTCGTCGATGACCTCGACCATTTTCAGGTAATAGTCGTGGGCCGACTGCTCGTCGTAGATCGCGTCTTCGATGATCTCGAGGACCTTGCTCTGGGCGGGCGCCATGGTCATTTCAAGGTATCACGGCCCGCCGGCGCCCGGCAAGGCTCGGGGGCTCTCGCGCGGGCGCCGTAAGCCGGCCGGTCCCTGTGATATGCTGCCGTGCCATTTCGATCTCGTGCTCGACACCGAGGCTATCCGAATCGTGATTTGGGACGTGCTCATCGTCGGCGCCGGCCCCGCAGGTCTTTCCGCCGCGCTCTTCACCCGCATGCGCCGGATGTCGACGCTGCTCCTCGATACCGCCGTCGCGGGCGGCCAGCTCGCCTCCCTCTACCCGAAGAAGCCGGTCCACGACTATCCCTCCTACGCCTACGTGATGGGCGAGGATTTGGGTAAGAACTTCATCGACCAGGCGAATCACATGGACGCCCGCATTCAGGAGGGCGAGCACGTGACGATGATCGCACGCGACGATGAGGCCAATCTCATTCGCGTCACCTCCACGAAGGGGGCCTACGAGGCGCGAAGCGTCATCGTCGCGACCGGGGGAGGTGCGTTCGAGCCGCGGAAGATCGGAAAGCCGGGCGAGGCCGAGCTCCGGGGCAAGGGCGTCTTCTACGGCATGCCCGACGTCGAGGAGAGCCGCGGGAAGCACGTGCTGGTGATCGGCGGCGGGGACAGCGCGCTGGAATCCGCCCTATCGATCAAGGAGACCGCCGACGTCACCTTGATTCACATGCTCGACAAGTGGCAGGGAATGGACAGCTACGTCGAGGAGGTGCGCGAGTCGAAGATCCGGGCGCTGCTCGAGACTGAGACCGTCGAAATCAAGGGCGACGGCAAGGTCCAATCGGTGATCATCAAGGACCGAAAGAGCGGGGCGACCCAGGAGGTCCCGATCGATGTCGTCTCGATCAACATCGGCTACCTGATGGACACGAAGATCGTCCGCCAGTGGGGGCTGGAGCTCACCGGGAATCAGATCAAGGTCGACAACGTGATGAACACGAACATCAAGGGCGTCTTCTGCTGCGGCGACATCGCGACCTACCCCGGCAAGTACAAGCTCCTGATCACCGCGTGCAGCGAGGGCGCGGCGGCCGCCAATACCGCGTACATCTACGTGAAGCAGCCCAAGAAATTCACCGTGGGCGAGCTATACGCCGCGCCGAAGGAGGAGGGAGACACCCAGCCGAAGGCGGCCGAGGAGTAGCGCGGCCGCGGAGCGCAAGCAGGCCGGGTGAGCCCCGCAGCGCGCTGCTCGGGCCTACACGCCCCCGATCGTGAGCTCCTTGAAGCGGATGGTGGGGGCCGCGAAGGTGGTGCGGAACTCGAGGTCCCGCCCCACGGCGTCGATTCCCAGGAGCATGTCGCCGAGCTTGCCGGCGACGGTGATGCCCTCCACCGGTCGGACGAGCTTTCCGCCCTCGATCCAGTGTCCTTCTACCTGCTGCGAGTACTCGCCCGCCGCGATGTCGAAGCCAAACCCGGCCGTTCCGGTGACGTAGAGCCCCCGGGGCACTTCCTGGATCATCGCGTCCGGCTTGGACGACCCGCTGTCGATGTAGAAGTTCGTGGGGCCGACCGTCGGGAGCGAATCGTATCCGCGGGCGGCGTTCCCGGTCGGCTGGACGTTGTGGCGCCGCGCGGTCGAGACGGTGTGGAGAAAGCGCGCGAGGACCCCGTTCTCCACGACCACCGTCTTTCGCGTCTGCGATCCCTCACCGTCGAACGGACGGGACCCGAGGCCGCGGCGCTGGATGCCGTCGTCCACGATGGTGACGAGGGGCGAGGCGATCTGCTGGCCCTTCCGGCCGGCGAGGAACGACCGCTGCTCGATCACGTTCAATCCGTTGAATGCGCCGAAGAGACCTCCCACGAAGGCGCCCGCCGCCTCGGCCTCGAAGATGACCGGTACCTTGGTCGACGGGACCGGCTTGGCTCCCAGCCTCGCGAGCGCGCGCTCGGCCGCCTTTCGCCCGATCCGCTCGGGCGTATTCAGGTCCAGGAAGATCCGCTTCCGATCGGAGTACGTCCCCTCGCGCTTCTGGCCGCCGTCCGTCGCCACGGCCGTGCAGGTGAGCCAGGAGGTGGTGGACCGGAATACCTGGTACGGGATGAAGGTATTCGAGAAATGAACCTCGCCGATCGCGTAGCCCGCACGCGTGTCGAGCGTGGTCTGGATCTTCTGATCCCGCGCGACCGCGTTGTCCTCCATGGAGCGGGCGAGCGGGATGAGCTGCTCGGGCCGCATCGCCGCGATGGCATCGTCGAAGATCTCGAGGTTTCCCTGCGGCGGGAACGCCTGGTCGGGAAGCTTGTTCTCGTCGCGCGGCGTCGCTTGGTCGGCGAGCGCGATGGTGCGCAGGACAAGCTCGTCGATGACGTTGCGCCTCAGGTCGGTCGTGTAGAGGAACCCCATCTTCCGGTCGCGCAGCACGCGGAGGCCGAGGCCGGTGATCGCCGACTGCTGGATCAGCTCGACCTCCCGCTCGCGGACGCGCGCCTCGGCGAGCGTGATGAACTCGAAGTAGGTCTCCGCTTCGGCGGCCCCGGAACGTTCCGCCAGGGTCCGCACCCGCTCGAGCGTCTCCTGGATGGTGGTGGAAGTCTGGACCGCCATGGCTAGATCGCCGTCCCCCCGACCGTGATCGAGGAGAAGCGCACGGTCGGCTGGCCAACGCCGACCGGCACCATCTGGCCGTCCTTGCCACAAGTACCGCGCGTCTGCTCGACGACGAGGTCGTTCCCGATGCCCTCGATCTTGCCCATGGTCTCCAGGGAATTTCCGATCAGGATGGCGCCGCGAACGGGCTTCGTGATCTGGCCGTTCTCGATCAGGTGTCCCAGGCGGACCGCGAAGTTGAAGTTCCCGCTCGTGGTGTCGACCGAGCCGCCTCCCATCTCCGCCGCGTAGAACCCCTTCGTGATCCCGTTCAGGAGCGACGCCGGGTCGCTGACGCCGCGGTCGATGTAGGTGTTGGTCATGCGCGGGATCGGCCACTGGCGGTAGGTCATCCGGCGGCCGTTCCCGGTCGAGCGCATCGAGAGGAGCCCCGCGCTCTGCCGGTCGAGGAGGTACGACTGGAGAACGCCGCCGTCGATCAGGGTGGTCCGTTGTCCCGGCGTCCCCTCGTCGTCCACCGTATAGGAGCCGCGGCCGTTGGCCCACCGCGCGTCGTCGATGACGCGGAGGAGCGGCGACGCGATCTTGGTGCCGATCCGGCCGCTCAGGAACGAGGTGCCGCGGCTGATCCCGTCCCCTTCCGAGGCGTGGCCGAACGATTCGTGGATCAGGACGCCGCCCCATCCCGGCCCGATGACGACCGGCATCGCGCCGGCCGGAGCCGGGCCCGCGGTCAAGAGCGTGATCGCCTGCCGGGCCGCCTCGCGGGCGACCCCCTCCGGATCGCGGCGCGGGAAGTAGTCCTGGTCGACCCGACCGCCGAGCGAGGAGAAGCCGCTCCGGCGCTCCGAGCCCTGCGCCGCGGTCGGCACGCACACGATCGAGACGAGATACTGCCGGTCGATCACGTACGCGCCGTCCGAGGTGCCGATCAGGATGTCGCGGACCTCGTCGACGTAGTCGATCCGAACCGAGACGATCCGGGGGTCGGCGCTCCGGGCCGCGGCGTCCATGCGGCGGAGCAGGTCGAACTTCATCGGCTCCCCCATCAGCGGCGCGGGGGCCACGAGCGTGAAGGCAGGCGGAATCCTGCGCGGCGTCACGTCGAGCGGCCGGACCGGGCTCTGATTCTGCACGACGCTCGAAGCGACCCGGGCCGCGTCGAGCAGGCTGGAGTAGGCGATGTCGTCGGAGAAGGCGTAGCCGGTCTGGTGGCGGCGGAAGACGCGCACCCCGGCGCCGCGCGGGTACCCGTACGTGACCGAGTCGATTTTCCCGTCGTCGAGAACGATCGAAGTGCGGAAGCGCTGCTCCGCGAAGAGATCGGCGAAATCGCCGCCGCGGGCCAGCGCCTCGATGAGGATCCGATTGACGGTCTCGAGGTTCAGGACATCGCGAAGCTCCTGGCCGATCCCCATGAGCGCCGCCTCGGCCACGCCGGCCCCCTTGAGCCACGGAATGGCGCCGGCGCTCCCGGCCAGGATCGCCGTCGAGAGGAGCGCGCCGTTTCGAATGAAGTCCCGCCGCGAGATCGGGCTTTCAAGAGACATGGCCTGGGAGCGTGGCAGAATCGGCTGCGGGTTGCAAGAGTGCGGTGTCAATGCTAGGGTTACGGTCGGTCATGGAGCGGATCCGGAACAAGATATTCTCGGTCGAGGAAGCGAACGGCCTGATTCCGACACTGGAAAAGGCCCTGGCCGAGCTGACCGTTCTGGGCCGCGAGATCACGACCCTCCGCAGAGAGCTCGAGGTCCTCTCGGCCATCGAGAGCGCCGGCGCGAGCGGATCGAACCCGGACGTGCGCGCCCTCCGCGAGAAGGAGCACGCGTACTCGGCGCGCCTCGAGCGCTACCGCCAGTCGCTCACGGAGGTATCCCACCACGGCTGCATCATTCGCGACCTCGAGCTGGGCTTAGTCGACTTCTACACGATGTCGCGGGGACAGGTCGTCTGCCTCTGCTGGCGCCGCGGAGAAGAGCGGATCGGTCACTGGCATCCGATCGACGAAGGCTTCTCGGGGCGCCGCCCGCTCGAAGAGCTGGCCTGACCGCGTCGGGGCGGGCGAACCGTCCCCAGGGGGATCGTCATGAGCGCCTCGTTCGCGATCACCAATCCTCGCATCAATGAATACCTTCTAGAGATCCAACGCGACCGACATCCCATTCTCCGGCCGATGGAAGCCTATGCCGAGCGGCACGGCTTCCCGATCATCGGCCCCCTCGTCGGGCGCGTCCTCTATCAGCTCGCGCGGGCGATCCGCGCCCGCCGCGTCTTCGAGCTGGGCTCGGGGTACGGCTACACGGCGGTGTGGTTCGCGTTGGCGGTCGGCCCGAGAGGGCGGGTCGTGATGACCGAGGGGGATCCCGCGAACTCGAAGCGCGCGATGAAATATCTCGGGCGCGCGCGGCTCGCGGCGCGCGTGACGCCCCTCGTGGGCGACGCCCTGGGCCACCTGGAGCGTGAGCGCGGCACCTTCGACGTGATCCTGAACGACATCGACAAATGGCAATATCCGGAGGTCCTCCCCGTCGCGCGGAAGAAGCTACGGAAGGGCGGCCTCCTGATCACCGACAACATGCTCTGGAGCGGCCGGGTGCTTCGGAAGCCGACCGACCGGAATACGCGAGGAATCCAGGAGCTCACCCGCCTCCTCTACCGGGCCCCCGATTTCCACACGACCCTGCTCCCCATTCGGGACGGCGTCACCGTCAGCCTCAAGCTCTAACCCCCCGTGGACAAGCGCGACGTCGCCCGAACCCTGTCGGAGATCGCCGTCCTCCTGGAGCTCAAAGGTGAAAACCCGTTCAAGCAGCGCGCGTACGAGAACGCCGCCCGCGCGATCGAGGGCATCTCCGAGGATCTCGGCACGCTCATCGAAGCGGGAACGCTGACCGAGATCGACGGCATCGGCGAGTCAACCGCTCAAAAGATCACCGAGCTCTGGAAAACCGGGCACATGAAATTCTACGAGGAGCTCGTCGATTCGATCCCGCACGGCTACCTCGAGATGATCCGCGTCCCCGGCCTCGGCCCGAAGCGAGTGCGGCTGCTCGGTGAGGCCCTCGGGATCAAGTCGCTGGCGGAGCTCAAGCAGGCGGCCGAGAAGGGCGCGATCCGGGAGCTCAAGGGATTCGGCCAGCAGTCCGAGAAGAAGATCCTCGAGGGGATCGCGTTCCTCGAAGCCGGCGGCGGACGCCGCCTCGCCGCCGATGTCCGGCCGGTGGCGGAGGAGCTCTCGAAGAAGCTCCGCAAGCTTCCCGCCGTGACCCAGGTGGAGGTGGGCGGGAGCCTCAGGCGGTGGATGGAGACCGTGAAGGACGTCGCCCTCCTCGTCGCGACGGAGTTCCCGACGCGACGGTCATCGCTTCCGGAGAAACCAAGATCTCGGTGCGGCTCCCGGACGGCCTCGCGGTCGACCTTCGGCTCGTGACCCCCAAGGAGTTCCCGTTCGCCCTCCACTACTTCACGGGCAACGTCGCCCACAATATCCGCGTGCGGTCCCGGGCGCTCGACCGCGGATGGAGCCTCAACGAGTACGGCCTCACCGGGAAGAAGAAACATCCGCCGATCCATACCGAGGCCGACCTGTTCCAAGCCCTCGGGCTCGCGTACATCGAGCCGGAGCTGCGGGAAGACCGCGGAGAGATCGAGGCCGCCGAGAAGGACGCGCTCCCCGAGCTGGTCGCGCTTCGGGATTTGAAGGGGCTCCTCCACTGCCACACGACCTACAGCGACGGCGTCGCCACGCTCGAGGAGATGGCGCGCGCGGCCGAAGCTTGGGGAGCATCGTACCTCGGGATCTCCGACCACAGCGCCACCGCGCGCTATGCGAACGGGGTCTCGGAGACCGACCTGAAGCGCCAGCACAAGGAGATCGACGCCTGGAACGCGAAGTCGAAGAAGCTCCGGATCCTCAAGGGAGCCGAGGTCGACATCCTCCCGGACGGCACCCTCGATTACCCGGACAAGGTCCTGAGCCGGCTCGATTTCGTGGTCGCGTCGATCCACACGAGCTTGACGATGAGCGAAGCGGACATGACGCAGCGGGTCGTCCGCGCGATCAAGAACCGGTACGTGGGCATCCTCGCGCACCCTACGGGGCGGTTGCTCTTCCAGCGCGAGGGATTCCGGATCCGGCTCGACGACGTCTACGAGGCGGTGAGCGGAGAAGGCGTGGTGATCGAGGTGAACGCGAGCCCGCACCGGCTGGATCTCGACTGGCGCGAGATTCACCCGGCGAAGGAGCGGAAGATCCGGTTCGCGGTCAACCCCGACGCCCACTCGGCCGCGGGCTATGACGACCTCCGCTACGGGATCGGCGTGGCCCGGAAGGGCTGGCTCACCAAGAAGGACGTGATCAACACGCTCCCAGTCGAGAAGGCCTTGGCCGTCCTGCAGGCTCGACGGTGAAGCGCCGAAAGCGGGCGGGCGGGCCGGGGCGAAAACGCGGGGGCGCGACGGTGCGGAAGCGCGGGGCCGTGACGGCGCGAAAGCGCGGGGGCGCGACGGACCGGAAGCGGGCCGACGGCACGGTCCAGATCTTCCCGAACGATCCTGAGTCCTCGGTCGGCCTGGTCCCGGCGACGCCTCTTCCCCGCGCGCTGGGCGATCCCCCGTTCGTGATTGAAGGGCGCCGCTACGCCCCCGCCCCCTACGCCCCGGGCACCCTCGCGTTTCAATACTGGCAGGGCGAGGTGGCGCTCCAGCGGACGATCCACGTCTGGGAAGACCTCCTCGAGCGCGACTTCTCCGCGTGGCATGGCGGAGCGCCGCTCCGCGTGCGGCTGCGCGCCGGGAAGGATCTGAACGCGTTCTACGACCGAAAGAGCCTCCAGTTCTTCTACGACGTCGACAAGACCACGGGACGTACGGTTTTCGCGGCGGAGAGCCTCGACGTCGTGTCCCACGAGGCGGGGCACGCCGTCCTCGACGTCTACCAGCCTGGCTACTGGTCGAGCGTCGATCTGGAGACGGCCTCCTTCCACGAAGCATTCGCCGACTGTTCCGCCCTCCTGACCACCCTGACCGATCCGGCCGTGCGGAAGGCGTTCCTGAGTGAAGCCGGCGGCCCGGGCCGGAAAAGCAACCTGGTCTCCCGTCTCGCGGAGGCGCTGGGTCGCGCGATCTTCGACAATTTCGGTCCGGGCGCGAACAGCGATCCCACCCGCCTTCGCGACGCCAATAATTCGTTCCGCTACGCCCCTCCCGATTCGCTTCCGTCCGGCGCCCCCGAAACGGACCTGGCGGCCGAGCCGCATTCTTTCTCGCGCGTGTTCACCGGCGCGTTCTACGACACGCTGGTGTGGCTCCTCGCCCGCGAGATGAAGCAGGACTCGACCGAGGCGGGCGTGGAGCGGGCGAGACGACTCGCGGGCCGGATCCTGGCCCGCGCGGTGGAGACGATCGCGCCCGGCGAGGCACGCTACCGCGCGGTGGCGCTCCGGATGCGGGAGATCGACCAGTCCGAGGAAGGGGGCGTGGCCACGATCGGAATCGAGGAGGCGTTCGCGCGCCACGGGATCCGGCTCCCCGCTCTCGCCGCGGGCCGGGCGCGCGGGGCTCGGGCACGCGCGGCTTCTTCGGGTTATCGGGCGCTGAGCGCTCTGGACCCCGACCGCCCGGGCGGCGCCGCGGCGATCCGGGCCGCGCTTGGGGTCCCGCGCGGCGCCCGTCTCGAGCGGACCACGCTGCCCGCCCGGGTCGGGGGCGGCGTTCGCGAGCAGTTCATCCATCGCGATTCCGTCACGGTGCGCCACCCTTCCCTGGGGCGCTTCAGCGGGGTGGTCGTGCGGGTCCTCTGCGGCTGCACGTTCACGCGGGATCCGGCCGGAAACGTCGAGGGTGGAACCATCGCTCCTCACCCCCACCCTACCTCGACCGAACTCGCCCGACATCTGCGCCGCTGGATCGCGATGGACGCGATCGAGCCGAGGCGCTCGGGTCCCAGTACGAGCCGCGAGCTGTTTCGGGCGCGAAAGCCGTTCCGGGTGAGCCGCTCCCGGATGATCGAGCGCGTCTACTTCGACTGAGGCTGCGCCAGGAGCCTTACCGCGTTCCCGGATGGATCGGCCGCTTCGCCGCCGCCGGGCGCTTCGGTGACCGGGACTCCGGCCGCGCGAAGGCGTTTGAGAATTCCGTCGACGGTTCCCGTGTCCGGGAGCAGAACCTCGAAGTGGCGTAGGCCCAGAGCCCCCGGTGGCGGTGGCGGCGCCCCCACGCCGGCCCAGGTATTGAGCCCGATGTGGTGGTGATAGCCGCCCGCCGCCAGGAAGAGGGCGGTCCGGCCGAAGCGCTGCCGGAGCTCGAAGCCCAGGATCTCCGAATAGAACCGCTCCGAGTCGGCGAGGTGCGCGACGTGAAGGTGAACGTGTCCCATGCGCGTCCCGGAAGGGAGTCCGGCCTGTGGCGCGTCCATAGGTCCGTTCTCCGCGAGAAGGCTCTTTACGTCGAGCGGATCCGTGGTCATCCGCAATTGGCCGTCGACGATGGGCCACTCCTCGCGCGGCCGGTCGCGGTAGATCTCGATCCCGTTGCCGTCCGGGTCGGAGAGGTAGAGGGATTCGCTGACCGAATGGTCCGACATCCCGCTGAGCGACACGCGCCTGGCGATCAGGTGCCGGAGCGAGCGGGCGAGGTCCCGCCGCGACGGAACGAGGAGGGCGAAATGGTAGAGCCCCGTCGTCCCCCGCGGCTTGGCCGCGCCGGGGGCTCCGACCAGCACGAGGAGCTCCGAGTTCCAGGCGCCGAGGCGAGCGACGTTCCCCTCCCGGCCCTGGAGCCTGAGGCCCAGCCCCTCGGTGTAGAACCCGATCGCCCGGTCCAGGTCCCTCACGCGGAGGTGAACGGCCCCGACGGCCGTCGTGGCGGGGAGCCTGGGTAGGGACAGCTGAGCCGACCTACTCAGGGGGCGGTCTCCCGCGCCGCCTCCCAGAGTAGCGACTCGCGGCCGGGGGCGGCAACGAGCTGCATGCCGACCGGGAGCCCGTCGACCTTGCCGATGGGGAGCGAGAGAACGGGAACGCCCGCGAGGTTGAACGGGGCGGTGAGCCGGGTCATCACCCGCGCCAGCTCGGCGCCCTCGCGGTCTCCGATCGTGGTGGCGGGAATCGGCGTCGTCGGCGCGGGATGCGCGGAATGGTCTCCGAGCAGCGCCGTCAGGAATTCCGTCCAATCGCGCTGCACGTCCCTCGCGCGCGCGTAGTCGATGCCCCGGATCTCGAAACCGCGGCCCATGCGCTCGGCGAGGGCACCGCCGAACCAATCCGGATGCTCCCGGAGACGCCTCTCGTGGAACGCAACCGCGTCGCTCAGGAGGATCACGGTGTTGGCGTCCCACGTCCCTTCCGGATTCCCGGCGTCCACCGTCTCGGTCTCGCCAAGCCGGGACGCCGCTTCCCGGACCAGCTCGACGATCCGCGGGTCGACGTCGTCGAAGAAGAAGCTCCGAGGGATGAGAATCCTCGGCCGCGGCGCCGCGCTCCGGCGAAAGTCGGAGATCGCCTCGAGGAGAAGGAACGCGTCCTCGACCGAATTCGCCATCGGCCCGCCGTGATCGAGCGAGCGCGAGAGCGGGGTGACGCCACGCAGGCTCACGAGGCCATACGTGGGCTTGAGGCCGACCACGCCGCACAGGGCCGCGGGAATCCGGATCGATCCGCCGGTGTCCGTGCCCAGCGCCAGAACCGCCAGGCCCGCCGCGAGCGCCGCGCCCGATCCGCCCGACGAGCCGCCCGGAATCCGGGTCGCGTCGTGAGGATTCCGGGTCGGGCCGAAATGAGGATTGTTCGTGCTCACCCCGAACGCCCACTCGTGGAGCGCGGCCTTTCCGAGCAGGACCGCCCCCGCCGCGCGAAGCCGCGCCACCACGTCGCTGTCCACGCGCGCGGGGGGCGGGTGAAACCCGGGATGGGCGCCCGCGGTCGTCACGTGACCGGCGACGTCGAAGAGATCCTTGATCGCGACCGGGATGCCGTGAAGCGGCCCGCGGTCGCGGCCTTGCTTGAGCTCGCGCGCCGCTTGGGCGGCGGACTCGCGCGCCTCGGAGGCGAAGACCTCGTAGTAGGCATTGAGCCTCGGATTCTCGCGGGAGATCCGCTCCAGAATCTCGTCCGTCAGGTCCGTCGGCGTCAGGGAGCCGTCCCGAAATCGCCGGGCCGCCTCGGAGGCGCTCGTGGCCGTCTCCACTCCATCGATCACGAGATCGTCTCGCCGGGCTTCATCTCGACGACCTCGATGTCGGAGCGGTCTTTGAGTTTCTCCCGGAGCGCAGCCGGGGTTCCGGTCAGCGCCGGGAAGGTCGAATGGTGGATCGGGATGACCGTGCGGGCGCCGATCATGCGCGCGGCCACCGAGGCTTCGAGCGGCGACATCGTGTAGAGGTCGCCGATCGGGAGCGCCGCGATCTGCGGCTGATAAATTTCCCCGATCAGCCTCATGTCGCTGTGCACGGCCGTGTCCCCGGCGTGATAGACGCGCGTGCCGTTCTCGAACTCGATGACGTAGCCGCAGGGCTCACCGGCCGGGTAGAGCGAATCCCCCTCGCGGATGCTGCTCGAGTGGGACGCGTGGACCATCGTGACCTTGATTCCGCGGAGCGCCACGGTTCCACCCTTGTTCATCCCGTGAAGGTTCCCGATTCCCTTGAAGTGGAGGTAATGGGCGATCTCGTGCATGCAGACGAGGTCTGGCTTATGTTTCCGCGCCAACGTTAGGCAGTCGTCGAAGTGATCGGAGTGCCCGTGCGTGATGAGCAGGACGTCGAGCGACTTCAAGTCCTTCGCCGCCTCGGGACAGGCGGGATTCGAATCGACCCACGCGTCCACGAGCACCGAGCGCCCCTTCTCGGACCGGTAGAGGACCGTGCCGTGCCCGAGCCACGTGATCGAAACCCCCAGCGCCGCGCCGCTCACCGTGCCTTCCTGCCCCGGGCGGGTCCCCGCCCTGGTTTCGCCGCCGCCGGGCTCTTCCGCTTTGCCGGGCCCTTCCGCCTTGCGGCGACGTTCCGTTTCGCGGGACCTTTCTTCTTCGCGGGATGCTTCTTCTTTGACGCGGCGGCTGCCTTTCGCCTCGGCGCGGCGGCCTTCCCCTTCGCCGCGCGCGCCCTTCGCTCCCACGGCGGGGTTTGGCCGCCCAGGAAATAGGGCCCGCTCGGGCAGAGATCGACCACCGGGCAGTCGGCGCAGATCGGGCCCCTCGCCGCGCAGGTGCGGCGGCCGTGGAAGATGAGGAGATGCGCGAAGTCGATCCAGTCTTCCTGCGGGAGCAACGCCATGAGATCCCGCTCCACCTGCTCGGGCGTCTTCCCGCGGCTCAACCCGAGCCTGCGCGAGATCCGCTGGACGTGGGTATCGACCACGACGCCCTCGGACAAGCCGTACCCGACGCCGAGGACGACGTTGGCCGTCTTTCGCGCGACCCCGGCGAGCGTGAGAAGCTCCTCCATCGATCGCGGGACGGTTCCCCCGAACGTTTCCATGATCCGCTCCGAGGCCGCGCGGATCGCCTTCGCCTTGTTCCGGTAGAAGCCGGTCGAGCGGATGATCTCCTCGAGCTCTCCCTGACTCGCCCGGCTCATGGCGGCGGCGTCCGGGAATCGGGCAAAGAGTCCCGGCGTCACCATGTTCACCCGAGCATCGGTGCACTGGGCCGAGAGAATGGTGGCGACCAGAAGCTGGAAGGGGTTCTCGTGCTCGAGCGCGCAGGCCGCGTCGGGGTAGGCCTCCCGAAGCCGGCTGATCAGCAGGCGGACATCCATATCAGTTCTCGCGCCGCTCCTTGGGGTAGCGGTGACGCGCCCGATCGAGGACGTCCTGCGTGGCGGAGGCGTCGGCGAGAACCCGGTGCACCGCGCGATAGCGGAGCTCCGCGCTCTCCATCTCGAGCAGCTCCTGCTTCACCGCCGCCTCGACGTTCAGGTTCATCGCGATCGTGTTCAGGACCGCGTCGGCGTCCATCTGCGCTCCCAACGTGGCGGCCAGGTCGAGGGCGGCCCCCTGGCCTTCGTTGAAGCGCCGGAACATCGCCAGGAGCTCCTGCGACTCCTTCGGAGTGGACTCCTTCCCGCACCAGTCCTCGTCCTCCGTGAGCCGGTGCAGCCGCGCGATCCGAAACGGATGGTCGCGCTCGAAGCTTTGGATCGCAACCTTGTACTCGCCGAGGAGCGTGAGGTTGTAGCGGCCGTCATCGAGGAGCTGGTGGCTCACCACCTTGCCGACGCATCCGACCGCGTGGACCTCGGGAGAGCCGTAGTAGTCGGCCTCCCAGCCCGGCTTCAGAAGGGCCATGCAGATCGACTGGCCTCCCTGGATCACTTCGTCCATCATCAGACGATAGCGGGGCTCGAATACGTGGAGCGCGAGCAGGGCCTTCGGAAAGAGGACCACGTTTGGAAGCGGAAATACGGGTTGGGTTTCCAGTTCGTCCGCCACGCGCCGATGCTACCACAGGGGCCGCGCGGCCTGAAGCCGCCGCGGCGCTCGCCGATCGCATCCGCGCGGAGGCGACGCGGCTCGGATTTGACGCGATCGGTTTCGCGCGGGCCGAGGCGCATCCCGACGGCGGAAGGCTCCTCGCCTGGCTCGCCGAGGGGCGCCACGGAACGATGCGCTGGATGGCGCGCGACACCGCTCGGAGGGTCGACCCCGGCGCCGTTCTCGCCCGCGCGCGCACGGTGATCTCGGTCGCGCTGAGCTACTACCGCGGCGGCTGGCCGGGAGACGCCGAGACGGGGACGCTCCGGGGCAGGATCGCCCGCTATGCGTGGGGCCGCGATTATCACAAGCGCGTCCGCAAGCGGCTGCTTAAGCTGACGCGCGCGATCCGCGTCTTGGCGCCGTCCGCCCGCATCGTCCCCTACGTCGACACCGGTCCGATGCTCGACCGCGGGTGGGCGGAGCGAGCGGGCATCGGCTGGATCGGGAAGAACACGAACGTGATCTTGAAGCGGGCCGGCTCGTGGCATTTCCTCGGCGAGCTCATCACCGACCTCGATCTCCCGCTCGATGCGCCGTCGAAGAACTATTGCGGCTCCTGCTCCCGCTGCATCACCGCCTGCCCCACCGGCGCGATCGTGGGGCCCTACCAGCTGGACGCCCGGCGCTGCATCAGCTACCTGACCATCGAGCACCGGGGCGGAATCCCGCTCGATCTGCGACCCGCGATCGGGACCCGGATCTTCGGCTGCGACGATTGCCAGGAAGTCTGCCCCTGGAACCGCTTCGCCACGCCGACGTCGAATCCCGACTTCGCGGCGCGCCCCGAGCAGCAGACGCCCGAGCTGATTCCGCTCCTCGCCATGGACGAGGCCGCCTTCACCGATCGCTTTCAAGGGACCGGACTCCGCAGGGCGGGCCGGAATCGGTTCGTCCGAAACGTCGCGGTGGCTCTGGGGAATCTGGGCGACCCGCGGGCGATACCGGGGCTCCGCCGCGCCCTCCTCGAGGACCCGGACCGCTTCGTGCGCGGCCACGCCGCGTGGGCGCTCGGCAGGATCGCCGCATCCGACGCGACCGAGGCACTCCGCGCCGCCGCGATGTCCGAGCGGGACGCGGAAGTGCTCGGCGAGATCGAGTATGCTTTGGGGACGACGACGGGCGATCGATCGCCCCTACACGCGACTCCAGGGAGGTAGCCATTGATGAGCCGCTTCTTCGCAGCGATCCTGCTCCTTGCCGTGATCGGCGCTCCGCGCCCGGCCGCGGCCGGTCAGATGATCCACTACACCCAGGACGCCACGAGGTTCACCGGCTACCTGGCGCTCCCGAGGGGCGAAGGGACGCACGCCGCCGTGGTTGTGGTCCACGAATGGTGGGGCCTGAGCGATTGGGTGAAGCAGCAGGCCGACAGCCTCGCGTACAGGGGCTACATAGCGTTCGCCGCCGACCTCTATCACGGGCAGGTCGCGCATGACGAGGCGACGGCGCATCAGCTGATGAGCGGGCTCGTCGAGGAGGACGCGATCCGGACGCTCCGCGCATCCGCCGATTTCCTGCGTTCTCGGGACGACGTGCGCGCCAACGCGATCGGGGTGATCGGATGGTGCATGGGCGGGAAATACGCGATCCGCCTCGCGGCCGCCGATCCGGGGATTCGCGCCTGCGTGATGTACTACGGCACGCCGATTACCGACAAGGCGGCGATCCAAGGGCTCCAGGCCGCGGTCCTCGGCAACTTCGGCGGCCAGGACAAGGGGCCGAGCCCGGACCAGGTGAAGGCGTTCGAGGCGGCGCTCCGGCAAGCCAACAAGAAAGTGGACTTCAAGATCTACCCCAGGGCGAGCCACGCGTTCGCGAATCCCACCAACCCGTGGGGGACCTACCGCGAGGCCGATGCGAGGGACGCCTGGAGGCGGACGCTTCTCTTTCTCGATCGGGAGCTGAAGAAGGCCTCGGTGCCCAAGGGCGTCAAGTAGCCGCGCCGCCGATGCCGAGCCGCACGGCCGAGCCCGCGCGACGCTTCCGCCTCCACGAGGTGGCCGCGGGGATCCTCTGGAACGGCTCCGAGGTCCTGATCGCCCGCCGGGAGGAGCACGACCACCAGGGAGGCCGTTGGGAATTCCCGGGGGGTAAAAGGCAAGAGGGCGAGAGCATCGAAGATTGTCTGCGGCGGGAGATGCTCGAGGAGATCGGAATCGAGGTCGAGGTGGGCCCCCTGTGGCGCGCGCTCACGCACGTCTACCCCGATCGCGCGGTATCCCTCTACTTCCATCTGTGCGAGATGTCGCGCGGCACGCCCCGAGCCATCGAGTGCGCGGAGGTGCGTTGGGTGCACCCCCGCGCGCTCGCGGATTTCACGTTCGTCGAGGGGGACGTTCAGATCCTCCCCGACTTGGCCCGGGATCTCTCCTCGCGGATTCGATGAGCCGAGCCGCGAGGAACTAGTCCGGAAGTCTCCGACTTACGATTTCGAGGGCGCCGCGTCGGCCTTGGCGGGAGGCTCCGCGGGACGGATCACGCCCTCGATCCCGATCCGGATCTCGACGTCATCGCCCAGCATCGTGCCGCCCTGATCGAGGGTCTTGTTCCAAAGGATGTTGAAGTCCTTCCGGTTGACCTTCGTCACCGCCTCGAAGCCGGCGCGCTGCTCTCCCCCCATGCTCGGCCCCGCGCCGAGGAAGGTCACGTCGAGCGTGGCGGGCTTGGTCACGCCGCGCATCGTGAGATTCCCCTCCACCATGAGCTTCTTGTCGGCGACCGGCGTGACCTTGGTGCTCTCGAAGGTGATCGTCGGGTACTTCTCCACGAAGAAGAAATCCTCGCTCTTGAGATGCCCGTCGCGCTTCTCGTTATTGGTGTTGATGCTCGCGGCGACGATCTCGGCCTTCACGGTCGAGGCCGCCGGCTTCTCGGGGTCGTAG
>Ga0193723_1000308_pt1 | contig 18665 bp, 22 predicted proteins | sample H2m2metaG_FD_143042 | JGI IMG/M metagenome (GOLD analysis project Ga0193723, IMG submission 143042) | Soil microbial communities from a riparian zone of the East river system, Colorado, United States - H2m2 | ecosystem: Environmental > Terrestrial > Soil > Riparian zone | place: USA: East River...
CTAGATGATATTTAAGAACAACCAAAACAAAAATGATGGAAATAATAATAACAATGCTTACGATATTATAATACTTGGTCATCAAGAATACGTCACACAACAAGAATACAACAATCTAAAGAAATTTGTAGCAAATGGCGGTACAATGATAATACTAGATGGCAATGTATTCTACGCAGAAGTAAAATACGATAGAAATAAGCAAACTGTCACACTCGTTAAAGGTCATTCATGGGCATTCAATGGTAAGTCAGCATGGAGAAGTATCGGTGAAAGATGGGCAAATGAAACTTCACAATGGGTTGGTAGTAACTACCTTTGTGACTTGTGTGTTAAGATATTCTCAAATAATCCATTCGGATATATTCCTCATGAAGAACAATATATTACTAATCCTCATGATATAATATTATTAAATTATAATGCATCAATACCTAGGCGAAATCTGCTGTTATCAAAACCCGTCATTGCAACCTATGAGCTAAACTATCAAAATGGAAAAGTGATAGCACTTGGAATTTACACTGATGACATAATATCAAATGCAAGATTTGACAGGTACCTTGACAGCTTACTTTTGCAATACGATATAAGAACAAGAGATTAGCAGGTGTTTATCTATATAATCTTAGATCAAACTGAGGACTGCTTATCAGCAAAAATGCTCTTGATTACTCTTACCAGTCCATGTTCATTTTTGCTATTCCAACAACAATATTAAGTTCCATACTACATATGAGTTATTAGCTCTCTCTATAAACGGAAGACTATACGCTGTTATTCCTAGAATTCGACAAATGTTAAATTGGTGGCATCATTTCATTTATCGTTCCAATGATAGCATTAACCACATTCACCCTCACTATAGAGTATTAGACCTTGCTATTGGTGAATGAACGTTGTTAATTGACCGTGTTAATTGACCGTGTTAATTGACCTGGTTTAGCAAGGACTTATAATTACATCTTCGTCATATCACTAATGTCTACGAAGACTCAGATACTTGCAATAGCGAGTACGGTTGCAGTCTTGTCCCTATTGGCAATAGGTCCTATTCTGAGTAGCAACTCGGTGTTCGCGACCTCCGACAATGACAACCATGATCACCATGATAATGATAGACATCATGATTGTGACAGAGACAACCATGATAATGATAGACATCATGATTGTGACAGAGACAACCACCACGATCACGGCCGAGACTAATAGAAAATAGTTACTCAGACTAGAACCTAGAAAGGAAACTGCAACGTACTACTTTATTTTTCTGTGATTATCAATTACCTCATTGCACTCCATCAGTGACTATATTCCATGTGTACATTACTACTGTTCGTGGCCTAAGCACAATCAAGTAGAATTTCATTCAAGAAGATATTTGCTTTTTAAGAGCAAAAGATTGTGGATTATGTTAGTAAGCACTCCTTAGGTAAGTCAATTTACGTCACTAATAATACATCTAGTAACCACACCTTTCTCCTCGATCTCAAATGCTAACAATAATTATTTCATATGAGCCGTTTATGCTTATGAACCCAACTAAATAGACAGAAGGCTATTATGCCAGAAAATCACCAATCCGATATCGGTATCAGTATATTGTTTATAATTTCTCTATTACTCATACTACTACCGATGATAATTCAGCTATCATTAGTCTTGCAAATGGTATCGCAAATTCAGTTAACAGTTTGGTAGAGTATCATAAAAATCTTGAAAACATAGTAAAAGGCACTAGCAACCGCTGCTTTCTAACAAACCACTAATACCATTAATGGAGTATTATTTGGTAAAATCGCCAACATTAAAAGGAGATTATATGGCATAGAAATAGAAATATAGATTCTAGATATCTATCAGAGTTCCTTATTCATAATACATTAACATAGTTAAACCAATTTTATTAAGCCCCTAAATGATGATACAGTGTAGCGCTTATTACGAATGCCGTCCCTCTTAGGCTTAGGAACAAAGGCTCTATATCCTTTAACAACATCTTACTGCTACAGAGATAGAATCTATATTATTAAAGATATTATTCTAAAGTTAGTAGAATATGGATATCTTAATCAAACATCTTTAATTAGTTTCTGTAATCTAAATTTGAAAAAACATAGATCAATATTAGACGAGCTCGAATTTAATGCACTAATTAGCAGAAGCGAATCATCGGTAGGGCATAGAACTATGATAATTTACAAGCCAACACTGAAAGGAATAGAATTTTGCAATAGGATAATAGAGCCATATGAAGAAATGTTTCCAAGGCAAAAGAAGCAGGAGACGAAGGTAGATCTTAATGATAAGGTAACTAAAGAAGTGGGAGCAGTTGAAGAACTAAACAGTAACACGAATAGTATAACAAATTAGAAGAAGGGTTATAACTTTAGAAGTAAGCCTGTCCTAGCTTTATATTTAAAGAGCGGGGGAGGATACTAATAGTAATTAATCAAAGAAAATGGAGCTAGCTAGCAAGTAATAAGTACATAATTTTGTACAGATCTATATCTTAATATCCGTACTCTTCTGCAATTTTCCTATCTGCTTCTTCCTTGTCGGTAAGAAATTGTTTATACATCTTGGTCCATTCTAGTACAATAGAACGATATTGCTTTATTCCTGCAACAATCCAGATGACAGATATTATTATGAGCACAGCGAGCAGAATGATAAGTGCAATTCCAAATTCATTTTCTATCTCAAGAACCGCAAAGAATGTGGGATGTGATATCAAGAAGAATGAAAGACCAATAGCAAGCGGTGCCAAGATCATAGCTGAAATAGAAACACCTAAGAGGGTTTTTCTTATTTTTAGTATTTGGCTTATGAAATCATCCATTGCTGTAATGATCTCTAAACGAGAGTTATCCGTTCTGGTCACTACAGTATTCGAAGGCGGAATGTCATTCGTATTTTTATCGTATTTGTGATCACTTTGAAAGATCCCTTCATCTCTTATTTACAATGAAATATACACGATTCATTATTTATTTTATGATTAACTTTGTTAACTTATCAAGGTTCGCATTATTTAGTTAATCAATAGCATCACTAATAAATGCCACAAAACTAATCCTCACATAAATTGGTACATAAATTGGCGTCTTTGCTAAAAGCAATTGCCAATATACTTTCATGGAGGTGATTTGCTACTTCGTTGTACGCTACATCTTTTATTCGGTTCAGTTAGAGTGCTTTCATGTTATCCTAATACCTTTTTTGTGGTTGATTAAGAGAGGGTATGAACGTCGAGCACTTTAATTAAAATACTTAATCTGTAAGTCTATTAGTTTGTCTATCTGTATATCTATGTGTATACAGGATCTAACCGATGATCTTAATCAATCTTAGAAATTAGTGAAACATTTAACTCATCATATTAGGTGAAAAAATAATGAGGAAGAAGGCACGGCCTAGATTAAACTAAACGAATATCGTTGAGCAAAGGTTCTGGTTAGATCGTTTCTCCAGGACATGTTCTGTAGGGTCAAACACTATCCCTCAGCCAGTTGATATCTGTCCTCTAATTTCTCCGTTCTCATGCTTTTGCGTGCGAACTTCCACCAATGCTTTACCTTCGTTCATGAGATTTGTCAGATCAGATATTTTTTTACCAGCTGGACTACTAAGATCATCAGCTGTAATAGTTCCTTTAGACAACAAACCGTTTATTTCCCCTGTTGGAATAACCGGTTTACCATTGTGTACTTCATATGGGTTCAATACTTCAGCAAGAAGTGAACCATTATTCTCAATTACGTGGGCTCCTATTACCCCATTAATATTATTAGCCTGCAATTCATAGCTTAATGTTTGATTTGGGTTTAAAGTAAATTTAGCTGTTCCTGTTGCTTGTGTATTAATAGGTGGAACTTCATTTTTACCACTCATAGACGCAGTAAATTTTTTCTGTTGTCCTCCTCCTTGAGCAAAAGCTAACGAAGAGCTGGTTGTTGTTGTAGTTGTCATTGCTAAAGCGCTATAACCTATCATAGCAGCTGCTAAAGAAATGACCGCTACAAAGGCAGTCAAGTTTTTTGATGTCTTTATTAACATCGCACCTTAAATCATAAGTATATAGTAATCTGCAAGATATAAGGAATGACTAACATGGTTAACCTATAATATTTACATGGAAGCCATAAGCCTGAAAAAATCCACTATGATACAAATGTGGATAAAGCTATGACTGCGTAATAAAATATGAGATGGTTGGATCTGCAGCATTTCCATCTAGTCGCATTGCAAATACAAGTCCTGCTATTTACCAAAACGAATGGCTTTCTTTTGTCATATCTATGTGTTATTAAAAGTCTGGCTATCTTCTCAATGCTTCTAAAGGAGACAGTCGTGATGCTTTCCAGGCAGGAAATAGACCAGCGCCCAAACTCAAAAGTACTGAAATGATCCATACAGAAAAAAGATCGTTTGGTGCAAATGCGGGAGTGATATGAGGAGCTGTTGCTCCTGGCGGTCCTCCTCCTCCAGCTCCAGGTGAATTTGGAGCAAAACCAGAAGTCAGAACATAAGCTCCTCCAATACCAGTCAATATTCCAAGTGTAGATCCCAAGATACCAATCAACAATGCTTCACTCAAGAACAGTGTAAGAATGAACTTACTCTTTGCACCAATAGCCTTCATGGTTCCGATTTCCTTTGTTCTTTCACTAACAGACGTATAAAGAGTTGTGATTATTCCTACAGCCCCTACAAGCAATGCAATAAATGCTATAGCCAATGTAAATGAGCTATTTCCACTTTGAAACTGCTGTCTTGTTTGTAATATTGCTTTAGGAGTAATGACTCCAATATTATTACCATATAAACTTGTAATTTCTTGTTGTACAGCATTAACATAATCACCAGATAGCGCGGCTACAACCATTTGGTCATATTTACCTGCTTTGTGAAATAAGGAATTGCCACTTGCTTCATTAATTATCACGGATCTATCTATCTGATTGTTACCCGTGGATTGAATTATGCCACTTATTACAAAACTTTTAGATTCTTCCTTTGTCTTTCCCGTTTTGGGATCTATATATGTAAATGTTGCTTTGACGGTTGAACCTACACTTACAAATGGAGTGGACATCCCTGCAGGATTAGCTATGGTATCCCCCACGAGCATTGCAGATGGATTGTTTGCTTGTATGGAAGAACCATCAACTAATTGTAGAGAAGGATTAACCAAGTAGATTTTTTGTGGATTCAGTGCCATTACTTGAGCATTTAAAATATTTCCCCGAGCATTCATTTCTAGCTGCCCTTGATATGATGGAACCGCTTCTTGGACAAACGGAAGTGATTTTATTCTGTTTACAACTTCATTATTTATGATAATAGTTGGAGGGCCTTGTGGTCCTCCACGGAATCCACGCTGACCTGAGCTTACAAACAGAATGTTGGGGGCCAAGAAATTCAATTGTTTATTTAGGAAATTTTGCTGACCTTTACTCATTCCATTAAGAGCGACCATCAACGCACTTCCTACTACCACCATTAATATTGTAAGAGCAGATCTAGCTTTCCTATCTTTAAGAGCATCGAAAGATAATATGAAAATTTGCTTGATATTCTTGCTCTTATGTTTCCTTTTATTTTTGCTGATTATTGAGCTTTGAGAAGAGGAGTGTCTTTGAGCGTTTACATTTGCGGCGTGTCTGCCGCCCTTCTTGGCAATCTTGATTTCTTTGATACCCATACCACCACTACTCTCACTATCACTTTTCTCCTATCATACGGTATTATGCTACTGCATTTGGCCCGAGTGACCTAAAGTTAACAGTACTATTCTTATAGCAGTACTGGATAAAGGGATAAGATCTGCAATTCTCTCTGTAATGTTGAACATTGGATTATTTCTAATATTACGATAACTTGATTGCAACTTAAAGCGTTACTGAACCATGTCAGTTTACAAAGTTAATCTTGTATTTCGATCTAATTATTGAAAAGTAGAACCTCGATAAATGGATGAGACATACATAGTGTCTACATTTATGAATAATAATACAACAGCTGCAAAGGTAAAGCTAAAAATGCATCTAAGAATAATTCCAGAAGACTATGACAGAAAAGGTAGAAACACTATGTTAATTGAAGGATATAAGTAACATAAGGCCTCGTTACAGAATTTATTACATCGTCTTTGAGTTTTTTTATGACTACAATGTATTTACCGTCAAAAGGTATTTTGCCTATATCTAATGTACCAACAGCGGAATAATCTATAGTTAAATGTTTGTTAGCGTTAGGTTCGTGAAGTTTCCACTAAATTAGTTGTCCTTTATGTAATATTACGGCCTTTGGCATAGCCAAATGGACCAACTTGTGTCTATAGATTCTCTGTAGTAATAGTGCGTCGTCTGGGGAATATTTCATGAACTTTTTCATATATCTTCTGGCATTCTGAGTATTATCGCCGCCCCTTGCATTACCTGCATATAAAGATCCTAGTAAATCTATAACTGAAAAACAATATATTGTTGCAGGAGAATATGCATTAGTAGGCGCATCTGTTTTATTAAATGGAAGACTTAAACAGAGATTAACATCATTTTCTAAAGACTTAAGTATGGAACCAACGATTATTTGTTTTGCCAAAGTAATTAATTCCTGAACATTTTTAAACGTAATAGGAAGTGTAGACATGTAAAGTCGTTACACTGAATAAATCTTATAAGATTATTGCCACTTAACGTTATTGAAAGAATAAAAAAATAGGCAAGTTGTCACATGTATCAAGTGTGTTGTTAGTGCCAATTGTACAGAGAAAATATTACCACCACTATTGACACCATTGAGGATTGTTGTACATAAATGAAGATTGCTGACCGAATGTAGATTTACTTTGCAGTGTAAAAGCCAGCTTTTAATAAGAGAACGGTATCTTACTAGAATTAGAAGTTTCGTATTTTTAGTGTTTAATTGCTAGTGCACTAGATGATGATGAACTGATAGGATCGTTAAATCTATATAAATTAGAATTATAATAAAAGTTCGATATGGTTAATATCATATCTATATCGATAATCATTACCGTTTTTGCATTATGTATCCTTGGCACTATTATTGTTACTAATGTAGCTAATGCAGAAGAACAATACACAATTACCATAATTCCAGGTTCAAACGATAAAGCCAGCAAGACGTATTTTGATGTATCATTTTATCCCATCCAGATAGGTAAACAAATCCGCTGGTTTAATGCAGATGATATTGATCATAAGTTAATTATAACTATAGAAAATGGGACACAACAACAGGAGCATCAGTTAGCAGACTCTGGAATTATAAAATCGAAGGGTTATTTTTCTTATAGATTTGATAAGCCAGGCATCTATCATTTTTCTTCTCCGGTTTATCGATGGATGAAGGGCACAGTTCTAGTATCTAATGACATTACTTCAGAAACTGTAACAAACTTAAAAAATAAAGTAGATGTTCAACTAACGTGGTTCCCCTCCAAGCCCAAAGTAGGTGAAGAAACTCACTTTGCAATCAATTTTATTAATACCAACACTCACAACAACCAAGAACATGTTGACTATGAATTTATTATAACTGACAACTCGGACAATAAACGAGTATACCAACAGGCTTTACATTCATGTTGCGGCGCAGAACAAGGGAGTTACAAGTTTGAAAAAGCGGGGGACTTTACATCTGAAATTACAATATATGATATATTATTTGCACCAGTAGAACCGGATTTAGCCAGATTTAATATGACAACCAAGGCATCATAATAGGCGTTTTGCTTATATTAACTCAATTTGAAGTAATTAGCTGTAATGGCCAAGTTCGGAATCGCGATTATTATCTGTGCTGCAGGATTATTTGTTTTTACTGATAACTTTCTTAATCTCCTAGCGTCAGATATGTATCAGTCGGTAGCCAAAAAGAAGTGGGGCATAAAATGGAAATGAATTACAAGAGGCTATCTGATCCTACAGAACATCGAGTATTGGTTGTCGATCATTAAGAAATCTAGATCAAATGAAAGATGATGCGATAGCGCATTTATCAGATCAACTTGCGGGTGAGTGCTAGGTTACAAGAGGTCGAGAGAAGACAACAACAACAAAAGAACGAACAGTATATGTTCTTTTGTTTAAATTTTTCTACAACTGTAGATATGAGATAAATGTAATGGCAGAGAATAATACACTAGTTATAAGGTATCTTCTAAGAGTAAGAAGACAAAGAACAAGTGAAACAATGCTATTTTCAATCTTTAATTTTTTGGTATAATTAGAAGACCTTTAATAATAAAATAATGTAACTATACTGCTGATTTGGAGATTTGAAGTAAGTAATGACTAATAACAATTTAGATGGGCGCGCTTCTACCACAGGACAAATATATACAAAGGAAAAAGCAAACCTAAAGCAAAAAGAAACTATATTCATTTTATGTGAATCATGTTACTGGTCTGCAACGTATTTTGGTAAGTTTATGTTACCTGCAGAAGAAAGGTGTCCTATTTGTTTAGAAATAGAACTTTCAAGTTTTCCCATATTACCTAATGAATCATTCATCTTCAATTACAGTCAGAAAAGTGGAGTAGAATTAGAATTCAGCCCTATAAAGTAGTAATATTGGAGTTGCCACCATTGTTGTTGACACAAGCGCTATCATTATAATATTCCCCAATATTCTTCACGGTAGATCTTTGAATATTACTCTCGTCTTTATTATTCTGATGATAACGATAACTTTAGCTTCAGTCGTTACAATTGAACAGTTATAAATAAGTCAGGTATTATGCTTTTCTCAATCTTATGAACTTTCAACTTCACTCTTTCTTTAGTGTTAAATGCTTAATTACAATATCTGAGGTATATGAATGTGGTACAAAACCTACACGTTTGCGTAAAGTGTGGAATAGTTTTTGATGTTAGATTCAGACAAAACAACGACTGTCCAGTATGTCACAGCGGTGAACATATGGAGATAGAACCATTATAGTCAGGTTCTTTGGATTCTTCTTTATTCAGGACTCTCTTGTATGCATCATTGAAAGCCTTATTAAGTTGTCCTCATTGTAAGAACGAATTTCCTTCAAATGGAGTTAATTGTTCAAGTTTCATTACATAGAATTCTTTGGCTAAAGATAGGGTTTGCATATTTTTTGCCTAGTCCTTCTTTTTCTTGCTCTGTCAATTCTATGGATATAACTAAGCGTGATACTGATTAAGCTACTACGTGAACCATCTCTATGTCATCAATAGTACGAATGAAGAAATCTGATATATTTTCATTTATTATTATCTAAAGAGTAAGCCATTTCCCAGAAAAGGTATTCATATTTGCAAGCATTAGCAAAATGATTTTTCATTACTTTTTTAGATTTTTCATTCTCATTTTTACTTAAGATGTTTAAAATCTGTTTTATTTTATCTACTTGTGTACGCGATTCATTTGAAGAATAGAATCGCACCCAATTCTTGTAAGCCTCATTTCGAATAGGTATTTTGGATAATTGTTGTGCTATTTCTAGATAAGTCCAAGGACAAGGTGCCATGACTGAAACGATTTCACTCAAAGTACCGCTAGATGATATACGTCTTAGATAAGAAGTGTAATCTAAAGTAGTTTTACTTGGAAAAATATTGTATTTAGCAGCACTAGAAAAAGAAGATTGTGATGATACTACTAACGAATTAAGTATTTGACTTTGCATTTCCATCTCTAAATTAACTGTGTTCGAGTACAAACTATCTAACCATTTCTTCATTTTGTTATCAGTACTTTGTTTTGCAGATTGCAGAAAATTTGCGAACTCTTCAAGGAAATAGTGGTCCTGATACAGATAAAATAAGAATTTATTTATAGGCAACATATCATTAGAAAGTTCTATTATGAATCTATGGTTCAGAATTTTTTGCCATATCTCCCTTGCATTTAGTTTTAATTGATATGCAAATGTCATTATTCTTGACTATAATCCTGTCTTATCAGCATATTTAGGATATTCTACAATTAATATTATTCTACCAATGTAAAACAATAATCCCTTCATACTAAAGAATCTAAAGCTATAAAAAACTAAATTACATTAGTGAAATAAGTAAATATATTTATGTCTAGTAATGACATGATACGACAGAATAACCATGATTTCATTAGAAATCTGCAAAGTAGCTTATCTGATATTTCGGCTATAATTCTCAACCACCCTTACATATTAGCATTAGACAAGAACGAGATACGCAGAGATAAACTGGAACTATTTGTATCCGAACAATATCATATAATAAGAAATGATAGGAGAAATTTTGCATTAATGATATCAAAAGCTTCCAACGATATCGCAACTAAATTATTCCTAGATTGTTTATCTGTAGAAGTTGAAGCATTAGATACCCTTTTTATTATGACAAGAGAATTAGGTGTTAGCATTAATAAATTAGAATCGTATGAACCAATGGCTGGATCCAATGCATATACAAATTATTTGACCAGGCTCGCTGTTTACGGTTCAGATGCAGAGATCCTTACTACTGTGCTTGTTGACTTTCCAATATGGGGAGCTAATTGCGGTAAAATGAGCTCTGCATTAAAGAGAAATTATGGTTATGATGATAGTTCTTGTAGGTTCTTGGATAAATTTGCAGTACCTTTGCCAGAAGACTTTGTTAACAAGTCAAATGAGTTAATAAAAAGTGCTCTACCGGTATATGAAAAAGAGATGACTAGAGCTGCTAGATTGATTCTTGAATATGAACTGTCTTTTTGGAATACAATTCATAAATACTCAATGTGAGAGTTGTCTGGCTTTAACCATATTTTCCCAGGTCCACCATCTTGGAACAAACATCTTATGAACACCAAAAACTGCAGCATTAACTGAAGCAGAAGATATCTTTGGTATTATTATCGTAGTCTAAAATAGAACTATCAGGAAAAATGTTAGGATTACTTTCTGCAATTTCTATCCAAAAATCTTCAAGGTCTTTTTCAGGATGGTCACTCTTGATCCCTACAATAATTACTGCATTTACAGCTCCAATAGATGTTCCTGCAGCGATATCTATTCTTACGTCCTTTTTACTAATGCCTTAAATACACCACATCCAAAAACCCACAAGGAACCACCTCCTTGTATTACAAGAACATTCTCTGCATTTGTTGATCTTTTTTGTCTTGGGAGATTATTGTCTCGTTTTAGTCTATAACTCATTATTGTTGTTGTTGTTATTCATATCTCTCTATTTCCTTTTAAACTTGGGTCATTAACAAGCATATACGCATCACATACTGGTACATAGATATTTCGATTAATTGTAAAACAATAAAGACAATCTAAATGCATTTATAATATATCATTAAACGATTCTTTCTCTATCTAAACTTCCAGTATTGGTATTTACTGCTGCTGTTATTAGTGATGTAATTAACTTCTGAAAACTAGGGAAGCAACTTTAATTATCTTATCTTATGGGATTACGACGCTGTGCCCAATCAATGATTGAGCCATCATACACTCCTACATTTTCATAACCAGCCTGTTTAAATTGCAAATATTTGTGTGATGCTCTTGCTCCAGAATGGCAATAGCATATGACTTGTTTGTCTTTGCTAATCCGCTTCTCAAAATCCCTTTCTAATTCCTCTTTACTCTTCATCATTTCACCATTAGGACCTAATCCTTCCTCCCAGTTATCTAATATCGAACCGGGGATCTTTGCTTGCATATGTTCTATAGGTGTCCTAGCATCAACAATTACAGTGCTAGAATGATTTTGTTGTTTTGCGTTTATCATATCGGCGTCAGCTCTAATTGTGGAATGTATATTTGACTTGAAGTGAACATTTTCGTTTGATTGTTTTTGGTTTGGAATTTGTCTTGTGACTGGCAATCCAGCTTTCTGCCATTCGTTTAATCCTACATCTAACATTTTTACATTTTGATGTCCATGATACATCAGAGTCCAAACTATTCTAGCTGCTGAAGGATCCATATATTTACCATAGACTACAACCATCTTAGAACCATCGGTCCCAATCCCGAGACCACTGAAGAGTTTTTCAGCTGTTGGTGCATCAATAACTAAGTTAGCTCCATTATCAGCAAGTGAAATAACACGCTCGACATCAAGTGGGAATGCATTCTTAACATGTCCAAATCTATAAGGCATATCTCCTCTTGCATCTATAATAATTATATCAGGATCATCAAGATGGGATAAAAGCCATTTACTATCGACAGTTACCATCATCTGTATGATATATAGTATCGTAAGAATTTAAATGATATAAGTATCTTACATTAAAATAGCTTTCAATAAAAAGTTCTGTTAACTTATCAGGGATTAGAGTAAGTTGAAGGATCTTAATGATTTTTTATCTAAATGTATTGAAATACATGAGTTGATAGGAAGAGTGAAGGCAGAACTAGCATAAAATAGAAACCCTATAGCCTAAATGAATCTAATATATCATCATAAGATGTCTGCTTTTTATCAAGGCTCCATTTGTCGTACATGACTTGCGTTGCATCTAAGAGAGGTTATTAGCTTGGCAAATGAAGGGTGTATCCTTATTTTTCTAGCTGAAAGCAATGTGTTCAAATGAAACAGCACTTCTTCATGCATAATGCCAAAATTAACTGGTCGTCCATATCATCTAATTTAACAGAACCTTCTTTTACGTTGTTTTTTAAAACATCGGTCGATCTGCGGCATCCATGTAGCACCACCTGTCTCATTAGTTAAAATAGTAGCAGAACTATAACTTTGAATATGTGAATTATATCTAAATAGTAATATTTCCATTCGACTGTTATGAAGACTCAATTTAATTAACCTGTCGTTATCCTATCTTTCACACACGTACTGCTATATTACAAAATCTATAGCCTATGTTACAAATATAACTAATGCCGATTAGGAGAGAATTAAGAAATGTACTTACTCTAATTGCAGATTTAGCACACAATAATGCTAATAGTAGTGTTTTTGATACCGCTGTAAGCAAGCGTAGCGGTCTTCCTCCATACGAAGTATATAATTATCTTAATGAGTTGGATTCATTAGGGTTGATTAAGCTACAGGTAAGAGCTAGGGGTGCAGATGTTAGATTATTAAATATAACAAAAGAGGGGTCGATAGAACTATCAGACAAAGACCTTAAATAATTGTGACATAAATCGTGTCATCTACTATAGTAACATTAGTGTTAATAAATCTAGTTTCATTGAATAGCGTTTTTCAAATTCAATATTCACTTTAGCCACCTTCTCTCTATGATTCATTATAGCAATTTTTATAATCGTGAATGAAGGTTTGCTTTATCTCATCAGCATGATCTTCAAGTTCTTGAATATTTGATTCGTTATTCTTATTATTCCTACTCTTCTTAATTCCAAGCGAATCTAGTTCATTTACCCACCAAGTAACCTCTTTAGACTGATTTGCATCAATCAAAGTATTTTTTGTTCTTTTGTCTCTTGAATCTAATAATAAATGGTCAACGTTATTTTCTAAAATACTGTTGTTTGTCGTTGACATATTATACCTCTCCAACGGTTCAAAGGATATACAATTTACTTTCTCAATATACCGGACGTCAGCGTCATACTTAAAGATATGTAATGGGTTCATCGGCTAACTCTTACGTATATAAAACTGTTCCAAGAGCCATCACTATAATAACTCCTAAAATTCTTGTTGGCATCAAGATCTTTATTCCAGCTTTTGATAGTAAGCATATATCATAGTCTAGCATAGATTTTTATGTAAATAAGATGGATCTTCCATGGAATGACAGACGCACAAGACAATTTATAACAAACGTTGGACTTATTACTACAAATGGTCCACTTGGACCAGATATAATGGCAGCCGAATGGACTCACCACATTTCTTATTCACCTAGCCTGATCTCTGTTAATATTCGAGGACATGATGCAACTGCTAAGAATATAGAGGCGTTAAAAGAATTTGGTGTGAATATTGCAGCGGAAGATCACAACGTTATGTGCAGTATAGCCGGTAGATATAGTGGAAGAAATGTAGATAAAATCTCTATTCTTAAGGAATCAGGTATTGCTTCTTTTTATGATGCCAAGCAGATCAAAGCACCAATGCTACAAGGAGCTGCTATGAATGCTGAATGTAAGCTAATAAAACAAGAAGATCAGCTAGGAGACCATATTATGTTTGTTGGTGAAGTTATCCAAATATCAGCGGATGAGAATAAGAGACCACTAGTTTATCATAATGGTAGGTATTGGATGCTTGGAGAAACGGTCGTAAGACCATCAGCTGAAATATTCAATAGAATAGAAGAGTTAGCCATGAGATATCCCAGAAATGGCGCCGCCACATAAAACTACTATATATTCTAAAGAGTGATCTCAGTATGATAGAATATAGTATGATAGGATATGCATTTTAATACTAATCAAAAAGGCAACCAACTGATGCAGATCCATTCAAAATATTAATAGCGTCTTTTAGTATCGGTTCTGCCGGATGCTAATTAAGTATCTTAAGTTGGAGTGGCTAGGAGTAAACCAGGCATCGTTTCATAATATCAAGAATATTAAGGTAAAGTTTCTTTCTGTTCGTATTTGTTTCTTAATGCTTTTATTTATTATTCTGTACTATTTGCAGTAGCATGCTCTTTTCTAACGTGTCTGTCCAATTCTTCTTCATTTTTAAGCACTTTGTTACAAATACGACATGTCATCCTGTCTTTTCTTCCTTGAATATAATCGGCTAGTCGCATAAGATATATTGTAAGACCCCACATTAACTATCAGTGTTCTTTAATGTTTTAAAAAGTTGATATTGATGATAGAAATGGCGTTTTACTTCATTTTTCTAATTCCTATTTTACTGTCATAAACTGCCAATAAGTATCGATAAGTATCAATAAAAATAGCCAATCATTTTCTTTAGCAATTTGATAGCAGCTATAATGATACAATTCCGCAATCATCCTCCTTGCCTTTGGACTAATACGTGGCGGTTTTGGGGATAATAACGCCATATTGATGACTCTTCCTCCTCTCTTTTTGATCAAATTTTTTGTTTGTATCTTCTCAAAAGAGTAAATTTTTCCTGCTGTTTTTCTATTGTCTGCTTTGTTTACAATTGATTCTATTTCTGTTATTTTTCGCTTTGTTATTGTCATATGTCTAGTGCAGTCTTTACTTATCGAACATGAAATAAGAGAATATCTAGGTCTTCATGTAACGAAATATTATACTATGCAGTAATACGTTTCTTTGATGGATTTACGAACCTTTTCTGACAGGCAAAAGAAGGAATATTATGGGGCCTTCTCAAAATTGAGTTTTACAGTTAATGGATTTGAAAGTGGCAAGTTATTTGTGGTATTGACAAACGTCACTACTGCTGTAACATTTTTTATGATGGTGTCTGTGAAAGTAGTTGCAAGTTGAGCTTTGCCCGTTTCATTTAGAGCTAGCCCTGCTGGAAATGAAGACGTTTTTAATAGTGTTCCATTAAGAGTATATACTTTCATGACAGCGTTTATGTCCTGATCAATAATTGAAGGATCTTCAACTGAGTAATTTACAATTACCTTAACTTGATTTGCTTCATCAATTGTAAGTGGTATGAAATGTCCATAGTCTAATACTTGAGAGACTTCTTTTCCGTGGTATGCAAAAACACGATCCTGCAATACTTGTACTTCTAAGGAAGTACTTAGTCCTATTAGTACGGCATAAATTACGAGCATTATTTTTGTATCTATTACAGTAGTCATTATTGCATTGTTCTAATAATATTGTGGAAGTAGTATATCTATATTATCTAATGTGAAAATTGAAAAAAAGACAAACCTGTAGGAAGGTTCATCGTCAGCAGATTATTGGTTGTAAATGTACTTGACAAGAATCTCAAGGTATTATGGCCCTGCTAGTGCCTTAATAGGATCCAAATTCATAAAATTTATTGATAAATTAATTAAATTATCATTTAATGTGCAACCTACGATAAACGATTCAAAAGAGAAATATAATATAATGCGTATCATACATGTAACCCTATAATAGGTAATCAGAGGTGTGATAATTTTGAAATTAGGAGAACATCAATTCCACCAACAGACTATCCTCAATTTGTATAATTCTGGAATTTTACCTGATATAATTGCAATGCAGCTAGATATTAGCGAAGATGAAGTTTATCAGGTTATAAAAAATGCGGCTAGTGAAGAACTAAGAAAAAAGTCGTCTGTCAAACATGTTTCAAATGCTTCTTCACTAGATATGTTCTACCTTGATGCAGTTATTAATGTCGACTTGGCTATCAAACATGCACAGCGTAGTATGTGGAAGGCTTTGCAAGGAGCAGTACCGGAGTTTAATATACCAATGGAAGAAACACAGAATATTCTTGAAGGATATGCAAAATCTAAGGTCATGCTTGTAATTTTACATATTGATATTGCAGGCTCAACTAGAATGTCGATGACTCTACCAGTTGACAGGCTTGCAACGATAATTCAAACATTTACGCAGGAAATGTCCCTTATTATCGCAGCATACGGTGGATATGTACTAAAGTTTGTTGGAGATGCCATTCTAGCATTTTTCCCTATAAATTCCGATGATCTGTATCTACCATGTCATAACGCAGTAAATTGCGCACATTCTATGGTTAAGGTAATGTCGCAGGGTTTGAATCCAATCCTAAATGAATATGATTATCCAGAGATGGGAGTGCGTGTAGGGATAGATGTTGGTGAGAATTTAGTAGTGCAATATGGCTTGGAGACTCACACGTATGTTATTGGAAATAAGCAGATAATTAAAAAACCTCACCTCGATGTTCTAGGATATACTATCAGTATTGCATCAAAAATGACAGGATTTGCAAAACCCAATCAAATTGTAATTGGTCAGTTAGTATATGATGTACTGGATCCTACACAAAGGTCCACTTTTAAAGGTCTGCCGGTTAGTTCCGATGTTTGGAGTTATGTTAGTAATGATACTGGAGATATTTACAGTTTGTATGGTAGTAGCACACGCCTACGAAAATGACAAAACAATAGAGCAGTGTAGACAGGAAGCAAGAAAAACTAGAGTTACTATCAGAAGAAATTTCGAAGACTGGAGAGGTATCATGGAAAAGAGTATTGGAAGTGACAGACTATGACGAACTAGTCTATAAATTAACTTTAAAGTATCTTCAACAAAAATGGTGTGATATTGGCAATAACACGATTCCCCGTGTAAAGCGTTTAACATTTGCATGTAAAACGATTTTATTGTTCTTTACCACCTTAAAAACTGCAAAAGCTGCAAAGACGTCCTGGAGTCTTATCGGAGGTAGTTATCTTACGTATTATTACCATAGGGAGCATCCTCGGCAGTAGTACAGAGAGAAGTGCGGATCCATTAAAACACCTTATGATAGCTCTGCGTCTTAGTACTACAAATAGCTGAATGAAAAACGAGTGAGTTATCAAGAATGTATTAATTTATCAATAATAAACACATATGTTCTTATAGGTATGACAGGTATAATATTAGATGAATAACAACTCAAAATTCATAGCTGTTGCAGCAGCTATAATTGCTGCTTCATTGGTAGTAACATTCTTTGGGATTTTTAGCGGGTGAACGAATAATAACAATAAATGGAAAATAATTCCCATTGCTGATCAGCAATAGAGAATCGTCAGTAAAGGATCTTAGTAATGTAAAACTTTTTTTCCATTACCATTTTTATTATTTATTCACCTCGTAGAAATCCCGATGAATCTAACTACTCCGGATGCGGTATCAACTAAAGCTCTTGAAATAATTTGAAGGTTGATGGAGTAGCAATATGAGCTATAGCTATTATAAGACATACCTTGAGCTTATTGTGTAACTTTCTTACTTTCTTGTATAACCCAACTACATTCACTTACCTTCGTGATAGGAATGCAGAAGCGAATCTTATGATATAATGAATAATAATATATCTAATAAAATAATAATAGTCATTTTAAACTAAAATAGTTACTCTTTATTATCTTTCGAAAAACTCTAGTATTACTCCACTCTTTGCAACATAATCAAATTTATATCCTTCATTACTAGCTATAGGTAACGCTTCTAAATTACCATTTTTACATAAAGGACATTTATTATTATCGCTATTATTGTCATCATCGATAGTCATTGATCTATTGTTAAGAGATGATGCACACCATAGACACGATTGGCATATTAAAAAGAAGACGTTATCATGAGAAATTCTGCCACTATTTCTTGTTTTTTCTTCTAGTGCTTGAGCTGCTTTTAACTTTGGAATAACGTTATGAACATAATGTCTTTTAATCGAATTGTAGCGAGCTACCTCTTGTTGTAATTGTTGTTGCGAGAACATCAAAGTAATAACCCCTATCTAGCTTAATAAGGACTGCTGTAGATAACGATGGAACATTAGACAAAGAAGCAACATCCTATAATGATATATTTGACGCTTATAGACATCTAATTTTCATACAAAAGGCTGAGAGCTAATAGACACGACGTTACTACGAACAGTATAAGCGTAAACTGCTATCGTTAACTACCCAATAAACTACATAGGCCCCATACGCGACACCATATGGGGAATGAGTACCATGCACACGTATCAGTGCTTCCAAGTGTGTATATACATACGTTTGTATATTGTAT
>Ga0193723_1000309_pt1 | contig 18627 bp, 22 predicted proteins | sample H2m2metaG_FD_143042 | JGI IMG/M metagenome (GOLD analysis project Ga0193723, IMG submission 143042) | Soil microbial communities from a riparian zone of the East river system, Colorado, United States - H2m2 | ecosystem: Environmental > Terrestrial > Soil > Riparian zone | place: USA: East River...
CGGCTCGACGAACTCGGGGCGGGCGAGCAGCGTGACTCTGGGGTCGCGGAAGATTTCCATCAGCGAGCGAGCTCGAGTTTGGGGGTCGCCCAACCAGCAGTGCGCTCCACGTCGCGCAGGCGGGCGGCGATGTCATCGGGAATCGCGGCGGCGTCCTCGCCCACTTTCAGCGCGGCGAGCGGCGCCCAATCGGCCGCGGGAATAATAACACCGGGATTCAGAATGGAGAGCGGGTCGTAGGCGCGCTTCACATCGCGGAAAACCCCCATCACGGCGGACCCATAGAAACGCTCGAGCACTCCCGCACGGAGCCGACCGGCGCCGTGCTCACCTGCGGGGACGCCGCCAAGGCGGAGTACGACGTCCAAAACGTCGTTGAACAGAAGCGTCAAACGCTCCTCCCATCCCTTCCGAGTGATATCGGGGAGGGCATTCACGTGCACGTGCCCGTCGCCGGCGTGCCCGAAGATCGCGACCGGGACGTCGTGCCGCTCTGCCGCCGAGCGCAGTCCCGCGATGTACTCGCCCAGGCGCTCCAGCGGGACGCAGCCGTCTTCAATGACCTGGAGCGAGCGTTGCGATGGCGGCAGACGCGCCAGCGCGGGGGAGGCGAGCCGCCGCACGTCCCACAGCCTTTCGAGCCCGGCGCGGTCCACGGCGGTCTCGACGTGGGTGACGTGCTGCTTCAATCCTCGGACCGCGTCTCCCACGACGCCCCGGGCCGCGACGGAGGTCTCGCGCTCGAACTCAACCAACAGCAAAACGGCGTGAACAGGAGCGTTAGGAATAAGACGTAGAAGGGAGGCGTCGAGCAGTTCGATGGCCGAGGGGTTGAGCGCGACGAGAAAGGGCACGGCCTCGGCGAGGGCGGCGAGATCGCTGAAGCCGAGCGCCACGCCGGCCAGGTCCGGCAGGATGGGATCGAGGCGCCAGTGGACGGCCGTTACGAAGGCCAGCGTGCCCTCGGAACCAATCAGGAGGTCGAGCTCGTCGCTCGATTCGGCGAAACGATCCAAAGCGTAGCCGGATGAGTTCTTTCGGGTTTTGGGAAAGTTCTGGAGGTCTCGGGTATCGGGTACCGGGTATCGGGTGCCACCGCCGCGACGCAATGTGCGTGTTTCCCCGTTCGCTTCCACAACCTCCAGAGCCTCCACCCACCTCCGCACACTGCCGTACCGGATCGACCGCGGCCCCGCCGCGTTCGTCGCGACCATGCCGCCCGACGTCGCGAACGCGCCCGACGAGGGATCGGGGGGGAGGCGGAGGCCGTAGGGTCTGGCGGCCTCGGTGACTTGGCCCCAGGTGACCGACGCACCGGCACGAGCGAGTCGTGTGTGGGGGTCGACGGTGAGGTCAGGGAATCCCCGGCTCAGGTCGACGAGGACGCCCGCGCCGACGTTCCCGCCCGGCATCCCGCTGCCGGCGCCGCGGGGAATGAGGGGCGTGCGGGTCTCCACCGCCCAACGGACCAGCGCCGCCAGCTCCGCAACGTCGGCCGGAATCGCGACCGCCGACGGGACGATCCGATAGATGCCGGCGCCTTCGGCGTAGGCAGCGCGGGTGCGAGGATCGGTGAGGAGGTTCGGAGTGCTCAACAGGTGTCAGGTGTCTGGTGTCAGGAAGTTCGCCGGGCTACCTTCCATCCGCTATGGCGACCGCTACATCCACGCCTCCGGCACAGCCCCGCGCCCAGCTCATACACATCGAGGTTGACCGCAGGCTCGGCCACGAGTGGGACGAGTGGAACGGCAAGCCGCTGCCCTCGGGCGGCGACTTCTCGGCGCCGCCGGGGCAGTTCTTCCGGTTCGCGGGGCTCACCCTTGCGGTGCTCGCGGGCGCCGCGGCGCTGCTCCTCTACATCGTGGCGCCCCGGCTTGGCGCGCTGGCGCCGGCGCTGCCCAGGGTCCTGTGGATCTCCCTGGCGGCGTTGACGGGGCTCGCCTGGCTCTGGTTCGGGCTCGCCATCCTCTCCTTTTATAGCGGCATCAACCTCCTGCCCGAGCGCCTGCTCGAGCGGGGCCTGTATCTGCGGCTCATGAACTACACGTCCGCGCTCTCGCGTGCGTTCGGGAAGCGAGACTGGGTGGAGCACGCCGCGATCGACATTTACAACACCCTGGCGGTGCGGCGGGGCCGGAAAGTGGGGAAGGGCGAGCTGTTGGTCCTCATCCCGCGCTGTCTGTCCAAGCAGGCGCTCGACGGTGTGCTCGAGATCGCGGGGCGCTACGAGGTGCCGGTGTTCGTCGCGACGCGGGGCCAGCTCGCCCGACGCGTGATCCGCGAGCGTCGCCCCCGGGCGGTCGTCGCGGTCGCGTGCGAGCGGGACATGATGACCGGTTTGCGGGACGTCGCGGGCAAGCTCCCCGTGCTCGGCCTCACGATGCAGCTCCCCAACGGACCGTGCCGGGATGCGGTGCTGGATCTGCCCCAGATGGAAGAGTGGGTGCGAGGGTGGATCAGTCCGTCGTCGTCCCCAGCTTCTCGCTAAGCGCCTTCAACAACTGCTCCGCCAATCGCTGCCCCGCCGACTCGGGGGGCACTGCGAGCTCCAGGTCCCGCGGCCTGCGCGACGGATCCTCGATCGGCCGGTAAACCGCTTCCACCGTCACCCGTGACTTCCCCGGTACGTCGGGGTCCGCCCACAGCCTGATCTTCACCCGGACCGGCGACATCGCCGAATCGGTCGCGTCGTACCACCCGGTCTCGAGAAACGCATCGATCGGACTGGCGCGCTCGACCGTGGGCCCATGCGCCGCGAGCCACTCCCGGGCTTCCTCGGTCACCCGAGCCGGCGGGGCGTTGATCACGGCGTGCAGTGCCTCGGGGTACGGCGCGAAAGGCGGACGCGTCGTGGCCGGCGTGCACGCCGTAAGCAGGATGACGACGAGACCCGCCAGCCGCATCTAGTGCTTGTGGGGCGGAGTGCCCGGCGGATCGACGTGCGCGGCAGTCTTCGCGGTATCGGCCGGCGGGGCGTGCTCGTGCTCCTCATTCTCGCCCTCCATGTGCTCGTGCCCAGCCGCGCGGTTCTGGATCTCCGCCTCCATCGCCTTGGTCGGGATGCCGGCAGCGTGCTCGAACACCATGGTCCCGCCCACGACCCCCGTCCAGACGATCCCCGCGAGGCCGACGAGACTCAAGACGCGCGACACTACCTCTTCAGCCGGCGGCAGCGCGAAACGGCGGTACATCTTCCACGCGAGGATCAGGGTGAAGACGCCCATCGTCACGAGAGCGAGCGTCTGGTGCAACTCCATCAGCTCGTGGATCGCCTCACCGTGGTCGATCGACTCCTCGGCCAGCTCGCCGGCCACGACCGCCGCCCACCCGCCAATGACGCCGGCCCAGAGCGTCCAGATTCCCGCCCATTTGAGCGACTCCCGCTTCCACACGGCGGCGCCGAGGTCAAAGACTACCGCCGCGAGCAGCAGTGCGACGGGGAGGTCGTTGATAGCCGCGTGCCAGCGGGGTGCGTCGTAACCGAGCATAGGTCAGAGTCCCAGTGCGTTGACGGTGGGCGGGTTTGCCGCGTAGTCGTAGAATCCCTTGCCACTCTTCTTGCCGTACATCCCCGCCAGAACCATGCGTTTCAATAGCGGCGGGGGGGCGTAGCGCTGCTCGCGGTACTCCTTGAACATGATCTCCGCGATGTGGTAGGTCGTGTCGAGTCCGACGAAATCGAGCAGCGTGAGCGGGCCCATCGGGTAGCCGCAGCCGAGCTGCATCGCCTTGTCGATGTCGGACACACTGCCCACGCCCCGTTCGACGGCGCGAATGGCATCCAACAGATAGGGGACCAGCAGCAGGTTCACGATGAATCCCGACGTGTCCTTGGCGGCGACGGCTTCCTTACCGAGCGATTTGGCGAAAGCGAACGCCCGCTTGAACGCGTCGTCCGACGTCGTGACGGTGCGTACGACCTCTACGAGCGGCATCAGCGGCACCGGATTGAAGAAATGCAATCCCACAAACCGGTCGGCCCGCTTGGTGGCGGCGGCCATCTCGGCGATGGTGAGGCTCGAGGTGTTCGACGCGAAGATCGTCGCCGGGCCGCACAGCGCGTCGAGCTCCTTGAAGAGTGCGTTCTTGAGGCCCAGATCCTCCGTGATCGCCTCGATGACGACATCCGCGCCCTTCAGGTCGGCGACAGTCGTGGTGAACGTGAGGCGCTTGAGCGTCGCGTCCCGCGCCGCGGCATCGAGCTTGCCCTTCTCCACGAACTTGGCCAGCGATTTCTCGATCCCCGCGCGGCCGCGGCCCGTCAGCTCCGTCGAGACGTCGCGCACGACGGTGTCGTAGCCGGCGGCCGCCGCTACCTGCGCGATACCGCTGCCCATCAACCCGCACCCCAACACCCCGACGCGTTTAATCTCGGTCATGACGCTCCAAAGGCTTTGCGCACTTGGTCTGCTATGCGCTCGAGAGGATGCTGGGGCGGGAGCGCGCGCTCGGACCGGATCTCGCCGCGTTCGAGCCGATCGAGCACCTGCTCGAGCGCGACGAGCGCGCGCTCGTTCGGGCCCCGGTGACTGCGCGCGACCAACGCGGCGCCGATCGTCAGGGCCGCAGCGGGGACGAACGCGACGGACGCGAGCGGGATGACGACCACCGCGAGGAGCCCGGTGATGGCCCAGCCGCCCACCGCCATCACCGCCGCTCCGGAGAGCCGCGCCGTGCGCTGCTGGCGCATGTCGGCTTCGAGGCGCACGAGGCAAAACCCCGGCTCGAGCTGTACGACCTGGCCCGCCACTTCGGCCACACGAGCCAGCATGTACCGGCGGCCGCCCGCCAGGGCACGCTGAATGGAGGCGAACGCGCCGGCCTTAGGCTCCCAGGTGCTGCGGTCGGGGTAGCGGCGCTTGGGCTGGAGCAGCTCTTCCTCCTCCATCCAGCGGTGCAGCGCACGCTCGACCGCCGCCCGCTCGCCGGGAACGACGCGGTGAGCGGCGATGGACCGGGGTCCGGCGAGCCACGCCCAGGTTCCGCGTGTCGCCTCGGGCGCCGTGCGGGTCCGCTCCTCGAGCATCGCCTGGCGCAGGAACCGGTCCGGGATCCCGACGTCCTTGCCGAGCGCCAGCAGCTCCGGCTCGCTCAGTCCGTCGCCGATGTCCCGCTCGCCCGCCTGCAACTCGGCGGCGCGCCGGACGATCCGGTCGAGCGCCTCGCGACTGATCAGCTCGCCCGCCATGACTAGTCTTTGACCTTCTCCTTGTCGCGCGGTGCCGGCAGCCGCTCGCCGGACGTCTGCTCGGGCAGCGCCCGCGCCGGAGGCTCCGCGGGTTGAGCGGGGGCGATCCTCTCCATGAAGCCGCGGAACAAGTCGATTGGGATGGGGAAGATCGTCGTCGAGTTGTTCTCCGACGCGATCTCGTTCACCGTCTGGAGGTAGCGCAGCTGGATCGCGGCCGGCTCCTTGCCGATGATGTGCGCCGCCTGTGCCAGCTTCTCTGCGGCCTGCAACTCGCCCTCGGCGTTGATGACTTTGGCGCGCCGCTCGCGCTCGGCCTCGGCCTGCCGGGCCATCGCGCGCTTCATCTCCGGCGGCAGGTCGACGTCCTTCACCTCGACCGCGGAGACTTCCACGCCCCAGTCTTCGGTGCGGGAGTCGATGATGTTCTTGAGGATCGCGTTGATCTTCTCGCGACTCATCAGCAGCTCGTCCATCTCGGTCTCGCCCAGCACCGAGCGGAGCGTCGTTTGGGCCAGCTGGCTTGTGGCGTAGAGGTAGTTCTCGACGCCGATCACGGCTTTCACCGGGTCCTTCACCCGCATGTAGAGGACGGCGTTCACCTTGATGGAGATGTTGTCGCGCGTGATCACGTCCTGCGGCGGGATGTCCATCGCCATGACCCGCAACGACACCTTCTGCATCTTGGCGAAGAGCGGCGGCAGGTAGATCACGCCGGGGCCTTTCGAGCCCCAGGAGCGTCCCAGGAAGAAATAGACTGCGCGCTCGTACTCGCGCAGCACGCGCAGGCCCGAGAAGAGGTACAACCCGACCGCTGCGAGGGCCGTTAACAAGACGCTGCCCATGGTGGCTCCTTACGCCGGAAAGGCTTCGACGATCACCGCGGCGCCCTGGCCGCCCCCGATGCAGGCGGAGCCGAGGCCGAACCGCTTCTTCTCGCGGCGCAATGCGTGCAACAGATGAATCGTGATCCGCGTACCACTGGCCGCGAGTGGGTGGCCGATCGCGATCGCGCCGCCGTGCACATTCGTCCTGGCGCGGTCCAAACCCAGCTCGCGCTCCACCGCCAGGTACTGCGGGGCGAACGCTTCGTTCACTTCGACGAGATCCATCTGGTCGAGTTTCATCTGCGCCTTCTGCAGCGCCTTGCGGGCCGCCGGCGCCGGACCGATCCCCATGTACTTCGGCTCCACGCCCGCCACCGCCCACGCGACCAGCCGACCGAGCGGCTTCAAACCGTGCGCCTTGGCGTAGTCCTCGCTCGCGATGACTGTGGCGGCTGCGCCGTCGGAGATCCCCGAGGCATTCCCCGCCGTCACCAAGCCGTCCTTCTTGAAGTACGGCTTGAGCGACAGCAGCACCTCGAGGGTCGTCTCGGGCCGCATGTGCTCGTCGGCGCGGAACTCGACGTCCTTTCCCTTCTTTTTTATCGAGATGCCGACGACTTCGTCCTGGAATACGCAGGCGTCCCACGCCTGCTTGGCGCGTTGCTGCGAGCCCAGGGCGACCTCGTCCACTTCCTTGCGGGTGAGCTTGTACTTCTCCGCCAAGCCTTCCGCCGTCTCGGCCATCGAGAGGCCACACTGCGGGTCCTTGAGCGACTCCCACAGCAGATCTTCGAGCGGCGCGGAGGGACCGAGGCGCAGCCCCCAGCGGGCGCCGCGCACGACGTGCGGCGCCTGGCTCATTGATTCCGCTCCACCCGCGAGTACCGCGTCGGCCTCGCCGAGCAGAATTAGCTGGGCGCCCTGCGTGATTGCCTCGAACCCCGATCCGCACAGCCGGTTGACGGTCACGGCGGGGACTTCGATCGGGAGGCCTGCCTTGAGCCCGACGTGCCTGGCGAGGTAAATCGCGTCCGCGGAGGTCTGGAGGGCGTTTCCGAACACGGTATGGCCGATCTCGGCCGCCGGAACGCGGGCGCGCTCGACGGCGACGCGCGCGGCGTGGGCCCCGAGGTCGATGGCCGACAAATCCTTGAGGGAGCCGCCGAACGCTCCGAATCCGGTGCGAACCCCGGACAGGAAGACGACGTCCTTACTGGCACCCTGGGTTTTCATGAGGAAGGCTCCGCAGCGAGACTCGGGGAATATAGCATGGCCGCCACGACCTCTTTCGTCGTCGCCTTTCCTCCTATATCCGGTGTCCGCACCCCCTTTGCGAGCGTTTCCTTCACCGCCCGCTCGAGAGCCCGCGCGGCATCTGGGTGTCCAAGCTGCTCGAACATCAACGCCCCCGTGAGCACCGCCGCCATCGGGTTCGCGACGCCCTTGCCCGCGAGCGGCGGTGCCGACCCGTGCACCGGCTCGAACAAACCGGCGCGGCCGGGATGCAGGTTTGCGCTCGCCGCGAGGCCGAGGCCGCCCACGAGCCCTGCGCCCAGGTCGGACAGGATGTCGCCGTAGAGGTTGTTCGTCACGATCACCTGGAAGCGCTCGGGCTCGCGCACCAGCTCCATCGCGAGCGCATCCACGTAGCGGTGCTCGGCGGAGATCGACGGGTATTCCACCGCGACGGCCTTGAACTTCTCCTGCCAGATCTTGTGCGCGGGGACGGCGTTCGATTTGTCGCTCATTGTCACCCGCGTCTTGCCGTGCGCCTGGGCCCAGGCGAATGCCGCACGGATGATCCGCTCCACGCCCTTTGCCGTGTTCACTTCCTCGGCGATGTACTCGTCGCCGCTCGAGCGACCGCGGCCGAGGTATACACCTTCGGTGTTCTCGCGGAAGACGACGAAGTTGATGGGCTTGGTCGTCTTGAGCGGCGTCAGGTCGGGGTGGAGCAGGATGATGGGGCGGAAGTTGACGTACAAATCGAGCCGGAAGCGCAGGCCCAACAAGATGTCGCGCGCATGCTCGTTGCCAGGGACCCTCGGATCGCCGATCGCTCCCAGGAAGATTGCGTCCACGTCGTCCCGCAGGTGCTGAAACGCCGCCTCGGGGAGCGTTTCCTTTGTCTTGAGATAGTGATCCGCCGAGTAGGGCAGGCGCTCCCAGGCAGGCGCGAAACCGTGTTTCTTGGCGGCAGCATCAAGGACGGGGATCGCTGCCTCGATCACCTCCGGGCCGATCCCGTCTCCGGCGATGACCGCGACGGAGTACCGCTTCACTCGAAACCCGTCGCGCGGCCGCACGACAGGCAGTACGTCCAGCCGACGTCCACCTCGCTGCCGCACGCGGGGCACTTCAAGTCCCCCGAGGGCGGTTGGCCGCAGTGGGGGCAGAAGTTGACCTTGCGGTTGGCCGGGAGCGTCCCGCCGCAGTAGGCGCACTGGTTGCCGGCGGGCGCGTCGCGTCGAGCACCGAGGGGAATCACGACGGGCGGGATTGGATTCTCCGATGTGTAATCGACGGGTTCGTCTCCTCCTTCGCCACCCGATTCGACCGTGAGGGGCGGCGCGTACGCCTGCTCGCCGAGCAGGACGCGCTCGGCGGCTCGGCCGTTGACCATCGCGCGGGCGTCGGGGAAGTTGCGGAAGTACGCGGTGTCGGGATTGGTCTCGGCGACCTCGCGCTGCATCGCGTCGCGCACGTCGTCGGGCTCGAGGCGCAGGTAGCCGCGTTCGCCGGCCAAGAGGCGGAGCACGGTCATCTCGTAGTCCTGGTGGGTGGCCACTTTGATGCGCGAGCGGTTGGAACGGTACGGGACGAGTCGCTCGTACACCTCGGCCGCCGGGAACGGGACGGCGAGCCGTGACTCCTCCGCCAGCGCCTGCACCAAGCGCGCGAACAGCCGGTCCAATTCGTCCGGCATTACCCGTCCCCCTTCCCCCTTCCCCCTTCCCCTCTCCAATCGTTCACCCAGCGGTCGTACAGCACGGGCTCGACGCCGCCGCTTTGCAGTACCTCTACCCCAGAGGGGTCGCGGTACGCCTTGCGGTAGAACACGTGCGTGACGCCCGAGTTGATGATGAGCTTGGCGCACATCACACAGGGAGACGCGCTCACGAAGACGACCTTGTCACGCAGGTTGCCCGGAGCCTTCACGAGGGCATTCATCTCGGAATGAATGCAGCCGCAGCTTCCGGGCACCGCCGAGTCGCACTTGTTGGGGAGGCCGCGCGCGTTGCCGTTGTACCCGATCGCCAGCACGTTCTCCAGACGTTGGTCCGTCACCACGGTACCGACCTGCAGCCGCGCGCAGGTGGAGCGCTTGGCCAGCTCCTCGGCCATCCGCATGTACACCTCGTACAGCGGGATGCGGTCAACGGGAGGTGCGGACGCACCGTTGGGTAACAGGTTGTAGGGGTGAGTATTGGCGGCGACGCCGTCCTTATGGACGCTCATGCAGCTCCTTGTCGGGATCGTAGCCGGCGTACTTGCCGCGGGCGCGCTGCTGGTCGAGCCAGGTGTCAAAGCCCGAGGGGACGAGGCCGTTGGAGCGCTCCTGATGCTCCGCCGCCCGGGTCGCGAGGAAGTCTGCATACTCGTTCTTGGGATGCTCGGCGTGCCCGCGCACCCAGCCCCACTCCACGTCGTGCGCCTGGGCGGCCTGCTCGAGCTTCTGCCACAGCTCGAGGTTCTCGATCGCGCCGGCCTTGCGGCGCCAGCCGCGCGCCTTCCAATCCTTCAGCCACTCGTTCATGCCCTTCACCAGGTACTCCGAGTCGGACACGTAGCGCACGCGCGCGTGCTTCCACTGGCGGCGAATCCATTCCAGCGCCGCGATCGCGCCGGCGAGCGCCATCTTGTTGTTGGTCGTCTGCGGCGCGCATTCGTAGAAATCCCAGCGTGCTACGCTGTCTCCCGCCGGCGCCTCTACCAGCGCGGCGTTGCCGCCGGGGCTGGGCTTCGTGGAGTCGTTGCCGATGGCGCTCTCGTCGGCGTGAACGAGCACGGAGATCGGCGTGCCCGTCACGGTTGGACGACGACGGGGATGTCGGTGTGCCGCAAGATCTCCTCCGCGTGCGACACCGTGACCTTGCTCGTGCGCCCGCGCGTGACGTGCGCGCCGGCGAACAGGGCGTCGCACTTGGTGCGCTCCACCACCCGCGCCACGACCTCGCCCGGCGTCCCCGGCTCGATGTGCGTCACGAAGGCGACGCCCTGGAGCGACAGCACCGCCTCCGCGGCGCCCACGACCTGCACTCCGGCGGAGTGATCGCTCGTGGCGTAGATGATGTGAATCGTGCTCTGCAGGATGCTGGCGAACCGGGCCGCGAAATCGAGCGCGCGCCGGGCCGTCTCGCCGCCGTCGAACGCGACGGCGCAGGCGCGCATCGGCGAGGGGCGCCCGCCACACACGATCACGCAGCGCTCGGCGAGCTTGATCAGCGAGGCCGCGGTCGGGCCGAGCTCCGCACCCTGGGTGTGGATGCCACGACGCCCGACGAGGACCGCGTCCGCATCCTTGGCGAGGGCCGCCAGCTCGGTATCGGGGTCGCCCTCGCGCAGCACGACTTCCGCCTGCACCCCGGCTCCGCGCACTCGCTCGGCGGCGCGTCCCAGCATCGCCGCGCCGCCTTCCACGTCCTTCGCGCGTTCGGCGACGCTCGTCGTGGGCCACGTCGAGCGTCGCCTTGAACCGCCCACACAGGACGATCCCCTGCTCCAACGGGCGCTGGGGCTGCCGTCGAGGCCGATCAGTAGGCGGGTAAACATGCGCTCACGGAAGCACCGCGAAGGTCTCGAGGTCCCGCAGGCGGAAGGCCAGGACCTCGCCGGTCATCGGGAGCCGTCCGGCCAGCACCTCGTCGCGCCCGCTCGTCTCGAGTCGTTCGGCCACGACCACATATTCGGTGCCCCGCCGCCGCAGCGCTACCCGTCGCCGCTCCCGCACGGCACGCTCCAGCGCGTCGAGCGCATCGGGCGTCAGGGTGCGGTACTCGGGGATCGCGGCCACGGACGTCAATGGACCTGGATCGCCCCGGGGCGGGCTCCAGACGTCACCCGGCCGATGCGAGCCGCGGCGGGAGTCCCTTCCTTCTTCAGGGCTGCGAGCAGGGCGTCGACCCGCTCGGCGAGCACGGCGAGGAGCAGCCCGCCCGAGGTCTGGGCGTCGTGGAGCAGCACGCGGGTCGCTTCGTCCACGCCCGGCGCGAAGCTCACGTCGGCGGCGAGGGCGTCGCGGTTGCGCTGCGTGCCGCCGGGAACGGCGCCACGCGCCGCCAGCTCCGCCGCACCCGGGAAGAGCGGCACGGCCGCGGCGTCGACCTCGGCTGCCACGCCGCTCGCGACCAGCATGTTGTGCAGGTGGCCGAGCAGTCCGAAGCCGGTGACGTCGGTGGCGGCGTGGACGCCCACGGCGAGCATGGCGCGGGCGGCGCCGGCGTTCAGGGTCGTCATCGACGCCACCGCGGCGGTCAGGTCGGCTGCCGTGAGCAAGTCGCGCTTCAACGCCGTCGTGAGGACGCCAGTCCCGATCGGCTTTGTGAGCACAAGGACGTCACCTGGTCGGGCCCGGGCCAGGGTCACGATGCGATCGGGGTGCGCCTCGCCGATCGCCACCATCCCGTACTTCGGCTCGGGGTCGTCCACCGAGTGGCCGCCCAGGACGAACGCGCCGGCCTGCCGCGCGATCTCCTGTCCGCCGCGCAGCACCTCGCCCAGCAGATCGAGCGGCAGCTTGCCGCGCGGCCAGCCGACGAGGTTCAGGGCGAGGAGCGGCGTCGCACCCATCGCGTAAACGTCGGAGAAGGCGTTGGCCGCGGCGATGCGTCCGAAATCGTAGGCATCGTCCACGATGGGCGTGAAGAAGTCCACCGTCGCCACGAGCGCGCGGTCCGGCGCCAGCCGGTACACGGCGGCGTCGTCCCGAGTCGAGGCGTCGACCAGGATGCGCGGATCCGTCAGCGTGGGCACGTGGCGCAAGACCTGCGCCAACTCGGCGGGGCCGAGCTTGCAGGCTCAGCCGGCGCCGTGCGAGAACGCTGTCAGTCTGATGGTGGACATGAGTCCACCGAAGATAGTGCGGCTCAGCCCTCGGCGGCGACCTGCAACGCGCGCAGCCCGATCAGCGCGCGCTCGTCGTGTGGCGGGTCGTCGAAAGCGCCCGTCTCCCGCTGCAATCCCACCAGAGTGGGGACCGCTTTCGCGATCAGCGCCCGCGCCGGCCGCACGCCGGCGAGGATAAGAGCCTCGAGCATCTGGAACAGATCGGCGCCGGGCCACGTGCCGTCGTCGCCCTGCGCCGCGCCGAGCCGCCCGATCAGGCCGTCCAGGTGGTGCCGATGCTCCGGCGGTGCGAGCGCCAAGGCGCCGAGCACCGATGCGCTGAGATCGAGGGTCGGCGGCTGCGGGCCTTGAGCCAGTTCGCGAACCACCGCCGCGACGCCCGGGCGGTCGCCGTGCCGCGCGCGCACCAGCGTACGGACGGCCAGGGCCCGCGTGGCGTATGCCGCGTCGCCGGCCGCCGGGAGCACGAGCCCGTTCGGTAGAGTGATCGGCGCGGGTGCGTCGGTCGGGACCGGCGCCTCGATCCGGCCCAGCACCCAGGAGACGAGCCGGTCCAACCCGCCGTCGAGCGCGTCGAGCCCGAGATCCATCATTTCCCACGCGGCCCACGCGGTATCGAGCAGCGAATCGCCGATCGAGCCGTCCATCCGGGTCCGCGCCGGGCGCTCGTTGCGGAGCAGCTCGGACAACGTCGCGTCACCGGGTTTTTCCTTGCCCAGCATCTGGCGCGCCAGAACGCCCGGCCGCGTATCCCGGTCCTGGAACAGCGCTTCGAGCTTGGCGATCGCCTTCGTGAGGGACTTCATGGCGCAGCCCTCCACTAAGAGGTGCAGTCCCTAGTAACGATTCGAGATGGAAAGGTTCCCTGCGGGGTGAACGCCCGTTAGGCCAGGCGCCAGGCGAGGAGTGCGCCTGCGGCGACGTAGCGTGCGACGTCGAGCCCGGCGTGCGCGAGCAAATGGCGCCGCCGCTCCGGCTCGACGTACTGCCACATGACGAGGCGCCGCGGGAAAGCCGCCAGCAGCCCGACCAGCAAGAAGAGCAGCCACCAACCGCCCGCGCCCAGCGAGTCGAACCACAGCGAGGCGAACAGCGTGACGACGCCGGCCTCGGCCAGGCGCCAACCCAGCTCCCATCGATTGTACATCCAGATGAAGAAGCCCTGGCTGACGAACACGTCCCAGCGGTACCCGATGGGTGGAGCGACCGCGAACAGCGCCGCGACCGGCAGCCATGCGAGGAGCAGCCGGCCGAGTGTCACGCTAGCCGCGCGGGCGGCGGTAGCCGGGGCCGCGCAGGCCGCGCCCGGGCCGCGCATCGGTCATCTTCCCGTGCCGCAACACGGCCTGGCCATTCACGAACACATATTCGATGCCCACGGAAGGTTGGTGCGGCTGCTCGAAGGTCGCCCGATCTATCACCGTCTGCGGATCGAACACGGTGATGTCCGCGTACATCCCGGGCCGCACCAGGCCGCGGTCCTCGAGGCCGACGCGCTGCGCCGCGAGCGAGGTCATCTTGCGCACGGCATACTCGACGGTCATCAACTTCTGCTCGCGCACGTAGCGACCGAGGATGCGGGTGAACGAGCCGTAGGCCCGGGGATGCGTGCCTTCCTTGCCGAAGGGGCCGTCGGGCGCGACGCCGCTCGCGTCGGTGTTCACGGCCACCCACCATTGCTGCATCGCCGCGCGCACGTCAGGCTCGCTCATGAGAAAGTAGATGGCGCCGCTGCGGGCATGATCCGCGATGACCAGGTCGAACAGCGTCTCGATCGGATCCTGCTTGCGATCGGCCGCGATCTGCGACAGGCGCTTGCCCTGCAGATAATGAAGGGAATCCTCGAACGGGAACACGATCACGCCCTGCGGTCCTTCGGTCGCCCGGTAAAAGCGGTCGGTGGCCTGCGGGGGCGCGAGCAGCTCGGCGCGGAGTCGCGCACGAATCGCGGGGTCGCGCAAGCGCGCGATGAGCGAGTCGCTCCCGCCCGAATGAGCCCACGCCGGGACGGACGCGTCTAACGAAGTCGCGCCGGCGAGATAGGGGTACTGGTCGGCGGTGACATCCAATCCTTCCGCCCGTGCAGAATCGATGCGCGCCAGGACGTGCGGCATCCGGCCCCAGTTGCGCCGCCCCGAGACCTTGAGGTGCCAGATCTCCGCCGGGATGCCGGCCTCCCGCGCGATCCGAAACGTCTCGTCCAGCGCCTGGTCGACCTGCCCGCCCTCGTTGCGCATGTGCGTCGCGTACACGCCGCCATGGCGCCGAGCGGCTTTGGCGAGCGCGATGATCTCTTCCGTCGGAGCGAAGATGGCGGGCGTATACTCGAGCGCCGTCGAGAGTCCCAGGGCTCCCTGCTCCATCGCGGTGTCCACCAGCGCCACCATGTGTGCCAGCTCTGCGGGCGTGGCCTGGCGGTCCTGCTTGCCCACTACGGCCAGGCGGATCTGCGTCGCGCCCACGAAGGTGGCGATGTTGAGGGCGCTCTTGCTGCGCGCGAGGCGGGCGAAGTAGCCGTTCAAATCGCGCCAGTCTTCCAGCACCCCGTACTTCTTCATCCAGGCGGAGTCGTCGACGACGAGGAGATCCGTGAGGGGCGCGACGGAGCCGCCCTCGCCCGTCACTTCGGTGGTAATGCCCTGCGTCACCTTGCTGAGCGCCCGATTGTCGATCAGGACTTGCGTTTCCGACTGACCCAGCATGTCGATGAAGCCCGGGGCGACGACGAGCCCTCGGACATCGAGCGTTTCCCGCGCGGTGGCGGACCCCAGGTACCCGACGGCGGCGATGCGATCGCCAGCGATGGCAACGTCGCCCACATAGCGAGGGTTGCCGCTGCCGTCCACGATCCAGCCGCTGCGCAGGATGACGTCGTAGCCGGCGCTGCGGTCGTCGGCTGGCCGGAGACACGCGCCGAGCAGCAATAACAGCAGGCACGCGCGCTGCGAGCGAGCACTCACTTTCTCCATTCCCTCCGCAAGGAATCGGGATAGACCACGCGGCCCCGGGTCATGACCCAGGCGATACTGCGTGTGGCGCCGATGTTCTGGGTGGGGTTCCCATTGAGCACGACCAGGTCGGCGACCTTGCCGCGCGTCACGACGCCGAGGGAGTCGGCGTGCAGCAGCTGCGCGCCGCGCCGAGTCGCGGAGCTAATCGCCTCGAGCGGCGTCAGCCCCGCCTCGACCAGCAGCGCCATCTCCTCGTGCAGCGAGAACCCCGGGATCAAGAGCTGGTTCGCGGCGTCGGTGCCCGCGGCGATGCTGCCGCCGGCGCGCTTGAACTCGCGCACGAACTGATTCTGCCGCGCACGCGCGCGGCGGAACGCCTGAAAGTCGCGCGGCCGCCAGCCGGTACGACGCAGCAGTCCCGCCACGCTGCGGACGCTCGCGGCGTCCTCCGGCACATCCTCCATCCCGGGCCGCGTGAGGAGGATCGGGTTGTCGAGCCGCGACAACATCTCGTGCAGGATCAGCGTCGGGACGATCGCGACCTTGGTCTGGGCCAGTGCGCGAGCGGTGCGGGCCAGCGCGGCAGAGTCGAGCGCCATCCAGCCTTGCTCTTCAGTGGTCCAACCCGCGAGGAAGCGGTCGTGCGCGCGGTAGTAGACCGCGGGGTTCCGGGCCGCCGCCTGCACCACGCCCGCCATGTGCTCGAGCGACACGACGCCGGCGCGAGCGGCCGTCAGCGCGTCGATCTTGCCTAGGTGCGCGGCGACGGGCAGGCGGAAGTTTTTCGCCTCGTCCATCAGCGGCTGCAGCAGGGCGGGCGTGATCTTCGTGTAGATCTTCAGATAATCGGCGCCGGCGACCGCGCGCTGATCCACGGCGTGCCGCGCTTCGGACGCCGTCGCGACGCCGGTCGCGGTGGGATAGGTCGCGGGAGCGCCATCGATCATCGCCCCCGCTGTGAACATCCGGGGCCCGACGATCGAGCCCAGGTTCAAGTCGTTTTTCAAAACGAACGCGGAGTCGTTGGCGCTGTGCAGGTCGCGGACCGTCGTGACACCCCAGGCGAGATAGCGCGGCGCGGCCCAGCGCTCCACGTGGGCATGCGCGTCGATCAGGCCCGGAATGATGGTCTTCCCTACGAGGTTGATCCGTTCGGCGCCCTTGGGGATCTGGATTTCATTGACGCGGGCTACCGCCTCGATGTGCCCGTTCCGGATGAGGATGAGGGCGTCTTCTTTCGGCGCCCCCCCCGCGCCGTCGATGAGGGTGGCGCCCTCGAGCGCGATGACTCCCTTCCCGGAGGGTGTGCACGCTCCGACGAGGAGCAGGGAGCAGAGCAGGGAGCCGGACTTCACGGCTTCGGGTCCGGAGAGGTGTGGTCGTGCAGGATGCGCCAGCGATTACCCTGGCGTTGCAGAACCAGGGTGAAAGGGCCGCTCGCGACCACGGAATCGCGCCGCAGCAGGCGGAAACGGGCCGTGGCGTAAGCGAAATCGGGCGTGAGGGCGCGCACGCGCACCTCCTCGAACGTGAGCGAATCGCGCGACTTCCCGGGCGCGAAATAGTTCGCCTGATAGCGGTCGTATAACGCCTGCCAGCCGTACTGCACGTGCCCACCCGCCATATAGCTCGTCAGCGAGTCATGGGCGTAGTCGCCCATGAAGCCCGCCAAGTCGCCGCGGTTCCAATCAGCGGCCGAGCGGGTCAGCATCGCCTCGATCTCGCGCGGCGGATCGCCCATCGGGACGGCCGGCGCACTACACGCCGTCGCAAGGAGCATCATCCAGCAGACATTCCGCACCACGCACCTCTTCAGTTCGAGTCCGGTCCCAACGTACCTTCCACCATGGCCGACGCAACCCCGTTGTGGGAGACGACGGTGTACGGACCGGTGCGATCACGCCGGCTCGGCACGAGCCTCGGCGTGAACCTCGTGCCGCAACGCTCCAAACTTTGCTCGTTCGATTGCCCCTACTGCCAGTGCGGCTTCAACACTCTCAAGGCCGAAGGATCGCGCTGGCCATCGCCGGACGAAGTCGTGCACAGCTTGACGCGTGTGCTGGCGCGCCTGCCCTCGCTCCCCGAGTGGATCACGTTCTCCGGCAACGGCGAGCCGACATTGCACCCTCGCCTGACGGTGGTGGTGGACCGGGTACTCGCGGTTCGCGCCGAGATGGCTCCCAAGACGCGCGTCGCGATCCTGTCGAACGGCCTCACCGCGGGCCAAGCAGCGGTGCGCGCCGCCCTGATGCGGCTCGATGACCGCATCATGAAGCTCGATCCGGGTCCGATGGAAAAAGTGAACGGCGTGCGCTACGAAATCGAGGGTCTCGTGACGGCGTACCGGCGTCTCAAGCCCTATACGGTCCAGGCGATGGTGGTGCGGGGCCGCGAGTGGGACGGGTCGAGCGAGGAGAGTGTCGCGGCGTGGCTGCCGCGGTTGGTGCAGGCGAATCCCGACGCGGTTCAGGTCTATTCGCTGGCGCGCCCGCCCGCCGATACGGGCATCCACAATGTGCCGCGGGAGCGCCTCGACGAGATGGCCGTGGCCATTCGCAAAGCGCTCCCGCAGTGCCGCGTCGAGGTGTCCTAGCGCCGACGTTTCTTCTTGCCGGCCTTCTTCTTTTTCTTCGCGGTTTTCTTCTTGGCTTTCGGACGCGACTTCTTCGCCGCCTTCTTTTTCTTCTTCGCCTTCTTCTTGGCCTTCGGCTTTTTGGCAGCGGGCGCCGCCGGCTTGTCCCACATCGGCGCTGGCGCCGGGGCCGGCGCGGGCGAAGGGGCCGACGGGAACATCGGCTCCGAGAAGCCCGGTCCCGGCCAGCTGCTCTCGGTGTTATCCATCTGCTCAAGCATCGGATCTTCCTCCGCGTGGTGGCTGGGCGTGGCCTATAGCTTACCCGTGGATTGCGACCCCGCAAGTGCGCGGGCACACCGTGGCAAGTTGGCTTGACAACGCCATTTAGCAGGACTTACGTTGCGCGAGCCATGATGCATCGCGCACCTCTTGCGGCGCTCGCGCTCACCCTACCGGGCGCCGCGCTGGCGCAGAACGTCGCCGAAGTCCAGGTCGCCCCCCCCACGATCACCATCCGCGTGGGGGAGCGCAGCGGACTCCTGGCCACGGCATTCGATCGCATCGGCAACGTCATTCCCACCATCCGGATCATCTGGTCGTCCAACAACCTGGCCGTCGCCAAGGTGGACAACAATGGCACGGTGACCGGCGTAGGGAACGGCGTCGCCATTGTCGAGGCGCGCGTGGGGCCACGCAAGGGGCAGGCCGCGGTGCAAGTCACCGGCGGCGCAGCGCCTCCTCCACCGGCGACCTCCCCTCCGGTGACCACGCCCCCCCCGGTGACCACGGGCGCCCCGGATCCCCTCGCCGGCCAGCCGGCCGGCACCGGCCCCGCGGCAGCCCTGCGGCTCGAGCCGGGTGCGATCTACCTGCTGCCCTCGGAGAACACCCGCGTGTCTCCCCGCGCGCTGCGCGAGGACGGCTCACCGGCGGCGCCCGTCGTCGTCACCTGGAACTCGCTGCGAACAGACGTGGCGAGCGTGGACCAGAACGGCAACGTCGTGGCGCTCGCGGCAGGCC
>Ga0193723_1000310_pt1 | contig 18621 bp, 15 predicted proteins | sample H2m2metaG_FD_143042 | JGI IMG/M metagenome (GOLD analysis project Ga0193723, IMG submission 143042) | Soil microbial communities from a riparian zone of the East river system, Colorado, United States - H2m2 | ecosystem: Environmental > Terrestrial > Soil > Riparian zone | place: USA: East River...
ACGTGTCGCCGTGACTAAAGATGAAACACTGCTTTCGGTAGGCAGGATTCCAGTTCACCACCCGCACCCCCGCCTGACGGCAGCACTCGCCGATGAGGCCCTGCGGCACGTAGATCCCGTGGTGAAACACGGCCACCTCATAAGGCACCGCGCGCAGGAGGGCGCGGGTGGCGAAGGCTGTCAACAGGGCCGCGCCGAAGTAGCGGCGCAGCACCGCCTCGGCCTCAGGCTCGCCTTCCAGCGTGGCACGGGCGTAGAACCGTAACGCGCCGGCCAGCGCGTGCTCTCCAATGGCAATGTCGTCGAAGGTGTAGTCAGGGATCTCATCCAGCGGAACCTCGGCTGCCAAACTCGCGGCAAGCTTGCGCTCGTCGTGGGTGAGGTATTCCCCGTAGGTATGTACCCGGACTCCGAGGGCTCGAAAGACCGCCGCTCCGGAGTCGAAGCATCCGTGGCAGAGGTCCTTGGACGGACCGTGATGGGCAAACCGGCTCTGCTTGGGATACCACGTCACATCGGCTGCCAGACACGCAGGCAGCATCGAGTTGCAGAGGAGGACATCGACCTCGGCCCCGCGCAACGTGAGCGCCGCGGTGAGCGCGCTCTCGACGGAGGTACCGGCGAGATGGCTCCCCACGCTGGTCGCCATGAGAACCCTGGGGCCGCCGCGAGCCGCCGCGACCACCTGCTCCCATGCGGGGCGCTCCGCGCCTATGATGGCGGTCCAATCCGGCTGCTCCGTCGCCAGGCGGCGGCGGCGAGCCAGCAAGCGCGCGTGGCGCTCGAGAGTCGGCAGGCGGCGGAGTTGATCCCGAAACAGCTCCCGGATGCGGGTCACACCGACTCCAGTGAGCGCGACAGACCCAGCCGAGCCAGGAACTGGTCCGGATCCGGAAGGGAGGGCAGGAGCCACCATGGTTCGGTCGCTCGGAGCTGCTCGAGGGTGTAGCCACCGGTGGCGACAGCCACGACCCGTGCGCCGATCGCCTTGCCGCATGCGACGTCGTGCGGGGTGTCACCGATCACATAGATCCGTTCAGGCGAAACCGTGCCGACGATCTGTCGTGCCTGGGCCAGTGCGGTCCGGGCGATGGTGGCGCGGTCCTCGGCCCCGTCGGCGAACGCCCCACCCTCGAAGAATCTGGCGAGCCCGTAATGCCGAAGCTTGGCCGCGGCTCCACTCCGGGTGTTGCCGGTGAGCAGCGCCGAGTGGACGTCGGGCCTGCCCCGCAGCCGTTCCAGGATGGGCAAGACGTTGGGGAGCACCGCGCCGGTTCGCCGCCCCAGACATTCTGGCAGTCGGCGCTCGTAACTCCGCAGCAGGCTCTCCGCGCTAGCCGGCTCGAGCCCATGACTCTCCGCGAGCCGGCGCGCGATCTCGACGTCGGTAAGGCCGGCGGTTTGGAAGTCGGAGAGATCCACCGGCTGTCCCAGCCGCTCCGCCACTGCCTCCTCCCACGCGTGAATCCCTGCCCGGGCCGTGGTGAGCAGTGTGCCGTCGATGTCCCAGAACAGGACGGTGGTCATGCCCGCTGCCGCTCGCGCTGCACCACGGCCGCCACCTGCCGCGCCAGGCTGCCCGCATCGAGCTCGTGGGCCAGCAGCGCCTCGGAGTTCTGACCGCACACCGGCAGCGCGTCCAGCCCGAGTTGGCGTACCACCGCCCCCGGGACTCCGAGGGCCGCAATGCGGGCGGCCAGCATCTGTCCCTGACCGAACGCGACATAGTGGTCATCGAGGGTGAAGACCTGCCGGCAGTCGCCTATCGTCTCAAGCAGCCAGGTGTCGTCGACCCGATTCAGCCAAGGGAGATTGATCACGCTCAGCCCGACCCCCTGCTCCTTCCGCAACCGTACCGCCGCCTCATAGGCTTGTGCCAGCAGGACGGGGCCGTAAGCAAACAGAATCGCGTCCTCGCCCTCGGTGAGCGCTACTCCGCGGCCCTCCGCGAGACGGTAGTCGGCCGGCAGCTGGTAGGGAACCTGACAGGGAATCGATACTAGCCGCAGGTAGCAGCTCTCCGCTGTGCCACGCACGCAGTACTCGACGGCAGCCGCCACTTCGCCCTCGCACGATGGCTCCAGGAGAACCAGTCCGGGAATGCTCGCCAGCACCGAGATGTCCCGCACCGACTGGTGCGAGTGGCCGGGGCCGCTGGGCAACAGGCCGGCCAGGGAGCCGACGTAGACGATCTTGGTGCGCTCGGTAGCGTTGTTGTAGATCTGCTCGTTGGCCCGGGTGGAAAGAAAGCAGGCAAAGGAGTGGACCACCGGAAGCAGGCCCCGGAGTGCCATACCACCCGCCTGCGAGACCATGTCCTGCTCGGCAATCCCGCACTCCACGTATCGGTCCGGGAACCGCTCCCGGAAGGCGATGAGCCCGCAGTCCAGCTCGAGGTCCGCATCGAGGGCCACCAGCTGGGGATTTTGCTCCGCCTCCGCCAGGAGCGCACGGGAGTAAGCCGGTATCAGCCGCTGCGCGCCCTGTGCGCTGGGGCGATCGGAGCGGGGCCGAATCTCGAGCTGCAAAGGGGGCTCGCCCAGCACGGCGAGCTGGCTGGCTGCATGCTCCGCGAGCTCCTGGAGTGCCCGGGCGTAACTGGCGTCGTCGGGCGCCCCGCTGTGAAATCGGTAGAAGCGCTCGCCGGTTTTCATGGCAGCGCTTTCCATGAACGAGACGCCTTTCCCCTTCACTGTGTCAGCGATCAGCACCTTGGGCCGATCGCTCGTACGACGCAGACGGCGCAGCGTGGTGGCAAGGGTTGAGAAATCGTGTCCGTCACAGCGCGCCACCTTCCAGCCAAAGACCCGGAACTTTGCCTCGAGATCCCCCAAATCGGCGACATCGCGGACCCAGGTGTCCGACTGGATCTTGTTGTGATCCACGATCACCGTCAGCTCGCCCAGGTCACTGCGGACCGCGCCCGCCAGCGATTCCCAAATCTGTCCTTCTTGCAGCTCGCCGTCTCCCGTGAGGACGAACAGCCGATTGGTCTTGCCCTGCGCTCGATGGGCAAACGCCATCCCCTTTGCCTTGGAAATCCCCATACCCAACGGGCCGGTGTTGGTGACGATTCCCGGAGTGGCTACGTCGGGGTGGCCCGGCAAACCACCGAGGCGCCGCAGCCGATGGATCTGCTCGAAGGGGATGAGACCGAGGCCGAGGAGAACCGCGTACAGGCCGGGGGCATCGTGTCCCTTGGAGGAAAAGTAAAGGTCGTCCGGTTGCAGCTCGTTGAGGTACAGCCAGGAGACGATGTCCAGACTGGAGAAGCTGCTCCCGATGTGCCCGGATCCTGCCTGGGCGATCATGTAGAGCGCGTTGATGCGGCAGCAGGTCGCGAATAACGCGGCCTGGTCCAGCGGCTTCAGGGGCAGCCGCCGCAGGCGCTCGAACTCTTTCGGGGGAACGTACTGCAGGTCTGGCATGCGCTCAGGACGAGCCCGTGAGGGCGTCCGCTGCCGGAACGTATGGAGGGCCCGCCGGCGCCGGCAGGTCGGCCGCTCCGCTCGAGACCAGATGTTCGGCGTACATCCAGTCCCTGGTGTCGTTGAGGTCCAGCCCCTCGTAGCCCTGAGTAAAGAACGGCAGGATCCGGGTACCGGCGATGGTTCCCTCCTCCAGTGGCACCCGGGTCCACGCGATCTCGAGGCTGGCATTCTGAATGAACACTTCGGGGAGGGCCTGGTACGCCATGCTGTGCCACGGAGGATTCACCGGGCCACCGTCGAGCAGCGGTACGATCCGATCACCATGGAGGCGCCACATCTTGCCGGGATGCTGGCGGCACAGCTCCACCGCCCGCAGCGAGTCGACGTCGTGCCGGCTGCCGAAGCTGTCCCAAGCCCGGCGGATAGTTGCGCCACTGCGGAACGGGCTGGTTGGCCGAAGAATGCTGAAGCAGGAGTAGGTGCGGCCCTCTTGGCGCAGCTGCTCCAACGCATGCCGCACCCAATCGATATCCGGCGACAGATCCGCCGCCAGATCGGCCGGGCGCAGGAACGGAACCTCGGCCCCGTAGTGTCGAGCGATATCTGCCGTGACCGGGGAATCAGTCGAGGCGATCACGGCAGCGAACACCCCGCTTTCACGCGCCGCCGCAATGGTGTACGCAATGAGCGGATGGCCGGCGAGCGGGCGCACGTTCTTTCCGTGCAGCCGCTTCGATCCGGCGCGGGCGGGGATCAGGGCGACGATGGAGACGGTGGGGTTCAAGGCGTGTAGTTGATGTATACCGTCTTCCAATCCGAGTACACGTCCAGCGCCTCGGTCCCAGCCTCGCGCCAGCCGTTGCCGGACGCTCTAAGCCCGCCGAACGGCATGTGTGGCTCGCTGCCGAACGTGCCCCCGTTCACCACGGCCACCCCGGCACGGATCCGGCTGGTGAAGGCCATGGCCCGATGGACGTCCGCCGTGTGAATGGCCGCGGTGAGCCCATAGGGCGAGTCGTTCGCCAGGGCGATGGCGCTCTCGAAATCGGTCACCCGGTAAAGCGAGGAGATCGGGCCAAACAGCTCGGTTTGCGAGAGGGGGTCGGTGGGTGCTCCCTCGAGTAATGTTGGTGCCATGAAGAAGCCGCCGTCGTAGCCGGGGCCGGTGAGCCGCTTGCCGCCGATCAGCACCTTGGTGCCGTTGTGGCGTGCAGTGGCGACCGCCTGGAGCATGCTTTCGAGCTGTTGCTGGTTGATGACCGGCCCGAAGTCGTCGTCGTCGCCACATCCCACCCGGAGTCGCCTGGTCCGCTCGACCAGGAGATCGCGGAACTTCTCATAGACCTTATTGAACACGATGATACGGCTGCCGGACGCGCAGCGCTGGCCGGCGTTGCTGAAGGCCGACAGCACCGCCCAGTTGGCCGCGAGCTCGAGGTCCGCATCGTCGCACACGATCAGGGGATTCTTGCCGCCCAGCTCGAGGCAGATCTTGGCTAGGCGGGCGCCAGCGGTCTGCTGAATCCAGCGGCCCACGCTGGTGGACCCGGTGAAGCTGACCACGTCCACGCCGGCGGACTCGACCAGCGGCGCGCCCGCCTCTTCGCCCATCCCATGGATCAGATTGAGCACCCCGGCCGGGAGTCCTATCCCGGCGGCGAGGCGAGCGAAGGCCCAGGCGGCCGCGGGTGCGTCTTCCGATGGCTTCAAGACGACCGTGTTACCGCAGAGGAGAGCAGGGAAGACCTTCCAGGCTACGTTCGCGATCGGAGTGTTCGCCGCGATGATCAACCCTGCCACGCCAAGAGGCTGGCGGACGGTCATGGCCACTTTGTTGGGCACCGCGCTCGTGGTGGTGCGCCCATAAAATCGGCGCCCCTCGCCGGCCACGAAGAACCCCATCTCGACCGCGCCGGCAGTCTCGCCGCGGGCGTCCTTGAGCGACTTGCCGGTCTCGATATGGACTAGGCGGGCGAGCTCGTCCTGATGTTCACGTAGGGAGAGCGCGAGCTCGCGAAGCAGGTCGCCGCGATAGACTGGCGTCGCGTCGGCCCAGGCGGGCCATGCCCTGCGTGCGGCATCGACAGCGGCCTCCACGTCCGCGGCCCGCGAGCGTGCCACCGAGCACATGGCACGACCCGTTGCCGGCGCCAGCTTGGCAAAGCATTCACCGCCGGCAGCAGGGCGCTCGGCGCCATCCACATAGTTGAGGATGAGTGGGGGAGGGGCGAGATCGATTTTGCCCATGCGCGCTTCGAATCTCCTTACCAGGCCGTGTAGCCACCGTCGACCAGAAGCTCAACGCCGGTGACATAGGACGAGGCGTCGGATGCAAGGAAGATAAGCGGGCCCCCGAGGTCCCGGGCCACCGCCATGCGGCCCAGCGGAACGCGGGCAATAAACTTTCGCTTGAATGCTTCGTCCTGTCCGCCCTCTACCCCACCGGGAGAAAGGGCGTTCACGCGCACTCCCGATGGCCCCCAATGGGTGGAGAGATAGCGGGTGAGATTGACGAGTGCTGCCTTGGATGCGCCATAGGCGGGCGGTTTGAGAAACGGAGGATCGCAGGGGAGGTGATCGTAGGCACGAGCGTCCGGAGAGACGCTGGCGTAGAGTGAACCGATATTGATGATCGAGCCCCGGCCGAGGCCCACCATGGCCGGACCGAATGTCTGCGCGGCGTGAAACGCGCCTACCAGATTGACGTCCAACACACCGCGGAAGACCTCGGCGGGAATGTCCTGGATCCGGTAGGTCTTGGCAGGGCCCGGCGGCTGATCGATGCCGGCATTGTTGACCAGCACCGTGGGGACGCCCAGGTCCGTCTCGCACAGAGCCCGGACTGCCTCGAGCGACTTCCGGTCCCGGACATCTGCCCGGTACAGCCGGAGGCGAGCTGGGTTCCGATCCTGCAAGGCGCGAAACGCCGGAGCCAGCGGAGAACCCTCGAGGTCGATCCCCCCGACCACGGCACCGGCATTCAGCAGCGCCTCGCACCAGATCGGCCCGAGTCGGCCGAGCGCGCCGGTGACAACCGCGACGCGCTCGGCGAGCGGACCAGCGGTCACGCCGCCTCGCCCTGGCCGAGTGCCGCGAGCTGGATCGTGTCGTCGGCCTTGAGGGGGCGCAGCAGGGTCCGGCCGACGACGACGTCCAGCATGTGTGGCGGCAAACCATCCCCCGGGGATTTGAGGGCCACATCCTCAGCGGTCAGGACGTGGCCGGTGGGCAGGTCACGGGCGGCAACGAGCTTCTTGCTCATTTTGAGGATGGGCCCCTGCTCGCTGGGGTACACCTTCTTCACTCCATCGCCCAGGGCTGAGCGCACTCGCCGAAGATCGCGCACCATCTTGCGCAGCCCCACAGGCTCGAGCGAGAACGGATGGTCGGTGCCCTTGGCGGCTCGGTTGAAGGTGAAGTGCTTTTCCACTATCCGGGCCCCGACCACGTAGGCCACCGGCGCCATGGCAATGCCGTTGTCGTGGCTCGACAGGCCGATCACGACGTCAAAGTGCTCACGGTAGGTCGTGATGACGCGAAGATCGAGCTCCTCGAATGCCGCAGGGTACCCCGCCGTGCATTGAAGGATCGCGAGCTGATCGTTGATCGGCATAATCGTTTCGTACGCCCGTTCCACGTCCTCAAAGGTAGCGCCGCCGGTGCTCACGATTACCGGCTTGCCCAGACGGGCCACATGTCGGAGGAGAGGGATGTTGCGGATGTCGCCGGAGGCGACCTTGTACGCCCCCATGTTGAGCTGGGCCAGAAAATCTGCGCTGGCGATGTCGAACGCGGTTGCGAAGAAGGTGAGACCAAGCTCACGAGCGTAGCGCTGCAGCTCCTGATACTCGCTGCGTCCAAACTCCAGTGCTTCGCGGTGCGTACCGTAAGTGGCACCGAAGCTGTTCTCGTTTTCGTAAGACCTGTCGTACATCTCCCGGGTGTACAGCGAGCGGTTATCCCGTTTTTGGAGCTTCACGGCTTGCACGCCGCATTCACGGGCGAGTCGAAACAGCTCCTTGCACCGCTCGAGGCTTCCCTGGTGGTTGTGTCCGATCTCGGCGACAACATAGCAGTCCGAGTCGTCGTTGATCACCACCCCGTCGATGACCATCTGGCGCATCAGCGTTCCGTCGAGGAAGAAAGAAAGTCAGACTCAGCCACCACACCCTGGGCCAAGTCGATATCGGTGGGAGGTCCGAGGACACCGGCCGCCCGGACCGCCCGCCAGAGCCCCCAGGCATACCAGACGGCCCCCACCGCGCAAGCCAAGACCACCCGCACGATGGTCACTCCGCCGGGCAGGAGCAGGGTCAAGGCTGCGGAGACCGCTCCCAGAACAGCCACGCCAACACCGGGTGCGGCGGTCAGCAACCAGACCCCGGGACCCACTCGCAGCAAACGCTGGGTTGCGCCGTCCAGCACGACCAACCCCACCAGATGAGCGACTGCCATCCCCGCAGCCAGCCCCATCAGCCCCCAGCGGTTTCCTACCGCCAAGGCGGCCGCGATCAACACCGAAAAGAAGACCGACCAATGAAAGAGCCAGCCCGGCCTATCGAGCGCCTTCAACAACGATCCGGCCAGCGCCATGAGGGTCATCGCTGCACCGACCAGCGCGAACAGCGGCACGATCGGGGCTGCTGGTTCCCACTTAGCCCCGAAAAATAACGGAATGGCCGGCGGGGCGACCACTGCCAGGATGGCCAGCAGGGGAAAGATCGCCAGTACGGTCATCCGGCAGGCCTGGAAATAGGTGGCCCGGGCCCCGGCGGTATCATGAACCCGCGCCAGGCGAGGGAAAAGCCAGTTCCCTACCGCTCCGGCAAGATTCTGGACTGGGAAGACAACGAGTTTCTGGGCGAAGTTGTACAACCCCATGACGAGTGGCCCGGCGAGCACCCCCACCAGCAGCTTGTCCAGGTTCTGGGCCAGGTACTTGAACAGATTGAATGAAAATAGCTTGGAGCTATAGCCCCAAAGTTCGACCAAAGCCCGGCGGGACACCTCGGATATCGCCGGTCGCCAGCGGAGCATCCCCCAGAGCAGTGCGGCTCCGCCAGCAGACGTCACTAATGTCTGGGCGACGAGACTCCAGACTCCATAGCCCCGCAACGCTGCTGTGATTCCCACGGCGCCGCCGAGCATGGTGGCGGACAGATCGCGGATGGCGAGCTCCTTGAAACGGAGATCCCGGTAGGCCAGCGCAAGATGGGTGAGGCCCAGTGAGTTGACGAAGAAGCCCGGGGAGAGTGCGAGCACCACTGGCTGAACCGCCGGAGTGCCCAATGCCTGTGCCAGCGGCCATGACGCGGCCATGCCGGCCAGCGAGGCTATGAGCCCGAGGCCGGCGTTGAGGAAGAAGGTCGAGCTCAGGTGGGCAGGGGTCACTTCGCGTCGTTGGATCAGAGCCGATCCGAACCCGACATCGGAAAAGACTCCCAGGATGCCAATCCAAGCGGTGGCAAGCGCCACCAAGCCAAAGTCCCGCGGATTCAGGAGGCGCGCCAGCACAATGAACACCGAATAGGAAGCAACCTGCCGTCCCAGCTGCTGTACCACCGACCATGCCCACGGCTTTCCATTCACCGAAGCAGGTCCTGAAAGCAGGCCTCGATCGCACGATTGGTCGTATTCTTGTCGAACTGCTCGAGCACCAGTGCGCGGCCGCTGGCCGCCACCCGATTCCGCTGTGGCTCATCACCCAGGTACCTGCTTACGCCCGCTGCTAAGGCGGCAGGATCGGCGGGCGGGACCAACACACCGACGTTCTGGTCGGTGACAATCTCGGGGCCGCCGCCGATGTTGCTGACGACGACCGGCTTGCCGCTGGAGAGCGCCTCTTCGATGGCGAGTCCCAGGCAGGCCCTATTGTTGATGCTGGGCACTACGACCACGCTCGCCGCAGCATAGCAGAGCGGCAGCTCTTCGCCAGGCACGTCGGGTGCGACTCGCACGTGGTCCGGCCAGCGGCGCTGGGCCTCTATAGCTCGCTCGGTGAGCTCACCCCGGCCCCCGGCCAAGAGGAAGATTGCGTCACGATGGTGGGCCAACACCAGGGGAATGGCTTCCAGAACGATGTCGAGGCCCATGAGCCGGTTCATCCGCGCTAAATAGAGCACGATCGGACGGCCTGATGGAATGTCGAGCCTCCGGCGAACCGGAGTACCGTCCCGCTCGGGCGAGAAGCGGTCGGTGTCAACTCCGTAATACACGGTTTCCACCGGAGTATCCAACCCGAGAAGCCGAAGGCTTGCGGCACAGTGGCGGCTGCAGGACAGGAGAACCCGGCTCTGATTGACGATCTGACGTACCTGGTCTAGGCGGCGGCGGTGTAGTTCCGGATTCTCGTAGATCTCGCCGAAGATCGTGGTAACCAGGGGCAGGCCCAAGTCCTGAGAGAGCCAGGTACCGACGAGGCCGGCTGAGAAGAGATGGTAGGCGCTGATGAGCCTGAGGTCATGGCGCAGTACCAGTGCCCGCGCCCATTCGGCCAGCGCCAGCGACCCGAGATACAGCCGGGGAGCCTCCGTGGCCAGACGGCGGGCCTGGATGGTTCGCCGGAGCAACTGACCAGGGGCTCGGAACGGCGCGCGTGCCAACGGCGCCTGCCGCTCGCCCCGGGTCGGACGATGAACGGTGTATCCGTTTTGCAGGACGGGGTCCCCTCGCGGCCCGGTCATGGATACCACATGAACTTGCCAGCCGTTCAGGGCTAGGTGACTGGCGAGGTATTCGATGTGAGTCGGAACGCCTCCGAATGGGGGCGGATGATTGCCCAGCAGCAACACCGAGGGCCGCATGGCGCTCAGGCGGTCTCAAGTGGACGGTCCGCTGCCGCTATGATCCCTTGAGTCACTATCCGCCCGCGGCCGCCCAGCTCGGCGAAGAGCAGCAGGCGATAGAATGCCTCGACGCCCTTCCACAGCACTACCCGCACCAGTGACGGAAGGCTCCGTACTACCGGACTAGTCGAGCGCAGCCGGATCCGGTGATAGCCGGTTAGTTGCAGCACCTGGACCAGACTCGAGGCAGAAAAGGCGATCTCATGGGTGAAATCGCCGTACCGGATCCGGCCGAAGAACGGGGACTCGGCGTTAGGCACCTGCAGGATGATGGTTCCGCCCGGCAGAAGTGCGCAGAGGGCCAGCCTGAGGATCTCGAGGATCTGGTCCCGGCTGAAATGCTCGATCACATCGCGCAGAATCAGCCCGTTGTAGTAGCCGCTCCGACTGCCGAGGTAAGCGGTGATGTCGCCCCGCCGGACGTTACCAATGCCCAGCCGCTCGGCGGTCGCCACCTGCTCGGCGCTGAGGTCGATCCCTTCAGCGTTACGGTAGCCACGCTGGCCCAGCCAATACACCAGGGCACCATGCCCGCACCCCACGTCCAGAATCCGCGCGTCGCGGTTTGTGGGAAGCAGGCGGCCAAAGTGCTTATCCCAGACGGGGAAGTCGTCGCGCATTCGATCGAGCGTCACCTCACCCTTGCGGTGGGTGATGTGGGTGGAGACGTAGCGTTGATAGAACCGGTCCTTGAAGGTCATGATTTCTCGCAAATGACGAACGCGACAGCTTCGACCGGCAACTGCCCGTGGGGTTCCCCGTACACCAGTTCGGCGACGGCGCCAGCGTTCGAGGGCAACCAAGCCCCAGAGCGGTGCTCCTTCCTGAACCAGCGTATCTCGGTGATCCGCGGAAAGACATCGTATAGCCGGGCCTCGTTGTACACCCGGTACCCGCGCTGCGCCGCCGGTTTCCCTGCTGGTACACTCGCGAGGAGCCGTCCCCCCGGTCGCAGGAAGGACCAGAGGCGATCGACGCCTGCCCGGTCGCCGTCTTCTCGGGTGACATCGCCGTACCGTCCCAAGCCCAAGTGCTCGATGGTCGAGACCGAGATGATTGAGTCGAAGGGCTCGTCGAACCGTAGCCCGGGGTCGTAGAGGTCAGCCGCACGGACGGTGAGGTTAGGGTGGGTGAGCGGGTACCGCCTCTGATCTAAAACGGTGACCTCATGGCCAAGCGATGCTAGCTGGAGCGGAAGCACACTCTCGTACCCGCCGAAGTCGAGCACTTGACGGTCGGTCGCCCGCAGGTGCTGCAGCACGAGAGGGCCCTCGACCACCTGCTCGGAGACGACAGCTTCCCAGCCCGCCGCTCGAATAGCACTCCAATAGATCCCGGCTGCGCCGGCCTGGATCCGCTCGGCAAGCCGCATCCGGAGCCCGTACGACGTGGGAAGCACCGCGAGGTTCTTGTTCCGGAGGTGTCGGACTAGAGCATCGAAATCGGTGCCAGCGTCGTGAGTCATGTCAGGGGGAAGCGCAGATTGCGGTGAGCTCTGTCTTCATAGCCTCGCCGCTTCATAGTACTGACGGGCACAGAGTCCGCCTAGGAGGAAGAGCACACCGATGATGAATGGATAGAAAATGCTGTTCGAGGCAGCGCTGTGAACGACCAGACTCGGGATCCATGCGTGCAGGGTGAGTCCGAGCACCCTCACCGTTCGCGGCAATGTCTTGATTTGATAAGTACGCCAGCCGATGGTCGTGAGGCGCCACAGGACGGCGCCAAGGAGCGCGACCCCTACGATTCCGCTGACCGCAGCCATGTACAGGATGCCGCCGTCGGAGCCGAACGCCCTGTTGCCGGCGGCAGCCGCGCCGTAGGTGGCCCGCACGATGCCGAACGTGTTATAACCGACTCCAAGGAGTGGGTTGTCGGTGAAAATCCGCCACGCGAGCAGCCAGTCTCCCACCCGCGCCAAAGCCGAAGGCTCGAGGAGCGTCAGCTTGTTGTAGGCCCCCGCGAACCGAACCAGGCGGTCGGCGGCGAGCGTCGCTATCAAAGCGAAACCGGCTAGCGGCACAAAGAGCTTTCGGAAGCTTCGGGTACGGACCGTGAGCAGCCCGAGCCCGAGCAAGGTGGCGATGATCGAGCTCCGCGAAAGCGTCAGGATAAGTGCGGTCCAGAAGAGCGCGAGCAGTGGGTACGACGGCTTGCCCTCCGCGCCCTGCGCGTGGGCGTAGAGGACGCCGAACATGATGAAGGCGCCGGCGAAGTTCGGGTCGAGGAATGTTGAAACCAGACGATTCCCCTGGATGTCCCAATCGATATAAGGAATTGCGTCGGGGTAGACAATGAAGGCGAAGTTCGGCATGAAGATCGATTGGATGATCCCGAATGCCGCGAAGACACCGCAAGCCGCCACCGCCGCGCGAATCATGCGCGAGGCCGACGCCGCGCGCAGGGCGGTCAGCGAGAACGCGTATAGCGCCGCGTACAGGGACCAGCGGATTAGATAGAGGCTGCTGAAGGCGATCTGTCCGGCCGTGAGGTCAAATCGGACGGCAGTCACACAAATGGCCAACGCGTTGACGGCGACAAAACAGGCGGCCAGAGCCAGCGGCCGGTCCAGGCGGATCCGCCCCGCTACCAGGACGCTGCCTACGAGCCATGCCCCCAGGGCCGCGGCGACCAGATCGGATACCAGGATGCTCGCGGTCTTGATGTCCGTAGAGACGAGGGGAACCTTGGCGACCTGGCCCAGCAGCATGGAGCAGAGAAACCCAATAGCGAGCATCTCTGCGGCTGGCGGCCAGGTGGTGTCACCCGCTTGGTGAGGAACGCTCCTGGCCACATTCGACGGCACATGAATCTCCGAAGGCGGCACTCAACGCCTCTTATGACCCTGCAGGCGACTGAGCGTGCGCCGAACCTGCGGATTCTCGACCGCGCGCCGGATTCCAGGTCTGGTATCCCGGCGCAGCCGGCCGCGTGGCCTGTGCACGCTGCTCCAGCAGGAAAGCCAGAATGAAGGCGACCACCCCGCCCGCGAGGATTGCCACCAGAACATTCAGCACCGGCCTAGGGGCTGATCGCCGGTCTGGAGCCACGGCGCTGTCGATGGTCGTAATCACGGGTGTATCGCGGACCTCTGAAATGCGAGCCTCATCGTATGCCTTCACCAGGCTCACATAAACCTCCTGCCTCAGATCTACCGCTCGCTGGAGTCGGCTGGCTTCGAACTCCAGGAGGGGGGAGCCACGATACTCCCGGTTCGCCTGAAGGAACCGGAGTTGCGCCGCTTCGGCCTGCCGCAGCTCAGCCTCCGCCTCGGTCAGGCGCTCCTTGGTAAACCGCGCCTGCTCGTGAGACTGTGACTGACGCCGCTCGAGATTGAAGGTGTTGAGAATGACTCGCATGCGGTTGGCAATGTCGGCGGCCAGTCTGGGGTCGCGAGCCTTGACGGACAGGGTGACGATACCAGTGGAGTGATCTACCCCGGTCTGCACTACGCCCTTTAACGCGCGGACACCTCGGCTCACGCGCGCAGGCTCGGTGCGGCCCTGCACCCGCAGGATGTCAAGCAAGCGACGGTCCTCGGTGGCGGAAGGGCCGCTATGGAAACGAGAATCGAGAGTGGCGGTCAGGACCTCCCTGCTCTTCAACACATCGGCGATGAAGTCGGGAGAGATGGCTCCACTGCCGGGGGCTGATACTCCGAGTTGACCCGCCAGCCCCATCAGGCTGGTCAGGGCGCTGCCGGCAAGACCCCCAGTCGAAGACGACACCGGTGTGATGGTGGTCGACGCTGTGTAGACCGATGGGAGAACAAGTGAAATCAAGGCGGCGAGGAGGGCAAAGACGGCCGGAATGCCCAGGAGCAACCTCCGGTGGCGAACCAGCGGCGTCAGTAACTCCAGAAGCGACACATCTTCGGCGGATCTCCTCCCTGAAGTTTGCCCCTGCTGTTGGGCAGAGTCGGGAGAGTGAGGAACCGGATTATGGTCCGCTGCCTGCCGCGGAAACGGATCACTGGCCGTCACTGGCGAGCCACCACGATGAGCGTCACTACGGCGCCGACCAGTTGGGCTACGGTGCCGAGCACGCCGACAAAGTTCCCCGGTTGCTCCTGGCCGGTTCTGGCGGGGACGAAAACGACCGCACCCGACTTGGGTTTGGGAACGTCATCCGCGAAGATCGCTCTACGCTTAACCCCCTCGCGCTTCCCGTCAGGCTGGGTGACGTAAGGATGCTTGGCATCACCGAGCTGGGTGTAGCCGCCGGCCGCGTTTACATACCAGTCCAGCGACTTTCCGGGCGCGTATGCAACTGCTCCGGGCGCGTTCACCGCGCCCTCGACCATGACGATCGGGTTGTACTCCGGGATGTGGATCGAATCGCCCGCCGCCAGGATGATGTTGTCCCGGAACTTCGAACTCTTCAGCACGCGGGGAAGATCGATACCGACACGGGAGGTGAAACCGGGCGGTAGGGGGGCTCTTCCGGAACGTCCGATCTCCTGCGGCTTCTCGGTAGAGGGATTTCGGCCCTGGTCGTACGAGCGATAGAACTGTACGCCTCCAGAATATGCCTGCTGGGTCAGACCTCCCGCGCGTTTGATCACATCGCTCACCCGCTCAGTCTTCCTCAGAAGGGCGTAGCGGCCCGGGTGTTTCACCTGCCCGGTGACGTAAACCAGCCGCTGAAGGTCCCAGCCGGTCTGTCGCATGATCAGAACGTTGTCGTACGGCTCCAGCGCCACATCGGGTATTCCGGCTGCACCGTTCGGGACGGGACCCAGCGCTCCGTCGGTCCCACCCCCAGCGCGAAAGGTCGAGTCGATCGGCACCCTGATGGTGGTGGCGAGCGTCCCCGGGTCGGCGCCCGTGGTCCGACGGGCTATCTCGGCCTGCCCGAGGTCGGCGTCTTCGGTGACGCCGTTGGCCAGGAGCACGACATCGCGCATGGTCATGCCGTCACGGTAAGGCACTCTGCCGGGGTTGCGCACCGCGCCCACCACGGTCACGTACCGGGTAGGCAGGAAGGCGGCGCGGGAAAACACCCGGATCTCGTCCTCCTGGTGGAGCACCAGGTCCTCGGTCACCTTGCCGGTCGAGTCGGCGAAAGCCGAGCGGAGCTGTACCCGGGTCGAGTCATCGTTGGTTCGGGAGACCAGGATCCGGTCGATGTAGACATCGGGTTTGGGCCCGCCGGCGAGCCGGATGGCATCGCTGAGCTTCATCCCGGGGGAGAACCCGACCTGACCTTCCACCCAGACATTCCCCCTGACCGTGACATAGCCGCGGAGCCGGCTCGGCACCGCGAGTACCGTGACCGAGTCGCCCGGCTCCATGGGCACCTCCGGCACGATCCCCCCCGCAAATTGTTCGGGCCCGACATCGACCACGACCCGAGCTTGCCCAGCAACGCCCCGCGCGTCGGGTGGCAGGATGCGGTGAATCCGCACCCGAGCCTGATACGCCGCAGGCCCGAAGCCGCCGGCGAATTGGAGGAGGTCCCGGAGGGTCTCGTTCGGCTGCAGCTCGTAGATCGCGGGCCGATTCACCTCGCCGGCAATCTTCACGTATCCGCCGTGGACCGGAACGAAGACGACATCTCCGGTCTCGAGCCGGATATCGCCGAGATTGGTCCCGCGCATCAGATAGTCGTAGAGGTCGAGCGAATCTACCAGCTTGCCGCCACGCCGGATGTCCACCCGCCGGAAGCTGCCGTTCGTGGTCGGTCCACCGGCGGCATAGAGCGCGGTGAGGGCGGTGCCCGCCCCGGACATTTGAAAGGCCCCGGGGCGGACGACGTCGCCGGTGACGAAGACCTGAATGTTCCGGAGCCGGGCCACGGAAACCTGGAACTTGGTGGTGGCGTTCGGCCCTCGGCGGACACCGGAATAGACTCGACGGAGCCGGCTATAGAGCTGGTCCTCGAGCTGGCCCAGGGTGAGGTTGGCGACATAGACCTGGCCTACCTGGGGGATGACGACAAAGCCCTCGCGGGTAACGTTGAGCGTGTAGACCTGTTCGACGTCGCCGGTCAGGATGAGCACCAGGACGTCGCCGGAGCCCAGCCGGTAGTTCTCGTCCACCGGCCCCGCCTGTGCCGGCAGGAAGCGAGTGGACGTCCGGCGAAACGTCTCCATCCCGAAAAGCTTGAGTTGTGAGCGCAAGACAGCCACCGAGTCGGCCAGGGAATCGGCCCGGGCCGAGTCCGCCTTCACAAGGCGGAGGGAATCGAGAACCTGTTGCAGGGAGTCGGAGATGACGCGCACTGAATCCTGGCTCTGGAGCGAGTCTGCTTCTGCGTCGCTCAGAATGCCCAGTGCGCGAACCGCGTCGAGCGTACGGGGTGCCATGCTGGTCACCCGCGAGCTGTCCGAGCCAGGCAGGTAGGAGTCCAGCAGGTTTTCCGGGTACCCCGCGGCCCGAAGACGGGAACGCACCTGGTCGGGCGTCAGCCCAGACAACTGGAGCCGTTGGCGCAGCTGCTCCACCAGGTCGGGCTGGTTCTGCAGGAGCTGCCGCGCCTGATCCGGCGTCGGCATTTGGCCTGCCGGAACCTGCGCGGGGAGTGGCCGCACCGCGTATACCAGGACGAGAACGACGATGGCGGTCGTAGCGCGGCGAAAAAGCTGGAACAGTAGATGCATGGGGGGATGAAGATCGCTCGTAAGTCAACGGAAGTCAAACGCTTGCGGGTGTCAGTGAGCGCCAGAACGCGAGTGTCTTGGCGGCGATGGCGTCATCGGAAAAGTGCTCCAGAATCCGCCGCCGCCCGGCTGCACCAAGGCGCTCACACTCGGATCGATTGGCGTACAGCTCCTGTAGTGCGGTGGTGAGGGCGGGGACGTCCTCCTCCGGCACGATGCGGCCGGCATCGCCGACCAGCTCCGGCAATGCACCGGAATCGGTCGCGACCACCGCGACCCCGGGGGCCATCGCATGCAGAGGGTAGGGACCCAACGCTGGGTGGTCCTGGCTGGAAGGACGACGCAATCGAGGCTGGGCCACACGTCCTCCACGGCCTCGCGGGGCAGGGCGCCAAGCCAAGAAATCCGGGCGGAGATGCCGAGCCGCTGGGCCAGGGTCTCGAGCTCTTCCTGGGAGGGGCCGGTCCCCACCACGGTCAGGGTCCACTTGCCGGCAAGTCCCACGCAGGCCCGAAAGAGGAGATCGAGGCCGCGCTCCGGAACCAGGCGCCCCACGAATCCAATTCCCATGGCAGGGCGGGGGACCCGGGACACTGCGGGAGGCGGCGTAATGCCGAGGCGTGGGAGGGTGAGGTGCGGGGCCTCGGGCCTTCGCCTGGTCGCCAGCGCCAGCGCCAGCCGATTGCTCCCGATCACACCCGTCGCCGCGCGGAGGCTCCGCTCCCGGCGAAATCGCTGGGCAATGCTGAAGCTCCGAGGAAGGCTCTCGGCGGTGGAAAGCACGCTCCGGACTCCCAGACGGCGTGCCAGACGAAGCGCGAGGGCTGCGGCCTGGGTCCAGGGCTCTTCCTCTATATGAAGAAGGTCGGGGCGAAAATCGGAGAGCAGCCGACGTAGCGTCTCGGCACTCCAGAACAGCCGCTCGGGGCGGCCCACCGGCCCGCGTACCGGAATCGGAACCACGCGGACGCCCGCGTCGTCCCCCCACTCGGTTTCGTGCGACACGCCATCGCTGGAGGACCACCGGTGCGGGACCGCCGCAGCGAGGGTCACTCCCTGCCCGGCCAGCGAGCGAAGCTTCGCCCGGTTTGCCGGATCGGCGTAGAGGTGGGAAACGATGACGGCGCGCACGCTACCGCGCTGCCGAAGTGCGATTGCTCACGAGGCTTCGTCGCAAACGAATTCTCAGGTTGACAGCGGTCGGGATGTCTGGCGAAGTTGCCGGAACCACGTCTGAATATGTGAATATAGACCGAAGGACGGCTCCCACCACCCGAGGGCAATCCGAGCGATGCGCATCCTGCACCTCGCGAAGTACTACTGGCCTCGATCGGGCGGGATGGAGCGCGTGGTCCAGACTCTCGCCGAAGGCGCGGCCAATCTCGGCCACCAGGTAGAGGTCGTCGCGGTCGAGAGCCGGGGCTGGGGTTCCCCGCCGGGTCGCACCCGTTCCCCGGTCACCCGAGCCTTCTCCTTCGCCGCGCTCGGCTCTCAGGAGATCGCACCCGGTTACATCGCCGCCGCATGGAAGCGGGCGGACATCATCCACCTGCACCATCCGCATCCGCTCGCCGACCTCGCTTGTCTCCTGCGAGCGGGCCGCACCCCGGTCGTCGTTACCCAGCACGCCGACGCACTCCGCTCGATCTACCGGCCAATGACGCGGCTGGTGATTCGGAGGGCCCGAGCCGTGGTGGTGCCGAGCCGCGCGCACCTGGCCCTCTCTACCGAGCTGAGGGGATAC
>Ga0193723_1000312_pt1 | contig 18577 bp, 25 predicted proteins | sample H2m2metaG_FD_143042 | JGI IMG/M metagenome (GOLD analysis project Ga0193723, IMG submission 143042) | Soil microbial communities from a riparian zone of the East river system, Colorado, United States - H2m2 | ecosystem: Environmental > Terrestrial > Soil > Riparian zone | place: USA: East River...
TACTGTGCTCGCAGCTGAACTTGGGCGTTAGGCGGACAACTGGCCATAGAGACGATAAACGTGTCGGGATTTTCGCCAATTCGTGACTTCTGGCGGAACACGTACTTGCCTTCGCGCCTTGCCCTTGTCTGCGCCGGTCTCGCGATGGCACTCAATCTTGCCAGCTACGCAGGCCTGGCAATGCGAGGACCCTTCGCATTCCTCGCCATTATTCACGTCATGATCATGGGACTGGGATTCTTTCTTTTTGGTCGCATGATCTATAACGGCAAATTCGTTTGGCGACCATCGCCGAATCCACCGTCCTCTACGCGTATGCCTAAGTCTCTCCTCTGGGCGACCGTTTTGTCATTCGTCTACTTCGTTGTCATGTTTTTTGGCGCGTGGGCATTATACGGCGAGGGGAACGCCGAGTTTCGCGGCGGCGACGAAGTCTTAGTAGCACGGGACTCGGTACTAGCCATCCTTCCGCAAGGCACCGTCGCGGAATATGCAGCACGCGAGCTCCGGATTTTCTCCGCTGGATGGATCTTCTTCGCGCTCACGATCGCGATATGCAGTCATTACGTTGAGAAAAACATTCTGCAATTCCGCACTTCCTCAAGGTTATCGGCGTAATGAGGCACCGAGGCCGTGACCAATCCTCCCTAGCCTGCCGCCTAACAAACGTTGCAGCTGACAAGCACTTTTCGGATGCGGCTACGCCGCGATGGTGATAGTGTGCTTGCAGCTGAACTAAGGCGTTAGATAGCGGAATAGACTCCGTCGATCAGAGCGTTCCGCTCAAATCCGAATCGCCTCCCGGCCCGCCACATTTCCAATCGGAATTGACCTCCACGAAGCTGAGGTCTACCCACCAACCGCGCCCGGCGCGCACCCAGCCGCCCTCGGTATTTGAATCGACTTGCAATTCGTACCACCACTCGCCGCGAGGTCGCGATATAGAAACCGCCGGCCTTTTCTCATCGTCACCGCCGTGAGAACGTTGCAAGACGCCGGTCCAAAATTCATCTCCGCGGCCTAGCTTGCCTCGGTACCACCAATTCCAAGTACCTAGCTCTATGTAATCAAGAACGTACACCGTGTCGCCGGCGAAGAATCTCAAAGTGTCGGGACGCGGTGCGTTATGATCGCTGCTCTCGTCAACGATGTCTGTGATCGCGTAGTCTCTCTTCATCAAGACTATGCCAGGCTCCAGCAGATGAAGATTGCCAGTTACAAGCGTCGCGGTGTCGCCCTTGTGCAGAATAATCCCAGTCTGCTTTGCTCCACTGGAATCCGTTGCAAGCAGGGGCAAATCCTTGCAAGGCGTTACGAGATATCCGTATTCACAGTCCTCGCCTGGGCATGACCCAGCTCGCACTATTGGCATCTTCGGACGCCATTGAGACCGGTCCGAGGTCGGCAGCGTATCACCTAAAGCCGCTTGCTGGGGTGCCGCTGTAGTCGTGAGACCGGGCGCGGCCACTGGGCTATCCGGCGCGTTGCTGACAGCCACATTTTTTGATACGGGTGCATGTTCGCCTGGCGCGACCTTAAGCTCGTCGTGCGCACACGCAACAATCAGCAACGAACACCAAGGGACCGCCCCCAGCTTTAGAAACTCAGAGAGATTCATGGTCACAAGACGATCTAGCCGCTACGCCGTCTCGTTCGCCATCCATACCCCTCCAACCGCTATCTAACGAACGTTGCAGCTGACAAGCACTTTTCGGATGCGGCTTCGCCGCAATGGTTGTACTGTGCTTGCAGCTGAACTAAGGCGTTAGCTAGACCAGATAACTTCTGATGCGTGCAATCCTTTCCCTCTTACTGATCGCAGTTGCTGGTTGTAGCGCAGACTCTGCCGAGCGGCGTCTTCGCCAATACTTCGCGGTTCCTGCCGGTATTTCCTCCGACACACTCGCCCTGAGCGCCGCAATCCTAGCGCAGCTCAAAGCTGGAACACCCGAGGAGCAGGTCGCGGCGACTCTTAAAGCTCGTGGTGTCGGCACGGACAGCTTGAGTCGATACTACCCGCCCACTGACAGTGACACTGGAATTGTCCGCGTTGAATACGATCCACGTGGCGCCAATATCGTGGTAAAGTCGTATGGGGTACGTTTGGTGTTCGATTCGAACCGCAGACTCTCTGGAGTTAGCGTTAGCGAGTGGCTAACCGGCCCGTGAACAGTGTCGCGCTAGCTAACGAACGTTGCAGCCTGACAAGCACCTTTCGGATGCGGCTCCGCCGCAATGGTGATACTGTGCTTGCAGCTGAACTTGGGCGTTAGACAGCCACGACCTTCGGTGTCTCCTCTGGGATGACTCGCCTCATACATCGTCCCGCCCCTTCGGATCGGTCGCCGCCGCTGATCGCTCACATCGAACAGCACGTAGGCAGGATTTCGCGTGGTTCGGAGTTGTCGAGCGACCGCGGAATCCAAGCCGTCATTGTCGAGGGCCATCCGACGCCGGAGGCGACTTCGTACCTCACCCTCGGACTGAGTCATCACGTACTCGCTGGCGCATCGGGAAGGCAATTCCGCCAGGAGCTGCTCGGTGTCTCCTATTCGCGCTTTGCCCAACTGAATCCCGACGCAAATCTGCTCACCGTCGCGCATGACCTGTTTCAGGCCCACAGAGCTGCCCTGCGCGGCGAAGTGATTGGTCCGGCTGGTCCAATCGTGCCAGGATCTACACTCGAGGCGTACTATTGCTCACTGCCATCTTACTTCTCCGACGACTTGGCCACCTTTCGCGGAAGTGTGCCCGCAACAACCTTTATCTGGCTGATCCCGATTTCGCATGCAGAGGCACACTACGTTTGGGAGCAGGGCTGGTCGAAGTTCGAAGACCTCTTGGTTGAGCACGATCCTGATCTGCTTGATCTGACGCGACCGTCGCTTGTTTGAGTCCGTCGTAACGGCTGTCTAACGAACGTTGCAGCAGACAAGCACTTTTCTGTAGCGCGCTGCGCGCGCAACTGTTAGATGTGCTTGCAGCTGAACTAGGGCGTTAGACCGACACTATGCACACCGGTATGAGAGCTCTGATAATCGCGCTATTTACATTGATAGCCTGCAGTGCGGGCGATCGACATGAAGAGGCAAGCACAGGTACTATCCGCTCGGCAGACAGTGTCGTCAGCAACACTGGGATTCGTTCGCAAGACACTGTGAATACGGCGGTGCCGAAAGACAGCGTTGGTCTCGCGGCTTATGAGGACTCGATCATCGGTCAGTTGCCAATCGGAAGTCCCGCCATTGTGACCGTGAACGGTGATACCCTCAGGTCGCTTGGTTACGGTTTTCTCCAGGATTCATCCGCAAAGGACTACAGCTTCTTCTACTACTCCCGAAACGGTGTGTCCTATATTCGCGTGCTGCGAAGAAATAGCGAGACATTGCGCGGCCGGCGGATTCGCTCGACCACTTCACGACTGCGTTTGCCAGCCATAGACTCCACTCAGCACTTAGTGATGCAGGGCTATTGCGTCCTCAACGGAAAGGACGCTCCATTGATAATTGCAATTACGGGTACGGCGGGCGATTCGGTCTATTGGCGTGCTCACCACGCTTGGAAGTTGGACACGGGCGCCGGAATACTGAGGGAAGTTCCAATCAACGGCGTGATGTGCAGTCACGTTTCTGGCGAAGAGTAGCTGCACGCCCCCGCGGTCTAACGAACGTTGCAGCAGACAAGCACTTTTCGGATGCGGCTTCGCCGCAATGGTGATACTGTGCTTGCAGCTGAACTAAGGCGTTAGACAGCAAATGGCATCTCGACGTTGAAGACTTCCGCCACGCAAGCTTTGTCTTCCGTTCTCGGCCTACCGTGCTGGCAAGTACGGTGGGATGGGCAGGTCGGCCTCGACATGAGCTTTGGCTCGCCAAGCATTGAGATTCGCGAGCCGCGTAAGAGTCATCAGGCAAGGTCCGCGCGTGTAAAGAAATTGTTTGCATCAAGACTAGTAATGCTCCGAGGCAGCCATTGGTTGGTTCTGTATCCCGGCAGTTGGCGTCTCGAACTTGCCGATGGGCTCGTGGTGCGCGATTCGAGCTCGGCTAAACAACTCGATATGGCCGTCGCTCGGCTCGGAGGCGAAAAGTTGAATGGGGTTGCGATCGACTCACGAACTGGCAACACGACGTTCTACTTCGCTCTCGGCGCACGGATTGTCGTGCGATCCGGCAAAGTCAGTGAGTCGGCAGAGCAGAACGAGTTATGGTCATTACATGCCGGCTCGCGGTACGTATCGGTGTATTCCGGTGGCGGCTATGCCACGGGTTCGACTAGTTCAGCGGAGACAGAAATAATGCCGATCGATGCCGGAGAGCCTGTCATAGTTGCGCGCAACCGGACTCTTCGGCGCGAGATCCTCGCGAAGTTTCTCCCACCTGCTGTCTAACAAACGTTGCAGCAGACAAGCACTTTTCGGATGCGGCTTTGCCGCGATGGTGATAGTGTGCTTGCAGCTGAACTAAGGCGTTATGCAGACCCACGATTGACAAGGCACGGACATGCGCTCTGAAGCTCTCCTCGTTGCCGTTGTGCTCGCGAGTGGCGCCCGAGGGCGCCTGACGCCGCTCTTCCCGTTCGAGTTCGTGACGGTTGGTTCGTACCGCGTCTATGGTAACTCGACCAACTTCGGGGAGGCGCGCAAACTCCTTGGACCGGCTGGCGTGCAGCGAGCGGGCCATGGCCATGATGCGGTTCCGTTCATCTGCTACCTCGGGGGAGATGCCAAGGACGCGTTCACCCTTGCACTCGAGACTGACGATGAGATGGGAGGTCCTGAGCAAAGCATTCTTAGGGTCCGTGTCGTTCGTCGAGGGTACGAGGCCGGACTCGACCGTCGCTGCTCCCCCCTACGCGTTCGCGCCAAGCTTCCGACAACAGACCGTGGTATCCATCTCGGAATGACTCGCCATGAGATAGAGAAGGTCCTAGGTCGAGGGGGACGAGATAGCTCCGGAGTGCTCATTTACGAGCGGACCGAGACGCGCAAAGGCTCGACCTGTCCGACCTACGACGCGATGTCCCGTCTTGCTCTCCATTTCGCCGAGAGCCGTGTCGTCGCGCTGAGCGGTTATCGTGGCAATTTCTGCTAGGACGAGACAACCCGCCCGCCGCATAACGACGCGTTGCAGCAGACGGGCGCGACCAAGTCGTTGGGTTGTGTATGTTCAGAGTAGAATCGTCCGCAGCTGAACTAAGGCGTTAGACAGCGGAGACATGCGATATACCCGCGCCGTAATCTTGTCAGGGCTCTACCTCGCAACATTAGCTCTGTTGTGGCTAGCGTTGGGTAACTGGCTTGCCGAGGGGCTGAAAGCCTCTGCGCAGTCGGCCGCGCTTACATCAGTGACCGCTGACGGAGGACTGGTCTTCAGAAACTTCGGAGAGGAGTTTCTCTATCCGAATTCGCTGGGCTTTGTCATTACGGCCCTCTGGCTCGCATCAAAGCGCAGCTTCGCTCCATTTGTGCGTTATGTGGTCCCGACCGTACTCGCCGGTGCACTGACCATTCCGCTTTCGTTTTTCATCCTCGATCTATTCCAGTGGATTTTGTACTATCTGTGGCCGGTTCCGAGGTTTCTGATCTTATTCATCTGGGGCGTCGGCGCAGTTGTACCCGGATTCGTAACATCCCAATTGCTTCGGTTTCCCCGAGTCCATCTAGGAGAAACTCCAGCCGAACGCGCGCCCGCTGTCTAACAATCGTTGCAGCTGACAAGCACTTTTCGGATGCGGCTTCGCCGCAATGGTTATAGTGTGCTTGCAGCTGAACTTGGACGTTAGACAGCAAATCGAGATCCGTGGACGGGCAAGGGTCCGGGAAGTTCTCCGTCGTTTCTGCGAGGTTGAGATCCGATGACTGCACCAACCACTCAGGCAGAACTTGGCTATGTCGCCCCGTTCTTTATTGTTCGCGATGTCATGCCATCCATCGCGTTCTACAAAGATCGTCTAGGTTTCGCAGCGACGTTTGTTGGCCCCGACGATGGGCCATACTTCGCGATGCTGGAACGGGACGGCGTACGACTCATGCTCAAAGCCATCACGCCGGAGGTGCAGCCGACGCCGAATCCCAGTCGGCATCAGTGGGCTCGGTGGGACGCGTACGTCTATACTCCTGATCCGGACGCGCTCGCCGAAGAGTTCGCATCGCGTGGCGTTTCGTTCCGAGAGCCGCTTGGCATTAACTCGGACCAACTGCGCGGGTTCGAAGTGATGGATGCGGACGGGTACGTTCTGTACTTCGGGCGACCAATCTAGCGCTTGCCTCTCGGCGCCAGCTGTCTAACGAACGCTGAAGCTGACAAAGAGTCTGTTGATTTGTTGCGGCTACGCCGCAACTCTTATTTGAACTCTTTGCAGCTTAGCTAGGGCGTTAGCCTGACCTTTCCAACTTGATGAGGAAGGACGTTGATCGGCTCCATCTCGGAACTCGGAGAGCAACTCGTTGTCGAGATAATGGTCAAGGACTTAGATCGCTCGCTTTCGCTTTACACAGCCCTTGGATTCACACTCGAGCGGCGCGACGGCAATTTCGCCGTGCTCCTCTGGGAAGGGCGGCAATTGTTCCTCGATCAGCGTTCGGATCTGGCGCCGCTGAGCACGCCCGCGCGAGCGAACGTTCGCATTCTCACGCGTGATGTGGATGCAGTATGGGCGGTCGTGCAGACACTCGGCCTATCCGTGGAGCAGTCGATCGGAGACCGGTATTATGGGCTTCGAGATTTTACCGTCCTTGACCCAGACGGATTCGGGCTTCGCTTTGCCAGTCCCCTGTCGGTCGAGCCCGATGCACGGGCAGGCTAACGAACGTTGCAGCTGACAAGCACTTTTCGGATGCGGCTTCGCCGCAATGGTGGTAGTGTGCTTGCAGCTGAACTAGGGCGTTAGACCGCGATCAACATCCACCGAGTCGCAACATGCCCTCATTGGCGCCTATAGAATGCGACATTGTCGACGTAGCACGTGGGGAGACGCTCCGCACGGTGCGACTCTCGGTCGTGCCGCGCATCGGTGAGGAACTCGATCTCGATTTGGACCGTAAGAACGCGGGTGGTGGTGTCTACCGGATTGTCCGGATACGCTATCACGTACGCCCGCGCGCATTGGTGCGCACCGACGACCTGTTGGGGATTTCTGTCTTCGTCGAGGCCGCGGTCTAACGAACGTTGCAGCTGACAAGCACTTTTCGGATGCGGCTTCGCCGCAACGGTGATAGTGTGCTTGCAGCTGAACTAAGGCGTTAGACGGCGATTCGGAGTTCGGTGGAGATATGAAAACCCGCTTACTGAAGTTTGTTGCGCCACTCCTCGTCGCTGTCAGCACATCGGCCTGCGGACATCATCACGTCAATCCGCGTGGAGAACCATACCGGGACAGAGCGTTTTGGATTGAACCGACGAGCAGCTGCGCGGACTCCTCACCGAAATTCCTTCCAAAGTTCAGAGCTTCTGACACCCTTTCCGGCTCTAGCGGAAAGCTTCATGCCGATCAGCTCCAAGCCTGGCTCGCTCGGCGCGTCCCAGGCGGGTGGGCATATGGGCCCTCGCTCGATGGAAGCAATCACGCCACGCTTTGGCTTCGGGACCCGACACAGAAACGTGCGGCAATCGCCGCGCTCGATTCGCTTGCTCCGCCGAATCAACTCTTTCCCGCTACACGTCCTGACTCGATCGTTGCGCTGCCGGCCCGTTGGGACTACGCCGAGCTTTACGACTGGATGCAATTTCTCCAGGCTGCGCCCGCGATTGCTACCGGAGTGAACATGTGGGGAATCGATGCGGCCAATGACCGAATCGTCTTCGGTATCGAAACGAGAGAGACGCTCGAGACAATGGTAAAGTGGCTTGTTGAAAAAGGAATCCCCTGTCGTCTTGTCGCAGTTGAAGTAAGTGGGCCGATCTACGTCGTTGAGCGACCTACGTTCTCGCTTCGCCGTCTAACAAACGTTGCAGCTGACAAGCACTTTTCGGGTGCGGCTTCGCCGCAATGGTGATAGTGTGCTTGCACCTGAACTAAGGCGTTGGATAGCAGAAAAGAACGCCTTCCCGTCAGAGAGAAACACCTCTTGAGTAAAACACTTTCAGTTGCTGTAGCGGCAACCATTTGCGTGACAGGCGTTGATGCGTTGGGAGCGCAGCAACCGTCTCCGTTCGTCAACGCGGGGTTCGGGGTCGATACCGCAATCACCGATGTCCGGAGTGTCTTCTCACTTGTTCGCGCCTACCTCTCAAAACCCGACTCTTCAGCGCGAACCAGGGGCCTCTGGAGCAGCGCGACTGAATTCGATCGAACGGTAGGTGATATCACGGCCTGGCAGGTGAACCAGGGCTTTCCCGCTACCGTGGTGGGAGTCATTCCAGCGGTCGCCGGGGACAGTCTCTACATCGTCAGGGTACTGTACGCGCGTGCGGACTCCACTGGCGTTAAACCGCTAGCTCTTCAGCGTCTCTACGCCGTTCGCGAAATGGGCGCGCCTTACGCTTTCCGGTTGTCGGGCGCGTTTCCGCGCATGAGTACCGACTGGGAACGGCGTACGATGGGCTCCATGACGTTTTGGTACGTTCCGGGACAGGTGCCGAACCCCGCCCGCATCGCTCGGGCAGACGTGTTTGTCGATTCTGTCGCGAAACTATTCAACGTTCCGGTACCTCGACATCTCGATGTGATCGTCGGGAGATCGATGGACGATGTCGAGCGGGCTATCGGTGTCGATTTCTTTCCTGAGTCATCCGGACCTGGTCAGCGCAGCGGCGGTCTCAACCTGGGCACCATCGTGCTGAGCGGCAATCCGGCGATTGGAGAAGCCTATCTCCACGAGTTCGTTCACTCCGTCCTCGGCCCATCGCTTCCGGCGGGGAGCAGCTTGTTATCGGAAGGCGTAGCAACGTGGCTTGGAGGATCTAGAGGCCGCACACCGTCCGAGATGTACAGACTATTGCGAAGCTACCAGCAGTCGGACTCGACGCTTACGCTCTCGGGATTGATTCGATCCCGATTTCAAGTTGCCGATGCCGACCGGGAGAGCAATCTCCTTTATGCAACTGGAGCGTTGATTGTGGATTCGATCTATCGTCGGAGCGGAATGCCCGGTCTTCGTAGCATTTACCAATTGAAGGGAGATCCGGACACTCTGCTTCACGGGATCTCATCGGCACTTGGTTTTTCGCCTACCGACATTATTTCTCTCGACACATGGTGGAGAGCTGAAGCTGCTCGTGCTTCGTCCGGCGGGTAGTGGGTAAGCGCAGCGCTCAGATATCTCTGGCCTCGCTATCCAACAAACGTTGCAGCAGACAAGCACTCTTCGGATGCGGCTTCGCCGCAATGGTGGTAACGTGCTTGCAGCTGAACTTGGGCGTTAGATAGCGTGAGAGAGTACTCGCGAACGAACATGGCTAGGACCTGTATAGCGATAGAACGAGCGACAGTCGCCCCAATAGTTTCGCTAGCGTCTTTGCTCTGCGTGGCAAGCTGCCAGACGTTGCAATACCACGAGCCTTACCTGCACTTGCTCCAAACTGACTCGGCTGAAGTGGCTGTGACCGGCAGCATCGTAAGGATTGGTTTTTCGTTTGCTAACATGACCGGGAAGCCAATTTCAGGGGGTTGCAACCCACTTCTAGAGGCAAAGATCGGCGACAAGTGGAAAACGCTCCCCGCCAATTCTCTCCTCGATTGCTTAGGCGGGACGTTCGAGAGCGAACTGATCTTTCACACCGAATTTGAGATGTTGACATCAAACATTGTTGAGGACTTGGCTCTAGGAGGTGTGGGCGCCCCAAAATCAATCGACGGCGTTTACAGACTTCGATGGCCATTCGTTGAGGGCAGAGATCTGCATTCAAAAAAGGCCAGACCGGTGTCCGGCGTCTCGAACGAATTTCACTTGCTGTATCCCGCTCCCTGACAATGGCTCCCGGCGCAGTCCGCTATCTAACGAACGTTGCAGCAGACGAGCGCTCGCTTTAAGGAATTAGGGTTGATCACATCTAGAGTAGAATCGCTCGCTGCTGAACTTGGGCGTTAGGCAGCTAATCGGAGTAGATAACATGCTTAGGCTCGGACTCCTTTCGATTTTAGCAGCATTGTCCCTTAGTGCAGCAACGAGGGCGATAGCTCAAACTCCGCTCGAGAGATCGGGCTTGCCGCACGCGCAGTCATCATTCTCCTCTGGGACCCGATTAACGCTGACTGCGCCTCCAGCTTTCACTACCTCGACCGACAAATCCAATCGAACCTTAGTGGTGGTCGGCTTCGCGATTGGCGCGGGTTCAGGTGCGCTGTTGGGCGCGTTGTGGGGAAAGCACGTTGATAAGCAGCAGGTCTGTCCTAACACTGGCCCGTGTGGAGGCAGAAGCAATGCCGGACCATACGCGATGGTCGGCGCTGCAGTGGGTGGCGTACTCGGTGCAGCGGTTGGCTGGCTCGCGCGAAATCGCTAGCGAGTCGATGTCCCATCTCGCAAGCTGCCTAACGAACGTTGCAGCAGACAAGCACTTTTCGGATGCGGCTTCGCCGCAATGGTGGTAGCGTGCTTGCAGCTGAACTAAGGCGTTAGGCAGACAGCTCACACTCATTAGTCATGTCAAGAGTGCGCATACCTCAAAGTACCTTACTGGCGGTCGCCACCTTTCTCGCTGCGCCTGCGCTTCACTCTCAGTCCTCCATTGTAGTCACACGCCCGCGATCGGCGCCGGGTGACATCCTCGGTGTTCGTGTGATGGATCCGGACCGGCGCCTGGTCTTTCGCGTTTACTTTGATAGCACCAGTCGAGCAGTCGCTTTGAAGGCTATCCCCACGATTGCCGCTATGTATGCGACGCTTTCGCAAAGCGTGGGCGCAGATCCAGCCAAGGTTGTGTGGGCTGCGGTCGCTTTCGTCAGGGATACTGCCTATTTGCCGCCGCGTAATACTGGCGAGGTGCGTTGGAGCGTAAATGTTGAACCGTCGGGGGAGCTGGGGGCTCGGGGAGAAACCGATTTATATCTGATTCTTCCCCACGAGCAGGTCCACTCGCTGCAGAATTCCTTGAGCGAGGGCGCGCCGCGCTGGTTTCAGGAAGGCCAGGCGGAGTGGGCCGGCCTTCGCGTAACTGACCGCTTGCGGCCTGCGCTCGCCGCGAGGAAACGTCAGGAAGATGTGGCCGCTTATGCGGGCTTGCCGCGACGACTGGCAGCCTGGGGTGGTGTCACTGTGAAACGCGAAGCAATCTTGCGCCAGATGACACCGGAGCAGCGCGCTCGGCAGGCGGTGGATTCCACGTATCAGCCGCCGGGCCCATGGAAATTCAACCCTTCAGACTTCGTTAGCGATGAGTCCGCAACTGCTGCCCGTTACGGCGCTGCGCTCGCCCTCTTTACCGAGCTAGAGCGCGCACGTGGTTCGAGTCAGTTTGTTAACTGGAATCGCCGGCTCTGGGACGAACCGAAACCTCTGACAACAGAGGCGTTGACGGCATCGATCCAAGAACATTTCGGTTTGGATATCAGGCCACGGCTTCGTTGAACGTGCTGCCTAACGAACGTTGCAGCTGACAAGCACTTTTCGGATGCGGCTTCGCCGCAATGGTGTAGTGTGCTTGCAGCTGAACTAGGGCGTTAGATAGCCACACGGATCCGTTCAAAACAGGCACGGTTTTTCCGGGTCAATGCAACCGTATGCGGCGAACCTTTGTTTTCCTATCGATTCTCTGTCTTCTCGGCTGCAGCGACAGTATAACCGGGCCCAATACCGACGTAGGTCTGAGCGTCTGGGCGGAAGTATCGCCGGTATCAATCAGTATTCAGGATTCTACTACGCCCCTCAGTGTGCGGATCTACGTAGCTAACCCATCCTATCACGTGATTAGCGTAGTTGGCGGTGGTCCACCCTATGTTTCTACTGGTGACCCCACTCGCACCGCCGGCATGTGGGGAAGCATGCGCATTGCGAGCGAGACCAGCCCGCTGAATGCGGGACCCAATGCGGACTGGTTTGGTGACTCGGTCTATGTCTTTTCACCACGCCGTGCCCAATACAACGAAATGCGTATTACGCTTCGTGATTGGAGAGCCGGTGGCTGGGCTGTCATCCCTGGAGTATACAGGGTGCGCAGTTGGTTCAATGCTCGTGAAGGGAAAAGCGCTTTGCTCACGCTGACTCCCTAATACATTCGCCGCCCTCAACGCGCTATCTAACAAACGTTGCAGCAGACAAGCACTTTTCGGATGCGGCTTCGCCGCAATCGTAGTAACGTGCTTGCAGCTGAACTGGGGCGTTAGGCAGACGACCTGGTGTCGTTGAGGTAGCAGCGATGGAATGGACTGATCAGCAGCGCGCAGAACTTGCCCGAGAGTATGCCCGGATCGGTTATGTCGCTGGCGAGCGGTGGCCCGCACCGCCTGACAATCTTGAACCAGCAGACCTTCTCGCAGTATTCCGGCGGATTCCCAATGGCGCCGGGCGCGAGGGATTCTTTGCCGCATTGGCCAAGCTCGCGCGGTGATGGCTCGATGTCGCGCTGCCTAACGAACGTTGCAGCTGACAAGCACTTTTCGGATGCGGCTTCGCCGCAATGGTGATACTGTGCTCGCAGCTGAACTTGGGCGTTAGGCGGACGAAGCGAGACGGCTTACCGAAGCCGGTCGTCTGTAGGTATGCGCTCTCTACTCGCTTGCTTAATCCTTACTGCTTGCAGCGTCGGTGAAAGGCAGCCCGAGTCCGCCATACCTTCAACGACCCAGACCGCCGATCAAGTCCCGTTCGCGGTGGGCGAAACCGCGCAAAGCCTGCGCGCTCAGAGTTCGACGTCCGCTGCAACTGCTCAAACGAACACCACAACAGATTCCTCGTTGGGCGGCTTAACCCCGCTAAGCGATAGTATCAAACACGTGGGAAGCGGCATTATCGACGATACTTACGGGGCGTTCCATTACATCAAGAACGGCGTCGAGTACCTCAGCGTCGTACGGGACATCGGAACCAAACCCAACGGACAACCTTTAATGGGTATCGTGAGTACAGTCACACTACCGCCAATGGATACTACCGAACACTTAATGTTCTCGGGCTTATGCGGCACCAATTACAAGAGTGACCAGTATGTACTTGCGGTGGTGGGGATTGGAGGCGACTCCGTCTACCGCAACATAAAGAAAGCCTGGCGCTTTGATCGCGATGCCAAGACGTTGCGCGAGATTCCCACAAAGAGCGTTGTTTGCTTCGATCCGAATGGAGAGCCATGATAACCCACATCGCACCGAGGCCACGCCGCCTAACGGTAGTTGCAGCAGACGAGCGCGTGTTAATCGTTAGGTTGAGCGCTTCTCGAGATTGTCTTGGTGGTGAGTGCAATGCGCATTGACGGCAGATCGCTCGCAGCTGAACTTGGGCGTTAGGCGGATCTCAACGCTTCGTCGTAATGATAAGAAACACGTACAAGCTCTTTCTGGCACTTATCGGTGTTCTCACCGCCTGCTCACGCCCTGCAACGAAGGAAGAGGTGGTCGGCCTGTACACGATGAACAAGGGGAAGGCCAGCGATACACTCAGAGTTTATCCAAACGGTGCATACGCGCGGAGATACGCCGCTCCGGGCGTGGCTTCAGTGGTCGACAGCGGCCGTTGGACCTGGGACACCGTCAATGGTGCACAGTTTCTCACACTCGAGAGGTTCATTCCGAGATGGGATGACGAGCTATTTCCGCCGACTCGAGCCGCTCCCGGTCTTTGGCCCGCTCGTCCGGAACGAACAATCCGTGGGTCAGTAACTATTCCAGTAGAAAGAGACCTTGGTTGGGCCTACGTCCAAGTCCGACATTAGTCACCACGACCGCCTAACGAACGTTGCAGCTGACAAGCACTTTTCGGATGCGGCTTCGCCGCAATGGTGATAGTGTACTTGCAGCCGAACTTGGGCGTTAGATGGACTCAAAGCTTGTGTCACCTCAACGATGAAATCGCATTACCGCTTCGGCCGACTGCTCTTGGCTGTCGGCGCCACAGCCTGCAGTTCCGAATCTGGTAAAGTTGAGCGAACGACTGTCGACTCGGTCACTGTGGCCGACTCTCTCCCTGCTCTGATGAAGGCAGTGCCGCAGCAACCGGCGCAGCTTCCGCCAAACCGAGAGAGCGAGTCAGCGTGGCCTTGGACCTTGGCCTGCAGCCCCGATACTATCACGCAGCGCGACACACTTACCATCAGAATGTCCACCCCACATGGCAACGAACTCTCGATTGTACGAGAGGCGGTTGGAGTTGGGCTGAGTGATTTCGAAAGATCACGTGATCGCACTACCTATAGGGTGATCGACCCGCTGATAGGCAGGCCGCGCCTCAGGTACTCGCTTATTCCAGCCGCGGAGTTTCGAGAGATGTCCGTCCTACTACTCCCTGTGGACGTGACTGCCCCGCCTATGGTGTACGGACGAGACTCTACGCTCGAGCGCGTGTTTAGCCAACCTGGCAAGTACACGATTCAAGTTGGCGAAAACATGGCAAGCGATTATTCGAACAGAGTAACCCAATGCGGCGTCACGCTGGCTCTACCGACTAGCTGAACATGTCTGCGCCACGCCATCTAACGAACGTTGCAGCTGACAAGCACTTTTCGGATGCGGCTTCGCCGCAATGGTGGTAGTGTGCTTGCAGCTGAACTAAGGCGTTAGGTAGCAATAAGGAGTTCGATGATGCGCGATTGGCGTTGGCATCCAATTACAAGGGTCGTTGCTGGCGGACTCGGTGTGGCCCTCATCACGGGTGTGATAATCGCCCTGATCGCCGGCGTTGCAAGCGCCAGAGCTGGAAGTTGGAGTGCGGCCGCTATCTCGCTCGTTGCGATCCCAGGCGTCGTCCTTGCGCGGCTGTTTCTAATCGGTGCGTGGACGGGTGAGGAGCCAGCTTTTGCTTCTGAACCTAGCGACTCCGACAATCCTACCTCCTAAACTCGCGACTATAGGTGGCGTCGCTTTGCTACCTAACAAACGTTGCAGCTGACAAGCACTTTTCGGATGCGGCTTCGCCGCAATGGTGGTAGTGTGCTTGCAGCTGAACTAGGGCGTTAGGCATACCCCAACTTTCATTGTTGGTTTGGACTGGACGGAATTTACTACTCGACTCGCGGCCGAACTTTGCCGACTGGGAATCAGCGATCGTGATGCGCGATTCCTCGGCTTTGACGGGCCTGAAGCGGCCCTCTTCGATCACTTGGCGCAGCTACCCGACGGCGCGGGCGCTGCAAAGTTCTATGCACACTTAGGAGCGGACTTCAATGAATTGCAGCGAGAGGAGGCCGCGTGGCTACGGTCTCCGCCACCGGATGCCTAACGAACGTTGCAGCTGACAAGCACGCGTGGCACTCAGCGCCGCTAGCCTAAGGGAGCCAGGCATGCTGCGCCTGGGGGTGGTGCCTCTCGCAGTATCGGGCGCGCGGTCCCGGCTACTCATCGCGGTGTCGGTCCGCGTGGAATGAGTGGACGGTCGATGGTCGCGCGGCCCCGCCACTATGCGTCAACTCTTCTGAATGGAGGATTGCTTATGAGCAGGCCAGTGCCGTTGAGTGCCAGGCGAGCTGCCCGCATTCTCGAGCGGGCGAGCCTGGTCCGCCGATTCGTCCCGTTGGTGCTTGTGGCTGGGGGATCTCTGGCTGGCACCAGCCCCGCTCAGCGCGCGATGTCCTCTGTACAGCCCAATCCGAACGCTGTGCGCGCCGGCGTGTTTCACGATGGTGTGCTCACCGTCAAGCTGGAAGCCAGACGGAGCCTCTGGCGGTTCGCCGCCAGCCGTCCAGCGATGACGGTCGAGGCGTTCTCGGAAGCGGGCAAGCCGCCGCTCATGCCAGGACCGTTCATCCGCGTCCCCGTGGGCAGCGAGCTCCGCGTCACGATTCAGAACTCCCTCGCGACGCCGCTCACCTTCGTCATGCCCGGCGCGATGCACGGCGCGCCCGATCGTATCGACGCGATGGACTCGATCGTCATCGCGCCGGGCGCCGCGGGCACATTGACGACACGTGCCGAGGTCGCGGGGAATTACGTCTATCGCGGCAAGCTGCCCGACGGCGTGACCAAGGTGAGCAACATCGCCGGCACGCTCGCCGGCGCCGTCGTCGTCGACACGGCGCGCACCGCCGCACCGCCGCGCGATCGCGTGTTCGTGATCATGGCGACGGAGGACTCCGTGTCCGCGGTCTGCGACGATTCCGCGACGGGAAACCCGTTGGAGGAATGCCGTGGCCGACGGTTCATGTACACGATCAACGGCAAACAATGGCCGAACACCGACCGGATCCATGCAACGGTGGGGGATTCGCTGCACTGGCGGGTGATCAATGCCTCTTACCAGGTGCATCCGATGCACCTCCACGGTTTCTACTACCGTGTCGATGAGCTGTCGGGACCGCTCGCCAGTGATGTCACGGTTCGGCCCGCGCCGGGACAGATGGTCGTCACGCAGCTCTTGGCACCGCTCTCCTCGATGTCGATGACCTGGTCGCCCGACCGGCCGGGGAACTGGCTCTTCCACTGCCACTTTACGCTGCACAACACGCCATACTCGCTGCTCGCCACGCCCGACGACCCGAACATGCGCGACATGGTCGGCCTCGTATTCGGCACGATGGTGACGGCGCGGCGGGGCGTGGTGGCCGTCGGCGATCCCGCGCCCGCCCGGCGGCTTCGGCTCGTCGCCGAGAGCGACAGCGGCGGCGGCACGCAGATGAGTGGTGGCCGTAATACGTCGCCGCGCATGCACTTCGTGCTCGAGGAGCACGGCCGGCGCACCGATACCCACACGGACTGGAGCCCCGAACTCGATCTCGTGCGTGGCGAGCCGGTGGCGATCACGATCGTGAACCATCTGACCGAGCCGACGAGCGTCCACTGGCACGGGATAGAAGTCCAGGACAGTTACATGGACGGCGCGCCGGGATTCAGTGGAGAAGGGCGGCATCTGGCGCCGCTGATCGCGCCGGGGGATTCGTTCGTGGCGCGCTTCACGCCGCGCCGCGCGGGCACGTTCATGTACCACTCGCACTTCGATGAGGCACGGGAGGAGCTGAGCGGCTTGGACGGCACGCTCATCGTGCGAGATTCAGGCGCGGCGATCTCGGCCGACGACCATGTGTTTTTCCTGAAAGGTGAACGGGGCGCCCAGGCGCATCCCCTCGAGATCGACGGCCAATCCAACCCGGATACCGTGATCCTGCACGCTGGCCAGACGGCGCGACTGCGGATCCTCAATCTCTCGACCGGCACCGGCACGGCGACGCTGTCGCTCACGGCACGGTCGGACAGCGCCGCCATGATCGCGAACGACACGATGCTCGTCCGTTGGCGGCCCGTGGCCAAGGACGGCTTCGATCTTCCCGACTCGGTGCGGGGGCTGCGTCCGGCGCGACAGGTCGTCAGCATCGGCGAGACCTACGATTTCGAGTACACGGCCCGACAGCCGGGAACGCTCCGCCTCGAGGTCCGCACGAGCGGCGCACGACAACACCAACTGTTGATCCGCGTGCCAATTCGCGTGGAGTGAGTGAATGCCCGCGCAGCAGCAAAGCATGCGCTTTAGAAGGAGCCAGACTGATCGCCACGATTCTGATCGCGACGCCAACGGGTAGCCTGGCGGTGCAGAGTTTGCGCGCCTCGGCCGTGCTGATTGCCGAATTCATCAACGAGGATGCGGCGGGCGGCGGGGCATTTGGCGCGCACTCCAGAGCACGGGAGCGCCGACCATAGGGCCGCCGCGCCGGGACACGGTCAGCCGAGTGTCGCGTGCGGTAGCGTTCCGGCGGGTGTCGCGCTGCGGCCTAACAGTGCTTGCTGCTGACGAGCGGTTTGCGGAAGCTCGCTGCGCTCGCGATAATGCGACCGCTCGCAGCAGAAGCTGGCGTTAGGCTGACTAAGCCATGCGTGCTCGCATAATCACGAAACACATCCGAACGTGATGGGAACTCGTCCGCATTGGCTCCGCGCAGTGATACTCCTGGGCCTGGTCTACTTTGTAATCGGCCTCGCACTCGGCGCTTTGGCTGGTTCGGCTTCATCAAGTCAAATGCGGGTCACGTGGAGACTCCTGGCCTGGGTGCTCAGCGCTATCGCTTTCGCGGCGCATGTCTGGTATGAGCAGTTCCGGCTGCGTAGCGGCCGCGTCACGACAGGATTTCACGCAGCCAGTGCCGTCGCTTTGGGCGCTCTCCTTATCGCAGGCGCGGCAGTCGTTCACGGGCAAGCGACGGGCGCGGCACACCAGAACCGCCGAGTCATTTCGCTCGTTCTATGGCCAATTCTGGCGGGAGTGCCCGCGTTTCTGGTCGCGCTCGCTGCAGCCGCCGCGCTATCTCTCCGCCGGCGCGAATCAACATGAGTGCGGTCACGATAGAGAGCGTCGATGATCCGAATGACGACATTGTGCAGCAGCTCGCTTCGTTGTTCGTTGACGCTGTCACTGGTGGTGCAAGCGTCAGCTTCATGTCCGATCTCCAATTCGATCAAGCCGTGGAGTGGTGGCGAAAGACGCTGAGTGCATCGCCATCGAGGGCCGTCGTGCTCGTCGCCCGCGATGAATTAGGCATTGTCGGCACGGTGCAGATGCAGCCAT
>Ga0193723_1000313_pt1 | contig 18565 bp, 18 predicted proteins | sample H2m2metaG_FD_143042 | JGI IMG/M metagenome (GOLD analysis project Ga0193723, IMG submission 143042) | Soil microbial communities from a riparian zone of the East river system, Colorado, United States - H2m2 | ecosystem: Environmental > Terrestrial > Soil > Riparian zone | place: USA: East River...
TGAACACCGCGACCGGCTCGGTGAGCGATGCGCGAGCATCCTCGATGAACGCGGGGATGTCCTCGAGCCGCCCCATCGCCGCACGCGCCTTTTCCGCGGTGCTCCGATCGCCCGAGAGCAGCAGATGGTGCAAGCCGCCGAGGAGATGCGACAGCCAGAACTCGGGGTTCGTCGCCTGCGGTCGCTGCTTTTCGTAGCGGCGCACCATGACGCGGATCTCGTTGAGCAACGCGGTGCGGTCGATTTCTTCGTCCAGGCCGTCGACCTCGGCTTCTTCGAGTGCGGCCGCGAGGGCCTTGAGGGCGGCGAGATGGGGCGCGAGGGCAGCCGGACTGAAGCGCCCGTAGCGATCGTCGTACCCGGACACGCCGGCCTGCGTCGCCGAGACCGGGTCCAGGTGCCAGCGCAAGTCGAAGAACGAGCGTTCGATCGCGCGGAAGCTCATGCTTTCAGCAACCGGTGGCACTCCTCGTCCGACAGCACGCGATCCGTGCGCTTGGCGGCATCGAAGAGGACCTTGCAGGCGGCTTCGTTCTCCGCGTCGTATCCGTGGGTCTCCAGCCAGTATTTCACGTTCGACAAGCCCGACACGGGCGAGATGTCGATCCGCTGCGCAAACCCGAACTCCTGCGCCGGCACCGAGCTGTAAACGCGATCGGCGAGCCAGGCGTGCCCCTTCTTTTTCGCTTTGATGATCGCGGCGGCGTGCACACCCGTCCCCGTGCGGAATGCGTCGGTGCCCACCACGGGATAGTTCACGGGGATCGGCACCCCCACGGCGTCCGCGACCAGCCGGCAGTACTCGGGCAAGCGTCGAATGTCATGCCGGTGCGTGCCGAGCAGCTTGAGGTTGACGAGCAGGAGATCCATCTCGGCGTTGCCGACCCGCTCCCCGACGCCGAGCGCCGTCGCGTGCACGCGGTCGACGCCGGCTTCGATGGCCGCGAGGCAGTTGATCAGTCCCATGCCGCGGTCGCGGTGCCCGTGCCAATCAACTTTGACGTCGTTTTTCTTTACGATTTCGGTTCTCACGAATTTGACCAACGCCTTCACGCCGTCCGGTGTTGCATGTCCGACGGTGTCCGCGAGGCAGAGCCGCGTCGCCCCGCAGTCGATCGCCGCGCCGTAGAGCGCTTTCAGGGCCTCGGGCCGGGCGCGCGTCGTGTCTTCGGTCACGTACATCACGGGGAGTCCGTGCTGCACCGCGTACGTCACCGCTTCCGTACTGGCCTTCACGATGCGGTCCAGCGTCCAATCCTCGGCGTACTGACGGATCGGCGAGGAGCCGATGAACGTCGCGGCCTCGATCTTGATCCCGATTTCGTCGGCGATGCGCACGATGGGCTCGACGTCCGCGATCACCGTGCGGGCCGCGCAATTCGGGAAGATCGGCAGCTTCGCGTCCCGGATCTCCCTGGCGAGCGCGCGCACTTGCTCCACGACGCGAGGTCCCGCCCCCGGTAACCCGATGTCCGCCGCCACGATGCCGAGGTCGGCCATCAGGTGCAGGAGACGCTTCTTATCGTCGAGAGAGGGATCGGTGACGGAGGGCGACTGCAAGCCGTCGCGCAGCGTCTCGTCGTTCAGGTCCACGCGGGCCCGGGTCCAGTCGAACGCGGCGCCCCCGTTGACCCCGTTCCAGTCGTAGATCAGGTCGCGCTCCTCCATGGGATTAGTGTTGCGCAGGTGCACGTCCAGGTCAAGCGCCGACTTGCCGGACGCTGCACAAGGCCTAGTTTGCGGGCGATGCCGACCGACACGATCGACGCCCTCGTCGCGCATGAGCGCGTGCGCGCCGCGCGCCACCACATCGAGCGTTCCGACGAGAGTACGCTCGCCCGGCAGGCGGCGTTGTCGGCGATTCCGGCGCCCACGGGCTCCGAAGGCGCGCGCGGCGCGCACCTGGCAGGACTGTTCCGCGAAGCGGGGCTGCGCGACGTGGCGGTGGACGAAGTCGGCAACGTCACAGGATGGCTGGGGACGCACCGCGCCGAGCCGGTCGTCCTGAGCGCGCACCTCGACACGGTGTTCGGCGCCGGCCTCGACGTGTCGGTCGCGCGCCGGGGCACCCGGCTCGCCGGCCCCGGGATCTCGGATAACGCGCGCGGCCTCGCCGCGCTCGTGGCCGTCGCCGAAGCACTTGTGCGCTCGCGGGTCGCGACGCTGCGGCCGGTACGTTTCACGGCGACGGTGGGCGAGGAAGGCGACGGCAACCTGCGAGGCGTGCGGCATCTGTTCGACCGCGAGACGCGACCGCACGCGTTCATCGCGCTCGACGGTGCCGGGGTGGAGCGGATCGTACACCGCGCCCTCGGCGCCCACCGCTACCGGGCTACCTACCGCGGGCCCGGAGGCCACTCCTGGGCCGCGTTTGGGGTCGCGAACCCCGCCAACGCCGTCGGCCGGGCCGTGGCCTTGATCGCCGAACGCCCCACGCCCCACGCCCCACGACCGGCAGGAAGTCCTTTAGGGCGCACGACCTGTGCTGTCGTCCGAATCGGGGGGGGCACGGGGCTAAATTCAATTCCCCAAGAGGCTTGGTTCGATCTCGACCTGCGCAGCGAGGACCCCCGTGCCCTGGACCAGCTCGATAAGACGATTCAAGCGCTGCTACGCCGCGCATTGGCAGAAGAGAACGGCCGGCGCACGGCCGGGACGCCGCCGCTAGACCTCGACCTGCGCCGCCTGGGCGAGCGCCCGTCTGGGCTTACGCCGCGCGCCCATCCACTCGTACAAACCGCCATCGCCGCCACGCGCGCGCTGGGTCGCTCGCACGAGCTGGCCTGCGCATCGACCGACGCCAACGTGCCGATCGCCCTGGGCGTGCCCGCCATCGCGCTCGGCGCGGGGGGTCACGCGGGGGACGCACATCTCCCGACGGAATGGTATGAGAACGTGGATGGACCGTTGGGGGTGGTCCGGGCCCTGTTCGTTACGGCTGCGATGGCGGAGGTGCGTTAAGGGCCTGCAACGCCTCGCGACTGTGCCGCGTGACGCGCAGCTGCGAGTTGTACACGTGGCGTACGATACCACCACGCTCGATCACATACGTCACCCGTCCCGGTAGCACGCCGAGGGTGCGCTCGACACCGTACAGCTTGCGCACCGCGCCGTCGCGGTCGCTCAACAACAGAAACGGCAGCCGCTCGCTCGCGGCGAAGCGCTCGTGCGATTTCACGGAATCGGAGCTGACGCCGATCACTTCGGTGTCGGCCGCCGCAAAGGAATCGTAGGCGTCACGGAACGATCGGGCCTCGATCGTGCATCCTGGCGTCGCGTCCTTGGGATAGAAGTAGAGCGCGACGTTCTTTTTCTCGGTCACCTCGCGCAGGCGCACGGGCTTGCCATGCTGGTCCAGTAACGTGAAGTCCGGCGCGAGATCGCCCACCCGAATGCCGCTCAATGCGCCCCCCCTCCACCACCCGGTCCGCCCTTGCTCTTGTGCATCAGCAGCAGCAGCGGGAGCGACAGCACGAACGCCGAGCCGAACAACAGGAATAGCTGCTCGAACGATAGCATCAACGCTTGCTGAGTCACGACGCCGTTCACGACGCCGATCGCCTTCGTCTGTGCGATCGCCGGGGCGTCGCCACGCGCGATGAGCGCGTTGGTGATCGCCGCGAGCCGTTCCTGCGTGGCCGCCGCGTACATCGTCACGTTCGCCGCCAGGTCGGCCTTGTGGATCGCTGTGAAGCGCTGGAGCAATGTCGCGGAGAGCGCGATCCCCACGCTGCCGCCCAGCTGCCGCATCAGGTTGAAGAGCCCGGTTCCGTTCGGGATACGCGACATCGGCAAGTCGGCGAGGGCGAGGTTCGTGAGCGGTACGAAGATGAGCCCCAGCCCCACGCCGCGGAACACGAGCGGCCAGAAGAAGTCCGGCATCCCGCTCTGCGTCGTGAAGTGGGCGTGCTTCCACATCGACAGGGCGAAGAGCGCCACGCCGGCGATGATCGAGAGCCGACCGTCGAACTTGCCTTGCAGACGTCCCATGAACGCCATCGTAAACGCGCTCGCGAGCGCGCCCGGCAGGATCACGAGCCCGGTCTGATTGGCCGTGAAGTGCTGCACGTTCTGCAGATAGACGGGGAGCACGAAGACGGTCGCGTAGAGACAGACGCCGAGCACCATGCCGAAGACGACGCCCACGGCGAGCTGGCGGCTCTTGAGAATGCTCAAGTCGACCACGGGGTGTGGTGTTCGCAGCTCGTGCCACACGAACGTGATGAGCGATATCACGCTGATCGCGGCGAGGAGGCGCACTTCGCCCGAGGCGAGCCAGTCGAGTCGCTCGCCGCGCTCCAGCATCATTTGCAGCGCGCCGACGCCGGCGGCGAGGAGCAGCAGGCCGACGTAGTCGACCCGGGACGCCTTCACTTGATGGCGCGAGTCCTGGATGAATGACAGGGTCAGCGCCAACGCCAGCATCCCGAACGGGATGTTGATATAGAAGATCCACGGCCAGCCGTAGGCGTCGGTGATGTAGCCGCCGACGGTGGGGCCCAAGGTGGGCCCCACCATCACGCCCACGCCGAAGATCGCCATCGCGGTGCCGTACTCTTCGCGCGGGAACTCTTCGTACAGGATCGCCTGCGAGGTCGAGAGCAGCGCCCCGCCCCCGAGCCCCTGCACGATGCGCCAGAAGACCAGCGCCTCGAGGGAGCCCGCATTGCCGCACAGGAACGACGCGATCGTAAAGAGCGCGATCGATCCCGCGAAATAGCGGCGCCGGCCGAAGAAGGCCGACAGCCAACCGGTGATCGGCAGCACGATCACGTTGGCGACGATGTAGCCGGTCGAGACCCAGGCGATCTGATCGAGGGTCGCGCCGAGATTCCCCATCATGTGGGGAATCGCGACGTTCACGATGCTGGTATCGAGCAGCTCCAGCACCGACGCGAGCGATACGGTGATCGCGATCAGGTACCGGTAGCGATACCGGTCGGATGTGGCGGCCGAAAGCGGCAGTGTGGCAGCGGTCACGAACGCTTCACTTCGTCTGGATCGTCACCACGGCGCTCATCCCCGGACGCAGCGGGTGCGCCGGGTCTGCGGGGCCGGCGAGCCGGATCCGCACGGGGACGCGCTGCACGACCTTCGTGAAGTTGCCGGTCGCGTTGTCGGGCGGCAGCAGCGAGAACTTGGCCCCCGTCGCCGGCGACAGGCTCTCGACCTGGCCGTGGAAGCGGCGGCCCGGGTAGGCGTCCACGGTGATCTCCGCGGGATCGCCGGGTGTCACCTCGGCGGTCTCGGTCTCCTTGAGGTTCGCCACAACCCACACGTCCTGGAGCGGCACAAGCGCCATGAGCGGCTGGCCCGGCTGCTCCAACTGGCCTACCTCGACGGCCTTTTTGGAAACGACGCCGGCGGAGGGCGCGGTGATGCTCGTGTAGGAGAGCTGCAGCGCCGCCTGATCGCGCGCCGCGCGCGAAGCCGCGACGCGGGCGTCGGCCCCTACCAACGCCGCCTGCGCGGCGGCGAGCTGCGCATCGGCCGCGGATGCCGCCGCGCGCGCCGCGTCGAGCTGCTGCGCGCTCACGATGTCCTGCTGCGCCAGCGGCTCCATGCGCGCCAGATCGGCGCGCGCCTTGAGCGCGTTGGCCTGCGCCTGCGCGACCGCGGCCTCGGCCTGGCCCACGCGCGTGCGCGAGCTGACCGTCGCGAGCAGGGCGGCCAGGTCGGCGTCGGTCTGTGCCAGCCGCACGCGGAAGTCGCGGTCGTCGAGGACCACCAGCGTGTCGCCCGCCTTGACCTCCTGGTTCTCCCGCACGCGCACCTCGGCGACGAAGCCGCCGACCTTGGGCAGGATGGGAATGATGTGCCCGTCGACTTGCGCATTGTCGGTCGAGACATGCGAGCGCGAGAACCACCAGCGCTTGGCGCCGAAGCCCACCAGGGCCAGCGCCGCCACCCCCATCACGAGGAAGACGATTTGGCGCTTGTTGCGCGGCGGCGCCGCCGGCGCCTTCCCCGCCGCGCTCGAGCGGCTCGCTTCGATTTCCGGTTCCATTACCGTCGCCATGCGATCCTCAGGGTTAGTGCAGCGTCCGTGCCAGGCCGGCGGCGCGCGCCAGGGCGACCAGGGCCGTCGCCGCGCTGAAGCGCGCGTCGATGTCCGTGTCCCGCGCGCGCAGCAACGAGGCCTGCGCGTTGATCACTTCGATGTTCCCCGCCACTCCTGCCGCAAAGCGCTCGCGCGCCTGCGCCATCTCATCGGCCGCGAGCCGCAGCCGCTCGGACGCGATGCCCTGCTGCGCCTGAGCCGACGCGAGATCGAGCAAGGCCGTCTCGACCTCAGCGGCGATCTGTTGCCGCAGGTCGCGGGCCCGCACTTCACTCTCCCGCACCACGGCCGTCTGCTCGGCGGCGCGGCCCTCGCGGCGGAAGCCGTCGAGGATCGGGATCGACACCTGCACACCGATCTGCCGCGTGCCCACCGACGTGCTGGGCGTCAGACCGCTCACGCCGTAGTCGCCGGCGACGTCGACGCGCGGCAACCGTTCGGCGGTGATCGCCGACTTGGCGGTGCGGGCCACGTCGCCGCGCGCGATCTCGGCCGCGAGGTCGGGACGCCGCGCCATGGCGAGCGCCACGATCGATTCCGCGGTCGCGGGGACGTCGGCGACCGGGAGCGCGGCGGTCAGCGTGTCGGTGATCTCGATCGGCGTCCACGGGTCGAGACCCAGCGCGCGCGTGAGGTCGATGCGCGCGCGGTCGAGCTGATTGCGCGCCACGAGCAGGGCACCCGCCGCGGAGACGAGCTGCGTGCGGGCACGCGTCACGTCGATCGCCGCGCTCACTCCGGCGTTCTTCTGGGCCTGCGCCAATCCGACGAGGTCGGCGGCGACGGAGGAGTCCGCTCGGCGGGCGACGACTTGGGCCGCCGCGCGGGCCACGCGCAGATAGGCGAGAGCGGCGCCCGCGGCCGCGCCTTCGGACGCGGCACCGCCCTCGGCGGTCGAGCCGGCGACTTGCGCGCGCGCGGCGCGCAGCCGCGCGAGCCCGGAGAAGTCGAGGAGCGTCTGGCTGGCGCGGAAGCGCGCGTCGTAGGCGTTGAAGGGCCCGATGATCGTGGGCACGCCCGGGAACGAGATGCCCTGGGCCTTGGAGTTGAAGTCCCGGTTCAGCCACCCGGCCGCGAAGGACAGGGACGGCAGGAACGTGCCGCGCGCCTGGCGCACCCGCGCCGAGGCTTCGTCGGTGCGCAGCCCCGCGAGCTCGACGGCGGGAGCGGTGCCCGCCGCGCGTCGGACCGCCTCGGCGAACGACAACCGCAACGGAGTCGGCGCCTGACCCGCGAGCGGACCGGCGAGTATCACGCCAACAGCCAATAGCCAATAGCCCTTACGGTTTCGCAATGCCATGGAGATACAGGTCGATGTGAGTGTCGAGGTAGCTGCCGACGTCGAAGCCTTCAGGCATGCAGGCCGCGAAGGCGCGGCGGGCGATCACGGCATGCATCAGAGGAGCCATGGCGAGCTTCGCCGCCACGGCGACGTTGACGGCGCGGAATTCGCCTTGCTTGACGCCGCGCTCGAGGACGCCCGCCATCAGCCGGATGCCGCGGGCGGCGACCTCCTCGTAGTAGAAGCGGGCCAGTTCAGGAAAATTGCCCGCCTCGGCCATCATCAGTTTCGGGATGCCGGCGAGGGCGGTCTCACCCACGAGCCGCCAGTACTCGCGCACCAACTGCTCGAACAGCTCGCGCGCGCTGCCGGTGAACGACTGCGCCAGCGCCTCCCCCTTGGCGATGACGGGCACGATCGTCTCGCGCACCACGGCCTTGAAGAGCGCTTCCTTGTTCTCGAAGTAGAGGTAGATGGTGCCCTTGGTGACGCCGGCGCGGCGGGCGACATCCTCGAGCTTGGTGGCCGCGAAGCCGCGCTCCACGAACACCTCGAGCGCGGCGGCCACGATCTCCTCGGGGCGGGCGCCTTTGCGCCGCTGCCAGCGCGGCTTCTTCTGCTTGTTGGGCTTCTTGAGGACGGCGAGTCGAGGCATCGAGGCTCCGGAGTTAGTTACTGAACGGTCAGTAAGTAACTCTGGTTCCGCGCCCCCGTCAACCCCGCCGGTGGAAGAAGATCAGGCCCGTCACAGGCGGCACCACGCCCACCTGCCGTAGCAGCGTCACGACCTGGCCCCGATGGTACGAGGAGTGGTCCACCGTGTGCTGAAACATCTGGACAAAGGTGTGCTGATACTCGCCGCCGGTGGAGGGCTTCACGTTCCGCGTATCCTGCAGCTGCGCGTCGGAGAGCCCCGCCAGGAACCTCCCCCGCTCCGCCTCGACCTCCTCCCACCGGGCCCGGACCTCCGCGGCCGAGTGCAGGTCTTTGCCCTGCGCAACCGCCGGGTTCGCCTTCTCCAGCCAACGATTCAGCCAGAGGTGCTCGGCCCAGACGATGTGCGCCAGCGTGCCGTGGATGCCGCCGTGACTGCTCTTCAGGTCGCGCAGGTACGTGTCGTCGGGCAGGGGGGCCGCCGCGTCGAACAGCAACCGGTTGGCCCAGGCGTTGTAGGCGAAGAGCTCGAGGATTTCGTTCTTGGTCATGGACCGCGGCTCCAAACCATAGTGTGCACGCGATTCCGCTCGTAACGTCTTATGTAGGTCGGCAGGTCGCGTCAGCAAGTCAAGGGAGGATTGGTATGCGAGCCGCTTTCCTCGCGGGCGTTTTTAGTCTCGTCATTGCGTCCTGCGGCCACCCTGCCGTCGCACGCTGGGCACTCGTGCTCGCCACCACCCCGGACACGGTGCCCGCCACTGCCCCGGACACGGTGCCCGTTTGGATCAACAGCAAGAGCAACATCGTGTGGGCATCGAAGCAGTCCCCGTTCCCGTTCGTCAAGGACCTTGTGATCGTCTTGTTTCACCCCAGCGCTCCGCAAGTCCAGCGTCAGGCCGCAATTGATGCCGTTCACGGTCGGGTGATCGGCGGTATGCGATTGAACGGCGTCGATGGAATGTACTTCGTGTCCTTGCCACCCGACTCTAAGCATGCACGAGTATTCGAGGCGGTGATCGCGCTCAATGCGATGGCGGGCGTCGGGTCAGCGATCCCCGATTACCTCATCCCCATGTCGGCGCACTAGCCCTCTACTCGGCGCAGCACCCACTCGTGCAGCACGCCTCCGCGTCCGCCTTAGCCTCCGTGGCCGCCTTCACCTCGGGCGCGGTATCCCCCACCTTCACCACGAACACCTCCCAGCGATACCCGTTCGGATCGGTGACCCAGACCTTGTCCTGCAAGGCATAACAGCAATCGACGTCCCCTTCCTCGAACGTCGCCAACCCCTCGGCCTTTAGGCGCTCGGCGGCAGCCCGCACCGCCGCCGTTGAGGCAACCTGGATCCCCAGATGGTTCAACGCCCCTGCCCCGACATGCGCGGACGCATTGAGCGTCAGGTTCAGGCCCGGCTCTGCGACGTCGAACTTGGCGTACCCGGGCTTGTGCTTCACCGGATCGAGTCCGAGGAAGGTCCGGTAGAACCGCACCGACTCGTCGAACCGGGGCGTGTTGAGCGCAACGTGCACCTTCATACCGCGACTCCTTTCAGGGCGCTTACGGGAACGAGTCGGCTGCGCGTGCAGCACTCGGCGTAGAGAAACGCCAACAGGTCGCGCAGTCCTATCGCGTCGGCCCGATAGCGCAGGTACTTCCCTTCCCGCGTCACGCCCACCAAGCCCTCACGCTGCAAAGCGTCCAGGTGATGCGACAGCGTGGAGGGTGGGATATCGAGGTCCTCCTGGATCTCCCCGACCACGAGGCCATCGGGATTCGCCGAGAGGAGCAGCCGCACGATCGAAAGGCGAACTTCGTGGCCGAGCGCGGCGAACTTGGGGGCGAACTGTAGCGCGGCGGTAGCGGTCGTGGCGTTCACAATTCGATAATACTAGAAGTATGGATACCGTGTCAAGACCGCCTGCGAGCCTTAGACTAGAGCTCATGGATACCAGCACGTTCGCGCGCGCGATCCGGGCGGTGGCGCTGGTCGTCGCCGGCGCCTCCGCCCTGTGGGAAGTCATGGGTGGAACCGTACCCGGAGCCACGCCTCTCCCGGTGCTCGTGGCCCGCGCCGCCACCGCCGCGCTTGGTATCGCCCTCGCGCTCGCCAGCACGCCGAAACGCTCCGCGCGCACGCTCCACGTGTTCGCCTACGCGCTCGCCTTCGCGATCGTCGCGAGCAACGCTGTCGCGGCCACGGCCGGCGCCCCATACCCGTTCGAGCTCGCCGCTGTGCTCGCCGTTACCGTGCTCGGGTCCGCGCTGTTTCTCCCGTGGACTTACCGGGCGCAGACCGCCCTGGCGGTCCCGGCGACCGTGGCGTACCCCGTGGTCGAGTGGTTCTTCCCGCCGGCGCATCCTCCCCTGGAAGCAGTGGCGCGCGGCACGCTCCTCGTGGCGACCGCCGCCGTCGCGAGCATGGTCGGCGCTCGCCTGTTGGCGCGGAGCCGGTCACAGCTCCTGGCCGCAGAGTCGCAGCGCCTGCACGAGCAGCGCATCGACGCCCTGGGGCGCTTCGCGGGCGGCATCGCGCACCAGTTCAACAACCTGCTAGGCGGGATCCTCACGCACGTTTCGCTGCTACGCCAAGACGCGTCCATGGGGCCTGCCGCCGATCAGCTCGACGAGATCGTCGCCGCTGCCCGCCGTGGCCGCGACCTGACCGAAGAGCTGATGCGATTCACCCGCAGCGACCCCGTCCGCGTCCAGCCCACCGATGCCGGGACGGTGCTCGAGAGCGTCGCCGCCTTGGCTCGGGCGCTGCTCCCGGACGGGGCCAAGATCCACGTGCATGCGGCGCCTGGCTTGCCGCCCCTCGCCGGGGACATCGACCACCTGGTGCACGCGTGCACCCAGGTGGTCCTCAACGCGCGCGACGCCATGCGCGGCCGCCCCGACCCCCGCCTCGGCCTGACGGCCGCCTTGCACACGGTCGCGGCCAATGACACGGACTGGCGTAACGCCACGCCTGGCCGCTACGTCCGCATCTCCGTTTCCGACACGGGCCGAGGGATGGACGCGGCGACGGTGGCACGAGCATTCGAGCCGTTCTTCAGTACCAAACCCATGCACCAAGCGGCGGGGCTGGGGCTCGCAACGCTGCTCCGCGTGATCCGGGCCCACTCCGGCGCCGTCCGCGTCGAGAGCGAGCCGGGGCGGGGCACGACAATACACTTGCTGCTGCCCCCGTCGACCGCGGCGCTGCCCGCGCCCCCTGCCGCCCAGCCTGCGGCGGCCGCCGCGGCCGCCGCGCCCTCCGCGGTGGCGGCGCCCGGCGCCACGATACTCATCGTGGACGACGAGCAAATCGTCCGCAACAGCTTGAGACGCGCACTGACGCGCTTCGGCTATCGCGTGCTGGACGCCGGCGACGGAACGTCGGCGCTCGCGGCGATGCAGACCGCCGACCCGCCCGTCGACCTCGTGATTCTCGATCTCGTGTTACCGGGGGGCGGCGCGGGCATCTTCGAGTTGCTGAAGGCGATCCGGCCCGAAGTGCGAGTCCTGGTCTCGTCGGGATACAGCCCCGACGCCGAAGCGGCCCGCGGACTCGCGGAGCGTGTGGAAGGGTTCCTGCCGAAGCCCTACGAGTTGAGCCAGCTCAAGGCCGCCGTCGCCCGGGCGCTCACCGGGGAGGCCGCCTAACGGGCGGCGGCGCGCTCGCCCCCGTCCAGGACGCTGTCCTGCACACTCCGTCCCTCGATCACCTGATCGTCCCCCACGACCGAGCCCTCGACCGTAGCGCCCTGGATCCGGACGTTATTCCCCAGAATGCTGTTTGCCACGGTGCTGCCCGTGACGCTGCTGCCCGCGCCCAGCGAAACGTTGGGACCGATGGTGCACGCCGAGAGTCGCACGCCGTCTTCGATGTAGACCGGCTCCTTGATGACCACGTCCTTGGGCAGCGACTTGGGACGCCGCGCCCGGCCGTGCTCGAGCAGGTGGCGATTGGTCTCGAGCAGCGTATTCTCCCACGACGAGCTTCTTGCCGCGGTCCACCATGTATTGGAACGCGTCGGTCAGGTAGTACTCGCCGCCCTTCCCCGGCGCGCCCTGCTTCACGGCCGCGATGCCGTCGAAGAGCGTCTTCCAGTCTTTGATGTAGTAGAGCCCGATGTTGGCGAGCTTCGAGATCGGTGTGCTGGGCTTTTCCACGATGCGCGTCATGTAGCCGCGCTCGTCGGTCACGATCACGCCGAAGCGCTGGTAGTCCTCGACCTCTTTGGCCCACAGGATCCCGTCGGCGTCGGTGCGGTTCACGATCGTCAGGTCCGCGTCGAACAACGTGTCGACGAAGATGATCAACACGGGCCCGTCCACGTATGGACGCGCGAGATCGATTGCCCCGGCCGTACCGTCTAACGTTTTTTGTTCGACGAATTTCGCCGGTACGTCATAGTGCTTGACGATGTATTTCTCTACGACGTCCTTGAGATGTCCCGTGATGACGATCAGCTCCTCGACGTCGAGCCCCTTGACCTTGTCCATCACGTAATCCATCACGGGCCGGCCGGCCACGTTCACCAGAGGCTTGGGGACGCGTTTCGTCAGAGGCAGCAGGCGCGTGCCTTTGCCCGCGAGTGGGACGATGACTTTCAGTTTCACGGGACCCGTCCGTAGCGGTCTTTCAGTCGGACCACGTCGTCGATCTCCGGAGTGGAGGCCTCGAGCAGGTCGCTCGACACCACGGCTTCGAACTGGTGGATGGTGCGGGCCGCGATGTGGAACGCTTCGCCCTCCCGCATGCGCCGCTCGATCAGCGTCTCGCCCTGCTGCAGTCGCAGGATGATCTCGCCCGTCAGCACGTAGATCGACTCATCCTTCTTGTTGTGGTATTGCAGACTGAGCACCTGCCCCGGCTCGATGTGCAGGATCTTGCCGACGTAGCGGTCCGTCTTGGCCCAGATCACCTCGTAGCCCCACGGCTTCTCGACTCGGTACGGAACGTCGCTCATGACAGCCTCAGACTCAGGGACGAGGGTGTGGTGACGCAGGCTGTGACACACACGCCGCACCCCACGCATCCTTCGGGCTTCAGCACCGGGTGGCCGCGATCGTCGATCGCCAGGGCTCGCTCTCCGACGGGACACGAACGAGCGCACACGCCGCACGCCTGTCCCTGGAACGTGATGCAGCGGTCCGTATCGAGCGAGAGCAAGCCCATGTGGATCGACGCCCACAAGTCGGTCGGCACAACCAGCGCCCCGGTCTCGCATGCCGCCGCGCACGGCATGTCTGCACACACGATGCACGCCTGCATCGTCGGCTCGATGTGGGGCGTCCCCGCGGCGAGGCCGGCGTTGGCGGGCGCCTTGACGATGGCGTGCACGGGGCAGACATCGATGCAATCTCCGCACCGCGTGCACGCGGCAACGAAGGCGACCTCCGTCGCTGCGCCTGGAGGCCGAAACCAGCGTCGCGGCGCCACCCGCGCCTCCGTCCGCTCGGCGACTTCGTGCAACAGCCGCCCGAACGCCTCCTGCAGGAATCCACGCCGGTCGCGCTCGCTCAAAAACTCGACTCCAGACTGATCTGCCAGCGGAACGCGATGCGCCCGTCGGTGGGCGCGTTGCCGGCGGCGGCGTACTCCCAGCGGTTCACGACAACCGGAAACTCGAGACGGAATGTCCAGTTCAGGTCCCTGACGCGGTGACGCGTGAGGACCCCGACACCCCAGTCGTACAGCGGCGTGTACGACTTGCCCGGCGTCGTCGCCGGCACGGCGAGCGTGTCGACGAGCCCCAGGTCCATAAACGTCTCCAGCGCCATCCCCGACAACAGCCCGGGGCGGCGCGGCGCCAGCAGTTGTTTCGTGGCTTCGAGGTTGACGCCGGCGGCCCAGCGGCCACCCAGATCGGCGCGGAACGCCCGCAGGTTGGTGTTCCCGGGCGCGTGATAGTGGAAGTCAGGACGCACGAACAGGGCGCCGCGGCTGCGCAGCAGCGGATTGGTGAACGTCTCGTATGGATCGGCGCCCGCGACGGGGATGCGGCGCTGCAGCGGCGGGGGGGCGTTATCGGCGAGGTAGCCGCCGCCGAAAACGCGCGCGCCGAGTGTCGTCTTGAGCCAGAAGGGCGTGCGCACGCTCGCTTCGAACGTGCCTCGGGCGTACGGCTCCACATCGTAGCGGTTGTTCGAGACGATCCCCGGACCCTGCAACCGGTACACGACGCCACCCCGGACGCCGAGCCGGCCTTGCCATGTCGTGTTGCCCCGTTCGACGGTGGTGCCGAACCACGGCCCTACCTCGATCGTCCCGGCGTCCTCCCACATACGCGTGTCCACGAACCCGATGTCAGTGGTCGCCATCCACAGGGCGTCGAATCCAGCGTGCGCGTCGGCGCCGAAGCTCGGGTGCCGGCGCAGCGAGCGATCCACGCTGAACTGAACGCCGGTGCGCCCTTCGACCTGCCAGGCAGCGACACTCGACTCGGTACGCGGCATCGGGTGCCGTACCGGGTTGGCGAGGCGGACATACCAGCCCTTCCGGTGGGTCGCGTCTGAGTCGAGACCGACGGAGAAGAGGCCAACGCTTTTTTCGAAGCGGCCGAGGTAGTTGTCGCGGACACGCAGCGCGAGCGTGACGCCGCCGTAGTCGTTGCTCCAAGCGACGGGGAGCAGCGCACTCACGATCCGGTCGCGCCGCGTGACTTCGCGCGTCGGGTCGTCGAAGCGCCATTCTACCTTGCCCGATCCGCGATGCCCCTCGCGGTTGTTGAGCATGTTCCAGTCGTGCGCGCGCACGCGCGGGTCGAGCATGAGACGACCAGGCTTCCTGGCCGTGACGAACTCGACCCGCTCGACTTCGGGCTCCCCGGTGGACCGCGCGTAGATCGTGTCGCGGTCGCCGATTTCGACCGGCATCCGCCCGTCGCCCTGACGCTCGATCGTGACGGTCGTCAGCCATCGGCCGTTGGTCATCCGCTCCCGCTGGACTTTGCGCAACCGGTAATCGATCAGCGGCGTGCCGTGCAGCCATTGGGCGAAAAGCCACTTCAGATCCATGCCCGAGACCTCCTCGGCGACGTCCCGGAAGGCGTCTTCGTCGACGTGCTTGAGCTTCCAGCGCGCGTAGTACTCCGCAGGATGCGGGCGCATCGTCTCATCGCCGACGACGTAGCGCAGCTGCTCGTAAAACAGCTGCCCCTTCGAGTAGATCATCGTGTTGTATGTGGCGAAGTCACGGTAGCGGTCGCTCACCATGGACGTGGGCTCGCTCCAGCGGTCCAGATCCCAGAAGAGGATCTCCGGTTCGACGGACTCGTACGCGGCGCCTGCTCCGTGTCGTTCGAAGAACCACCCCGTCTGAAAGCTCGTGAACCCCTCGTCGAGCCAGCCCTCACGCCATTCGTTGTTGGCGAGGACACCCATCGTGTAGTTGTGCCCCACTTCGTGGACGATGAGGCCGATCCCCGCGCTGCCGTCCATCACCATCATCGGGAATTCGGTGCCGCCGCCTTCGATGCGGTGCACGTTCGTGATCTGCGGCCAGGCGAACTTGCCGTACAGCGAGTCGAGCCAGGCGAGCGCCGCTTCGGTGCGCAGCACGGCGATGCCTTTCCCCCACGTGGCGCTGTCGCCGGGTTGGTAGAGGACCCGCACCACGACGTCCTTGTAGCGGCCTTCCTCGTAGCGGTAATCGGGGTTCAGGGAGAAGGCGAAGTGATGGACGTTCTCGGCGTAGAAGCGCACGCACTTGCGGCCCGCCGCAACCTGCCCGCACGCCGTACCCGACCGCCCGTACCAGCTCCGTTGGTAGTCGATCGCACCGCCAGCGACCGCCCTGACCGCCGCCTTTTCCCAACCGGGATCCCCTTCGACCGGTACCCCTGTGGCACCCACCACCTGATCCGCCGCCAAGTCGAGCGCGACGTCGTAGGTCGCGAACTCGCCGTAGAACTCGCCGGCGGGGTACAGGGGGTGATCCTCCCAGCCGTACTTGTCGTACACGACGACCTTGGGATACCACTGTGCAAAGTCGAAGCGCCGGCCGCGCCGTCCCTGACGGCGCGGCAGCGTCGCTGGACGAGCTTGCCACGAGATCTCGACGACCATCGAGTCGCCCGGCGCGAGCGGCCTGGGGAGCCGCCAGTGCGCGATCGTCGAGTCAGGGGCGTAGGGGTAATCGGGCGTGCTGCTCACGTCCATCACGGTGGATGCCGTGATCCGCTCGAACGCGTAGTCGGGGTCCTTGAGGTGCTGAAACCGCTGCCGTCCTTCGGCTGAATCAACCGCGGCCCAGCGCGAGCCGGGGCGGAAGGCGTTGAGGTACTGGTGCACGTAGAAGTCGCGCAACGTGGCGGGCGAGCGGTTCACGTAGCTGATGCGCATGCGACCACTCAGCACGCCCGATGGCTCGTCGAGCGACGCCGTGATGTAGTAGGCAACCTGCTGTTGCCAGTAGCCCGTGGTGTCGGCGGCGGCCGGCGGATGCAGGAGCAACAAGAGCGTCAGCATAGGGACCGGGAATCTCGCGTCTTTCGGACCCCGCTCGCAAGGAAAGGAGGCCGACGATTTGGGCGTTCGGCCTCAAGATGAGCCTCCACTTTGGAGGAGGAGACCCATGTTGCACCGCATCCTCATCATTGGCGCGCTCGCGGCGACCGCTCTGTCTGCCGCCTGCGGCGATCGCGCTCCCCTGAGCCCTCCCGGTGACGCCGCGTTAGCGGCGAGCGCCAAGGCGCCACAAAAGCCGGAGAAGCTCACGCGGGAGTTCGCCAAGGCGCTCGAGAATCCGGCGTTCCGCGCCTATGTGAAGGCGCAGCTCGACGCGTCGCCGTTCCGCGAGCACAAGCTGCAGTTCCAGACGTTCCTCGGCGCCAACGGCCGCCGCGCCCTCCGCTACCTCGAAGAGGGCGCCGAGCAGGACGCGCAGGCCGCCATCCCGCTCGAGATCTATTTCCCCGTGCCCGCGCATCGGGCCGCATGGACCGGGGACGAACACGTGCTCGTCGCGACGGGCATCACGGACCGCGACGTACCGATCGCGTTTGACCCCGGAGGCGGGCGCCATCTGCTCGACCCGGCGACACCACCCGAGACCCCGGTCATCGCACTGGTGCCCGTCGAGACCGATTTCAGCACCGGCCCCGAGCGTCAGACGTGCATCGATTGTGGGGGGATCGGGGGAGACGTGCAGCCGCCGCCCCCGCCGCCCCCGCCACCCCCGCCACCCCCCGGTTTGTACATGACCAAAGCTCATTTCGTGCAAGACTTTGAAGGCTGGTTGAAGGGTGCCCCCGAATTTGAGGTGCATATCCTGGGACAGGTGGGGCAGACCGATTCTCTCACGACCTATCAGTGCGCCGGCGAGCGGCAGTATGGCCCGTACTTCTTCAATCAGGACAACCTGGATTGGTCGGGGCGCGTGCTGCTCTTCTCCAAGCAGCAGCTCGATCAGTACAACGCGGCGCATCCGGGCCAGAACGTTCGCGTTTTTGTCGTGGAGGACGACGACACGGCTTGCGACATCAAGACCGATCCCGATCGCTTCCAGAAGATCATCTACCAGATCGACAGCGCATATCAGCGCCTCACGACGGGAAACGATTCGAGTACCGCCCTGCGGAAATACTTCGGTTACGGCCGGGCCGTATACAACATCTGGCAGTCGCTTGCCTCGTTCTTCAAGAGCAACGACGAGCTGGTCGGGAACGCGGTGCAGGACGTGATCGTCGGGCAGCTCTACGATGGATACAACTGGTTCGTGAAAGGCGAGAACACGATCACGAACGGCTGGATCAACCTGGTGATGTACTAAACCATCATCCGAGACTCATCATGCGCAGACTGATCGTCGTGGTGGCGCTCATCGCCGCCCTGCCAAATTCCGCCAACGGGCAATGGTTCGTCGGGGTGGAGGTGGGCGCCGCTCGCTTCGGCGGGTCGGCTCACGACACCTCGAACGGCAGCGGGCCACCGCGGTTCCGTCCCGGTGATGTGTCGACGATCGGTCTGCGCTTCGAGCGTGGGCTGGGGCGTTTCGGCGTCGCGCTGAAGGCATCCTACGGGAAGCCCGGTCTGTCCGCTCTCGGGCAGGGCCTCATCGTGACGGACAAGTCGTCAGGTCAACTGATTGAACTGGCCACCCTGGTGGCCGTCCGGGTGGGAGGGATCGGGCCGAGCGGAGCGGTACGAGCGGAAATCGGGCCCGCCCTCCACCTGTGGAAGTTTGGGGACGATATGCACTCGCGGGTCAGCGCGCTCGGCGCGCTGGCCTACGAGTGGCCGGTGGCGGGACGATTCTCGGGCGCGATTCGACTGGAGGGGACGCTCTCGAAATCGTGGTTTGAAGCAGGGGATCTGCCGCCCGAATACGATCTGCGGCTCACGTGGCGCTACGGGGTGACGCTGGGCCTGCGGTACCGACTGTAGGTAACTACTCGCCCGTCAGCATCCTGCGCTTGAGCGACATCAGCCGCCGCCGCACCGAGCCGTCGAGGATCCGGTCTCCCACACGCACCACCACGCCGCCCACAATGGCGCGGTCGGTGCGGAAGTGGGCCCGCACCTCGCGGCCCAGCGCCTTGGTGAGCCGCGTGACGATCTCTTTCTCGGTGCGGGCG